>ENA-UONW01000119-UONW01000119.1-human-gut-metagenome-genome-assembly--contig:-CS52-NODE-119-length-119630-cov-27.242685_pt1 | contig 119630 bp, 98 predicted proteins | sample MGYA00242463_ERZ724010 | MGnify/ENA metagenome assembly ERZ724010
CTTATGCCCCTTTTGTGGGTACAACGTTTGTGCTTGTGTTATCCCGAACTCGCGTCTTGAGGTATTGAACCTGCGGCTTCTCCGTGGTTGCATCTTCTCATTAATCGGCATAGGCTTCATCGTCACCGCATTGGTGTCCTATGCCGACGGAACAGAATTCAGTGCCGATCCGGTCACCCTCCCTATGCTTCTGGGTAGCGCGTCACTGGCTGTAGGGGCAAGCTACCTGATAGTCTATTTCGCGACCCGCAAACAGGTTACAGACAACACCGGAAAGTAAACCATGGACCGCGAGCAATTCATTTCACATGTGGAGGGTTCACAGAGGGGACTTCGCCGTTTCCTTGTGGCCCTTTGCTGCGGAGACTCCGCGCTCGCCGACGACATCGCCCAGGAAACCCTTATCAAGGCTTACCTCTCCTGTGAGGGATTCGGTTCACCGGAAAAGTTCAACGCCTGGATTCACCGGATAGCCTACAACACATTCCTCAACCATAAAAGGTCAGAGAGATTCACCCTCGACTATGAGGAAGCAGCCACCATACCCGCCGGTGAGAGCGCGGATGCCTCATTCAGGTACCAGCATCTATATGCTGCCCTCAACCGTCTCCCCGACAAAGAGCGCACATCAGTGTTGCTGTATTACATGGAGGGATATTCAATCAAGGAGGTGGCCGCCATCACCGAGGTTTCCGCAGATGCGGTCAGGCAACATCTGGCACGCGGACGTGTCCATCTTCGCGGCTTGCTGGGTTCACCACGTTCATAACCATCTAACGGATTTATTATGGAAGAGGATAACTTCAAAGAGATATTCAACAGTTTCAATCCCGACCTGTCGTCAGACGCGGATTTCATGTCAACACTTCAGCGGAGTATGAACGCGGTCGAAATCGTCAGGAAGCGGAATGCCGAGCTCCACCGTCGCGGCAAGCGGGCGATAGTGATTGCCTCACTGGCCGGATTTGTCGCGGGGGTAATAATGACGATACTCCAGCCCTACATCATAGCGTGGTTCGGAGAAATTCATTTCAGTCTGTCGATTCCCTCCTCACAGTCAGTCAATATAGATTACACCCTCATAAGCTGGATGGCCACAGCGATAATCTCATTGACAATCGCCCTCAACACATATCATATGGCGATGTCACATCATCGGCTCCCCGGCAACACCGGTTTTACCGCATAGCCACACAATGCAGCAGGAGCATCCATTCCGGATGCCCCTGCCATCATTACTTACTTGTTTCCGGCGGCACCTGGAGTCCTCACCGAAGATGAATGCCAGTCTTACATCAGAAGAAGGGGAAGAAGGAATTGGTTGCGACAAACTTGCGGTCGAACTCCTCGTTCGTCATTGTCCAGAAGGCGAGGATGCCCTGGATGATGGGGAGGATAGCCCATGCGCCGCAGGTGATGCATACTAGCAGGATAGTGAGGATTCCCGCGCCGACCTTGTTGATGTAAAAATAATGGAGGCCTATTGAGCCTAACATCAAGGCGAAGATGGCGTAGACACCACGGCATTTACCCTCAGGGCCACAATTGAAGGCATTATTTGATGTCGTCTCAACATAAGGACGCATCGGCTGCTGGTAAGGACGCTGCTGATAGCCTTGTTGCTGATAACCTTGGTAACCCTGCTGCTGGTAACCCTGCTGCTGATAGCCTTGCTGCTGGTTGTAACCCTGGTTGTAATTCTGCTGGCCGTAGCCCTGCTGTTGCTGGTAGCCCTGACCAGGCTGCTGGTCGGACTGGTATGGTTGATTGGGATTCATAATCTGTTTTGCTTTTACTCTTTGACTGCAAAAATAGATGTTTGGTTGCAATCCGCCAAAAAAATCACAATAAAAAAAGACATCCGATTGGATGTCTTTCTGTTTTGGCGGCTATTTTCAGGAATCCTGACAGCCTTCAGGGTGAAATGTGGGTCTCGAACCCACGACCTTCGGAACCACAATCCGACGCTCTAACCAACTGAGCTAATCTCACCATTTGTTATCTTTCGGAGTAACGCTGAATCCGTTTGTTCCTTAAGACGGTGCAAAGGTACAACAATTTTTTGATTCCGCAAGCGTTCAGGCCATATTTTTTACATCGGCGGGGATTTTTCTTCATTCTTCGGCGACCTCACCGACATTTGAAGCCCGGAACAGCTCCCTGGCGGCACGGGCGAAATTGCGGGCACGTCCTTTCCATGCCTCGGGCACAGAATCGACAGGCATCACTATGTAATTCTCCCTGGCGAATCCATACCGCTCCCCTACCGGAGCCATCCCGGCGGATGGAGATGGTTTGAAAGCTCCGTTTACCGGCGGAACGGTGAATATGAGCTTATATGCCGCATCCTTGACATATGCGTTTCCGACACTGTCGCGGGCAATCGTGACACGGGTCATAAGGCCTCCACGGGTGTCGCGGGTCATCATATTGGATATGAAATTTCCGTGGGAATAGGCAAGGAACATCGGCTTGCGGGAAGCTGAGCCTTCACGCAGCTCCATGGGCTGGATAACATGTGGATGCCCTCCCATGATTATATCCACTCCTTCATCCTCGAGGAAACGCGCCCACTGTCTCTCATACCTGACCGGGGTCAGTGTATATTCCTCCCCCCAGTGCATGGCGGCCACAATGATTTCAGCCCCGGCATTGCGGGCCTTGGCTATATCCTGCCGGATGATATCCGGTGAGATGTAATCCACGACCGCGTCGCCGGTTACGGTGAAACCATTCGTACCGTAGGTGTAATTGACGAATCCGATTTTGAAGCCGCTGACATCAACAACCAACGGCATACGGCTCTCACGCTCGGCCGCGTCGGTATATGTCCCTATGTGGGTAAGCCCGAGAGAATCAAGCACGGCCACGGTCTGTTTCAGTCCCCATTCACGACGGTCAAGGGTATGGTTATTGGCTGTCAGAAACAGGTCGAAACCCGCATCCGCGAGAGCCTCGACGTAACTTACCGGCGCGTTGAACTGGGGATAACCCGAACATTGCCCTTTGGCCACCGGGGTCTCAAGGTTGACTATCGCGTAATCAGCCTCACGGACATAAGGGGCAATCGCCGAGAAGCAATATGAGTAGTCATATCCTTTCTCTCCACGTTTTGCCGCCTCAAGCTGGCCGGTGTGCATCATGGCATCCCCGGCAAACACAAGGTCAATCTCCCCTGCAGACGCTAGGGAGAGGACAAAAGCCGCCGCTGCCGCCACAAGGCTGTTCATGGTATCCCTCAGGCCTCAGACACAAGGCCGTAACTCAATAGTAAATGTGGCTTACTTGTAGATGGCTTTCTTTCCGGCGAGGAGAGTGTTGCGCATCAACGACACGATTGTCATCGGGCCGACACCTCCGGGAACGGGAGTGATATAGGCGCATTTGGGAGCGACCTCATCGAACTCCACATCGCCGCGCAGACGGAAACCGCTCTTGCGTGTCGCGTCAGGCACACGGGTGGTGCCGACATCTATCACGGTGGCTCCATCCTTTACCATATCAGCGGTAACGAATCCGGGCACACCCATAGCGGCGATTATTATGTCGGCCTTGCGGCAGATTTCCTTGAGGTCGCGGGTGGCGCGGTGACATACGGTCACGGTGGCATCCCCGGGGTAACCCTTCTGCATCATCAGGGTGGCGACAGGTTTGCCTACGATATTGCTTCGGCCGAGGACAACGCAATTAGCCCCCTTTGTCGGAATCTCGTAACGTTCGAGCAGCGTAAGGATTCCGGCAGGGGTCGCGCTGTGGAAACAGGGAAGCCCGATTGACTGACGGCCGACATTGATGGGATGGAAACCGTCGACATCCTTGCGGTAATCTATGGCCTCGATGACCTTCTGCTCCGAGATATGCTTAGGCAAGGGGAGCTGGACGATGAAACCGTCAACATCCTCGTCGCGGTTGAGATTGTCTACGGCATCAAGGAGGGTGGCCTCGTCGATGTCATCCTCAAAGCGGATGAGGGTGGACTTGAATCCGCATTCCTCACAGGCTTTCACCTTGGAGGCGACATAGGTCTCACTGCCGCCGTCGTGGCCGACAAGAATAGCGGCCAGATGGGGACGTTTCTCTCCACGGGCCACCATTTCGGCAACCTCGGCGGCTATCTCGGCCTTGATTTTGGCGGCCGTCTCTTTTCCGTCAATCTTTATCATCGGTTGGGGCTTAATTCGGTTGGGCTTGATATTGTTTACCGGCGGCCACGCATGGCCCGCATCATCTTCATGGGGTTCTTCATCGCCGTGGCGGCCTTCATCATCTTGCGGGTCTGCTCAAACTGGGTCAGAAGGCGGTTGACCTCCTGGAGAGAGGTGCCGGAACCGGCGGCGATACGCTTGCGGCGGCTACCGTTGATGATTTCGGGATTGGTGCGCTCCTTGGCCGTCATCGAGCTGATGATAGCCTCGATGCTCTTGAAGGCGTTGTCATCGATGTCGACATCCTTGATGGCCTTTCCGAGACCGGGAATCATCGAAGCGAGGTCTTTGAGGTTACCCATCTTCTTGATTTGCTGAATCTGGGCAAGGAAATCGTTGAAGTTAAACTGGTTGCGGGCCAGTTTGCGCTGGATTTCAAGAGCCTGCTTCTCGTCGAACTGAGCCTGGGCCTTCTCGACGAGTGACACGATGTCACCCATACCGAGGATACGGTCGGCCATACGGGAGGGGTGGAACAGGTCGAGCGCATCGAGCTTCTCGCCGGTACCGACAAACTTGATGGGCTTGGTCACGACGGTACGGATAGAAAGGGCCGCACCGCCACGGGTGTCACCGTCGAGCTTGGTCAGCACCACGCCGTCGAAATCGAGACGGTCGTTGAACTCCTTGGCGGTGTTCACTGCATCCTGACCGGTCATCGAGTCGACCACGAAAAGGGTCTCCTGAGGCTTGATGGCGTTCTTGATGGCCTCAATCTCATCCATCATCTGCTCATCGACAGCCAGACGGCCGGCGGTATCGACAATCACCAGGTCGAGATGGTTCTGCTTGGCATACGCGATGGCGTTCTTGGCAATCTCGACGGGGTTCTTGTTCCCCTCCTCGGTGTAGACGGGAACCTCAATCTGCGAGGCCAGCACCTTCAGCTGCTCGATGGCGGCGGGACGGTAGACGTCGCATGCGACAAGCAGCGGACGTTTCCCTTTCTCGCTCTTGAGCTTGCGGGCGAGCTTGCCGGAGAATGTGGTCTTACCCGAACCCTGGAGACCCGACATCAGTATGACTGTCGGATTGCCTGACAGATTGACCTGGGCGGTCTCGCCTCCCATCAGGGTGGCCAGCTCGTCATGTACAATCTTGACCATCAGCTCCTGGGGCTTGATGGCGTTTATCACGTTCTGGCCCAGAGCCTTCTGTTTCACCGTGTCGGTGAAGCTCTTGGCCACCTTGTAGTTGACGTCGGCATCAAGGAGGGCGCGACGCACATCCTTGAGGGTTTCGGCCACATTGATCTCGGTAATCTTACCTTGGCCTTTCAGTATTTTGAAACTTCTTTCAAGTTTCTCGCTAAGATTCTCAAACATATGTCGGGGAGGGATTTTCCTTTAAACTTAAAAACGTCAGACAAGCCTGTTGGTGGCTGTCTCGGGGAAAACAATCGAGGGCTTGAAACCACGGGCTTCCTCATAGGGCATCGAGGCGTAGGCCATGATGATCACGATGTCGCCGGGCTGCACCTTTCGGGCGGCTGCCCCGTTGAGGCATATCACACCCGAACCGCGTTCGCCGGGGATGGCATATGTCTCCAGGCGCTCTCCGTTGTTGTTGTCCACGATATAGACATGTTCGCCGGGAAGGATGTTCGCCGCGTCCATAAGGTCCTCGTCGATGGTGATGCTCCCGATATAGTCAAGGTTCGCCTCAGTGACGGTGACCCGGTGGATTTTCGATTTCAGTATTTCAACATTCATGTCAACGTTCATATTTGATGTTGTCGATCAGGCGCACATCACCGCAATAGCAGGTGATACACCCGACGGCGTTGCCGTTATGGGGAGTAGACCATTCCTTGAGCGGCTGCATGGTCAGCGGATCGACGATTTCATAATACTCCACCTCCATCTGGGGATAAGCGTTCAGCTCATCAATCACCAGGCGGCGCGTGTCGTCGAGACTGTGGTCACGGGCCCATTCGACGCTTTTTTTGAGGATGCGGTGGATGGCAGGAGCCACGGCGCGGTTCTCAGAGGTGAGTCTCACATTACGGCTGCTCAGGGCAAGTCCGTCATCCTCGCGGCAGATGGGGCAGTCGATGATTTCAATCGGGAATTTCTCCAGTTCCACCATCCGGCGTATTACGGCAATCTGCTGAAAATCCTTCTCGCCGAAATATGCGCGGTCAGGCTCGACAAAACTGAAAAGCTTGCTGACCACCTGGGCGACACCGTTGAAATGGCCGGGACGCATCGGTCCCTCCATGACAGCGGCCACCTCTCCGAGGTCGAAGACACGGGTGTCTTCCTGAGGATACATCTCCTCGACGGTAGGTATGAAAGCGATGTCGACACCGGCCTCGCTGAGTTTGGCGCAATCGGCCTCCTCGGTGCGGGGATATGTGGCCAAGTCGGCAGCGTTGTTGAACTGGGTGGGATTCACGAAGACACTGACCACCACCGCCCCGTTCTCTCGGCGCGCGCGGTCGACCAGTGAGATATGTCCGGCATGGAGGGCACCCATCGTGGGGACAAGCCCCACCGAACAGCCCTCGGCCTTGAAGCGGGCCACAGCTTCTTTGAGGCCGCTGACACTTCTTATTATTTCCATTTGCTAACAGTCAGGAATTTTTACGGGTGCAAAGTTACATTTTTTTTCAACATCTACCGCCAAAAATCCCTACAAATCCCGTAACTTTGCAGCTCTTTCAGCCAACTACGCCATCGAGACATTGATATGAGACAGGAATTCGAATCGACACTGCTTGAAAACTGCGTCACCGAAATCTCTCGCCTGCCGGGAATAGGACGCAAGACCGCCTTGCGCCTTGCCCTCCACCTTCTCCGCCAGGATGAAGGGACAGCCAATGCCCTCGGCAACGCCATCATCGACATGCGCAAGGGGATAACCTACTGCAAGGTCTGCCATAACATCTCGGAGACGGAGTTGTGTCCCATCTGCGCCGACCAGCGCCGTGACCGTGCGACAATCTGTGTGGTCGAGACAGTCAAGGATGTGATGATTCTCGAAAGCACCGGCCAGTTCAACGGTCTTTACCATGTACTCGGCGGTGTAATCTCCCCTATCGACGGGGTCAGTCCCGACCAGCTTGAGATAGATTCCCTGATTGCCCGAGTGGCCGAAGGAGGCATCGAGGAGGTAATCCTTGCCCTCGGGGCGACAATGGAGGGGGACACCACAGGTTACTATATCTATCGCCGCCTCTCCCCATATTCCGGAGTCAAAATCACCCAGCTCGCCCGTGGCGTAGCCCTCGGCAACGAAATCGAGTACACCGACGAGTTGACCCTCGGCCGCTCCCTCACCAACCGCACCCTCTTCGCCGACTCCATCAAAGCCTGACCCCGCACAATTTTCTATAAATATATATAAACCTCCCACCTTATGTAGGGACGCGCCGCGGCGCGTCCGCATCATCAATTCATTTCTTACAGAAACAATCCGAAATCCAATTATCAACATTACGGTCGATATATTCCATAATGTTGACATAATCACACGAATTTCGTATTATATGTTCATGATACCGCGGTTGCCATTCAAATCCATATCCTGATTTTCGCGCAAATTTTGTAACGGCTCCTTTAATGTGATTTACAGCTACCGCGAGGGGGGAATTATGATGAAAAAACTCACAAGGGCTTCCATGATTGGATGAACGCAGACAACCCAGAGGGCTGTCTTTTGAAATACCGTCATTTTGACGGCGTGAAATGTTTACCACCATATGGATATGATTTGGCATTATCACATAATTCCACAATTCCATCCATGGATATCTTGATGGAGCTTCCAAAATAATCTTGTCGACAATCTTGCCGATTTCTGTCAACATCATCTTTTTCTCCTCTATTTTTCCAAGATTACAAACATGCCCTTTTGTTGCAATCGTGACAAAATACACGCCATCTTCATATTTATGCCATTCGGCCCGGATTCTATGGCGGTCATTCATATGCTAAAAAATTAACAGTAGTTCTGGTTACAAAAATACGAAAAAACTGTATTTTTGCAAACCGGTATCGGTTGTGAGAAATTACATTCGATGACGCGGACGCGCCACGGCGCGTCCCTACAAGGTTGATTAATGAACATCTAATATAAAAGAATGGAGAGAGGAGAGGTAAGGCTGCGGGCGTTGGAGCCGGAGGATGTTGACAGACTGTATATCTGGGAGAATGACCGGGATATGTGGCCTTTCGGGGGAACCCGTGCTCCGCTGTCAAGACATCAGCTCTGGGAATATGCCACCAATTATGACGCAAACCCTTTCGCCGCCGGCCAACTCAGGCTAATCATCGAGCTTGCAACAGCTCCCGACAATGCTCTCCCGCAAAACTCCCAAAGTTCTCAATCCTCCCAATCCTCCCATAATTCCCAAAACTCCCAAAATTCCCATTCCTCCCCCATCCCCTGCGGGGTAATCGACCTCTACGACATCGACCCAGTCAATTCCCGGGCTATGGTGGGAATTATGGTCGCGCCGCAATGGCGCAGCCGGGGAATCGCCACCCGCGCCCTTGAACTTGTCGGGGAATATTGCCGCGACACACTCGGTCTTGCGACAATCGCCTCGGAAGTCGCCTCCGACAACCTGCCGTCAATAAGGCTTTTCGGAGGAAAAGCGGGCTACCGACAAGTGGGTGAACGTCCGTCATGGTATCGCCGGAGAGAGCGCTTTGTTTCCGCCCTTCTGTTTCAGAAACAGTTACGCTGACAGTCATCCATATAATCCCGCCAAGCAAAGCAACCAAAAGTATGGTCAGATTGTTGTAACATAAATAAGTAACAGTTACAACTATGAAAAATTTTTTGTTCGTCGTGATTGCAATTCTGGGGATTGCAGTATGCACTCAGGCAAGAGACACTTACGCCCACGACGCGTCGGTTCTTCCCAAAGCCGCACAGACCACGATTGCCGACAATTTCAAGGCCAAAGTCAGTGTGGTGATGATTGACAAGGATTTCGGACGTGTGAGCGACTACGAGGCAATTCTGACCGACGGCACAGAAATCAGTTTCGACCGTGACGGCAACTGGGAGAATGTCGAAGTCAGCAATTCCAAATCGGTTCCTTCAGCATTTGTTCCAAAAGCCATTCAGGATTATGTCAGCAAAAACCAGAAAGGCACCCGCATCGTCGGTATCGACAAAGAGAGAAACGGATTTGATGTCGAACTCTCCAACGGTGTCGAGATGAAATTTGACAAGGCCGGAAATTTCCAGCGCTACGATGACTGACATCCATCCGACAACATCACCTGCAAACATCAAGGCCGCCGGGGACAATTCCCGGCGGCCTTGATGTTTGCAGGTGTCTCTGCTTATATGGCGGCTATATCCACAAGACGTGAAATGGCCTCCGATGTCGGCCCATCGAAAATCACCCGCCCTTGGTCAAGCAGAATGGCCCGGGGACAAATATCGCGGGCCAGGTCGAGATTATGGGTAGCCAGCAACATAGCGTGAGGAAGCTGTTGAAGAAGTCGGGTCAGGGCATTCTTTGCCCTCAGATCGAGGTAAGAGGTCGGTTCGTCCAGGACGAGTATGGAGGGATTCATTGAAAGCACTGTCGCGATGGCCACCATGCGGCGTTCGCCACCTGAGAGCCGTGTGGTAGGGCGGTCAATAAGATGAATGGCACCGATGGCCTCCAAGGCCTCGCGCACACGCCGGTCAACTTCCTGCCGGGGAAGTTTCATCATCTGTGGGCCGAAAGCGACATCAGCATATACCGTCGGGGAAAACAGCTGGTCATCGGCATTCTGGAACACCATTCCCACCTTGCGCCTCGCCTCAGCGAGGTTTTTCTTTGTAAGTGGAATACCGGCAACCTCGACTGTGCCCGAGGTGGGCAGCAACAGCCCGTTTGTCTGTAACAGCAAGGTCGACTTCCCCGCCCCGTTCAGGCCAAGCAAAGCCACCTTCTCCCCCTCCCCGATTGAGAAGGAGACACCGCGCAAAGCCTCCTCCCCTTCAGCGGCAGGATAGGCATAATGCAGATCGGAAAATTTCAGTGCTTCAGCCATATGTGACGTTTTTTTGCGTGGCTCATCCGAAAAAGATAGCCGAGAGGTCGAAATATCTGAGGCAGAATATCACCCCTCCCCATATTAACAGAAAAACTGTGGAATTGGTTTCCCAGCTCATCGAAGAGTTGCCTCGGATGAATGACTGGGGGAATGTCCCGTCGAAACCACGAGCCACCATAGCCCTGTTGACCCGTTCGCCACGCTCCACAGTGCGTAACAGCAATTGCCCGATGAAAGGCCCCCACTCCCTGACCGGATAGTTCTTGCGTCCATATCCCCTGGCCTGACGCGCACGGTGCATCGTGATAGCCTCCTCCCCGAGGGTACGCATGTAACGGCTTACCATCATCAGCTGCGTGACCATCACCGACGGCAATCCCAAACGTCCCATCGCCCGGCAGACCCCGTCGAAGCCGCACACATAAACAAGCAGCAGCGCGGCCTGAACCGACAATAATCCACGGATGATGATTGAAACGAACGAAATCCATCCGGCGGAAACATCCACCCCGCAGACGGTCATCGCCACCCGCTGGTCAAACAACGGGTTCATAACCCCTATCAGCAGGATAAACGGGAGGGTCACCAACGACTTGCGGAACACGCGGGAATATGTGACATGGCTTAACGGAGCCATGACGACGGGGTAAGCCGCGAACCATATCAGCATACCCAGGTTAAGCACAGGGACAGAGAGCATCGTCACGACATACCCGACTGCCACAAGCAGCAACGCCCGCGGGTCGATGTCGCTGAGATGGTTTCGTGTCGCGGAACCATCTCCGAGCAACGGGTTTGCCAGACGCACGCTCATCTCCTGTCAGATTGTCATTTCTCCTTTGCCCTGACCTTCTCGGCGACCGGCTGGCGTTTGTCAGCCCGACGCGCCACCAGAGATGTCAGTGCCCACAGAAGTATTATCACCATCGTAGCTCCGAGAATCCCCGAGAAAGAATTCTCATAATCAGGCATGACAGCCGTGGGTGGAGTGAAAGACCCCATGTCCACATTACCGGCCACTTTCGCTATCGACCATTCGAGACCGTCGGGGTCGCCGCTCGCAATCCAGGCATAGCAGACACCAAGCACGAGAGCCGCGCCACCGAACCACGCAAGCACCGGCCAAAGGCGTTTGCCATGTGTAGCGGAGCTTTTCGCGCCGACAGACCGCTCCCCGAGCAGGTCGGGCCGGGACGCGCCGACAAACGAAAGGACAGCCCCGGTGGCAAGCCCTTCCCCGAGACCGATCACGAGATGTATCGGCAACATGAACATCAGAAATGTCGACATCGGCAACGCCGTGATACCGGAAGCCTCAGTCTCGACGGTCACCAGAAAAGCCCCCAGCTCCAGACCGGCGACGCAAGCAACCGTGGATGCCAGCATCAGTCTCCAGGGCTTGGTTGACTTCCCTGCGATGGGTTTATATACAAATGGATAGGCCAGCAATGTCGATACCGCAGCCATATTTATGATGTTGCATCCCAAAGCCAGCATTCCGCCGTCGGCAAACACCAGACACTGGATTATCAACACCGAGCATATCGTCAGGAAGGCCGCCCATGGCCCGACAAGCGCGGCGACGAGGACACCACCGATTATGTGGCCGCTCGACCCTGTGCCCGGAATGGCGAAATTTATCATCTGGGCGGCGAACACAAAAGCCCCCAGTACCCCCATAAGAGGGATAAGCGATGGACGCGAGTCTTTCCTTACCTGGCGGGAAGCCACTGCGAGCAACGCCACAGCCGCCACACCTGCGGTTATCGCTACTGGAGGAGAGACAAGAGCATCAGCCATATGCATAAGGCAGGATTATTTAAATTCGATATTTGACATTAGAAGTTTAGAATTAAACATCCGATGGACGCTGTTGGTTTTTCGGACGGAAGAGAATCGCCACCAACGCTCCCACAATCTGGACGGCGATGGAAACCCACAACAACACCACGATTCCGCCCCATTTGAGCAGCATCGGCATAAAGAACACACCCAACACCGCCCCGATTTTCCCAAGCATCGCCGCGATTCCGGCGCCGGTGCTTCTGACCTCGACAGGAAACACCTGCGACGGCAGGATGAAAGTAATCAGGTGAGGGCCGGCATTCAGAAACACCTCGAAGATGATGAAGCCTACCACCGAAACCCATACCGGAAGATGCAGGCAATAAGCCGCAAGCAGCATCCCAAGGCCGCAAGCGCAGATTAAGAATCCTCCCGCAAGCATACCGATATGGTTTAGCTTCCTGAGCAGCAACAGGCCGACGGCGAATCCCGGCAGGATGAAGAAGTTGATGATCGCTGTCATCTCCACCGAGTTCATCACCCGTGCTATCCCGGTCTCGTTTCCGCGTTCTATCCCGAGAGCCATCACAAGCACCGGCAGGAACACCCCGAACCCGTAGACCCCAAGCCCCTCACAGGCCCAGGGAATTCCGGTCAGAATCACACGGCGAAGATTCGCCCCTTTGAACATATCGAAATATGAGACCTTGGCCACATCGGTTTTCGGGGCAGGAGGGACGGGAACCGTCACCGCCTGACCCAGGAGCTTGCGGGCGGCCGCGGCGGCTTCCTTGGTTCTCCCCTTCTCCATCAGCCATTCGGGAGACTGGGTGAAGTCTAGCCTGAGCAGGAAGGTGATACCACCCATCGCGGTCACAATCCACATCATCCGGTTCCAGATTCCGGCATGGGGATACCCCTTCAGCACCGCCCAGCATATGACAGCGGCAAGGATGAACCCCACGGCGCAAGTGCCTTTGGCAACACCCACCATAAAAATCTTCCACCGGTCAGGCATTATTTCCGAAATATATGAGGAGTCGAGACTGTAGCCTCCACCCACTCCGAACCCGGCGAGGAAAAGCCCGAGCAGAACCCAGGGCTGGGTCGGAAACATTATCACCATAAGGCTTCCGGCGACGATAATCAGCGGACATGCACGAAACCACCATAGATACCCCTCCCTGTCGGCGAGATACCCTATCAGCGTGGAGCCGAACGCGATGCCTATCAAGGCAATCGCGCCCATAATACCCTGCATGAAAGAGGACAATCCGGAAGTCGACGCAAGCTGAATCATCGGAATCATCACACCGACCACGGTCGAGAGCGCGGCCCCGATAACCTGCTCCAGGGAGCCGGCCACCAACACCTTGTAATGTCCCTTGGTCAACGGCATAGTGGCCATGTCCGGGAGGGAGGAGTTATGAATCTGATTCGTCTGTCCCATAGATTTGTCGTATTAAATCATCATCGGGGTGTCAGGGGCTTTCCGGTCCGTGGCACCCCATATTACAGCAGTCAGTCATTGCCATCCTGCGGAGCATCGTCACCGACAGATTCCTCATAGTAGCGCCATGCGGTCTTGACCGAGATATCGCGGTTGTCGAAATGATAGAGGGGAAGCAGGAAGAGCCATGTGGCGATACAGAAGGGGCCGGTAAGGGTAGGTATGCCCCAGTTCTTGAACATCACATCCATCGCGGCCTGGATAAAGAATGTCGCTATCACAGCGGTGACAGTCCAGAGGGCCGATTTCCATCCCGGCTTCAGGAATGTGCAGCCAAACGCGATACCGGTCAGCACAGGTGAGAATCCGAAAAGACCCGAAGAGATATTGGTCGGATCAGCCTGGAAAAGTAACGCGAGAGCGAGAGATATCGCCGATGCCACCATCGCCCAGAAAGCGGCCCAACGGCTACTGACAGCCAAAGCGACGATGAAAAACACTCCGGTCACCCACGAATCAATCAGAAAGACCTGTGAGATACCTTTGAGCCAGTATACGACCAGGTCGCCGAATCTGGTATCAATGGTGTAGGAAAAATCCTCCCTCATTATCGGAGCTGAAAGGCCCGGCGCGTCAAGTCCGTGGAGAACCCCGGCAGCCAGGAGGAAAATCCATGTGGTGAAGACAAAGGGGAATGTCAGGGAATTGACCTTCCAGGGAGCCATGACATTGTTGAAGGCCCGGCGCACCCATGTCGAGAACAATGAGCAGAACACCAGACAGGCCCACATCAGCCATGTGTCAGCGAGAAATGTCGGGAAAGCACATCCGACAAGCACGCCGTTGAATCCCCACAGTCCGGCGGCTCCGTCAGAGGGCTTCTCCCCCATTATGTAACCACCCAACACCGAGGCGGCTGCACCAACCACACCGCCCCAAGCTACCTGGGGTGAATGACATTCATATGCCCCCCAGAAAATACCTGCAAGGAAAAGCAGTCCGGTCCAGGCCGATTCCTGGAACATCACCTGTCCGATACCCCTGAAATAGGTACGGACGGTATCTTTCAACAATGTCAGACTCATAATATACTGAATTATACTGGATTTCGGATTGAATTATCTCCAGGGGAATTCCGCCGGAAGGGGAACCCCTTTGACGGCCTTGCGGACATTGGAGCAGAACTCCCTGACAACGGTCTTGACCGGCCCGGTCTCCCGGCCCAGCACCTTGAACAGAAGTCCGGCCTGGTTGGGGAGATGAGTGATGCCGGCCGAGACATGGGCTTCGCGATCGATGAATGCCCGGGTCTCGTCATAAATCTCCTTGCTCTTTTCCTCGGGGGTCAGCACCACCACATTCGCAAAGATATCGTAGCCGTGCATCGTCCCGACATCCCGCAAATTGGCGGTAGATGGGTCGATGATGAACTTCTCCCGGAACAGCTGTTTACCATCGGGCCGTTCGCCGTGGGTACACACCGAAAGGATGTCGTAACAGAACATCTCCCCATCCTTGTAATACTTGCGCCCACCCATGAATATCTCCGAATAAAACACCGTGGCCGAAGGATGAATCACCATCTTCGTGTCGGAGATGAAACGGGTATGGCGGCAAGGAATCACCGGCTCGGGGAGGAATTCAAGGTACCCACCCTCGTCGACCGTGATAACCTGAGACAGCCCGGAATAATTGTCTTTCATCTCCGCCAGTTTAGTGGCGGCTCCGGTGGAGACGAATGCCATCGCGTCCTTGCCGACGGTGATATTCTGAGTGTAACGGTCACCGTCGATGTTAGGCCCTCCCGACGAAAGGATGTAGACACATGGCATTCCCGGCAACTCCTCATCGAAATACAGTTCCTGCTGCACGATAAGGGGCGCACGCCGGTCAAGCTCACGCAGTATTGATTTCCCGGACGCGTCAAGTTCGAATCCGAGATTGAGGTAGCCATGTTTGCCCGGTGCGCCCACATACATCGCTCTCGGAGGGGTGAGATATGGAGCCATCTCCGGCGCGTCATCAAAGCTGACAACCGGAATGTCGGAATATTCGCGTTTCACTTCCTTCATCGGACGAAAGTTTTTCAGGTTATAACTTATTCAGATTACTTTTTGTCAAACAGAGCCATCTTGTGGATAAGGTCGATAAGCTCGTCGATACCCTCTCCGGTCATAGAATTGGTGAACACAAAGGGCTTGCCGGGACGCATCAGTTTGGAATCATGGTCCATCACTTCCAGAGACGCGCCTACATACGGGGCGAGGTCGGTCTTGTTGATTACCAGGATGTCGCTCTGCGATATGCCGGGGCCATCCTTGCGGGGAATCTTGTCACCGGCAGCGACATCGATCACATAGATGAAGAAATCGACCAATGCCGGGGAGAATGTCAGGGTCAGGTTGTCACCCCCCGACTCGATGAACACGATGTCGGCATCAGGGAACTTCGCCTCCATCTCCTCGACGGCCGCGATGTTCATCGACGGGTCTTCACGAACAGCAGTATGGGGGCACGCGCCGGTCTCCACGCCGATGATGCGGTCTTCGGCCAACACCCCCTTGAGGATTTTGCGGACATGCTTGGCATCCTCAGTGGTGACGATGTCGTTGGTTATAATCAACACCTTGTAACCCTTGTCGATTAGACGCGGGGTAATTGCCTCAATCAGGGAGGTCTTTCCCGATCCTACCGGGCCTCCGATACCGATTCTACAAGTACTCATATATTCTGATATATTTTTGACGATTGGAAAAAATCAGACAACTCTTCCACAGGGTTGTCAGCTCATAAACATTCTCATATTCCCCTTTTCATGGAGCGAGGCGAAGATGTCAGACTCAGGGACGAACGCGTTCATGTCATCCACCCTCATCACACGCGCCTTCTCATACAGACGGGGCACATCCTCGGAGAGCTTGAAGAGGATTTCCTGGGTGTCGAAATGGGAAACCCTCACGCAGCGCAACGCCGCGCCCAGCACCATGTTTATCACCCCGTACTGATGGGAGGCGAACAGCTCCTCCTCCCCCAGCCCTTCGGCGGCGAATGCGAGTCCCTGAGCCACAGGGAAACTTCCCGGAGTCAGTTCCTCCTTGATATCGCGGTGCCAGAGGGAGACCATGCGGTTGCCGGGATAGAACCGTTCGGTAAGCTCGGCCATCTTGCGCCCCATACGCTGGAGCATCGTGCGGGCCTCGTCATTCATCTTGAACAACATCAGCTGACTGTCTACCTCCTCGATTCCGCGAAGGTTGTTTCTCATAGCCTCGCGATAAGCCAGCAGAGCCGCCACCCCGTCTGAAAACGCTCCCTGGAGAGCTACCGACCTGGCATATTGCTCAAGTGAGGCGGCATCATGAACCAGCCCCTCATAAGCGGCGGTCTCAAGTCCGTTGGAGAACGAGAAGGTGCCGACAGGAAAAGCAGAGTCGGTCATCTGCAGTAAGCGCATTATCTTCATAACTCATAATTTGTAATTCATAATTCATAATCCCCGATGTAATAAATTACAAAGGCAATTCACAGTTTGATTCCGGCGCTGATTATGAATTATGAATTGTGAATCAATGGTGGTGATGATGGTGGTGTTCGAGATTGGTGTTGTCATGACCTGCTCCGCCGAAAAGACGTCGTAGCTCACCGGGGGCGAGGAAAGGAATGATATCCTTCCCCTCCTGGAAATCATAAGTAATCTTGTCGATGTTATGGGTCTCCATCACCGCAAGCATCACCTTCTTGTCGACAGTCAGGGGGACATAGACCTTGGTGCCTTTCACCACGGCCGGCCAATGCTGGTTGCCGATCGCGTGGCCAAGCTCGACACTGATGCGGATTATATCCTCAGCGGGCAGCCCTGAAAGTTTCGAGAGGTCTATGACCAGCACATTGTTTAGGTCGAGGCGCAAGACGGCGGCCTCCCCTTTCTCGGGATCATAGGCTATAATGTCTCCGTCTGTAATACGCGACCCACGCTTGAGAGCCACGGGATATTCCGTGCCATGGTCCCCTTTCGCGAGGAAACGGCTTTTCTGGGCCGTCCACTGGTCGAGGAAAACAGTCTCGACATGGCAATCATCAAGGCGTTCAGCCCATTCCGGCTGATGAACATTGCCTATTATCTCTGTAATGACATCCATTTCTTATCTATTTGTTTAAATAAACAGTTGAAAATCGTTTATCGTGAACCCGGAGGTTCAATGTTAAAACAACCGCACGCCGAAATAGTTGAGTCAGCCACTTAAAAGCCCTTGGTCACGACAAAAGCCATCCGGCAGGTTTTATGCTGGATGACTTTTGTCGTGACCAAGGGCCTGTAAGACCCTATGTCTTATTTATTAGCGAATAGACAGCTTCAGGGCGCGGGCTGTGCCGTCGGTGAAGACAACCTCGAAAATATGGATGCCTGGGGCGAGGCGCATGCTTGCCTCGGAAAGACCCATCCCGTCAGCACCGTCAATCGCGTTGCCCTGCAGGTCATAGACGAGAAGGCGCGAAATAGAAGCACCGGGACAGCTGGCAGTTACAAGATTGCCGTGAATGGTGACAGTGAGGGATGTGTCAACAAGCGCGGGCATATCGATGCCTGAGACAGTGGGGTCAACATAGGATTCCATACAATCAGGCACACCATTGTTGTCGGCGTCACCACGGGTACAGATACCATAGAATTTCTGGGTGTCGGCGACCCCGGCGATTCCGGCGATTTCAAGCTCTATCTGATCGAAGGAAGCGGAGGGTGCGAAGTAAAGCACACGTTTGTCACCAGAACCGGCCACTTTCACATCGGCGACATTCCAGTTGGTGAACTCGTCGGTGACAGTCGGGTCAGCGTCAGCGGCTGCCCTGGCTGAGGCAGGAACGGCGGCATTTGCGCGAGCGGAGTCATGGAGACGCACCGTCAACCAGTCACCGGCCTTGATTCCGGCGAGAAGAGTCCTCTCGTCAATGATAATACCGACATGGTTGGAGGTGTGAACCCTGCGACCGAGGTCAACCAGCACCTTCACTCCGTTGCCGACAGAAACCGAGTTCTGGACAGCCATATAGGTATCATAACTGTCATCCACAAGGTAGCTCACATTATTGACAAACTGGGCCACATTGACCGCGCCTGCCTGAAGGGGCACAGCCGAAGCGTTGACATTGACCAGCTCTCCGTTGCATCCAAGCAGGGAGTTGCAGGGAGAATCGGCCTCGCTGACAAACGGATAGAATATCTTGATGTTTGAAATGTTGAGCTTCAGCACTCCGCTTGTCCAAAGCTGGATTTCATCGACCATATGACCGGCAGGTACCTCAATGGAATAACGCATCTTGGTAGTCTTGCTCGTGCCGATTGCCTGCACCGATACTGTGTTTGACTCGTCGACAATATGGCGGTAGACCTCCTCACCTCTGTAATAGCATCGAATCTGGAGGAATTCCAGGGCTTTCACATTGAGTCCGTCGACACTCTCCTCGACGATGAATCCCATACGGGTAGCTTCAGAGCCGTCACTGATGAGGTCGTCTGTAGTGGCGCACTTCACACCTGTAATACAGATATTGTCGGCAATCGAAAGGCCACCGATATAGGTGGCGCAATTGTTGATGTCATTATCCACCAGATTCTCAGTGTCCTTGATATCACTGATAGACAACAGCGAACCGCTCGAATCATAGACTTTGTCAGACACCACGAAACGGTTTTCACCAGGGGCGTTAACAAGCGGTTCGGCGCATCCTTCCTGACCGGGAATGTCAGTGTCGGCATATTCATCGTAATGAATTTTCACAATGCCGCCGCAATCCTCGTGTCCCTCGCCGAGAACATGGAGACGGACCACATAGACACCCTTGGTGTCGATTGAGAACAATGTGCCGTCATCCGCTGAGAGCGACGCGGAGGAGCCTTCAGGTTTCTCCACCAGCTCCCACTGAACAGGAAGATTGTCAGGATTGCTCCAGTCAATCTGGTGGGATGTCGTTCCGCGCGCCAGATAGATGTCAGACGAATATGCGATGTCGCAACGGTGGGTCTGTGTGGGAGGTTCCTTTATATAGGCGTAATTGATGGTTGTCACCCCAAGATTCACGCTCAGCCCCTCTCCCATGAAAAGTTTGGCTCCGGAGAAAGGCTTGGTTGAGACTGCCGACATCCATTGCTCCTTTCCTCCTGCAAGATTCACATCAAGCACACCGGCTTCAAGTATGACTCTTTCAGTGGCGACATATTCTCGTTTGCCCAAAAGCTTAGACTCATAATCGAGCCCATAAAACTCTATATAGCTTCCGTTGCCTGCTCCAAGCGCCAGAAGTCCACCGGAACGCACATCGAAACCCACTTCAGTTCCTGCGGGGAATACCTCCTCCCCTTCTGCATTACCGTCCACCATATGGAATTCAGCCGATCCTTTGCTGCCTATTCCAAGAAGCAGCTCAGTCAACGCGCCCTCTTCGGGGTCTTCTATGAAATTTATATAAGTTCCTCCGGAGGTCGGGATGCTTCCCATCACCTCGCAATAGTCGAGCGAAAGGTTGCGTCCCGTGAGTTTGTTATATTTTGAGATACCTCCTTCATGTTCTTCTTTGTTTATGACACCGGTAGTCCAGTCATTGTTCATGATATGCCTGGCAGGGGCGCCCGCGAAAGCATATTTCACCATGATATCACTTGCCACCTCCAGCTGGACACCGCCTGCCATATTGAGCGAAATCTCGTCGAATACATCCGGAGCCTCGGCGGTGAGCAGCATCACGCCATCTTGCGTACCGATGTTCACCAGTGAGAGAGTAAGGCCGGATGCCTCCTGTCCCTCCTTCACCGCAACTGTCTTTATCAGTTCGCCATCACGGTAAAAGCCGATGGCCATCGCCTTTATGATGTTGAGAGACAACACCGACGAACCGCTCGCCACGACACAGAAACCGGCAGTCGTGCCCTTGGCATAATAGTTGCGGGAATCGCGGACTGTAATCAGCGGGTCCACAGTCACTTTGGCAGCCACACCCTTGGCGATGGTCGCCACGTTGGTCAAATCGTCATCGACCACATTTTCCATCCCGACATAGGCATTCGCGACTCCGACGCTGTTGATGAGCCGGTTGACAAAACACCCCTCACCGGTGAAAGCTCGGGAATTAGCGAGATACCTTACGGTGAATCCGTCAGGAGTAGTCACCCCGTCAGTGGTCTGATCGAGATCCTGGTAGATGGTCCGTCTGTTGTCGAGAGTGCCGACTACCTCCGGGCTATCGAAAAAACCGGGATAAAGATTAGAGATGTCAATTCCGTCTTGCGCGCAAACCGGATTGGCCACGCATGCCCACGCGACCAACGGTATCATCCATTTCTTCATAGATAATGACTGTTGAATTAGATAGAATAGTTTTGTCCTATTAGAAAATTGCGGCGCAAAATTAAGAATATTACCCCTATTTACCCCCCCAAATTGTTAATTTAAGTTAATACAGCGATTTTTTTAATGTATTTGTAAGTCGGCAGACACCACGTCATAAGCCAACCGCCCCGCCGTATCTCCCTGATCATCACAAGATGACAGGCCAGATATCGCGGAGCGGTTGTCTGTTTTAATATGTATAAGAGGAAAAGCCCTGTAACCGGCTTGGCTTAGCTGAACCAGTAGAGCTGGCCGAGGGAGAGCTCCTTGGCGGGGGGCACAGTGGCCAGCACGCCGTCGACATACACATTGAATGTCTCGGGATCGACCTCTATCTGAGGCATCGCGCCATTGAGGACCATGTCAGCCTTGGTGATCTGGCGTGTGCCATGGACGGGATAGAAGATGTTGTCGGTGCCTACTCGTTTCTGCACGCCGTTCTCATATCCGGCTCTTGAGACAAAACGCAGGCAGGTCTCGGGCATCGCCTTGCCGAAGGCTCCATACATCGGGCGCATAATCTTAGGCTGCGGGGTCGGCAGCGAGGCGTTGGGGTCACCCATATTGGCCCAGTTGATGAAACCGCCCTTGATGACCATCTTGGGCTTGGTGCCGAAGAAAGCGGGTTCCCAGAGGACAAGGTCTGCCATCTTGCCGACAGCGATTGAACCAAGCACGTCGGAGATACCGTAGGTGATGGCGGGGTTGAGGGTAATCTGGGCAAGGTAACGGAGTACACGGAAGTTATCATTCTCGGTGGAGTCCTCGGGAAGCTTGCCTCTTACCTGCTTCATATAGGAAGCCATCTGGAAGGTACGCATGAATGACTCGCCCACACGTCCCATGGCCTGGGAGTCGGAGGAGACCATTGAGATGATACCGAGGTCATGGAAGATGTTCTCGGCGGCCTGGGTCTCGGGACGCACACGGCTTTCGGCGAATGCCACATCCGAAGGAATCGAGGGATTGAGGTTGTGGCAGACCATAATCATATCGAACAGCTCGGCCTGGGAGTTGATACCGTAAGGGAGGGTGGGGTTGGTGGAGGAAGGAAGCACGTTGCTCATCGAAGCCACCTTCATAAGGTCGGGGGCATGGCCGCCGCCCGCGCCCTCTGTGTGGTAGGTATGGATGGTACGTCCGTCGATGGCGGCGATGGTGTCCTCGACATATCCCGCCTCATTCAGGGTATCGGTATGGATGGCCACCTGGACATCATACTGCTCGGCTGAATCCATACAGGCTCGGATGGCGCCCATTGTCGAGCCCCAGTCCTCATGAACCTTGAAACCGCAGAGACCGGCTTCAATCTGCTCGTCGAGGGTTTTGCGGCATGATGTGTTACCCTTGCCGAGGAAACCCATGTTGATAGGAAGCCCTTCGGTACTCTTGAGCATCATATCGCTGTTCCACTTGCCTGAGGTGATGGTCGTACCGTTGGAGCCGTCGGTCGGGCCGATACCGCCGCCGATGAGGGTGGTGATACCGTTGCTCAGACAGTCGTAGGCCTGCTGCGGACAAATCATATGGACATGGCCGTCAATACCGGCGGCTGTCAGAATCAGATGCTCGCCAGAGATGGCGTCGGTCGATGGACCTGTACACAAGGTCGGGGTCACCCCTTCCATGATATTAGGGTTACCGGCTTTACCGATACCTGCGATTTTGCCATCCTTTACGCCGACATCAGCCTTGATGACACCCAGCAGCGGGTCCAGGATGGTGACATTGGTGATCACCAGGTCAAGCGAACCAGCCTCCGAGGTTATCTCGTTGGCTGTCCCCATGCCGTCACGCAGAGTCTTGCCTCCGCCATATACGGTCTCGTCGCCGTATACGCGGAGATCTTTCTCAATCTGTATGTAGAGGTCGGTGTTGGCAAGTCGAATCTTGTCACCCACGGTCGGGCCGAACAGATTGTTGTTTTCTTGTCTTGATATAGTTGCCATTTCGTTTTCTGGTTTGAGGTTGGTGTGAAGCGGTCTGACGACCTGCCGTGGTTATTGCTTGGGGCTGTCACCTGATGTGAACTGCGGAGCGTCGCTCTCTTCGGGAGATGACTTGAACTGGTATTCCTTCATCAGGTCGAGCGCACGCAGATACTTGGGATAATAGGTCGGGAAGTCCTCGCCGCCGGTGTAACCGTCGACAAGGTTGTTGAAACCGATCACGCGACGCTTGCCCCAGTAGGTGACCAGCTCTACCTCCTTCTCGTCGCCGGGTTCGAAACGGATGGCCGTGGTGGCGGGGATGTTGAGATGGTAGCCGTAAGCTTTCGGACGATCGAACTCAAGATAACGGTTGACCTCGAAGAAATGATAGTGTGAACCCACCTGTATGGGTCGGTCGCCTGTGTTGCGCACCTTGAGGGTCACTGTACGTCGGCCGGTGTTGTACTCGATGGGGGTGTCGGCGAGAATCACGCCGCCGACAGGGACATACTCTTTCGGAGTGAAGCCGGGGGTGTTTGGATATGCAATCTGGGGTTTCCCTTGGAAAACACCCATGGGGGTACCGTAACTGTCGGTATTGTTCGGAGCGGTTGCGGGAGCCTTTGCAGCGGGGTTGTCGTTGTTGCTCATTGCTTTTTTGAATCTTAGTTACTTTTTAAAGGTCTGATGCGGAGAATCGCCCCGTGTCACTTGATAGGATGGTGGATGCTGACAAGGCGAGAGCCATCGGTGAAGACAGCCTCGACCTGCAGCAGGTCAATCATGTCGGCCACACCCTCCATAACCTGTTCCTTGGTCAGGACGTTGGCGGCGTCATGCATGACCTCCTCCACGGTTTTACCTTCACGCGCGCCTTCGAGCGCACAGGATGTGATATACGCTACCGATTCTGGATAATTCAGTTTCAGTCCTTTGTTGAGTCTGCGTTCGGCAATCATTCCGAGCGACAGCAGTTTGAGCTTGTCAAGCTCCTTAGGTGTAAGATGCATAGTTCAGGCGTTTTGGATGTTCCGTAAAACTTAACATCTTTTTAACGCCCTGATTGCGCCTAAAGTTCTTTCGATATGGGGTTATTTTCCGATAACCATTCAATCGGCACTTTGCTGGCCGAGGGCAAGGAGGTCGGCCACGATGAATGTCGAACCACCCACAAACACAAGCGGAGACCCTTCCCGGGAATCATCACCGGCCAACTCGGCAACCCGGCGACGGGCCAGTTCCAGAGCGGCAGCGACTGTGGGGGCTGTCTGGCCTGGACGTCCGGCGAGACGCCCTGTCTCAGCCAAGGTCTCCTCGGGCAATGCGCGAGGCACTGACGCTCGGGTGTAGATTATCTCGGCACGTTCAGGCACCATCGGCAGTATATGGCTGATATCCTTGTCATTGACAAAACCGAGAATCATAATCAGCGGCCCGCGATGCGCCTCAAGCTGACGCGACAGATAGCGCCAACCACCCTCATTGTGGCCGGTATCACAAATCACATCGGGATTCTCCCCTACCCTCATCCATCGGCCTGAAAGCCCGGTAAGGGAAACCACGTCGCGCAACCCGACGCGAACTGCCTCGTCGGGGAATTCCACTCCGAGATCACGCAACCTGAGCAGCGCGGTCACTATTGTCTGGAGGTTCTTCTCCTGACACAGTCCCGTCAAGCCATACTCTACGGCCCCGAAGGGAGTGTCAGCGGCAATCACCTCTTCTCTCCTATCGGGATTTCCGGCGGGACGCAGGTCATCGGCAAACAGTAGCTCACACCCAGTCTCAAGGCCTTTATGCTCGAAGACCTCACGCACCTCTCCGGCTGACTCACCGATGACACAGGGGACTCCCGGTTTCATGATTCCCGCCTTTTCGGAAGCGATGGAAGCAAGCGAGTCGCCCAACTGCGCCATATGGTCGAAAGAGATGTTGGTGATTACCGACAACAACGGGGTTATGATATTGGTGGAGTCGAGCCGTCCTCCGAGTCCGACCTCTATCACCGCGTAATCAACCGCCTCGCGGGCAAACCAATCGAAAGCCATCACTGTGGTCAGCTCGAAAAATGATGGTTCCAGCGGTTTTCCATCGGTCTTCTGCGAGTCAGCGAGTTGGCGGAACCTCTCCACGAAACCGGTCACCTCATTCTCGGGTATCATCGCGCCGTTGATTTTCATCCGTTCGCGGAAATCGAGGAGGTGGGGCGACGTGAAAAGCCCTACCCTGTAACCTGCCGACTGGAGGACTGCCGCGATGGAATGGGCTGTTGAACCTTTACCGTTTGTCCCGGCCACATGGATTGTGCGCAGCCTCCGGTGGGGATTGCCGAACGCTTCCGAAAGGCGTATGACTGTGTGAAGTCCCGGTTTATAGGCCGCGGCTCCGATTTGCTGGAACTGAGGTGTCTGGCTATAAAGAAAGTCGATGGTTTCCCGATAGGTTGACATAAGGCAATCAATAATATATAATGAGTCCGGCGATACCGGCGGCGATGATTACAAGGATGGGGTGGATTCGGGTGAAAAGCACGGTGACCAACGCAGCTACCGCGATGGCCGTCGAAATCAGTATGTCTGACATCTCTGTGCCGAAATTCTCACCGTTCATCAGCAACAAGGCAGCTGACGCGATAAGTCCGATTACCACCGGACGCAACCCGGCGAATATCCCTCGGATTGCCACACTCTCTTTGTGGCGCGAGATGAAATGGCTCGTGTAGGAGACCAGCAGGAATGAAGGCAACACCACGACGAGGGTGCAGACCAATGAGCCAAGCACACCCCAGAGGGGATTGTCATACCCGGCATGAAGCGGGGCGACATATCCTATATATGTGGCGGAATTGATACCGATAGGGCCGGGAGTCATCTGGGAGATGGCCACAATATCGGTGAACATCTTAGGGGTAATCCATCCGGGGCCGACGATTTCCCTCTCAATCAGCGAGAGCATCGCGTATCCTCCGCCGAAACCGAAGAGTCCGATTTTCAAATAACTCCAGATAAGTCTGAGATATATCATAATCCTTCCTCCTTCTCCTGCTTGTCAAGTTTCTCAATCTTTTTCTCTGACGCTGAATCGAGCTTCGCGATATGCAGCCGCTTCTCCTGACGGCGTAGCCACAGGTACCCTCCGAGTCCACCGAGAATCACGAACAGGATGGGATTGGAAATCACTGGCCATTTCGACCATATCAGCAACGCCGCCACCACCGGAATCCAGACTGTCTTCCATCCGATTTTCGCCGCTTTGCCGGATGTAATCACCGGGGCGACAATCAGGGCTACCACAGCCGGGCGTATCCCCTTGAATATCGCCGACACTATATGGTTGTTCTGAATCAAATCGGGGGTGAGGAAGATGGCGATAGCAAGAATTATAAGGAAACAGGGCATTATTGTCCCGAGAACGGCGGCGACGCTTCCACGCATCCCTCTCATACGGTCGCCGACCGCCACCGAGATGTTCACCGCCAAAATTCCAGGCAACGACTGGGCCACGGCAAGCAAATCCAGGAACTCCTCGCGGGGAATCCATTGCCGTTTCTCGACAACCTCCCGCTCTATCAGGGATATCATCGCCCATCCACCGCCAAAGGTGAACGCGCCTATCCTCGCGAATGTGCTGAACAGTTTCCGGTAAATCCCTTTTTCTCTCCCGGGCTCCGCAGCTTTTTTCAAATCTTCACTACCTTTTCTTTTCTCGCGTGACATCGTTTGAAAATGAAATATGGAGATAAAATGCTGATACACAAAAAAAGAGACACCGGTGTGGTGTCTCTTTTGTAGCGAATCCGGGAATCGAACCCGGGTCTCCACCGTGAGAGGGTGGCGTGCTAGGCCACTACACTAAATCGCCGTTAGCGGTCGTTCAGAAGGTGTTTCCCTTTCGACGATGCAAAGGTACGCACTTTTTCCGAACTACCAAAATTTTTCGCGGTTTTTTTCAAAAAAAATTCAAATTTTGATGTGCTCGGTGCAATTCGCGCCCCTATGTTCCTGCACGACACGATAACAGAGGCATAAAAGAGAGACCATGCTACGGCATAGTCTCTCTTTAAATGTCAGGAGAGACGACGAAGCGTCTCCCCGTGTCCGGGAAATATTATTCGGGCTGAGTTACCGATGTGGCGGTATTGCCTGCCAGCACACCTTTTACATTGCCTACGGTATCGCCGAAAGGAACATTGCCAATCGAACCGAAACCCTTGTAGTCGTTGGTGCCATCCCAAAGAAGGGTGACATTAGTGGCGGTGTTGTCTGTGACATTGGCCGTCTTGGAGGCAAAGCCCACGATGGGGGCAAAATGGCGGTAAGCCTTTATGGTGAGGTTCTCGACGGTGCAGCCGGTAACCTTGTCGTTACCGACGCATCCATAGCCGAGGATACCGCCTACCTTGTCGCCATTGTCCCAGCTGCCGCCAACCATTTCAGTGGTGGAGGTGATGGAGCCGCCGATAACCTGGCAGTTGGTGATTCGCGAACCGGTCTCGTTGTCGACATATCCGGCGATACCACCCGCATAGTGGGTGCTGGTGATGTTGACATTGCGCAACACCAGGTCTTTGACATGTCCTACAAGACCACCGAAAAGACCGGCGGCGGCATAGTTGGGGGTGTTGTCAGAAGCGGTGAGGTTGCTGATAGTGTGGTTCTGTCCGTCGAAAGTCCCTGCGAAGTGCTTGCTGGGATAGGAGGTGATGGCCACACCGATGGGTGTGAAGGCAACGCCTGCCATATCAATGTCAGCGGCAAGTTTCACGGTGCAGCCCGACATACGGTCGGCAGCGAACACACCGTCACGCCAATAACCTTCGTTGACCATCTTGGCAATCAGGCCGAGAGCCGCCGGGGAATAAAGGGTGAAGGTCTTGCGGTCGAGCGAGCTTACGATAGGCTGTACCTGCTCCACACCGTCAATGGTCACGGAGAGCATCTGGCCGGTCTTGGCTGCCCAAAGCTTGCTGTCGGAGAGGTAATGGCCGAGGAAGCCGGTCTGGCTGCAGTTGTTGAGGGCAAGCGTGTGCTTGAACTCACCCGTGGGCTGGGCGTTGGCGTAAACGATTGCCGACTGGGCATCCTTGAGGGCATCCCCATTGAAGGCGTTGGTGAAGCGGCATCCCTCAAAGGTCAGGTCGGTGGCGCAGTTGTATGCTGTCACAGCTGTACCCATATGGGTGATGAACTCAGTGTTGGTGATTGTACCCTTCTGCACCTTTCCACCGTTACGGTAACGGAAGCTGAGGGCATACTTGTACTGGGTGTCAAGGTTGGCCTGGGGATTCACAGTGAAGGTGGAGTTGGAGATGACCAGTTCCTCACAGAGAGGAGCAAGACATCCGTCGACAAAGTTGACGTTGTCATAGGTCTCGGTCTTCGCACCATTGAAGCCGGGGAAGTTGGAGCCTGCGATGACGGGAGTGCTGAAAGTGACATTCTTCAGTGTCACGGCTGCACCGGCGGCATCAATGTTGGCCACACCTTCGGGATAAACCACCTTTGCATCACCCGAACCATCAATGGAGACAGCAGTAAGACCATTCAAAGTGGAGGGAAGGGTAAAAGTGCCTACGCCCAGTGTCAGCTCAGCCGAACCGGATGCAGCTCCGAGAGCGTCGGCGATAGTCTCGAAAAGTTCAGCACCCATCATAACCTTTCCGGCAGGGATGTCGATAACCTCGTGGTCGAAACCGGGTTCATTGAAACCGGGCTTGATTTCGACAGTGTAGTCAACCTGCGACGAAAGAAGCGCACCATAAATATTGGTACGGTAATTGCGCTGAATCGGGAGGTTGCTAAGGGTAACGGTGTTGACAGGCTTGCCATTGGCGTCCACAACCTCGAACGAGCAGTTGACCAGCTCCTTCTGGGTGGTGTTGACGTTCCCGTCAAGCACCTCCGTGCCTGAGAGGATATAATTCATCGACAGGTATTCATATCCTGCCACGGGGAAAGTCTCTCCGGAAGGAATCTCGGCGAAATCATATACCACCTGGGTCGGCTTGGAAGCTTCACCGGTGAAGAGATTGAGCTTGGTGTAGACATTGTCAACAGTGAGCTTGGTCTGGCCGAGGGAAACACCGGCGGCAGCGAGGTCGTTGGTGCCGACATTCACCTGGGCGAACGGACGGTAGAGGCTGATGGTCTTCTGGACAGGTCCATTTACCTCGAGGTTCTTCTCCACCTGGAAGAACGCGTCGCGACTCTCGTCGTTACTCTTGAGACCGTCGTAGTTGACGGTCACCGTCTGGGTGGTAGCCTCGAAAGTATAGGCGGTGTTGCCGGGCTGGTCGGCCCAGAAAACGATGTCATAGCTTTTCCCCTTGGCAAGATTGAGCGAAAGACGTGCCTGAAGTCCGGTGAAGGTTGCCGCAGGAGCACCCGGGTCGCCACTTTTGAGGAGCGGGGCAGTAGAACCGGCTTCATAGACGGCATAAGACAGCTGGGTCGCTGTGGTACCGTCGGCAAAGCTTCGGGAGTTGATACCCCCGGGCAGCTGGGCCACGAATGTCACATTGCCCTCGGAGGATGATTCCATCGAAATCGGCTCCTCATTCGAACAAGACATAGCCACCAATGCCGGCAATGCCAGGATTGCAAATAGGTTTTTCTTCATAAAGATCTGTTTTTGATTGGTTAAATGAATTGATTGTTGGTTATTGTTGATTATTTTGGTTATCTTATTTCAATGTTGAAGTCCCCGTCGAAACCGGGATGGATGCCAATGCCCCCTCCGGCCTCTGTGGTCAGAAACGGCCCACGGATTTCAGTCAGCTTGCCTCTCACCAACGGCACATCTATCGGCGATGTGGAGGCGATTTTCGAATTGTCGCGCAAGGAATAGATGTCAAGGGCCACCTGCACTGATGTTTCGTTGCCATTGACAAACACATGGTCGAATGCCAGTTCGGCGGTGGAGCTGTCAAGCCCTCTGACCACACCGTCGAACCATCTCCCGACAGCCGAATCAATAGGTTTGTCCGTGAGAGCGTTGTAGACCGAGGGCATATAGCCGGTATAACGGACAACAATACGGTAATCCCCCAATGCGGCGGTGACACCTTCGGGACGCACCGGCAAACCGGCGGCATGTTGCCCACCTTCCCGTCGGGTCAGGAACTCGCTGACATCCGTGGCGACAAACCTGAAACGCGCCATCGGGCGTTTCATCTCGACATACGCGCTGCCACCTCCCGAATTGCCTCCTGATGGAGCCACTACTGTCAACGGAGCCTCTCCCCTAAAAGCATCCCTGGCCTCCAGATTGCCGGGATGGCAACCGTCGGCTCCGGCTGTCAGACTTATATGCCGGAAATCTGACACTATATAATATAGGTCGGAAACCGAACCCGGCTCGACATAATCACCCCAGGCGAGAATCCGGTAGTTCCCTGCCGGGAGCCGGGTCTCAATGGTGGTGTCGAGACAGTCAAGCTGGGATGTGGTCAACACCATCGAGCGCACAAGCCCGGGAGCCTCCCCACGCGATTCAGCCGACGAGGCGGAGTATATGTTCACATTGTAACGGAAATCATGATCATTGCCGACATTGCCTCGCGCCTGTATGCCACCCGGTGCGGCGGGGTCATAGATGACAGTAGTGTAGAGGGGCATATCTCCGGTAAGGAAATGCAAGTCTATGACACATTCCATCTCCTCCCGGGAGGGTGGCACGGGATTATCTTCCGGAAATTCATGCACATCGCATCCGGTCGCCACAGCAAGCAACAGGCAGACAGACGCTTTTCCCAATCTCCCGACGAGACGACGGCCACAAATCTCAAATTCCATAGTCTTCATCCCGTTTAAAGGTTAAGTGTGTAAACCAATGACAGGGCGACATTGTCAATGCCGACCCACACTTTGCTGACCGTGTCGTGGAAATCGCCACCTCGCCGGTTCTCAAACCTGTCATATCTGAGGGCATAGACTCCGCCACCCACCGCGCATTCCATATGCCAGCGCCCCGTATGACCCAACGGAAACCGGTAACCGAAACCGAAACCGCCACCCAAGGCTGGATGAGTGCCGTCTGCATCCTGAATGCGCCATTTCCAGTCTGGAAGAGCGACGTTGTATGAAATCATTGCGAGATGCCCCTCAGCGAACCATCCTTTATGGCCGTCGGAAAACCAGTATCTAGCCTCGGGCCGGAAAAGGAAAGTGCGGAATTTACGGGTGCTTTTCCCGTAGTCCCACGCCGAATACCCCAAATCAAGAGCCAAAGACCAACGGTCGGCGCAATCCCACTCTCCGGCCACATTGACGATGGCCGCGCCCCAGGCGGGAAGCGAGGTTTTCAGATACCAGCTCCCCTTGTTTCCTCTGTGAGACAATGCGTCTTCCTTTACGCCGGATGCTGACACCCCCTGATAACCAACCCACATAAACAACATTACAGCCACCAAAATCCTGACAGGTTTTGGCAGGCACAAACGACCTGAATCAAGGTTGAGAGAGACAGACATATAAAGGTTTCGACGAAAGATTAAAGACAGGCCACGGGAATCATAGTGGCATATATAACATCACAAATATGTCGTAAAGCTAATTAATAACCATTTGATTACAAAATTTATTGTGACATATTCGCTACATTTAACCAATTTTAACCATAACGCTTATGTATATATATATATGCATCTTCCGGCCACCAATTCATTGACTCATACCCCTCCCCTCTCATTAAGCCGGAGTCTTCTCAACCATTTGGCACGGAGTTTGTTTTAAAATTAGATAAAAGAAATAAAAACAGATTCAATCCATAGATATGAATTTCAACAGTTTCACTATCAAGTCGCAGGAGGCTATCCAGAAGGCGCTCGAACTGACTCGCGGAGCCGGACAGCAGCAGATCGAACCCGTACATCTGCTGAAAGCCATAATGCTTGAGGGAGAATCCCTTGTGAAGTTCATCTTCCAGAAGGTCGGGGCCAACCAGAACCTCGCCATGCAGCAGGTAGACCGCGAGATTTCGACCCTGCCGAAAGTGTCGGGAGGTGAACCGTATCTGAGCCGCACATCCAACGATGTCCTGCAGAAGGCTCTCGACATAGCCAAGAAACGCGGGGATGAGTATGTCACCTTGGAAGCCATGCTCCTCGCCCTCTTCCAAATCAGCTCCCCGGCATCGACCATCCTGAAAGATGCCGGACTCAGCGAGAAGGAGCTGGAAAGCGCCATCGACGAACTCCGCAAGGGGAAGAAAGCCACCGACCAGAGCGCGGAAGACACCTACAACTCGCTCAACAAATATGCCATAAACCTCAACGAACGGGCCCGCAGCGGCAAGCTCGACCCGGTAATCGGCCGTGACGACGAAATCCGCCGCGTGCTGCAGATTCTGAGCCGACGCACCAAGAACAACCCAATGCTCATTGGTGAACCGGGAACCGGAAAGACTGCCATCGCCGAGGGTCTGGCACAGCGTATCGTCCGTGGAGATGTGCCTGAGAACCTGCGCACCAAGCAGATTTTCTCACTCGATATGGGTGCGCTGGTCGCCGGTGCGAAGTACAAGGGTGAATTCGAGGAACGCCTGAAGGCCATCGTCAACGAGGTGACTCAGAGCGACGGCGAAATCATTCTCTTCATCGATGAAATCCATACCCTTGTCGGAGCCGGAAAGGGTGAAGGCGCGATGGATGCCGCCAATATCCTCAAACCGGCCCTGGCCCGTGGCGAACTCCGCTCCATCGGTGCCACCACTCTCGATGAATACCAGAAATATTTCGAGAAAGACAAAGCCCTCGAACGCCGTTTCCAGAAGGTGATGGTCAACGAGCCTGACGAGGCTTCGGCAATCGCAATCCTCCGTGGTCTTAAAGAGCGTTACGAGAACCATCACAAGGTACGGATTCGTGATGAGGCGATTATCGCCGCCGTCACTCTCTCCGAACGTTACATCACCGACCGTTTCCTCCCCGACAAGGCCATCGACCTTGTGGATGAGGCAGCTTCGAAGCTCCGTCTGGAGATGGACTCCGTGCCTCAGGCCCTCGACGAGATTTCCCGTATGATTGCCCAGAAGGAAATCGAGCGTGAGGCTATCAAGCGCGAGGGTGACAAGGAGAAGGTGAAGGAAATCGAGAAGGACCTCGCCCAGATGCGTGAGGAGGAGAAGGAATTCACCGCCAAATGGAAAGCCGAGAAGGAGCTTATCGACAAGGTACAGCAAAACAAAATCGACATCGAACAGCTCAACTTCGAGGCTGACAAAGCCGAGCGCGAGGGTGACTACGCAAAGGTAGCTGAAATCCGCTACTCCCGCATCCAGCAGAAAGAGGATGAGAACAAGACTATCCAGGAACAGCTCAAGATGATGCAGGGGGAGAAAGCCCTCATCAAGGAGGAGGTTGACTCGGAGGATATCGCCGATGTTGTTTCCCGCTGGACCGGAATCCCGGTCAACAAGATGGTGCAGAGCGAGAAGGAAAAACTCCTCCACCTCGAAGAGGAGCTACATGACCGTGTGGTAGGTCAGGATGAAGCCATACGCGCGATAGCCGACGCCGTGCGCCGTTCACGCGCCGGGCTTAACGACCCGCGCCGTCCTATCGGCTCATTCATCTTCCTCGGCACCACCGGTGTCGGAAAGACCGAACTCGCCAAGGCGCTTGCCGAATACCTTTTCGACGACGAGAACATGATGACCCGTATCGACATGAGCGAATATCAGGAGAAACATGCCGTCAGCCGTCTGGTCGGAGCGCCTCCGGGATATGTCGGTTACGACGAGGGTGGCCAGCTCACCGAAGCCGTGCGACGCAAACCATATTCCGTGGTGCTGTTCGATGAAATCGAGAAGGCTCATCCCGACGTGTTCAATATCCTCCTGCAAGTTCTCGATGATGGCCGTCTGACCGACAACAAGGGCCGTATGGTCAACTTCAAGAACACCATCATAATCATGACTTCCAACATGGGTTCGTCAGTCATCCGCGACAATTTCTCCAAGATGACTCCCGAAACCAAAGATGAGGTCGTCGAGAAGACCAAACAGGAGGTACTCGACATGCTCAAGCAGACCATCCGCCCCGAATTCCTCAACCGTATCGACGAGACCATAATGTTCACGCCTCTCAACGAGAAGGAAATCGAAGAAATCGTGGGGCTGCAGGTCAAGAGCGTCAAGAAGATGCTTTCGGCCAACGGCATCACCCTCGAGGTGACACCCGCCGCACTTCATTTCCTTGCTGAGGAGGGTTACGATCCGGAGTTTGGCGCACGACCCGTCAAGAGGGTAATCCACCGTCTGGTGCTTAACCGGCTGTCGAAAGACATCCTCGCTCAGACCGTCGACAAGACCCGTCCCATCATCATAGATGTCAAGGATGGCGACCTGGTGTTCACCAACTGAACCGACTACTAACTCACCAAAAAGGGATAATTATGAAAAAGTTTCTTTACTTGCTTTTGCTGCTCCCGCTGGGACTTCTGCCGACATCATGCGATGATGATGACGACAAGGTGCCCGATGTAGGGGTTCAGGCCACCGTCTCAGGAGGCGTGGTGGACAACAACACCATTTATGTCGTCCAGGGCGAACCGCTCGTCATCGAACAGATGCAGATTGTCAACCACACAGGCAAGGATGCCGCCATCGGCGTGGTCAACTACTATATAGACGGCGTGGGCGCAGGTCAGTCTCTTGTAGCCCCCTACCGTTTCGAGTTCTTCACCGACAACCTCCCTGTCGGCAATCATGTCCTTACGGCTGAAATGCCTGTCTATGTTGTCGATTACCCGATTTGTTTCGGAGCATTCAGCTTCCCCCTCCAGGTTGTCGAAGACGCGTCGGCACTTCCCGGCGAGCCCTCCACCGCCACCTTCAACGGAGTAATCCGCGAGAAGTAAAATCCTTCTCACGGCCATAAGAATGCCGCAGGTGATAAACACACCTGCGGCATTCTTATGGCCGTTTACCAGACGATTCCGAAGGAATCATTCAGGTAATTTGACTCGTAGGGAGAAGAAGGATGTATTCGGTCAGCGGCGACGGCGCAGGCGGGGAAACATCTTCCGGACGTGGGTGAGCGGCGTCGCGATGCCGGGGCCGGCTATCACGAGAATCACCGCCACGATTATCATCACCAGTCCGCAGATGATGCGCGGGGTCAGCACTTCTCCGAATGCGAATACCCCGATAATGACCGCCGTAACAGGCTCGAACGCACCGAGGATGGCGGTAGGTGTCGAGCCGATTGACTGGATTGCACCGTTGGTGCAGCCGAATGACAAGGCTGTAGGGAATATCGCCAGACCGGCCACGCATCCCCACAATTTCCAATCGGGAAGCGTCGGGAAAAGGGGCTGTCCGGAAGCAAGAAGCCTGACAAGAAACAGGCTCAGACCGAACAACAGCACATAGAAGGTGACCGTCAGTGTGGCGACTTTGGCCAGGGAGGTCTTGTTTACCGCGACGATATAGACGGCATATGTGAGAGCCGAGGCCACGACGAGTATCGTACCGGTGATGCTTACGAATCCTCCGTCAGGGTTCCCCATCAGCAAACCGATGCCGACCGTAGCCAGGGCTATGCAGACGATTGTCATCCATCCCGCTTTCTCTTTGTAGACAGCCGCCATTATGACCGCCACCATAATCGGGTAGACAAACAGTATGGTGGAAGCGATACCGACATCCATATAGTTGTAGCTCATGAACAGCGTCAGAGAGGAGACCGCCACAAGCAGCCCCAACACGACAAGCGTCAGCAGTTCGCGCCTTGTCACCCTGAAGCCACGTCCACGCAACAAAATCATTGCGGCCACCACCGGCAACGCCACAAGATAGCGCAGAAACAACACCGAATCAGGGGTCAGACCGGCCCCATAAAGAGGTATGGCGAAAAGTGGGTTTGTGCCGTAGCTGGCGGCGGCGATTATGCCGAGAGCATATCCTTTTATGCTATTTTTCATGACTCAACTGGTTAAAATTCCCGGTCTGTGGGAAAAACAGACGCGGGAGATAATTGTTTTATGCAAAGGTAATCTTTCCTGACACAACACCACCCCTAAAGTCAAGATTTTTTTGGAAGCTTGGGGCAGTTTAGTTAACTTTGCAAGTCGGATGGATACATTGTTCCACATATTGACCAGCGGACTTCTCATCGGCATATTCGTTTCCGCACCTATGGGGCCGATCGGGATGCTCGTCATACAGCGCACCCTGAACAAAGGACGACGCCCGGCGTTGTTCACCGGAATCGGAGCGGCGCTGTCTGACCTCACATACAGTCTGCTGACCGGTCTTGGACTGTCATTCGTCACCGACTTCATCACCGCCAACGAGATGCTGCTCCAGATTCTGGGAAGCCTCGTGCTGCTGGCATTCGCCTTCTATCTTTTCAAGAAGAACCCGACAATCGCCCTGCGTAAACCTGAGGATGTCCCCAACAGCTTCTGGAAAGATTTCGTCACGGGCTTCCTCTTCACCTTCGCCAACCCCCTGATTCTCTTCTTCATAATCGGCCTGTTCGCCCGTTTCAACTTCATTCTGCCCGAATTCAGGTATTACCACTACATCCTCGGGTATGTGTCGATATTTGCCGGCGCACTCCTGTGGTGGTGGCTGATCACCTACTTCGTCAACAAAGTCAGGACACATTTCAACATGCGTTCGCTCTGGATATTCAACCGCATCATATCCGGCATCCTTACCATAATGGCGCTTTACGGGCTTTACAACGGTCTTGAGACATATCTGAACCTTCCTCAGATTTGACCCGACATATACCAGGCCCCCTTCCTCAAACCAATAAAAGCAAACCCGACAATGAAAAAAGAAATATCGGCATCCCTCCCCTGCGCTCCCAACCTCGAAGACCATTCCCTGTCTGAAACAGCCGGGATTCTCGAAGAGGTAGGCACACGCCTGTCGGTGGAGTCGCTCAACTGGCCGGACGAGTTTCCATACCGTCCGCTGACAGTGGTCTCGGCGGCCCATTCCGGCAAACACATATTCCTGGATTTCTTTGTCAGATGCAACTACCTGCGGGCAGAGAACTACACCCCCAATTCACCCGTAAGCGAGGACTCATGTGTAGAGTTTTTCGTATCCACTCCCGGCAATCCGGAAGCATATTGGAGCTTCTGTTTCAACTGCATAGGCACTATCAGGGCAAAATGGCGCGACCGTGACAACTGCCGCTTCCTCTCCACCGACGAGCTGTCGCGGATAAAAGTCCACGCCTCGGTTGGCAACCGTCCGTTCCAGGAGGTTGAAGGGTCATTCATCTGGAGTGTCACCGTTGCCATCCCCGTCGACCTGCTCGGCATCAGCTACAACGGTGAGCCTGTCGGGTTGCGTGCCAATTTCAACAAATGCGCGTCATCGACCTCCCAGCCCCACTACCTCTCCTGGGCTCCAATCGACTCCCCTCATCCCGACTTCCACCGTCCCGACTGTTTCGCTCCCCTCACGCTGGAATAACCGCCGCAGGAAACGGCTGTCTTTAACCCTCTCTACGACCTATCCCGCCCCTACTCTTTCGCCGGGAAGCTCACATCTCAAAAAAAATCGGCAACGCAGGAATTTAGCGGCATTGTTGTTAGAGGAATGTCGAAAAAAAACGCTAACTTTGCAGTCTAAAAATGGCGGCTTCGGTAACCGGAAGCCTTTCAGCCGTTTAGCCGCGTCCTGTCGATTCCGCGCCGGAAACCGACGATGCGGCGGCTCAGTCATTTTCCATTTTTAAGGAATCTGTAAACGCGTTTTTAGCACAATGTCAGACATCAAGGAAATCAAAACTGCTCTGGTATCGGTCTTCCACAAAGACGGCCTGGAAGAAATCCTCAGCCTGCTCGACAAGTCAGGTGTGAAGTTCATCTCGACGGGAGGAACCCGCGAGTTCATCAAGAGCCTCGGCTATGACTGCGAGGCCGTTGAAGACCTGACGGGCTATCCATCGATTCTGGGAGGCCGGGTGAAGACCCTCCATCCCAAGGTGTTCGGTGGCATCCTCAACCGCCGCGACAACGCCCAGGACCAGGAGCAGACCAAACAATATGAAATCCCGGCAATCGACCTGGTGATTGTCGACCTCTACCCCTTCAGCCAGACCGTAGCCTCGGGCGCGTCACAGGCCGATATCATCGAGAAAATCGACATAGGCGGCATCTCCCTCATCCGTGGCGCCGCCAAGAATTTCAACGACGTGGTCATCGTGGCCTCCAAAGGTCAGTATGAGCCCCTCCGTAAGATGCTTGAGCGCGAAGGCAAAGCCCAGTCGACACTGACCGACCGTCTCTTCTTCGCCAAAGAGGCATTCGCTGTCTCATCCGAATATGACTCGGCCATCTTCAACTACTTTGACTCACTGGCCGAGCATCCCACCGCCCTGCGCGTGGCAATCGACGGCGAGAAGACAATGCGCTACGGCGAGAATCCCCATCAGAAGGGATATTTCTTCGGGGAATTCGACAAACTTTTCGAACAGCTCCACGGCAAGGAGATTTCCTACAACAACCTGCTCGACATCGACGCTGCCGTAAGCCTCATCGCCGAGTTCTCCGAACCCACCTTCGCCATCCTCAAGCACAACAACGCCTGCGGAGTGGCTTCGCGTGACAATATCCTCGACGCATGGAAAGACGCCCTTGCCGGCGACCCCGTGTCAGCCTTCGGCGGTGTCCTTGTGGCGAATCGCGAAATCGACGGCGCGGCCGCCGAGGAAATCAACAAGATTTTCTTCGAGGTGGTAATCGCTCCCTCCTTCACACCCGATGCCCTCGGCATACTTGAGCAGAAGAAGAACCGCATCATCCTCCTGCAGAAAGAGAACCTTAAGACCACCCGCCAGTTCCGCTCGATTCTCAACGGAGCCTTGGTCCAGGAACGCGACCTCAAGGTGGAGACCCCCGAAGACCTCCGTCAGGTGACTGTCAAGGCTGTCGACCCCTCCCAGGTTGAAGACCTACTCTTCGCCAACAAGCTGGTCAAGCACTGCAAGAGCAACGCCATCGTCCTGGCCAAGAACCGCCAGCTCTGCGCTGCCGGTGTGGGTCAGACCTCGCGTGTCGACGCTCTTCGCCAGGCCATCGACAAGGCCAAGAACTTCGGTTTCGACCTCAACGGGGCAGTGATGGCTTCCGACGCGTTCTTCCCCTTCGCCGACTGTGTGGAGATAGCCCACAACGCCGGTGTGGATGCCGTGATTCAGCCCGGCGGTTCCATCCGCGACAACGACTCTGTCAAGTATTGCGATGAAAACGGCATCGCTATGGTCATGACCGGGTTCCGTCACTTCAAACATTGACAAACTTTTCCCCTTTAATAAATCAATGAGATTCTTTTCTCTCACAAAAGAAATCGCCATCGACCTGGGCACGGCCAACACCGTGATCATCCACAACGATAAAATCGTCATCGATGAGCCTTCGATCGTGGCTCTCGACCGACGCACCGATAAGCTGATTGCCGTCGGCAAAGAGGCCCAGCTGATGCAGGGCAAGGAACCTGAAGGCATCCGCACCGTCCGCCCCCTGCGCAAGGGTGTCATCGCCGACTTCAACGCCGCCGAGCTTATGATTCGCGGTCTGGTTAAGAAAGCATCGGCCAAGAGCAACTGGTTCTCACCCTCGCTCCGCATGGTTGTCGGCATCCCCTCCGGCTCGACCGAAGTGGAAATCCGCGCCGTGCGTGACTCCTCGGAGCATGCCAACGGACGCGATGTCTACATGATTTACGAGCCGATGGCCGCAGCCCTCGGTATCGGTCTTGATGTGGAGGCCCCGGAAGGCAACATGATTGTCGACATAGGTGGCGGCACAACTGAAATCGCCGTCATCTCCCTCGGTGGCATTGTCTCCAACAAATCAATCCAGATTGCAGGCGACGACCTCACCGAAGACATCATGAACCATATGCGCCGCGCCCACAATGTCAAGGTTGGCGAACGTACAGCCGAGCTTATCAAGATGAAAGTCGGCTCTGCCCTGACCGAACTGGAGAATCCCCCGGAGGATTACGTCGTACACGGCCCTAACCAGATGACAGCCCTCCCGATGGAGATTCCAGTGTCTTACCAGGAGATTTCCCACTGTATCGAGAAGTCGATTTCGAAAATCGAGACCGCTGTTCTCGGCGCGCTTGAGCAGACCCCTCCCGAACTTTACGCCGACATCGTGCGCAACGGCATATGGCTGGCCGGCGGAGGCGCCCTCATCCGTGGCCTTGACAAACGACTCACCGACAAAATTGGCATCCAGTTCCATGTGGCCGAGGATCCCCTCCTGGCCGTTGCCAAGGGTACAGGCGTGGCCCTGAAGAACATCCAGAATTTCTCGTTCCTCATCAAGTAAGGAGTGTCCACCACCATAACGGCTGACGGGATTTGAGAAACCTGCTGAACTTCCTTATCAGATATAGTTCGTGGTTTGTGTTCGCGTTCTATGTCGTGGTGTCGTGTGGACTGCTGTTCAACCGCAATCCATACCAGCACTATGTGTTCCTGACCTCGGCCGGAGCCGTGGCCGCGGGACTCCACGACGTGTCGAGCAACATCACCGGCTATTTCAGCCTGCGCGATATCAATGACGACCTGCAACGCCAGACGGCAACCCTCCAGGCGGAGGTGCTGACCCTGCGCGAGCAGGTTCGCCGTTATCGCGAGGCAGAGTTGCAGGACTCCCTGCGGGGCCTCGACTCTATCGGCAAGTTCAACTTCATCATCGCCACTGTCATCAACAACTCCATCACCCGTCCCTACAATTATGTCACCATAAACAAGGGACGGCTCGACGGTGTACGTCCCGAGATGGGTGTGATGGACCAGAACGGTGTCGTCGGAGTGGTGAATGTGGTGTCAGACCACTATGCGCGTATCATCTCGCTTCTCAACCCCAATTTCCGTCTCTCATGCAAGCTTCGCGGCTCAGACACCTTCGGCTCGCTGGTATGGGACGGCAACGACCCTCAGAGGGCCATCCTGGAAGAGTTGCCCAAGCACACGATTTTCCACAAGGGTGACACTATCGTAACCTCGGGCTACTCCGCAGTGTTCCCCGAAGGACTCCCTGTCGGGACAATCGAAGGCACCGCTCGCGGAGCTGATGACAACTTCTTCACCCTGAGGATAAAGCTGCTCACCGACTTCACCGCCCTCTCCACCGTCAAGGTGATTTCCAACACCGACCTGCAGGAGATTCAGTCAATCGAGACTGACCCGACAACCCAGACCGAACAATAGCATTGGCGCATTATGGCAAAGGAAATACTCAAATATCTGTTGCTGTTTGTGGTGCTTGTGGTGGCACAGGTGGTGGTGTTCAACCATCTCTGTCTCTTCAATGTGGCTGTTCCGCTGGTGTTCATCTACTTCATCGTCAAGCTTCCGGTAAACCTCCCGGTCAACTGGGCGATGACTGTCTCTTTCCTGCTTGGGCTGATGGTCGACATCTTCTCGAACACCCAGGGGATGAACGCGCTGGCCTGCACTGTGCTGGCCGCGATACGTCTGCCGATGCTTCGGCTCTATTTCCCGCGTGAAGAGGACATGTCGAATCCAGAGCCATCATTGCGTACCCTCGGACCGGCGGTCTATATGAAGTATCTGCTGACAGCCGTCGCCCTCTATTGCGCGATGTTCTTCCTCATCGAGGCGTTCACCTTCTACAACTGGGGACTGATGCTGCTCCGCATCGGGGCATCCACCTTGCTGACCTTCATCATCCTGCTCGCGTTCGACTCCCTGACAGCCAAGACCCGCTGACATTCCTCCTCCCCCCTCCAGCTTCCTCTCCCTTATGCGCAAAGACTACAGACTCGAAAAAAGGAAATACGTCATCGGCGGTTTCATCGTCGTCATTGCCGTCATATACCTTATCCGTCTCTTCGGGCTGCAGATTTCCGACTCGAAATACAAAGACTACGCGGACAACAACGCTTTCCTGCGCAAGACCGTGTACCCCTCGCGTGGACTTATCTATGACCGCAACGACTCGCTGGTGGTTTTCAACCAGCCGGCCTACGACGTGATGATGATTCCGTGCGATGTCCACGATTTCGACACCATAGATTTCTGCAACACCCTCCAGATTACCCCCGAGACATTCAACAAACGTCTGGCGGCGATGAAAAACTCCCCCAACTATTCGTCATATACCCCCCAGACTCTCATCACCCACCTCTCGGCCAAAGATTACGGACGTCTCCAGGAAAAGCTATACCGCTATCCGGGATTCTTCATCCAGAAACGCATCCTGCGCCAATACAACTATCACAGCGCCGGAAACATCCTCGGCAATATCCGCGAGGTGTCACAGACCGACATCGAGCGTGACCCGTATTATGAGCCGGGAGACTATTGCGGCGACCTCGGTATCGAGAAAAGTTATGATCATCATCTGAGAGGAATCAAAGGGAAAGAAATCCTCATCCGCGATGCCCGTGGCCGAATCCGTGGCCGTTACGACAACGGGGCACGAGATATCGCGCCGGTATCGGGACGCAACCTGAAACTGAGCATCGACATCGGCCTGCAGCAATACGCGGAGTCCCTGATGGTCAACAAAATCGGTGCGGTAGTGGCTATCGAACCCGCCACCGGTGAAATCCTCGCCATGGTCTCCTCCCCCACATATGACCCCACATTGCTGATAGGGCGTGAACGCGGAAAGAACTACAAGGCTCTGGTCAACGACCCATTGAAACCGCTCTTCGACCGTGCGCTCCAGGGAGCCTATCCCCCCGGATCGACCTTCAAGCCGTCGCAAGGCCTTATCTTCCTCCAGGAGGGTATCGTCAACCTGGCCACCCCATATCCATGCTATCACGGCTTCATCAACGGACGTCTCAAGGTGGGCTGTCACGGCCACGCCTCCCCCATCACCCTGAAACCGGCATTGCAGACATCATGCAACGCCTATTTCTGCTGGGGATTCAAGGCAATGGTCGACAACAAGCGGTCGAAATATGGCTCATCGGCGAATGCCTTCGAGGTATGGAAGAAGCACCTTGTGTCGCTCGGCTATGGATACAAGCTCGGCGTTGACCTCCCCCACGAAGGACGAGGTTTCATCCCCAACGAGAAATTTTACAACAAAATCTATGGCGAGGGGCATTGGAGCGCCAACACCATCATCTCCGTCTCGATCGGTCAGGGTGAGATTCTCGCCACCCCTCTCCAGATTGCCAACCTCTGCGCCTCGGTGGCCAACCGGGGATGGTTCATCACCCCCCACGTCGTGAAAGAGATTCAGGATACCGTGCTTGCTCCCGAGTATCTTGAAAAACGTCTGCCGACAATCGACGCCAAATATTTCGAGGATGTCGCCGAGGGTATGAGGATGGCTGTCACGGGTGGCACCTGCCGTCTGGCCAACCTCCCCGACATCGAGGTTTGCGGAAAGACCGGAACAGCCCAGAACCCCCACGGACGCGACCACTCGGCATTCATCGGTTTCGCCCCCTACCGCGACCCAAAGATTGCCGTCTGCGTCTATGTCGAGAATGCCGGTTTCGGCGCGACCTACGGTGTGCCGATAGGCTCGCTCGTGATAGAGAAATACCTCACGGGGCATATCTCCCCTGCCCGGAAATATCTCGAAGAACGTATGCTCGAATCCAACACCATTATTTACAGCGGAGTAAAGAAACACTGACGTGAGAGACTACAGAAACCCAAATGCCGGAACACTGAAACATCTCGACTGGTTCACAGTCGTGCTCTACCTCCTGCTTGTAATCGCGGGAGTAGTCAGCATCTACGCCGCCAGCTACGATTTCGACCACGCGTCCATCTTCGCCTTCGACGAGTTCTCGGGCAAACAGATACGATGGATCGGTCTGTCACTCCTGTTGGGGGTGTTCCTGCTTGTCATAGACGCGAGGATGTATGAGACCTATGCCTACCCGATATACTTCGCGTTGCTGTTGTTGCTGCTGGTCACGATATTCATAGCCCCCGACATAAAAGGCTCCCGCTCATGGCTTGTCTTCGGGCCTATGAGCCTTCAGCCGGCGGAGTTCGCGAAATTCGCCACAGCCCTCGCCCTGGCCAAGCTGTTCTCGTCATACAACTTCAACCTCAACGCCAAAGGCTCCAATTATGTCAAGGCGCTGGCCATAATATTCGTGCCAGTGCTGCTCATTCTTGCCCAGAAAGAGACAGGTTCGGCACTGGTCTACCTCTCCCTCTTCTTCGTCCTTTATCGCGAGGGGATGAGCTGGCTGGTATTGTTCGCGGCCCTGGTGGCAGTGGTGATATTCGTGGTGGCCATCAAGTTCACCGACTCGGCGGTCATCGGAATGCCTGCCGGAGAATTTGCCGTGATGGTGATGGTGATGGCCCTGATGACGGGGATGCTCACCCTCTATGTCCGACGGTTTGAAATCGCCCGGAATGTATTCCTCTGGTTTGTCGGGACAGCCATAATAGAGGCGGTATTGGCTCATTGGGATCTCCATCTTACCGGCTACGCCTATTTCCTGAGCGTCATCGGCATGGCGGTCGGATATTGCCTGTTCGAGATGCTGAGGGTTGAGGCCAAGAAACTCGCCATAACCGTACTGACTGTCGTGTTGTCAGTCACCTTCCTCTTCTCGGTCAATTTCGTGTTCTCGCATATGATGCCCCATCAGCAGAAGCGAATCCAGGTTGCCCTCGGTGTGGTCGACGACCCCCGTGGCGACGGCTACAACGTCAACCAGGCCAAAATCGCCATCGGTTCGGGGGGCGCCACCGGGAAGGGATTCCTGAAAGGCACCCAGACAAAACTCAAATATGTCCCCGAGCAACATACCGACTTCATCTTCTGCACCATCGGTGAGGAGGAGGGATATGTCGGGACATCTGTTGTCATCCTGCTCTTCCTGATGCTGATTCTGCGGGTCATAGCTCTGGCCGAACGCCAGCCGACCATATTCGGCCGTGTCTATGCCTACTGTGTGGCCTCTTATCTCATATTCCATTTCTGCATAAACATCGGCATGGTCATCGGTGTCTGCCCCGTGATCGGCATACCGCTCCCCTTCTTCAGCTACGGCGGGTCATCGCTGTGGGGATTCACGATTCTGCTGGCCATACTGTTGCGTCTCGACGCGTCACGCACCTCACGTCACGGCCAGTAACACCCGGTTGACAACGTTCCAAACGGTATCTGACCCGGATTCATCCCGAAGCACCAGTTATTTTGCCGAAAGGGATGGTAATGCGGGGATTTTTGCGTAAATTTGCAGGGAAATTGAAACGCATCATGGCTGAACATTCATCTTCCACGAAGCCTTACAGACTCGGCATCGCCCTCAGTGGCGGAGGCGCGCGCGGGTTCGCCCATATCGGCGCGTTAAAAGCCATAGAGGAAGCGGGTCTGAAACCTGATGTCATCGCCGGAGTGTCGGCAGGCGCGATTGCCGGAGTGCTGTATGCTTCCGGCAAGCCCCTTGATGATATTCTGCCTTTGTTCTCCGACCTGAAATTCTCCGACTTCTGCAAGCTCTCCATCCGCGACGGCGGAGGGCTGTTCAATCACTCCGGACTTAAAAAGTTCATAGTCAAGCAGACCGGGGTAGAGAATCTCGAAGACCTGCCGATTCCGACATATCTCGGTGCTACCGACTTCGACAACGGTGTGGCGGCTGAATTCCATGAAGGGCCGATAGGCGACCGCGTGATAGCCTCCTGCTCCATCCCCATCGTGTTCCAGCCGGTGAGAATCAACGGCGTAAATTATGTTGACGGAGGGGTATTGCGCAATCTTCCCGCGTGGATAATCCGCGATAAATGCGAGAAACTCATCGGCATCAATTGCTCCCCGCTGACCAACTACCGCTACAAGAAATCGATTTATGACGTGGCCCTGCGGAGCTACAACCTCATGGCCAAGTCAAACCAGGCGGTTGACATGGACATGTGTGACCTCGTGATAAAGACCCCCGACATAGCGGCCTACCAGGTATTCAACCTGAAGGATATCCGCAAGGTCTACCTGAGCGGATATTCCGCCGCCCACAAGGCGGTAAAGGAATGGCTGAAATCAAACCAAACCTGAATCCCCTCTCCCAACCAATCCAAAATGGCAAAGGAAAAGACAACCGTGAAAAAAGCCCCGGCAAAGGCTGGGAAAACAATCGAGACCAAAGGGCTGGAAAATACCCTCATACAGAACCGGCGCCCGGTAATCTACCAGATGTTCCCGCGTCTGTTCTCCAACACGACAGCCGACTGCATCCCTGACGGCGACATCTCCCGCAACGGTTGCGGCAAGATGAACGACATCACCCCCAAAGTGCTCAAGGCCATCAGCGGGCTCGGAATCACCCACGTCTGGTATACCGGCGTGATAGAACACGCCCACGCCACCGACTACTCAGCCTACGGCATCACCCCCGACAACCCCTATGTGGTCAAAGGGAAAGCCGGCTCACCATACGCGATAAGCGATTATTACGACATCGACCCCGACATAGCGGTCAGTGTTCCTGAGCGCATGAAGGAATTCGAGGCTCTTGTGGAGCGCACTCACGCCGCCGGCATGAAGGTGCTTATCGACTTCGTTCCCAACCATGTTGCCCGTCGATACCATTCGGATGTGGCTCCTGCCGGAATCGAGGATTTCGGACAAGGTGATGACCCGACATATTTCTTCTCCCCCCGCAACAACTTCTACTACATTCCCCGACAGCTGTTCCAGCCCGGGTTCGACATCGGTGACTACACCGAATTTCCCTCCAAAGCATCAGGCAATGACTGCTTCAACGCCTTCCCGTCGCGCAACGACTGGTATGAGACCGTGAAGCTCAACTACGGAGTGGACTACGGCGACGGCTCACGTCATTTCGACCCGGTGCCTCCGACATGGTTCAAGATGCTTCACATACTCCGTTACTGGGCATCCAAGGGGGTTGACGGATTCCGGTGTGACATGGTGTTCATGGTCCCGGTGGAGTTCTGGGAATGGGCGATACCTCAGGTAAAGGCCCATTATCCCGACATCACCTTCATCGCCGAGATTTACGATGTCGGCCAGTATCGCGAATTTCTCGAAAGAGGGCATTTCGATTACCTCTACGACAAGGTAAACCTCTATGACACCTTACGCGCCGTCCAGTGTTACCATCACTCCGCCGCCACCATCACAGACTGCTGGCAGCGCGTGGACGGCATAGGCGGCAAGATGCTAAACTTCCTGGAGAATCACGACGAACAGCGTTTCGCCTCGGAGCAATATGCAGGTGATGCCGCCAAGGTGTTGCCGTCGCTTGTCGTCAGCTCGATGATTTCCACCGGCCCATTCATGCTTTATGCGGGTCAGGAACTCGGCGAGAAGGCCGAGGATGCCGAAGGATTCTCAGGGAAGGATGGTCGCACCACAATCTTCGATTACTGGTCTGTGCCGACACTTCGCCGATGGTTCAACAACGGCAAGGCCGACGGCGGACAGCTTTCAACAGTCGAGAAAGACCTGCGCGGAGTCTACGCCCATGTGCTTGGTCTGCTCAACTCCGAGAAAGCCCTCGCCGAAGGGGAATTCTTCGACCTGATGTATGTCAACTTCAATAATCCTGATTTCAATCCCCACCGTCATTACGCGTTCCTGCGCCGCCATGGCGACGATGTGATACTGATTGCCGTCAACTTCTCTGACGTTGCGGCCCAGCTCGCCATAAACATCCCTGCCCTCGCCCTCGGAATGTATGGCATAAAGGAGGGGACCAAAAAGGGGAAAGAGCTGATTTCCGGGAGGGAGGCAGACCTCACCGTCAGCCGTGACGAGCCATTCACCACCCATATCGCACCCTGGGGAGCCGTGGCGTGGAAATTCTCCGCGTCACGCAACCGACGCAAAAATATTTGCCGTTCCAAGGAATAATTTTTACCTTTGCACCACCATTTCCAAGCTCATATTCGATTTTATGAATCCTATGTTACCGCCAATCAAGGTTTTCGCAGGCACAAAGTCACGTTACATGGCTGAAGAAATCTGCGCTGACCTTGGAATCGAACTCGGCAAGATGAACATCCTCCATTTTGCCGACGGGGAATTTGAAGTCTCCTATGAAGAATCAATCCGTGGCTGCGAGGTCTACCTCGTGCAGTCCACTTTCCCCAATTGCGACAACCTTATGGAACTGCTGTTGATGATCGACGCGGCCAAGCGTGCTTCGGCCAAATCGGTCATTGCTGTTATTCCTTATTTCGGCTGGGCCCGTCAGGACCGCAAGGACAAGCCCCGTGTGTCTATCGCCGCCAAGCTTGTCAGCGACCTGCTTGTGGCTGCCGGTGTAGACCGTGTCATCACCATGGATCTCCACGCCGACCAGATCCAAGGCTTCTTCAACGTCCCCGTAGACCACCTCTACGCCTCGACTGTGTTCCTGCCCTACATCAAACAGCTCAACCTTCCCGACCTGGTGATTGCCACCCCCGATGTCGGCGGAGCAAAACGCGCCAACAATTACGCCAAATACCTCAATGTGCCCCTGGTACTCTGCCACAAGCAACGCGCCAAAGCCAATGTGGTGGCCAATATGACTGTCATCGGTGATGTCAAAGACAAGAATGTCATCCTGGTAGACGATATGGTGGACACCGCCGGAACAATCACCAAGGCCGCCGACCTGATGCTCGCCGAAGGAGCCAAGTCGGTACGCGCCCTCGCCTCCCACGCCATCATGAGCGACCCCGCCACAGAGCGTGTCGAGAAATGCGGCCTGACTGAAATCATCTTCACAAACTCCATCCCCTTCAACAAGGAGTCGAAGAAGGCCACGATACTCTCTGTCGCCAAGATGTTTGCAGACACCATCCGCCGTGTCCACAACAACGAGTCGATTTCATCGCAATACCTCATCTGATAGAAATTCCCAATTGCTTAGACATACCTCTCCCACAAGCATTTCACGCATTCTGCTCATGGCCGTCTTTGTGACGGCCATGGGTTTTGCATTCCATACCGGAGCCCGTCAGCCCCAGCTCGCCCCGTCATATTCCTGGAAGCTTCTCCCTCCTCTCGGACTCAGGGAACCGGCTGAGATGGATACCCTTTACACTGACTATTCTCTCCGTTTCGTGCCGCAGACCGTGTCGCCCGCATACGCCGCCACCGGCAACTATTGCGCCGAAGGCTACAATATGATTTACTTCGACCGCAAGCCGATAAGCGACTTCATGTTCCGCGACGCGATTTCCCATTGGGTGCCTGACGAGGAGAAAATCCGCTTCTTCAACACCCGCATACCTATGACCCTTATGGGTTACAGCTTCGGTGGCGGTAAAGACAACGGCCAGGATGACCTCTCGCTGGTCTTCTCGGGCAACGCCAACAAGCGGCTCCAGTTCGGGGCCATGCTCGACTATCTCTACTCCAAAGGCATGTATGCCAACCAGGCGGCCAAAGACCTGACCTGGGGCCTTTCCGGCTCATACATCGGCGAACGGGTCGAGGCACAGGCCTACGGCTACCACTTCGCGCTGACCGCCCTGGAAAACGGCGGTATCACAGATGACCTCTACATCACCGACCCGGCAGAAGTGCAGGGAGGCCAGAACTCCGTCGAGGCCAAACAGATTCCCACCCGTCTCACCGCCGCGCAGAACCGCATAACCGGAGGTGAGTTCTACCTCAACGGGCGATACAAACTCGGCTTCTATGAGGAGGAGCAAATCAACGACACAACGACGGTAAAACACCTCGTGCCGGTGACATCCATTATCTGGACACTGAAATACCGCGAGGGTCGCCGTCGGTTCAAAAACAATGACGCGACCCAGAATCTCGAATTCTGGGACAACACATATTTCAATCCCGACCTGACCAACGACCTCCAGAGCTACTGGAGCCTGCGTAACTCTGTCGGGGTCTCACTCCTCGAAGGGTTCAACAAATACGCCAAGGCCGGTCTGTCGGCCTATGCCACCCACGAAATCCGCAATTACAGTATGGAGACCCTGATCGCGGAACCCGTCGACATACCTGAAGGTGAGACCGATCCGCTCGCCCCGAATCCATTCCCCAACGTCAGAGACCACGAGAAGCAGAACCTCCTCTGGGTAGGCGCACAGCTGACCAAACAGCAGGGCCGCATACTAAACTATGATGTCACCGGAGAAATCGGCCTTGTAGGCCCGGCAGCCGGGGAAATCAAGGTGGACGGGGGCATCACCACCCGTATTCCCCTCTTAGGCGACACGGTCAACATCTCCGCCAACGGTAAATTCACCAACCTCTCAGCCCCATGGCTGATGCAGCACTATCTCTCCAACCATTTCATCTGGGACAACGATTTCTCCAAGACACGCACATTCCGCGCGGGAGGTGAAATCACCATACCCTGGACATGGACGCGCCTGTCAGCAGGGGTGGAGAACATTCAGAATGCCCTCTATTTTGACGGGCAGGCACTCCCCCGCCAGCATAGCGGCAGTGTGCAGATTTTCTCTGCTACCCTACATCAGGACCTCCATGCCGGATGTTTCCATTGGGAGAACCGGATAACATACCAGACATCATCCAATCAGGATGTAATTCCCCTGCCTCAGCTGGCGGTGAACTCAAACATGTATATCACATTCCGTGTGGCCACACTGCGTGTGCAGTTTGGCCTTGACTGCGACTACTTCACCCGCTACAAACCGGTCAGTTTCCAGCCTGCGACGATGCAGTTCTACAACACCGACGGGGCCTGGATTGGAAACTATCCTTTCATGAGCCTGTATGTCAACTGCCGCCTTTCAAAGACCCGCTTCTACCTGATGATGTCACACATCAACCAGGGACTTACCGGCGACAACTACTTCTCCATGCCACACTACCCGATGAACCCGCGCCGTTTCCAGCTCGGACTGTCGGTGGACTTCGCCAACTGACATATTCCCCCCAGGTAAAGCATAACACTCCACATCTTCATATGAGTCATAGGAAGGAGTTCCTTATCAAACAATCTTCAATCTCCTGAATTATGAAAAGAAGCCTGATTGCGTTGGCTTTCGGCACATTCGCCCTCGGTATAGCCGAGTTCGGAATGATGGGAATCCTCGGCGAGGTCGCCACCGGCATCGACGTTGACATCGTGAAAGCCGGCCATCTCATAGCGGCCTACTCCCTCGGGGTGGCCATCGGAGCCCCGTTGCTGATACTCCTCCGCAAAATGCCGCTCAAAAAGGTGATGCTCCTGCTGGCGGCCACCATATTCCTCGGCAACCTCGGAGCCGCCCTTTCACCCAACTTTGTCACCCTGCTCTGCGCCCGACTCCTGTCTGGGCTTCCCCACGGCGCATACTTCGGCGCGGGAGCCATCGTATGTTCACGGCTCGCCGACAAAGAGCATGGTGCCCAAGCGGTAGCCGTGATGGTTGGAGGGATGACCATCGCTAATGTCTTCGGTGTGCCACTCGCGACATGGATTACCGACACCTTCAACTGGCGTATCGCCTTCGGAGGGATATCTTTGTTCGGACTGCTCGCATTCCTGTTCATCAAGATATGGGTACCATACCTCCAGCCCCTCCCCGACACCGGGCTAAAAGGACAGTTCCGTTTCCTGCGTGCTCCTGCGCCTTGGCTGATATATGCCGGTGTGTTTTTCGGGCAGGCCAGCGTTTACTGCTGGTTCAGTTACATAAACCCGGTAATGACCGAGGTTACACATTTCTCAACCGCCGACATGACATGGATAATGATGTTGGCCGGAGCCGGAATGGTAATCGGCAACGCTGTGGCCGGAAAACTTGCCGACCGCTATCAGGCATCACTCGTGACAGGTTGCATAGCCGCGTCACTGATAGTCATCATGCCTTTGATTTACATCTGCGCGACCATGAAACTTCCCTCACTCCTGCTGATGTTCCTCGCCACAGGAGGACTGTTCGGCATCGGAGGGCCGCTTCAATATCTCATCGTGAAATACGCCAAAGGTGGGGAAATGCTCGGTGGTGCAGGCATCCAGATCGCATTCAATGTCTCAAACGCCATGTCAGCCTCACTTGGCGGAGTCGTCATACAGCACGGCCTGGGTCTTGCCTCCCCGGCTTTGGTCGGCATCCCCTTCGCCGCCATCGGAGCCACAGCCCTCTTCATCCTCTACCGCCTCACCAACCGGCCATCCGCTGCTAGAAAGCCCTCCTGACAGAGATGGGAAATACGCTGAACTCGTCTATTGTTCCGCTCTGTCTTCCTCAAACGGAATCATCGGAATAGAAAAAAATCGATAAAGAAAAATCGATAAAGGTACACAAACAAAAAAGCAAGCCGAAATGACTTGCTTTTTTGTTGCGGAAGGAGAGGGATTCGAACCCCCGGAGGTGTGACCCTCAACGGTTTTCAAGACCGCCGCAATCGACCACTCTGCCATCCTTCCAGGCAATTTTCAATATGTCAGAGGGGAACTCTCAAGGAGCATTTCCTCCGTTTGCGGTGCAAAGTTACAAATTTTTTTCGTAATTGCAAAGATGTAATGAAATTTCCGGTAATTTTCTGAAAAATTATCCCACGGAGACGTCCCGAATGAATCCTCATCTCTCTCCGGGGAGGTCAACGTAGCGGCTCGTAGACCCGTTCACCGATTTTCGTGGCGAGGTCGGCACAGAATTGCTGCCACCTGCGCTGCTGCCCCATCAGTTCGAGTATCGCGTCAAGGTCATAATCGGGCTGCTGCTGCATCTGCTGAATCTTCTGGGAAAGGTCATAGAAAAAACAGCGGGCAATGTCATATTTCAGTTCCAGCAACGCACGGGGAACAAGCTCGTCAAGACGGTCCTCCTCGGTCTCTACCTTCGTGTTGTTCTTGAAATAGATTTTGCTCAGCTGATGACGCTCGACCACGAGGTCAGTAGCAACCTTACGGATAGTGTCGTCAGGATGAGAAAGCAACCGTCGCTGGAAAAAATCCTTCGAGAACTCGATGATTGAACGGCCATAAGCCTCCTCCACCCTCTCCTTCAGCAGAACCTCACGCTGACGAATCTCCTCAAGGTTCGACGCGTCACGCGCTATCGCGTCAATCCCCTCCTTCATCTCGCGCTCTTTCTCCAGATTCGCCTTTTCGAGGAAAGCAGCGTAGTCCTCCTCCCAATGACGCGCACGGAGGTCAACCACACATTCATACACCTTGAGCAAATCCGGATTCTCGAATGTCAGGCCATCCTGGTCAAGGTCTTCGACAACATAGTCTATCACCTTTATCAGCCGTCCGGCCTCATCCGTACCGTAATCCTCACCGAGGTCGAGCATACCATATTTCAGTACAAGTCTCAACAACGACTTTTCCTGAGGGGCGAGTATCATGGCACGGTGGGAGCGGCCCGTCTTACCGATAAACGCGGAGTAATCAGACTCGGTAAGTCCGTCGGAATTTTCAGCCGGTGCGACGGCAGAAGAAGAATCAGCAGTAGTCTCACCGCTCTGAGCCTGTGCGGGAACAGCAGCGGGAGTTTTCCCCTCATGACTGTCAATCGGGGGTTCTACGGGAGGAAAATCATCCGCGCCCCCCTGAGCCTGAACAACGGGGAGAGCAGTCACCCCGGCTGGAGTGCCCCCCGGAGGATTCTGGATACTGTCGCGGGCAGCCTGCCGCCGAGCCTCGTCGGCCTGCTGTTCAATGCGCTTGGTGCGGGCGACCGCCACCTGCCTTGTGAGCAACGCCTCATCCATAGCGAACCGTTGGGAACATTCACGGACATACACGTTGCGCGTAATCTCGTCAGGTATCACCGCAATCGACCTCACAATGTCGGCCACCGCCCTTGCGCGGGCGATAGGATCATTGGCCGAATCCTTCAGGAGGATGTCGGTCTTGAAGCGGATGAAGTCGACCTCATTCTCAGCCAGGTATTGCTCCACCTCCCCTGTGGTATGGGACTGGGCGAAGGAATCAGGGTCATCCCCCTGCGGCAGCAGACAGACCTTGATGTTGAGCCCCTCGGCAAGCAAAAGGTCGATACCCCTGAGCGAGGCCTTTATTCCCGCCGGGTCGGAGTCATAGATGACGGTGACATTCTCGGTGAAACGATGGATGAGCCTGACCTGACCGGTCGTCAGGGAGGTGCCCGAGGAGGCCACGACATTCTCGATGCCGCTCTGGCTCATGGATATGACATCCATATACCCCTCGACAAGGATACATTTGTTGTTCCTGACTATCGACTGCTTCGCCTGGTAAAGTCCGTAAAGCTCGCGGCTCTTGGAGTAGACCACACTTTCGGGAGAGTTGACATACTTGGCCAGCTTCTTGTCGTTGGTCAGTATTCGGCCACCGAACGCCACCACCTTCCCGGCGATTGTGAACACCGGGTATATCACGCGGCCACGGAAACGGTCGCGCAGCTCACCACGGTCTGTGGCGAAACAGAGCCCGGTCTTCTCCAACGCCTCGCGGGTATATCCGGCCTTCAACGCGGCCTGCGCGAGGTCATCGCGCTTGTCGAGGGCGAACCCGAGATGGAAACGGCTGATGGCGGCCTCATTGATGCCGCGATGGCGGAAATAGCTCAGTCCAATCTCGCGCCCCTCCTCGGTCGAAGCCATCCGCTCCTCGAAATGCTTCATCGCAAACTCGTTGAGCGACAGCAGCGTCTGACGTTCACCCTGCTGGCGGCGTTCTTCATCGGTCAGCTCATGTTCCTTGATCTCGATATGGTATTTACGGGCAAGGTAACGCAACGCCTCCCAATAGGTCATTTGCTCATGCTCCATGATGAAGTTGACCGGACTGCCACCCTTTCCGCAGCTGAAACATTTGCATATGCCCTTGGCGGGGGAGACGGAGAAGGAGGGGGTACGCTCGTTATGGAACGGGCAGAGGCCTATGTAATTGGCTCCGCGACGTTTGAGGCTCACGAAATCAGAGACCACCTCCACGATGTTGGCGGTGTCTATGATTCGCTGGACAGTCTCACGGTCTATGACAGATTTCTTCATCATTGCAGATGCAAAGTTACGCTTTTTCCCCGTATCCACCGCCCCCCTCCCGGTTGTCGAATGTTAAAAATAACATCTGTGACTAAACGTCATCACTTCCGCGGATGTTATATTTCCAAACCATTTGCCTGCGGAGATTCCCCTGCCGGGCGATATCGGCGTTTTCAACTATCAACCAAAAGAGATTTGCCCATAACATGACTACGACAACCGAGAGGATGACACTCACCACATTGGCGACAATCATAATGATAGTGATGGTCTCTTTCACCGCCCATGGCGACGAACCCTTGCAGGCCGACAGCCTGCCGCAAACGTGGAGCTACACCCCTGACACATACCAGGAGATACCCGGAGGCCCGGAGGACAAATGGTGGAGCCGCTTCTCCGACCCGCTGCTCGACTCCCTGATTGTGCTTGGTGTGGAGCGCAACTACGACCTGCGCATCGCCCACCGCCGTCAGGAAATCGCCCGTGCGGCCATGAACCAGACCCGCGCCGGATGGTTCCCCACAATCGGCCTGAGCGCGGGATGGACAGCCGCCAAGGAATCGGGGGCGACCACCCGGGGAGCCTCCACCTCCATACCCACGGAGTCTTACTTCAACGCCGGACTGAGCGCGAGCTGGGAGATTGACATTTTCGGCAAGGTGGCTGCCGGGGTCAAGGAGAAGAAAGCCCAGTATAACGCCACCCGCGCCGAGTATGCCGGCTCGATGGTGTCGCTGACCGCCCAGATAGCCTCTACCTATTTCACCCTCCGATGCCAGCAACGCCTGCTCCAGGTTGCCCGTGCCCATTGCGAGAGCCAGATGAAGATAGTCAACATCGCCCGCGCACGATTCGAGGCCACCCTCGCCTCGAAACTCGACGTGGCCGAGGCATGGCAGACCTACTACTCCACAGCCGCCTCCATTCCGATGCTTGAAAACTCGATTCAGGCCTCAATCAACTCACTGGGAATCCTCATCGGGGAATTTCCGTCCGAGGCCGCCCGTCTCCTCTCCGAACCGGGGCCACTCCCCAACTGGAAGACCGAAATATCGGCCGGTGTGCCTGCCGACCTACTCAGACGCCGCCCCGACATCGTCGAGGCTGAGATGGAACTGGCCATGGCCGCCGCCGGGGTCGGCATCGCCAAAAAGGATTTCCTCCCCACCCTGACCATCGAAGGGAATGTCGGCACTTCGTCCCGGCGGCTCGGTGACCTCTTTTCGCGCCACTCATTCACTTGGTCGGTGGCCCCCACCCTCTCCTGGACCCTTTTCGACGGCTTCGCGAGGAAATATCAGCTTGTCTCGGCCCGCGAGCAGATGCAGTCTGCCATAGACAGCTACAACCTCACGATACTCAACGCTGTCGGGGAAACCGAGAACGCCCTCTCTTCTTATGACGCGTCGCTGCGCCATATCAAACTCGTCGAACAGCTCTGCGTCCAGAACGAGGAAGCCCTCGACCTGGCCATCAAACGTTACAAAGACTCCCTGTCGCCTATGACCGATGTGGTCAACGCCCAGCTCAACGCCCTGGCCGGTGAAAGCGAACTGGTGCAGGCCCAGGAGTCAGCCCTGACCTCACTGGTGTCGCTCTACGAAGCTCTCGGCGGTGGTGTCACTCTGGATGAATAACAACAACTCCTCTCACAATTTCATATCCTCAACACAATTACCCACAACCCACATAAAGAATTCACCATGACACGGAAACATCTCATACTGCCAGTCGCCTGCGCCGCTTGCGTGTTGCTCGGACTTTTTTCAGGATGCGGCAAGAAGACCGCCGCGACAGAGACCGAACCGGAGGTGTCGGTAGCCACCCCGGAAGTGGACTCGGTCGTTCTCCGTCAATCCTACCCCGCCACTCTCTCGGCCACACAGTCGGCAGACGTGGTTGCGAGGGTCAACGGCCAGATTCTCCAGATACTCTTCACCGAAGGGGATTTCGTCACCGCCGGACAGCCACTGTTCACCATCGAATCGACCACATACCGCGACGCGGTAGAGCAGGCGCAGGCAGCCTTGCAGACAGCCATCGCCGAGAATGAATACGCGTCGAAACAGAGTGTGGCCATGCAGAAAGCTCTTGAGGCAGACGCGGTCTCGAAGATGGATGTCATACAGGCCGAGAGCAACCTGCGCCAGAGCGAGGCCGCCATCAAACAGGCCCGCGCCCAACTGGAGACAGCAAAGACAAACCTGAGCTACTGTACCGTCCGCGCCCCATTCTCCGGGATGATCACCGAGTCGGTCTACAGTGCCGGGGCATACGTCGGTGGAGGTGCCGCGCCTGTCACCCTCGCCACCATTTATTCCACCAAGACGATTTACGCCATGTTCTCGGTCAGCACCGAGAGATACATGCAAATAGCCGACACAAACAACGGCAAGAAGCTCGACCTCGACCATGTGCCGGTAGTGATTGGCGACACCACATCGACGGTCACCTACACCGGGAAACTCGACTACGCTTCCCCCGATGTCAGCAAATCGACCGGAACCGTCACCCTGCGCCTGATTCTTGACAATCCCAAGGGTGAGCTGCGCGACGGCATGTTCGCTACTGTCAAACTTCCCTACGCCACCGAGTCCCACGCCCTTCTGGTGAAGGATGCCTCAATCAGCACCGACCAGCTGGGGAAATATCTCTACACAGTCAATGACTCTGACAAAATCGTCTACACCCCCATCCAGGTCGGCGACCTCTACGACGACACCCTCAGGATTGTCACCAAGGGGCTCCGTCCCGACGACCGTTACGTCACCACCGCCCTGCTGAAGGTACGCGACGGAATGAAGGTGAAACCTGTCGAATAATTCATCCGCCACGCCTATGTTCTCAAGATTTTTCATCGACCGTCCGATTTTCGCGACGGTACTCGCCATTATAATGATACTCGCGGGGGTCATCACAGTCAAGACCCTCCCTATAGCCCAATATCCCGACATCACCCCACCGACCGTGATGGTGAAAGCCACCTATCCCGGCGCTGACGCGAAGACCGTGGCCGAGACTGTCGGAGTGCCTATCGAGGAGAGTGTCAACGGAGTGGAAGGCATGATGTATATGAGCTCCAACTCCGGCTCCGACGGCTCATACAGCCTGACGGTGACCTTCCAGAACGGCACCGACGTTGACGACGCGACAATCAAGGTGCAGAACCTTGTAAACCAGGCCGAGCCGCAGTTGCCCTCAGCGGTCACCCAGCAGGGTGTGGATGTGATGTCGGAGTCGACCAGCATCCTCCTCTTCGTGGCCCTGGAGGGTGACGAGCGTTACGACGCGCTATACCTGACCAATTACGCCCAGCTCCATATCGTCGATGCCCTCAGCCGTCTTGAGGGTGTCGGCGGAGTGAGCGCGTTCGGCGGCGGCGACTACTCGATGCGTGTCTGGCTCGACCCGGATGCCATGATGGCCCGTGGGATAACCCCCGCCGACGTGATTTCAGCCATCGAGGCCCAGAACATGGAGGTGTCGGCCGGTTCGGTCGGCGCGCAGCCCGCGTCTACCCCCTCGGCGTTCCAGTTCACACTGTCCTCCCAAGGACGTCTCACCACAGCCGAAGAGTTTGGCGACATAATCCTGCGCAGCGGGGCCAACGGAGCTATCCTTAGGCTCAAGGATGTGGCCAAAGTGGAGCTTGGCAGCAACTCCTACACCAGCATCAGCCGCGTCTCGGGGAAACCCGCCGGTCTGATCGGCATATACCAGCGTCCGCAGGCCAACGCCCTCCAGGTGGCAAACGAAGTGGAGAAGGAGCTTGAATCGCTCGCGCCATATTTCCCTCCGGGAGTCCATTACCGTGTGCTGATGAACACCACCGACTTCATCTCCGCCTCGGTCGACGAGGTGCTTGTCACCTTCGTCGAGACCACGTTGATTGTGATGGTGGTGATTCTCTTCTTCCTCCAGAGCTGGAGGGCCGTAATAATCCCGATGCTCACCATTCCGGTCTCGCTGATTGTCACATTCGCGGTGATGAAACTGATGGGATTCACCCTCAACACCCTTACCCTATTCGGACTCGTGCTGGCGATCGCCATTGTGGTCGATGACGCGATAGTGGTGGTGGAGGACTGCGCCCGGCTGGTCCAGGAGGGCACGATGTCGCCACGCGACGCCGCCCGCAAGGCTATGGTCGAGCTTCAGGGGCCGGTCGTCGGTGAGGTGCTGGTGTTGCTGTCGGTGTTCATCCCGACCGCCTTCATCTCCGGCATCACCGGTGAGCTATACAAACAGTTCGCCCTCACCATCGCCGTGTCGACCGCCTTCTCGGGATTCAACGCCCTGACCTTCACCCCAGCCATGTGTGCGCTTTTCCTCCGCAAGCAGACCAAACCTACGAGCTTCATCCTCTTCAAATGGTGGAACACCGCGTGGGGCAAGACCGTCAAGCTCTACACCGACATGATAGGCCGGTTGCTGAAACGTCCCTGGGTGGCCATCGGCATATACGCCGTCCTCTGTATCGCCGCGTTCTGGGGCTTCGCCAAATGGCCCACGAGCTACCTGCCCGAGGAGGACATGGGATATTTCATGGCCTCCGTGCAGCTGCCGACTGGTGCGTCGCTCGAACGCACCGACAAGATAGTCAGCCAGGTTTCTTCCATCATCAAGGAGATGCCCGAGGTCGATGATGTCATTGAGATGTCGGGATTCTCCTTCATGGCCGGAGGATCGGGAAGCAACCTCGGTTCGATGTTCGTGATGCTCAAGCCATGGAAAGAGCGCAAGGGTAAAGACCATTCGGTAGAGGCGGTCATCGACCGTATCAACGAGCGGTGCGCGGCGCTCCAGCAAGGGGTTGTATTCGCCATCAATCCCCCCGCCATCCCCGGACTCGGCACCACCTCCGGCCTGTCGATGCAGCTTCTTGACATCAATTCCCTCGGGGCTGGCCAGATGGACCAGGCAGTGAAAGATATCGAGGAGGCTGCCGCCAAAGACCCGCGCATAGCGTCGGTGCAGTCGCTCTACGAAGGGCTCGTGCCGCAATACAGCATCATCATACAGCGCGACCGTATCGAAATGCTGGGAGTCAACCTCGATGCCGTATATTCCACCCTGAGCAGCTATATCGGCGGCTCGTATGTCAACGACTTCGTGAAGTTCGGCAACGTCTACCAGGTGAATGTCGGGTCCACCGACAATGCCCGGGCCAGCATCAACGATGTCCTCAAGCTCTCGGTCAGGAACGCCCAGGGCGACATGGTTCCCTTCTCGGCGTTCGCCACCGTGAAGCCGGTGATGGGTTCCGCCTCGGTAGGCCGCTACAATATGTATGAGACCGCCGCGCTGACGGCAAACCCCGCAAAAGGGGTAAGCTCCTCGGAAGGCATCAAGGCGATGGAAGAGATTGTCAAGAAAGCCACAGGCGACCGCTACAGCTACGCGTGGACGGGCGAGGCATATCAGGAGAGCCGCGCGGGCACTACCGTCTCGGCGGTGCTGCTCTTCGCCGTGGTCATCACCATCCTCGTGCTGGCGGCACAGTATGAGAGCTGGACCGACCCGTTGGCCGTCGTCATCTCTATGCCTACCGCGATTCTCGGCACTGTCTTCGGATGTATCTGCATGAGCCAGTCGATAAGCATCTACACCCAGATCGGTATCATCCTCTTGCTCGGACTATCGGCCAAGAACGCCATCCTTATCGTGGAATATGCGATGGACTACCGAAAGCAGGGAATGTCGATACGACAGGCCGCCTACCAGGGTGGTATCGTCCGCTTCCGCCCGATTATGATGACGGCACTGGCATTCGTCTTCGGTGTGATGCCGATGCTCTTCGCCACCGGCGCGGGAGCGGCAAGCCGAGTCAGCCTTGGAGCGGCGGTTGTGTTCGGTATGGCAATAAACGCCATCATCGGCACCCTCTTCGTCCCCAACTTCTGGGAACTCTTCCAGACCTTCCAGGAGAAATACCTCTCGAAGATGTTCGCCTCTGCCGACAAGACCGCCACCTCCACTCCCGAGCCTGAACCTAAGAAACAATCCACTCCCTGAAATAATCTCTCGCAGATTACACAGATTACACAGAGGCCATCCGGTTACCCATTTAGAGCTTTCCGGATGGCCTCTGTGTAATCTGTGTAATCTGCGAGAGATTCTTATATCTGCTGATTAACGCAATCAGCGACGGATTTCAGTCAAATATGTCAACGGGCGATGGAAACCTTTTCCACCTTGCTGCCCTGGCGACGGATATAGATTCCGGGCTGGTCAGCGGCAACGCGCACACCGTGCAGGTTGAAGTATTCAACAGGAGCATTCTCGTCATCGGCGACAACCCCCTCCACACCGGAAATCACCTGACCGGAAGCGTCTACCATCTTCACAAGCTCTTCGGAATGCAGTCCGTTGAGGACAGACTTGGCGCGGATAGTCATATAATTGCCTGCGGTGGTCGGAACTTCGATTACATATTCCTCTCTCTCTTTGGCAACCTTGTTGGTCCATGTCTTGTCATCAGCAGCGGGAGCCTTTGCCATAACAGAAGCGGCAACATCTTCACCATTTTCTTTCACAGCATTTCCCTCTTTGTCATATTCGACAGTCCATACATGAAGCTCACCCTTGGTCGACATCATAGCAACCTTTGTGGCATCATCTTCCATCAGGTCAAATGTGGGAACTTCGGGCTGCGGCTCTACCAATTTGTAAAGCTTTACTTTACCCATATTTGTATTTGTTTCTGCATAAGTAGCAAAACGATCATTGTTGAAGAAAATTCGGCGTTTGTCAGGCCCTGTCTTGAAGAGGGCATTTACAAATGTAATCAACACATTATCTTCATCAAAAGCCACCGATGTGTTTCTCCGGTCTTCATTTCCTTCATTAGGATTCGTAGCATTCAAATTATTTGAATTTCCACTCCCTACGTTCAGATAGACCTGAGGAGAAGCAATGTTTCCAGCAGTAGAGAGATAATTGATTGTCTTCCAGAGATAATCATCTCCATCTTTTTCTACAGTAAGACGAAGAACTGACTCTGAGGGATTTTTAATTATATTCTCTTCAACATTTACGCTGGTTATGAGACGGAAATTTGCATTATTTTCATTGCTCATAGCCTGTGTGCCATCATTATTAGCAATGATATACTTGCCTCCGACGACAAAATTGTCAGAAGATGTCACAAGAGTCCAAATTTCATCTTCAGGGACAACCGGCTCTGTTACAGTCAAGAGGAATGTCAAAGTTTTGCTGTCGGTTCCATCAGTTGCGGTAACGGTGAAACCATCCTGCTCAAATGCAGACTCAGGAGTCCAAGTTGCGGAATTTGCATTTTCATTCACCACAACCAAAGATTCCATAAAACTCTCAACTTTGATGTTTGTGGCATTTTCAGCTGAGAAGGTGAATGTTGTACCAATCTCTACCGAAATCTCATCATCTTCGTTCACTTGAATTCCGTCACCATAAGTAACAATGAGGTTACCGAGTTCAGGTTTAGGAGCTTCGGTTATCTCCAATAAGAATTCAAAGGTCTTGGTATCGACTCCGTTTGTAGCGGTAATAGTCAATCCCTCCATCTCTTGAACTTCATTGAATGTCCATGAGGTATTATCCGAATCAACGTCTATCACCACAGTTTCGTCTGACCAACGTTCTGCGCTGATATGAGTAGCATTTGTGGCGGAAATATAGAACGTAGTTCCTGTCTGAACTAAAAGCCCCTCCAAGGTTCCATTTTCCACATTGATTCCATCACCATAGGTGACAACAATATCACCAAGCACAGGCTTGGGAGCCTCGACAACTTCCACCATAAAAGAGAGCGTCTTATGCTCATCTCCCATTGTCGCGGTCACAGTCAACTCCTCTCCTTCTGTCACCATAGCAATCCAAGTAGCAGTGTCTGCGCCTTCGGCAAGCTTGGCATTTCCTGAATCAGTCACAACGATGGACTCTGCGTTTTCAGCAGTACATCTGAAGATGGTTCCTTCAATGATTCCTTCAAGGATATCACCATTGGCTACCGAAGTTGCACTCTCTCCATAGGAAACGGAGATGTCTCCCAATGTAACGTTATCTTCATAAACAACCTCCAGTCCGCTAAAGCCAATGTATTTTCCATCTTGGTTGTCGGCCAATATTATTTCAACTTTACCTACCCCCGTACCGGTAAATACACAGTCGTTGGATGTCGAGGTCAAGGTTTTGGAAGTTGCGTTGTCAATTGTAAATTCCACCTCACCTACCTTAACGGAAATATTTGCGGAGCCGTTAGACTTCGCGCCTTTCAACCTGACTGAGGATATCGTGCCGGCAAAGTTTTCCGAGGAGATAGTCATTCCTTTCAATCCTGCCTTACTAGAACCAAGTTGCACACCATTTTTTCCTCTTGTATAATAAACCTTTCCATCTGTCTGCCAGGTGTAATCCAACGACCATACAACAGATTCAGAAACAGATTTATCCAGCCATTTCGTAGGAGCAGTTGTTGTGGTGCTGGAACTGGGACTCAAAACATCATCCCAGCCAGCAGCATCCGTTGGTGCGGAAGACCATGTGGCGGCAGATAACGTCATGACAGCCATAACACCTGCGACCATTAAGAGTAGCAGTTTTTTCATAAGTTGTTTGATTTGAAAGTTTTAGTATAATTGGTTAAAGATTGTTTCGCCCTCTGGGAAACATAGAAGTTTTAGTGATGGCAAAGTTACGGAAAATGAGGGTAAACACAATGGTTGCAGTGTTAAATTTTTGCGAACTATCATTGCCGAAATTCTCCGTAATTTAAGCCGTCTTTTGAACTCTTGACATAGTTTTCGCATTAAACAATATGGACGGTTAACATTTGACTGTCAAAATTCCGCAACTATATAAATTCATTTTATTATGCTGATGAAAATTTACCTGAAATGCGATTCGCCATCGCTGGCAACACTTCTTAAAGCAAAGATTTTATCTAATGTGAAAAATGGGAAATCCAAGACCTGGGACGCCCGACTGATTGCGACACCAAACAATACACAAAAGACGGTCATTTTCCACACCCCATCTTCGGGTCAGTATGACGAGGAGGGAAAAGATGTCTGTTTCGGATTATATGTGGATGGAAACACCGTAGTTGTCATACCGGGCCTGTTGTCAAACTGGTGTGCCGCCCCTGATTTCGAGCAACAGCAATTACATCTCGGTCGCCTGACTTCCTTATTACTTACCTACCGCCCCTACTACCACTCCCTGACCATCATCTGACCATATTCCCACCTGCCCCCCATAGGTTTGTTGGCTTTAATCGGATGGAAGCCAGAGGTTGAGGGAGTCGCGCAGGAGGGAGTCGCGGGGGGCGAGGGCCCAGGACTGGAACTGGTTGAATGAGATGTTGACCGAGAGGTCGAGGGACGGGTAGCGGTCGCGGAACGACTCGGCGGTGGCGCGGTTGACAACGGCGCGGGGAATTTCCCCGAGGGCGGTGAGTATCACGAGTTGTTCGGGGGAATATTCGGCGTTTTCGATGATATAGATTGTGTCACCGATTTCGTGGGAGAGGTTGCGGAGACGCTGTATGTAGGGTGACTCTTTAGGTACATAGACTGTCTTTCCGGCAAGGTCAATCTGGGTTCTGACGGCGTTTCCGGTGGTGTCGGCAAGTTGCACCAGCACCTGTTTGTCTACCCCTACAGGGTTTACGAATATGAGACGGTCGCGCATCTCGGCGGTCACGGGAAGGTCGCCGACAATGAGGCGGCAACGCCCCTCGTCAAGCCATTGGAGCGCGTCTTCAAGACGGGTGTAGGGATGGAACTTCACGGGTTGGTTGTGACGACGGCAGATGTCCCGCAATAGGTCGTAATATGTGCCCGACAATGTATCCCCCGCCAGTGATAGCCCTGTAGGGGAGATTTCGATGGCGACATTCAGTGTGTCTCCACCGGCAATGTCATCGGGGCGTTCACCGATTCTTTTGGTGGAACATTGCCTGGCGGTCAGCATAAGGCCGAGGGCCACTGCCAGCAATATGACATACATCGCCATGGCTCCTTTCTTCACTTCAAGTTTCCTGTATCCCATAATGTCGCAAAGTTACAGAAAAGATTCCACAGAGTCAACAGATTGGCCCCGAAAGGTCTCACGCATATTCCGCAGATACGCAGATTACTCGCGGATTGTTTTGATTGGGGGAGATTGATGTGAATTGGAGGAGACGGTCTCGCAGATTACACAGATTACGCAGAAGCCATCCGGATTCTATGTGGGGGCGGAAAGGTTTCTGTGTAATCTGTGAGACCTTTGATTAGAGGAGGGGCTCACGCAGATTACGCGGATTCGCAGATTTCCCGCGGATTGTTTTGATTGGGAGAGATTGATGCGAATTGGATGGAGAAAGTCTCGCAGATTACACAGATTACGCAGAGGCCATCCGGATTCCATTTAGGAGGGGCCGGATGGCCTCTGCGTAATCTGTGTAATCTGCGAGACTTTTGATTAGAAATACGAGGATTAAAGTTTAATCTGTCGAATCGCTATAATCATTGAATCGCTATATATCTGCGGGAAATCTGCGTATCTGCGGAATCTGCGTGAGACAGTTTCCGTGAGACAGTTTCCGATAGACGGGGTGTCTGCGGAATCTTATTCTCCTTCGAGGATTTCCAGCATGCGGATGGCTGAGGCGGGGATGCGTGTGCCGGGGCCGAAGATGGCGGCGACACCTGCGCGGTAGAGGAAGTCATAGTCCTGGGCGGGGATGACACCTCCGGCGGTAACCATGATGTCGTCGCGGCCAAGCTTCTTGAGTTCCTCGATTACCTGGGGGATAAGGGTCTTGTGACCGGCGGCAAGCGAGGAGACTCCGAGAATATGCACGTCATTCTCGACAGCCTGACGGGCAGCCTCAGCGGGAGTCTGGAACAGCGGGCCCATATCGACGTCGAATCCGCAGTCGGCATAACCGGTGGCAACAACCTTAGCACCACGGTCATGGCCGTCCTGACCCATCTTGGCAATCATGATACGGGGCTGACGGCCCTCACGTTTTGCGAATTCCTCGACCATCTTGCGGGCACGGAGGAAGTCGGGATCATTCTTGGTTTCGTTGGAGTACACGCCTGAAATTGTTCTGATGACAGCTTTGTAACGGCCCACGACCTCTTCGCAGGCATCGGAAATCTCGCCGAGAGACGCACGGACTCCGGCAGCCTTGACAGCGAGGTCAAGGAGATTGCCTTCACCGGTGCGGACACATTCGGTGATTGCGGCGAGTGCCTTCTTCACGGCCTCTTCGTCGCGGTCTTTGCGCAGCTCTACCAGACGGGCAACCTGCTCGTTGCGCACCTCGGTGTTGTCAATCTCAAGGATGTCGATGGGATCCTCATGGTCGAGGCGGTATTTGTTGATACCGACGATGGTCTGACGGCCAGAGTCGATGCGGGCCTGGGTGCGGGCGGCTGCCTCCTCGATACGGAGCTTGGGCAGACCGGTCTCGATAGCCTTGGCCATACCGCCGAGCTTCTCGATTTCCTGGATATGCTCCCATGCGCGGTGGGCGATTTCATTGGTGAGCGACTCCACATAGTAGGAACCTGCCCAGGGGTCGATTTCCTTGCAGACCTTGGTCTCCTCCTGGATGTAAATCTGGGTGTTACGGGCAATACGTGCCGAGAAGTCGGTAGGCAGGGCGATAGCCTCGTCAAGCGCGTTGGTATGGAGCGACTGGGTATGTCCCAGGGCTGCACCCATGGCCTCGATACATGTACGGCCGACGTTGTTGAAGGGATCCTGCTCGGTGAGCGACCATCCGGAAGTCTGGGAGTGGGTACGCAGAGCGAGAGATTTGGGGTTCTTGGGGTTGAACTGGCTGACAATCTTGGCCCAGAGCATACGGGCGGCGCGCATCTTGGCAACCTCCATAAAGAAGTTCATACCGATGGCCCAGAAGAAGCTCAGACGGGGGGCGAAGGTGTCGATATCCATGCCCGCGTTCACACCGGCGCGGAGGTATTCAAGACCGTCGGCGAGGGTGTATGCAAGCTCGATGTCGCAAGTCGCACCAGCCTCCTGCATATGGTAGCCGGAAATTGAAATCGAGTTGAACTTGGGCATGTTCTGCGAGGTGTACTCGAAGATGTCGGCGATGATACGCATCGAGAACTCAGGAGGATATATGTAGGTGTTACGCACCATGAACTCCTTGAGGATGTCGTTCTGGATGGTACCGGCCATCTCTTCGAGTTTCGCGCCCTGCTCGAGACCGGCGTTGATGTAGAAGGCGAGCACGGGAAGCACCGCGCCGTTCATTGTCATCGAGACGGACATCTTGTTCAGGGGGATTCCGTCGAAGAGCACCTTCATATCCTCTATCGAGCAGATCGACACACCGGCCTTGCCGACATCACCGACAACGCGGGGATGGTCAGCGTCATATCCACGGTGTGTGGCGAGGTCGAAGGCCACAGAGAGACCTTTCTGCCCCGACGCGAGGTTGCGGCGGTAAAAGGCGTTTGACTCGGCGGCGGTTGAGAATCCGGCGTACTGGCGGATGGTCCAGGGACGGATGGCGTACATACCGCTGTACGGGCCACGGAGGAAGGGGGGAAGACCGGCGACATAGTCGAGGTGTTCCATTCCCTCAAGATCCTCCTTGGTGTAGACCGGCTTGACGGGGATAAGCTCAGGGGTCAGCCAGTCCTGCTCGGGATCGCGGGCGGGAGCCGCAGCCGGCGCACCGAAGGCGTCGGCCATTATATCTATCTTTTTGAAATCGGGTTTCATAGCTGGAAGTTACTTTTTGAGAAGACGGCTGTTGAATTCCTGGAGGGTCTGGAGGACGTTGCTCTTGACATGGATGAAGTTCTGTATTCCGACGGCCTTGAGGTCTTCGGTGCAGGCGGGAGCACCGGCAACCACGAACTCGGCACGTCCGTCGAGAAGCTTGAACGCCTCGGGAGCGAATCCGGCATACTCATCATCAGAGGAGCAGAGGACAACAATGTCGGCCTTCGCTTCGAGGGCGGCGTTGATACCCTCCTCTACACTCTTGAAGCCGATGTTGTCGATAATCTCATATCCGGCACAACCGAAGAAGTTGGAGGAGAACTGGGCGCGGGCGAGACGCATGGCAAGATTGCCGATGGTCAGCATGAACACCTTCGGACGGTTCGAAGCGGCCTCAGTAGCGAGACGCAGAAGCTCGAAGTCGCTGGCCATGCGGGCGGTGTTGAGGGCCTTCTCGGGGTTGGTCTGGCAATTGCCGCCGCAGCCACAAGAATGCTCCTTGACCTCACCTTTGACCTCAGCATCCTCAGCGGCAGCCGACGAGCCGACCTCGATCTTGGCCTGGGCAAATTCGTTGAAGTTGGGGAACTGGTTGGTTCCGAGAAGGATTTCCTTACGACGGGCCATGTCATCATGACGTTTCACGGCGGAGGCATTGACAGCCTTCTGCACGTCGCCTTCGTTGACACAGGCGAAGAAGCCACCTTTGTCCTCGACTTCGAGGAAGAGCTTCCAGGCCTCCTTGGCGATGGAAACGGTAAGGGTCTCCACATAATATGAACCGCCGGCAGGGTCGGCCACCTTGTCGAGATGGCTCTCCTCCTTTAGCAGCAGCTGCTGGTTGCGGGCGATGCGCTCCGAGAATTCATCGGGAGTCTTGTAGGGAACGTCAAACGGAGTTACGGTCAGGGAGTCGACACCGGCCAGGGCGGCAGACATCGCTTCGGTCTGGCTGCGCAGCAGGTTTACGTGGGCATCGTAAAGGGTCTGGTTGAAACGGGAGGTGACGGCGTGGAGGGCCATCTTGCAATCCTCCTTCTCGATGGGCTTGTATTGTTCGGCAATCTGGGCCCAGAGCATACGGGCGGCGCGGAACTTGGCAAGCTCCATAAAGTAGTTGGAGCTTACACCCATATTGAACTTCACGCGGTCAGCGACCACGGCGGGTTTCACCCCGGCCTCGGTCAGCAGGGTCATCCACTGCGCACCCCACGCGAGGGCGTAACCAAGTTCCTGGAAGATATAGCATCCGGCGTTGTTGAACACGACCGAGTTGACAGCCAGACAGCGCAACCCGGGGACATCGGCAACGATGCCAAGCATCCCGACAGCCTCGGCTGCGACAGCCTTGGCGTCGATATCGGCTCCGTGACGGAACGCACGTTTCAGGGGGTCATAGTTGATCGAGCCTTTGAAGACCTTCTCAAGCTTGCGGGCCTTGAGCCATTCCACGATGGCGGCGGCCAGGTCGAGGGCCTTGCGGGGGCAGGTGTTGAAGTTAAGCTCCACCTCCTCGACATTGATATCCTTCAGGAGGATGTCGAGAGTGGCTACGGTCGGTTCCTTCACGGTGAAGCCGAGAGAGTTGACACCCTTTCCGAGCACGTCGAGGGCGACACGGTTAGCCTCGGCGGCATCTGTGGGGAGAATCTCCTGGCGGGTCAGCCAGTGGTTGTTGTCGCGGGTACCTCTGACATAGGGGAACTCGCCGGGTAGGGAGCCGGTTGTCTTGAAATCGGCGATGTCCTCGCGGCGGTACATCGGCTGCACCGAGAAACCCTCATTGGTTCTCCACACCAGTTTCTTTTCGAAGGGGACACCTTTGAGGTCGGCGTCAACCTTAGCCTTCCAGGTCTCGTAGGAGACGGGAGGGAACTGGGTGAACAGTTTTTCTTTATTTTCTGCCATGATATATAAAGAGGTTAACAATATTTACATATTTATATGAAAGTCAGTTTCCCGGAAATTTCCGGAAAACCGTATGGTCAGCAGTTTCAGAAAGTCACGGATCTTTTCATGGTAACAGATTCCGAAAATATCCTTTCCCTGGCGGGGCGGTTATAACCCAAATCCGCCCGGGTGATATTAAAATTTCCAAAAACAGTTCAATGCCACAAATTTACTAAACTTTTTGGAATCCCCAATATTTTGCCGCAAAAATTTCATTCCCTCCCCTAAATCCCACCGGCGGTGACGAATTCGGGTTGGCGGCGGAGCCAGCGGAACATGGATTCGTAGACGGCGCGGCGCACGCGGGGACGCGACAGGACGAGGTCGTGGAGACCGCTGTCGACAATCGCCTCGGTCACATTGTAGCCCAGACGACGGCCACGGGCCGAGATGGAATCGACATTCAGGACGGCGTCGCCGCTGTTGGCCAACGGACTCCATCCGTCGGGATGCACACTGCGACGCGAACGCATCAGAAACACCGGCACCTTGATGGCACGGCCATTCTTCATCAGCCGCTTATGCCCCTGATCGATGGCCCTCACCCACCCCAAGGATATCGGCGCGGGGTGAAGCAGCTTCAGGGTGGTGTCAAACTCCCATTCCCCGTGCTTCGATTTCAGCAGGCTTTCTCCATATGCGGAATCGTCGCCCTGCGACATCTCTATGTCGGGGAACCACTTCCCGGCGGCAGCCGCGAGAGGAATAGCGGCGTTGCGCATAAATCCAGTGAAATTCCAGTCAAGGAAAGGGCTGTTCAATATCAGAGCCTTTATCTCCGGGGCGGGATGGTCTTCCATATATAATGATGTGATGAGACCTCCGGTGGAATGCCCCATCAGTACGATATCGGTGACGCTGTCGCGACGCATCCGGGCGATGGCCGAATCTATGTCGGCGAAATACTCGCTCATATCACGCGCCTCGTAGCGACGCTGTCCCGGCAGAAGCGAACGGCCATACTTGCGCAGGTCTACGGCATAGAAGCCATAACCTGAGTCGTTGAACTCGCGTCCCATTGAGTCCTGGAAAAAATAGTCATTGTAGCCGTGGACATACAATACCGCCTTGCGGGGCCTTTTCCCCTCCGGGAGCCGCCGGATGACAGTAGACACCACTTCCCCCGAATAATCATTGGGCTGGCTGACGGTCTCCATCTCATACCCCTCCTTGCCAAGCAACGGATCGGCAATCCACGAGACAAGAAGCGGGGCGAGAAGCAGGGAAAGCAGAGTAAATATCGAGTTGCGTTTCATTTCCGAGGTTTTTACCATAAAACAATGATGGGAGGCGGATTGGTTTGCAAAGTTAAGAAATGTTTTTAAGTCGGCAAATTTGGTGTGGTTTTCAAAAAAATCATTATCTTTGCCCCAACAAGCCAGAATAAAGCAATGCAACGGGGCGCCCCCTCTCTCCTGACGCCCCCCAACCATGACAGACAATGGATTTTCAAGACATCACAGAAGTATTCCATCAAGTAATCCAGCAGGCCGGAAGCATCGACATGGCCGAAGCCGAATTCAAAAAGATGGTCGGAGAGGATGACGAGCTGCACAAGCTCTACCGCCAGTGGTGCCACGAGGTCGGAAGTTCTGAGCGGCGTGGTTTCCTCGACTTCTGTGAGGAATATCTCGACAATCAGGAATCCATCTGGGACACCCTTGACAACGACTACGACCGATGACCAATACCCAAACCCCTTCCAACGCAAGGAGAATGCCTGCCGAATGGGATGCCCGCTTCGACGCGACCCTTCTGGCATGGCCTCATCGCGACACCGACTGGGCCGACATGCTCGACGAGGTGGACCGATGCTATATCGCCCTGACAGCCGCACTTGTGTGCGCCGGTCAGAAGGTGATTATCGCCACACCCGAGCCTGACCGCGTCGCCTCGCTGCTACCCGACGATGACACGCGCAAGCAGATACTTGTCGTCACCTGCAAGACCAACGACACATGGACCCGCGATTACGGTCCATTGACTATCGAGGACATGGGGAACGGCGCATTATCGGCGGTCGCATACAAATTCAACGGCTGGGGACTGAAATTCCCCTCCGACAAAGACAACCTTGCCTTCCTCTCATTGGTAGCCGACAAAGCGATACAGGCCCCGGTGGTCCTGCGCAAACGATATGTCCTCGAAGGAGGGTCAATCGAGAGTGACGGCGCGGGCACAATCCTGACCACATCTGAGTGCATGCTGTCGGTCAACCGCAACGGTTTCATCAAAAAGGAGGAGGTGGAGCGCGAACTCGCCGCCGGACTTGGGGCGACGCGTGTGTTATGGCTCGACCATGGCGCGTTGAAGGGTGACGACACCGACAGCCATGTCGACACCATCGCCCGTCTCGCCCCCGATGACACGATTCTATATGTGAAATCCTATAACCCGGCCGACTCCCACACAGCCGCGCTGGAACGGATGGAGGAACAGCTAAAGGAGTTCCGCACCGCCGACGGCAATCCATACAATCTCATCGGCCTTCCTCTCCCCTCCCCGATTCATGACGACAACGGTGACCGCCTCCCGGCCACCTACGCCAATTTCCTGATTACCCCCCGCGCGGTGGTGATGCCTGTCTACGGACAGCCCCGCAATGACGAGATGGCTGCCCGTATGCTCTCCATCGCCTTCCCCGGCCACGAGATTCTGACCGTCGACTGCCGTGCCCTGATACGCCAGCACGGTTCGCTTCATTGCGCGACAATGCAGATTCCCGCCTCGTGGCTCCCAATCTAAATGTAAACAGATATGTCAGAGAATACCCCTTTGAAGGTTGCCCTGATTCAGCAGAGCAAGACCGCCGATATAGCCGATAACCGCAAACGACTGGCCGATGAAATCCGCAACGCCGCCAATGATGGTGCGAGGCTGATTGTCAACCAGGAGCTGCATGACTCGCTCTACTTCTGCCAGGACGAGAATGTCGACACATTCGACCTCGCGGCCGACCTCTCCGGCGAGGCCACCGGATTTTATTCACGCCTCGCCCGCGAACTCGGAGTGGTGATTGTGACATCGATGTTCGAACGCCGTGCCGCCGGCCTTTACCATAACACCGCCGTCATCTTCGACACTGACGGCAGGGAGGCCGGACGTTACCGCAAGACCCACATACCCGACGATCCGGGGTTCTATGAAAAATTCTATTTCACCCCCGGCGACCTCGGAATCAAACCGGTTAAGACCTCGGTGGGGAAACTCGGGGTGCTGGTGTGCTGGGATCAATGGTATCCCGAGGCAGCGCGCCTTATGGCTCTTCAGGGAGCCGACCTGCTGATTTATCCGACAGCCATCGGCTGGCAGGACACCGACACCGTCGATGAGAAACAACGCCAGCGCGAAGCGTGGATTACCGTGCAACGCGGCCACGCCGTGGCGAACGGCATCCCCGTGATAGCCGTCAACCGTGTGGGCCACGAGGATGACCCGTCGGGAGTTTCCGACGGCATCACTTTCTGGGGATCGAGCTTCGTGGCCGGTCCGCAGGGGGAATTCCTCTACCAGGCTCCCGACGACCGGGATGCGACAGCCGTGGTGGATATCGACCTCCGCCGCTGCGAGAATGTGCGTCGCTGGTGGCCATTCCTGCGCGACCGCCGCATCGACCTGTATGATGGTCTCACAAAACGTTATCTCGACTGATTCCTCACCTCGAAGATTATGGAAATCCTTCTCCCTCCCGACCTCTCGGGCAACCGCCGGACTCTACCCTCGGCGACTCGGAGCCTGACAATCATCGGTGCGAACGGTGCGGGAAAGACCCGCTTCACATCTTTCCTCGCCGACAGTCTCGGCGAAAAGGCGTTCCGTCTCTCCGCGCTGAAAGCAATATACGCCGCTGGCGAACCGAAAGATGAGCCCGGTACCGTCGATGAAATCTATGTCAAGGCCCGGCAGTCCCCCTCATTCCTGACCAACACGGCCACCACCCCGTTCGATCGGCTCACCGCCCTGCTTCTCAACGAGGAGATAGCGTCGTTGGTCGAATACAAGATGGCGCAGCTCGAAGTCGCCGCAGGTCGTCGGGAAGCGGCCATCGCTCCCACCACAAAGCTCGACGAGGTAATATCACGCTGGCAGGAGATTTTCCCGGCCAATCAGGTATTGCGTCAGGGAGGTCGCCTGCTGTTCACCCGCGACGGCCAGAATGACATATATTCCCAGGTAAGGCTTTCGGCCGGAGAGAAGGCCGTGCTTTATTATTTCGGGGCATTGCTTTACGCTCCGACCAACGGAGTAGTGTTCGTTGACTCTCCTGAGATGTTTCTCCACCCCTCGCTTCAACAGAAGACCTGGGATTCGCTGGAGGCCATGCGTCCCGACTGCCGTTTTGTCTACACCACCCACGACCTCGACTTCACCGCCACCCGTCAGCGCGACTCGCTCCTCTGGGTGCGTGGTTACGACACCGCCGGAGAGGGCTGGGACTACACAATACTACCGCGCGGGGCAGGAATTTCCGACGAGGTGTATATGGCCATCATCGGTTCCCGCAACCCCGTGCTATTCATCGAGGGGGACGCGTCCCATTCGATTGACGCGAAGCTCTACCCACTGGTGTTCAAGGATTTCACAGTGAAGTCCCTCGGAAGTTGCGATAAGGTGATTGAATCGACCCGCGCCTTCAACGACCAGCGTTCGCTCCACCATCTCGAAAGCCGGGGCATCGTGGACCGCGACCGGCGCGACGAAGGGGAGGTGGCGTATCTGCGCAGCAAGAACATCTTCGTGCCGGACGTGGCCGAAATCGAAAACATACTGATGCTCGAAGAGGTTGTGAGGACAGTCGCGTCCTTCAACGGCAAGGATGAGAACAAGGTCTTCAAGTCGGTGAAAAAAGCCATCATCGGAATGTTCAGCCACGACCTCCGTTCACAGGCGATGCTCCATACCCGTCACCGTATCAAACGTCTGATGGAACGCCGCGTAGATGGGAAATTCAGCAACATCAACGCCTTTGAGCAACACCTTGCCGGACTCGCCAAGGAGCTGAATCCACGAGGACTGTATGAACAGCTATGTCGCGATTTTTCCTGCTGGGTCGCCGAAGACAATTATGCCGAGATATTGAAAGTCTACAACCAGAAATCGATGCTCCCCGGCTCCAACGTCTCACAGCTTTGCGGACTCAACGGCTCGAAAGACGCCTATGTCAGCTGCATCATATCCATCCTGCGCCGCGACACCTCAGCCTCCCGCCGCATCCGCCGCGCCATCACCGCCTGCTTCGGCCTCATCCCCGACGAAAATCAATAAACATCGAGAGGCAACTTTCCGGTCACATTCCCGACATCATCATCTTAACGACCTGCTTCAATGTCCGTAAAAAACATATTACTATTTTTATAAAAATATTCCTAACTTTGCAACGGAATCCCCCGAGTGTCCCTGTCTTCGGACAAACCTCGGGGTTTAGTATTTTTAAGCCCTCTTACTTTGGGGGCTTTTCTTATATCTTTTTCCATACGATATACCCCTCATTACATCAGGATGGTTAGAGTATCAGTATAAATACTACGGATTTTACAATTTATATTTCGAATTTTTATCCACGCGATTACAACGATATCATTTTTGACATTCACATTTGAGATATCAAAAAAGATTCCTACGGAATCATCCCGCTATACATAGTTACCGTGGGTTACCGCTTCGGTTCGGCCATAATGCCTTCCCTCGCGCCAACCCACGGCTATTCAGACAAAGGATTCCTCCGGAATCGTCATTTCCTTTCCGGCTCCTCAACTTTCATTCACCAATTATTTGCTGCCACCCGGATAACAGCCGTGCAAGTTCTTACAAAGCCTCAGGCTTAATAAATCTGCATATCTGCGGAATTTGCGTGAGATACTTGATGCCGGGAGGGAGAGAGATGCAGCGGGACTGACATAAACGATTCCGGAGGAATTTTCCTGAACAATCTCGGGAAAGATTCCTCCGGAATCCGGTTGCAAATAATTGAAAAACAGCGTCCAAATATGTCGATTAGTGTATGAATGCGGAAGTGGAATCCCGAAACGGGGGATGACTCACCGGTGGGGGAATGAATACGGGACAAAACCTGTCAGCAAAACCTTGGATTGCAGCAACCCGACAGTCAACACTGTGTCTGCCTTTATTGCCGACTTACAATCTCCCCCAGCCTCCTGGGTCAAAGACTGACAGCCGTCACTCATCGAGGCGGCCGCCGCTATTATTGTCATCAGGCAGACAGAGATTCTTAACATCGTCGGTTGAGATTTTTGATTACGATGCAAAGTTCGTAAACCGCAACCGACCAACTCTCAACATTTGTTGAAACCCAGCCAACAGCGACTGATTTTTAACAAAATTTCATATGTCCTTTCTCAGTCGGCTCAGATGAGTCGGAGTGATGTTGAGATAAGAAGCGATGTCCTTGAGTGAAAAAAGCGAGAACAAATCTGGATGGCGGCTCAGAAGCTCCTCATAGCGTTCACGCGAAGACTTTCGGTAAAGCGACTTGTAACGGTCATATACGGTGGAAAACACATTCTCGGTCGAGCGCATCACAATTCCCGGCAGTTCGGGATCAGATTTCATCCTCTCGGTAACCAGGCGCGTAGCCACACACATTATCTCACACGGGGAATCGGCGATAATAGAGACACGCGCCGGCATCCCGTACAGCGAGAATGGGAAATCCGTCACAAACTCCCCCGGAAATTCAAACCCCACCACATGCTCTGTGCCATCCTCGGAAAAGGTGACATATTTCAATGTCCCCTTCATCACGAAACCGATATAACGGCCCGGTTGACCGATACTGACAAACTCCTCCCCTCGTTCATACCGCCGCAGTTCACCTTCGGAAAGGCATAAATTCCGCCAGAAAGAGATTTCCGGGCTATCCATATATGTGTTGAAATTTCCGCCCATAACAGTTCTGTCCCGCGTCGGCCATCGCGGGTCGGTTTAGGCCTCACTCAGCAAGAAAAGCCTGGTTTAATACAAAAAGCGCAAGCCGACTATGCCACGCCGTAAGTTGACGGTCCTGAGAAAACCTTTGAATACAGATGTGACAATAGCAGCCCGCGCTATACGCGCGAGAATCCACTATGCCCGTCCTTGTATTCAATTTGAAAGTTTCTCAGGTTTTCAACTTACAAGACAAGCATAACGCTTCCTAAATTCCAAAATTCTATGGTCGTGACATCGTGGGCCATTTTCGGGAATCCTCGGTGTCCCAACCGCCCGCAAAGTTACTACTTTTTGTGTTCCGAGCCAATACCCCGGCTGAAATTTAGTTGACATCCGTCGCAAATATCCTTAATGTCTGCGCAATTCATCATGAAAGAAAAAATACACAGATGACAAAAACAGCGCTTCGCGATGACGTGCGACGGGGAGTGAATCCCGTGCCTGTCATCGCGAAGCGTTGTTAGATGGGAATGATATCAGCGGAAGAGGATGAGGGCCGAACGAGGCTCAACGGTGGTCTTGCCGCCGGGGAGAGTCTGGAGAGAGCCGTCAGCATTCAGCAGGCCGGTATGGTTAATCTGACCGTCACGGGCCGCCACGGTCCATTTCCCATTGGGAAGTTTCACCTCGGCCGCTTCGTCGCTGCCGTTGAAAATAAGCTTGATTTCTTTCCATTCATCTCCGTTGGCGTTGTCAAGCAATGAATAGGAGATGAGGTTGGGGGATGTCACTTTGTCGAACTTGAGATGGCTGGCGATGGCATCAGCCGAGGTCATGCGGAAGGCGGGGTGAGCCTTGCGCAGGGCAATCAGTTCCTTGTAATAGTTGAACTGCTCGGCATTGAGATGCTTCAGGTTCCAGTCTATGGCGTTGATCGAGTCGGGCGACTTGTAAGAGTTATGCACACCCTTCTTGTCGCGGAAAACCTCCTCACCGGCAAACATGAAGGGTGTACCCTGGGAGGTGAAGACGATTGTCTGGGCCAGACGGGCGGCACGCTGACGCTCAGCCTCCGAGGCTTCCGGCATCGACTTGGCGAGCTTGTCGGTAAGGGTCAGGTCGTCATGGCAGCTGACATAGTTGATTATCTGCGAAGGGCTTGAGGCATAGGGGAATTTGGAGTTGTTGCCCTTGGAATAATCGACCTGGGGATGGGCGGTGGCTGCGACGATACCGATTTTCACGGTCTCCTCGTTGCCGGGCTTCCCTGTGGCGAAACCACGGTCTGCGGCGTTGGAGTAATGCCCCTTCACAGCGTCACGGATATCGTCGGAGAACACCGCGATACCATCCATCTTGGCTACATTCTCTTTCAATGCGCGCGCTTCCATCGGGAGGGGTGAGTTTCCGGCAGTCCAGCCCTCGCCGTAAACGAAAATCGAAGGGTTGATTTCCTTGAGCGCGGCGGCCACACGGTTCATAGTCTCGGTGTCATGAATCGCCATGAGGTCGAAACGGAAACCATCGATATGGTATTCCTTTGCCCAGTATTTCACCGAATTCACGATGAAGTCACCCATCATCTGACGTTCGGATGCTGTCTCGTTGCCACATCCCGAGGCGTCGCTGTATGAGCCATCCTCATTGTGGCGGTAGAAATAGCCGGGGGCGGTCAGGGAGAAGTTTGACTTGTCATTGTCGGCGGTATGATTGTAGACCACATCCATCACCACACCGATTCCAACGTCATGGAGGGCCTTGACCATCTCCTTCATCTCCCTCACACGGGTAGCCGGGTCGGAGGGGTTGGTGGAATATGAACCTTCGGGGGAGTTGTAGTTGTAGGGATCATAACCCCAGTTATACTGGTTGGCCGGGAGATTGGCCTCGTCAACCGAGTTGTAATCATAAGAGGGGAGGATATGGACATGGGTAACTCCAAGCTCCTTGAGATGGTCGATACCTGTCTTGTCACCCATCGGATTCAAGGTGCCCTCCTCTGTCATAGCGAGGAATTTCCCCTTGTTGGCGATTCCTGAGTTGGGATGCACAGAGAAGTCACGGTGGTGCATCTCGTAAATCACCGCGTCGTTGATGGCCTTCACCTCAGGCCCTTTGTCATTGGCCCATCCTTCAGGATTAGTGGTGGAGAAGTCAATCACAGCAGCGCGGTGGCCGTTTACCCCAACAGCCTTGGCCCATATGCCGGGGGTCTCGTCGAGCCACTTCCCGGCGGTCTGAACCTGGAAGGTGTAGAACTTGCCGTAAGGCACCGGGGTGACCGACGCGGTCCAGGTACCGTTCTCTGCTTTGTTCATGTCAATGGTCTCGATAGGCTCGCCGCCACGTCCGTTTTTGTAAAGACGGAGTTTCACGGCCTGCGCCTCGGGTGACCAGAGACGGAAAGAGGCGGTCTTCCCATTGATTGAAAGCTCAAGGTCATTCCCCTCATAAACGGGATAGGACAGGTATTTGGCATCAGTCTTGCCGGCGGCTGCCACAGCGACATCGCTGACCGCGCCACGCATACACTGCGGGGCAAGCACAGCTCCCGCGACAAGTGAACCCACACAAAGGTCAAACATGAAGTTTTTCATCTTGCTTTTAAGGTGTTTTTATGTCTGAGTTGGAAAGAAATACAATGAATGTAAGGTGACTGGAGCCTCCTGAACCGGACGCCACAATCTTAAAAAGAACGGAACATTTGACATATTTATTGTGTTATATACTTGAAAAACTATTGGTTATGAAGAAACTTCAGAAAATCTTAGGTATCCTGTCATTGCTCCTGCTTTTAGGGGCATGCTCACCATTTTCGCTGGTTAACAGCGAAGTCTACAACAATGCCGACCTGGCCGAGTACAAGACATTCCGCATTGTGACCCCCGACATGGGCAAACTTCCTCCGGGAATGGAGATGGCGACCTATTATAACATCGCGGCCGCCATCAGGGAGGAGATGGTGATGCGAGGCTACACCGAGTCCTCCACCTCTCCCCTGCTCATCAACATCGCCGTGACCACCCAGCGGGAAATCGAGACCGCGCCACTCGTGCAGCCCGGTTATTTCCCCTATTACGGCCCTTATTATCCCTATTATATGTGGCCGCGATATAACTACGGTCCCTACTGGCCTGCCGGTATCAACCCCAACGCACAGGTCATCACCGGGATATACAAGGAGGGTGTGCTGACCATGGACTTTGTCAATATCGACACCAAACTGCCGCTCTATTCCGCCTCTGTGGCCACCATCATCAACAACGGCGACGGCCAGTACCGCAACCTAAAGAGCATCGCGGAAGCTGTCCAGACCCTGTTCTCGCGCTTCCCGGTCAAGGTGCTTCCGCAGTACCGCAACTGACAAACCGTCCGGCGGCCTGACGCGGGCACTCCCAAGCTCATAGCTTTATGCCACGCGCATCGAGTGCGGCCCTGAAAGCAGCGGCATTTCGCTGATGGACGGCATAATCCGATGTGAAGTCGTGGTAGCCTGAGAAATCAGACTTGGCGCACATATAGATGTAGTCATGCTCAGGCGCATCGAGGACAGCCTCAAGTGTGCGCCGGTCAGGAATCCGGATCGGCCCCGGAGGTAAACCCGCATAACGGTAAGTATTGTAGGGGGAAGATGTATCAAGCATTTTTCCCCCTACTCTTTTTATTGAGAAATCCCCGAGGGCATATTTCACTGTCGGGTCGGCCTGGAGCTTCATGCCACCGTTTAGCCTGTTGATATACAGCCGTGCCACCTTCCCTCTTTCATCGGTCTTGGCGGTCTCCTCCTCGGCTATCGACGCTATTATGCCTACCTCGTCGGGAGTCAGCCCGAGAGCCTTGGCCTTGGCGCGTCGTTCCTTAGTCCAGAATGAATCGTTGTTCTTCAGAATTTTCTGTATGGTCTTCCGGGGGTCGGCAGTCCAGTAGACCTCATATGTGTCAGGCATCATACGCCCCAGCAATATCTCGGGGGAGACTCCCGCCTGCCCGGCTTCCTCAGCGAAAGCCTTGGCGAACTCCCCGGGTTGCCAGTCCATACGCGCCGTCAGTCGTTCATCCAACTGCTCCAGAGTCCGGATATTGTTGAATGTCAGCTTCACCGGGGTCTGGCGCCCGTTGTCAAGCCTGCGGGCTATGGATATCGCCTTTTCACCAGGCTCAATCAGATACGCGCCCCGGCTCCCGGCGGGATTGCCGCCCCAGTAACCGGCCACTTTCCGGCCATACTCATCCCCGAGGGCCTTTTTCAATGTGTCAGCCACGGCTTCCTTGGTGGCTCCGCACGGAATCTTCACCCACACGGCATCTTCGCCGTCGTAACGGCTCGCCATGGAGGTGAACTGCCATATTCCCCAGCACATGACCAGGAGGGTGATGACGGTGACAATCATCCGCCTGCGGCGATTGCCACTCTTCTTGTTGTCCTTGCGTCCCTCGCGGGTCTTGTTGTCATCCTTCATATCCATTCATTTTTTTGCGGGGTCAAAATTAAGAATTTTCCTGGTGGGAATTATGTGTTTTCCACGAAAAATCGTTAAATTTGCAAAAATTTTTATCTGTATGAAAATCAACAAAATCCTCTCCGCCCTCTTTGTGGCCGCCCTCGTGGCAATGTCGTTCAACGCCAAGGCTGCCGGCCCCCTGAAATTCGGTATCAAGGGTGGTGTCACGGTCAACGACTTGAAATTCAATGAAGACATATTCAAGGCCGACAACCGCTGCGGTTACACAATCGGTCTTATGACCAAGTTCACCGCTCCGATCATCAACATCGGCTTCGACGCATCGGTGATGTTCACCCATCGTGTGGCCAAGGTTGACGGTGTGATTGTCAACGACGCTTCAAGCATCCAACCGGCCCAGGAGGTGTTTGACGGCACAATGAAGAGCGACTACATCGAAATCCCCATCAACTTCCGTTGGGACATCGGTCTGCCCGTAATCGGCAAGTTCGTCAGCCCCTTCCTGACCACAGGTCCAGACTTCTCTTTCCTGGTGTCGAAACAGAACGCCAGCAACGCATGGCACAAGCATACCTTTGACTTCGCCTGGAACTTCGGTTTCGGTCTTATGTTTGTCAACAAAGTGCAGCTCCACGCTTCCTACGGCCTCGGTCTCAACAACGCCGCTTCCTCCGACTCCGCCCTCTACGGCAAGAATCTCGGCGACGGCAAAAACCGATTCTGGTCTGTGACAGCCGCATACCTCTTCTAAGATTCTCAGATGGGAAAGAAACAGATTTTCGACGCTATAATCATCAATAACCGCGCCCTTTCGGAACGTTACTCCATGTTGACCCTCCAGCTTCCCGCCTCTGTGGGGGATATGGAGGTGCTTCCGGGACAGTTCGTGGAAATCAAGGTCGCTGACTCCCCCTCCACATACCTGCGCCGTCCGATATCAATCTGCGACTATGATTCGGCATCCCGCGTCATGACCCTGCTGATACGTCGGGCCGGGGAAGGCACAGACCATCTCTGCAACCTTCCGGAAGGAAGCGGGATTGACATAGTAGGCCCGCTGGGCAACGGTTTCTCAATCCCCGCCGCCGGCTCCACCGCCCTGCTGGCAGGTGGAGGCATCGGTGTCGCCCCGCTGATGCTTCTGGGCAAGAAGATGAAGGAGAGTGGTGTGACACCGCGCTTCCTGCTGGGAGCCAGGACAGCCTCCGAGATACTTCTCGCCGAGGAGTTCGCAAAAATCGGAGATGTCGCCGTATCGACCGACGACGGTTCAGCCGGAGAGAAAGGCTACGCGGCCGACAACACCGCCCTTGACACCCGCTATGACCTGGTCTGCACCTGCGGTCCGAAACCAATGATGGTCGGGATAGCCCGTAAGGCCCGTGCCAACGGCTCACCCTGCGAGGTGTCGCTGGAGAACCTGATGGCTTGCGGCCTGGGAGCATGCCTCTGCTGTGTGGAGCCCACTCTCAAAGGGAATCTCCGCGCCTGCGTCGAAGGGCCTGTGTTCAACACCGACCTGCTTCTTTGGGAACTCTGATCTGACGATTCCCCGCGAAGCTGTCAACATTCAATCAAATCAAGACTTCAAAAGCTCCATATATGGCCAATTGCCAGGCTTCACCTGCCAACAACGTCAGTCTCGCTGTCGAAATCGCGGGACTGAAAATGAAGAACCCGATGCTCACCGCGTCGGGCACTTTCGGTTTCGGCGAGGAGTTCGCCGACTTCATCGACCTCGAAAAGCTCGGGGGATTCATTGTAAAAGGCACCACACTCGAACCGCGTGAGGGGAATCCCTATCCCCGTATGGCCGAAACCCCTTCGGGGATGCTGAACGCAGTCGGCCTTCAGAACAAGGGGGTTGACCATTTCATATCCGAAATCTGGCCACGTCTGAAAGGACTCGACACGAATGTGCTGGTCAACGTCTCCGGCGCGAAAATCGAGGATTATGTGGCTGTGGCCGAGAAACTGGCTCCCATCGAAGGGATTCCGGCTATCGAGGTCAACATCTCATGCCCCAACGTGAAGCAGGGCGGCATGGCTTTCGGCACCACCACCGACGGTGCTGCGGCTGTCACATCAGCTATCCGCAAGGCGTGGCCTCGCACTCTGATTGTGAAGCTCTCCCCCAATGTCACCTCCATCGCCGACATCGCGAAAGCTGTCGAAGGAGCCGGAGCTGACTCCGTGTCGCTTATCAACACACTGATGGGTATGGCTGTCGACGTCGAGCGTCGCCGACCCTGCCTCTCCACCGTTACCGGAGGCCTCTCAGGAGCCGCCGTGAGACCGGTCGCCGTCAGGATGGTATGGCAGGCCGCCAAGGCTGTGAAGATTCCCGTGATTGGCCTGGGGGGCATCTCGTCAGGACGCGACGCTATCGAGTTCATGCTCGCCGGAGCAAGGGCTGTCCAGATTGGTACCGCCAACTTCATCGACCCGCAGGTCACAGTCAAGGCCATAGACTGGATGGAGGACTGGTGTCGCCGTCACGGTGTGACCGACATCAACGAGATTGTCGGTGAAATCTGACCCGGCGTCCCCTCTTCCTGATACCGGGATTCAATAATTAAATCAGAACAAGCACATTATAATAGAATAATGGGATTTTTCAATAAATTTTTCTCCAAGGAAAAGAAGGAGACCCTCGACAAGGGGCTTGACCGCACCAAGCAGGGTCTCTTCTCGAAAATCACACGAGCCATCGCCGGAAAATCGAAAATCGACGATGACGTGCTTGACAACCTCGAAGAGGTGTTCATCACCTCTGACGTAGGGGTCGACACAACCCTTAAAATCATCGAACGCATCGAGGCCCGTGTGGCCCGCGACAAATATGTCAACTCCTCGGAGCTTAACAAGCTCCTCTGTGAGGAAATCTGCGAACTTCTCGCTGAAAACAACAATGAGTCTTCCGAAGAGGACTTCACCGTTCCGAAAGGCCACCATCCCCATGTGATAATGGTTGTTGGTGTCAACGGAGTGGGCAAGACCACCACCATCGGCAAACTCGCCGCCCAGTTCAAAGCCGCCGGAAACAAGGTGATGCTCGGCGCAGCCGACACCTTCCGCGCCGCCGCTGTCGAACAGCTCGACATCTGGGGTGAGCGTGCCGGTGTCCCCGTGGTCAAGCAAGGTCTCGGTGCAGACCCCGCCGCAGTGGCGTTCGACACCCTCCAGTCAGCCAAGGCCAATGATGTCGATGTGGTAATCATCGACACCGCAGGACGTCTCCACAACAAGAAGGGCCTGATGGATGAGCTGTCGAAAATCCGCAATGTGATGCAGAAGGTGGTGCCCGACGCGCCCCATGAGGTGTTGCTCGTGCTTGACGGCTCGACTGGCCAGAACGCATTCGAGCAGGCCCGTCAGTTCGTGGCCGCCACGAGTGTCAACGAGCTGGCCATCACCAAACTCGACGGCACAGCCAAGGGTGGCGTGGTGATCGGCATCTCCGACCAGTTCAAGATTCCGGTGAAATACATCGGCCTGGGAGAAGGCATCAACGACCTGCAGGTATTCCACAAAAAGGAATTCGTGGAGTCACTTTTCAATGAGGAGAATCTGAAATAAGTAACTGGCCGAAATTATTTTAATGTTTATTTGAGTAAAATTTTTAGACGTTTTTTCTCGATGAAGAAGGAGTGTAGCGAGCTACACGACTGATTAAGAGAGGAAAAGATTCAAAAATTTTGCCAAAGAAACATTGAAATAAAAGGATTGGTTAATATAAAATAATTTTGAACAGTTACTTAACAATGTCAGACAAAAAAAGCGTCAATGTCGTAACATTGGGATGTTCAAAGAACCTGGTCGATTCCGAGCGGGTTCTTTCGATGCTCACCAAGGCCGGTTTAGAGGCTTACCACCAGACCCCGGAAGACACCGACATTGTAATCATAAACACCTGCGGCTTCATCGGCGACGCCAAGGAGGAATCAGTCAACACCATCCTGGAGTTCTGCGAAGCCAAAAAGCGCGGAGAGATTGAGCAACTGTATGTAATGGGCTGTCTCTCCGAGCGATACCGCGATGATCTCAAGACGGAGATTCCCGAGGTTGACCGTTACTACGGCAAGTTTGACTGGACCGGAATCGTCAATGACCTCACGGCTGCCAATGGCGACCAGACCGCCGGAACTGACCGGCAGGCTGAGGATGCGGCGCGGGTAGTGACCACACCCTCCCATCACGCCTACATCAAAATTTCCGAGGGGTGTAACCGCTTCTGCGCATTCTGCGCGATTCCCCTAATCACCGGGCGCCATCATTCGCGTCCGATGGAGGAGATAGAACAAGAGGTCACTGACCTCGTCACCAATGGGGTAAAGGAGTTCAACATCATCGCCCAGGATCTGTCGAGCTACGGTCTCGACCTTTATGGGGAACATCAGCTCGCACAGCTTGTCGACCGATTGGCCGACATTCCGGGTGTGGAACGCATCCGGCTCCATTACGCCTACCCCGCCGACTTCCCGATGGAGATACTCGACGTGATGGCCCGCAGGAAAAATGTCTGCAAATACCTCGACATCGCCCTCCAGCATATCTCAGACAGAGTGCTGACGAATATGCGCCGCCATATCACCGCTGGGGAGACCCGCGAGTTGCTCGCCGAAATCCGCCGTCGAGTGCCGGGAATACATATCCGCACCACCCTTATGGTCGGATTCCCCGGAGAAGAGGAGGAGGATTTCAATGAGCTGATGGAGTTTGTCCGTGAACAACGGTTTGAGCGTATGGGTGCTTTCGCCTATTGCGAGGAGGAAGGCACATTCGCGGCCAACAACCTTCCCGACGAGATACCGGAGGAGGTGAAACAGGATCGCCTTAACCGCCTGATGGCACTCCAGGAGGAGATTTCACTTGAGATTCAGCAGCAGAAAAAAGACTCGGTTATGGAGGTCATCATCGACTCCGAGGAGGAAGACTATTATGTCGGACGCACTGAATTCGATTCCCCTGAAGTCGACCCCGAGGTGCTTGTCAAGAAGACAAGGTCACTGAAGAAAGGGGATATTGTGTCGGTGAGAATCACCGAGACCCTTCCGTTTGAACTCATAGGAGAACCACTCCCCTGACGGCTCGAAAGTCACAGGCTCAAATATGGCGTCAACAGACAACAACATCGTCGGAAAAGACTCCGGGGGAGAAATCATCTTCCGCGCTGCACGCAACTGCCTGAGATTCTGCATCCCATTCGCCGTATGCCGTCTCCCGGGAAATGAAACACTTGAATTCTTCTGCGGCATCAATTCACCTGCCACCGACAACAAACCACGGAAATCATTCGAAATCGGGAAATGGCTTGTGCCGTGGTCTGAGAGAATCAGCATAGGCGACCTCCTCACCCCGCTCCAAGCGGCCAATATTGAGGAATCTGACTTGAATGACCGTCATTGGTTTTCGGAGGGAAATGAGTCTTTCCGACCTGACCGCGTCATCTCTAAAGAGGAATATTGCGAGGCGGTGACCGCCATCACCGATAGATGCCGCCTGCGCGACGGCAAGACGGTCTACTCCCGTATCATCGCCGGAGAAAATCCCGATCTTGACATCCCTATGGTTGCCAAGCGGTTGTTTGACACCTTTCCCGATTCATTCGGCTTCCTGTATAACACCCCTATGACAGGCTGCTGGCTCGGGGCTTCCCCCGAGACATTGCTTGATTTCGATGCCACGACGCGCCGGGTATCGACCATGGCATTCGCCGGCACACGTCCAGCCTCGGAGGGTGAAGCACCGTGGGATGAGAAAAACCTGCGTGAAAACCGATTTGTGGCCGATTATATCCGCGACAAATTCCGCTCGCTCGGAATAGAGCCGGAAATCAGCGAACCGCAGACCGTCCGCTACGGAATCATCCAACACCTGCGGCGCGACATCACGGCTGTACTTCCTGATGGAATCGACTACCCCAGGTTGCTCGACCTAATCAATCCCACCCCCGCCCTCTGCGGTTCCCCGCTTGAGGAGGCGCTCAAAGACATCCGCGACTTTGAGCTGCATACCCGCGACTGCTACGGCGGTTTCATCGGCATACGCCGGACTCCTCCTGCCAGCAAAGCAACCATCGAGAAAGCTGACAGCTTCCGCAGCTTCGTGAATCTCCGTAGTGCGCGTATCTCCATGCAGCCCAACGGATATTTCGAGATTCTTGCCGGGGGAGGTCTCCTCCATGGTTCCGACCCGCTTTCAGAATGGGCCGAGACCGAATCCAAAGCCTCGCGCCTACTCTCAATCCTCTCGGCGACCAATGCCACACACTGAAATCGGGGACTGCGTGTCGGTGAAATTTTAATGAATTTTATCGGGGCGCGTTGGGGAGATTAGCGGGATATGTTGTAACTTTGCAGAATATGATGGAGAATCTTATTGAACGTGAGAAGATAGACCACCTGCGCATGCTGCTCAACCGGGCGCGGCGAGTTGTGATTACCTGTCATTTATCACCTGACGGCGACGCCATGGGCTCTTCGCTGGGACTTTGCCGCGTACTGCGCAATGCCGGAAAGGAGGTCAAGGTAATCACTCCTGACAGTCCCCCGAAATACCTTATGTTCCTTCCCGGAGCGGAGCATATCGTCGTCTACTCCCGTTTCGAAGCGTTCGCCAACAAGATTCTGGCCGAGACAGACCTGATTTTCTGTCTTGACTATAACGACGCGAAGAGAATCGACCTGGTCGCGCCCGGAATGCTTTCATCCCCCGCGCCGAAGGTGATGATTGACCATCATCTCTATCCCGACACTTTCCCTGACCTGGTGATTTCCCATCCCGAGGTCTCCTCGACATCAGCGCTTGTCTACAAGGTAGTGTCGGCAGTAGGGATGCTGCGGTTCCTCGATCATGACGCCGCGATGGCTATATACACCGGCATGATGACCGACACCGGCAATTTCTCTTACAATTCCAACGACCCCGACCTTTACCGTATAATCGCACGTCTGCTCGACAAAGGGATTGACAAGGACTGGATTTACAAGAAGGTCTACTTCAACAACTCGCTCAATCGTCTAAAGCTCAACGGCTACGCGATTTGCGAGAAGCTGGAGCATTTCCCGGGCCACAAGGCCACGCTCATCACTCTCACCCGCGATGAGCTAAACGATTACCACTATCAGAAGGGGGACACCGAGGACCTGGTCAACCGCACCCTGACATGTCCCGACATCGTGTATTCCATCTTCCTGCGCGAGGAGTCAGACTACATAAAGGTCTCGGCCCGGAGCAAGGGGGATTTCCCGGTGAACAAGATGTGTGCCGACTTCTTCAACGGAGGGGGACATCTCAACGCCGCCGGCGGGGAATTCCATGGCACACTCGACGAGGCTGTTGAGAAGCTCCTTGAGGCAATGCCGCTGTTTGACCGTTATCTGCCGGAATAAATCTATCACTACGATTGCAGCCACTTCCAAGAAAACATCACGAAACCAATATAATGAACCTCAGAAAAATCCTGACTTTCGCCATATGCGCCGCTTTCCTTTGGGGCTTCAGCTCCTGCAAGGATTCCAAAAGCTATGCCGAACTTCTTAATGAGGAGACCAAGTCAGTCAACTCGTTTCTCGCTGACCAGAATGTGATTCTCGACATCCCTGCCGACTCCGTGTTTGAGTATGGGTTTGACGCGCCATTTTACCGCATCGACCCCGACGGCAATGTGTTCATGCAGGTGATTGATCCGGGAGAGACCGAGAAGGTGAAAGATGACGCTCTGGTGTTCTTCCGCTTCACCCGCTACAACCTGAATGAATACGCCTTAACCGGCGAACTCGGTACCGGCTCAGGCAACTCGGAGAACATCGGCCTCGGGTCGGCATCTTTCCGCTTCAACAACTTCACCCTCTCCACCTCTTCACAGTGGGGTAACGGACTACAGATGCCGCTCAATTTCCTCGGGTTCAATTCCCGTGTCAGAATCGTCATCAAGTCTCAGTTTGGCCTTTCAAGCGAGATTTCACAGGTTATCCCCTATCTCTACGACATCCGCTATCTACCGGCTGTCAGCGAATAACCGCCCCCTCCTCCTCCTGACCGGTATTATTGATTATTCAACAATATTCCAGATTCATCCACCTAATGTCACTCATCAAATCGATTTCCGGCATCCGCGGCACAATCGGCGGAAAGACCGGTGAGGGGCTCAGCCCCGTTGACGTGGTGAAATTCACCGCTGCTTACGCGACTCTGATACGCAAAACAACCACACGCACAACCAACACCATCGTCGTAGGGCGTGATGCCCGTCTTTCAGGCAAGATGGTCGACTCGCTTGTCGTCGCAACACTTTGCGCGATGGGCTTCGATGTCGTGAACATCGGTCTGGCCAGCACCCCGACCACCGAGGTAGCTGTTGTGGGCGAACAAGCCTGCGGAGGCATCATACTTACAGCCTCACACAACCCCACACAATGGAACGCCCTCAAGCTCCTCAATGAGAAAGGGGAGTTTCTCAACGATGCCGAAGGTAAAGAGGTGCTGCGCATCGCCGAGGCTGAGGAATTTGAATTTGTCGACGTGATGTCGCTCGGCCACGAACTGACAAACACCACCTGGAACCGCCGCCACATCCAGCAGGTGCTCGACCTCAAACTTGTGGATGTCGAGGCTATCCGCAAAGCCAACTTCACCGTGGCTGTCGACGCGGTGAACTCAGTCGGAGGCATCATCATCCCCCAGCTTCTCCGCGCACTCGGTGTGAAGAACATCATCGAGCTTAACTGCGAGGCAAACGGTAAATTCGCCCATACCCCTGAACCTATCCCCGAAAACCTCACACAGATTGCCGACCTCATGAAGGAGGGTCGTGCGGATGTCGGATTCGTGGTTGACCCGGATGTCGACCGCCTCGCGATTGTGATGGAGAACGGCGAGATGTTTGTCGAGGAATATACCCTTGTGGCAGTCGCCGACTATGTGCTTCGCCATACTCCCGGCGCAACCGTCTCCAACCTCAGCTCCTCACGCGCCCTGCGTGATGTCACCGAGGCTGCCGGATGCAGCTACTCTCCGGCGGCTGTCGGCGAGGTCAACGTGGTCACCAAGATGAAGGAGACCGGAGCTGTAATCGGTGGCGAAGGAAACGGCGGGGTGATTTATCCCGAAGCCCATTATGGCCGCGACGCGCTGGTAGGTGTCGCCCTCTTCCTCACCCTTATGGCGAAGAGCGGCAAGAAGGTCACCGAACTCAAAGCCGGTTATCCCGCCTACGCAATCGCCAAGAACAAAATACAGCTCACTCCCGATATCGACGTTGACGCAATCCTTGAAGCGATGAAAGAACGCTACAAGTCTGAAAAAATCACCGACATCGACGGGGTGAAGATTGACTTCCCCCAGTCGTGGGTTCATCTCCGCAAATCCAACACCGAGCCTATCATCCGCATTTACGCTGAGGCTCACACCATGGAGGAAGCGGATGCCCTTGCCAACGACATCAAGGGGGTGATAGCCTCAATCTGCAAGTAATTGTTTTCTATAATTTCCACCTTTTATGCGGACGCGCCCCGGCGCGTCCCTGCTGTTTAACCAATGTCCCTTTCTCTGAGATTCATATTACTCGCGGCAATATCCGCTTCATCCCTGGCGGCGACAGCCCAGCAATGGGCATTGCCCAAGGTTTCCGTAGCCATACTCCGCAGCGAACCACGCCATGCCTCCGAACAGGTATCGCAGGTAGTGATGGGGACGCCGCTTAAAATATCCCTCAAGCAAGGGGACTGGTGGAAGATAGAGACACCTGAGGGTTACACCGGCTATGTGCGCAACAACACTGTAGCCGGGCTTGATGACGAGGCGATAGATGCCTGGCGCAAATCCCCGAGGGTCGTGGTGTCAACCGATGCCACCGTCTACGCGATGACCTTCCCAGATTCATCCCCGGAATCGGCCCGTCTCACCGACCTTGTCAACGGTTCGATACTTGAGACACTTCCCGACGAGACCACTCCCGGTATGACCGCAGTGCGCCTTCCTGACGGACGCAGGGGCTATATGGCCGATTCGCTGCTCATCCCGATAGAGAGATGGGCCAACCAGGAATGGAATCCCGACGACATGCCTTGCTACGCCGCCCGTATGATGGGTGCCCCATATGTATGGGGAGGCACCTCCTCGAAAGGCATGGACTGCTCGGGGCTCACCCAGATATGCGCCTACCGCCAGGGGGTCATGCTACCTCGCGACGCGTCCCAGCAGGTAAAGGTCGGTGTACCGGTTGACCGAGAGGATACCGCAGCCTTCCGTGCCGGAGACCTGCTGTTTTTCGGGAACGTCAAGACCGGACGCATCACCCATGTGGCCATTTCCAAGGGTGGCCCGGCTTACATACATTCCTCAGCGCGAGTGAGGATCAGCTCGCTTGATCCTGACGCACCCGATTATGAGAATCCGGGCCTGATAGCGGTGCGCCGCATAGACCCCGCCACCGCCCTCAAGCTTTCATTGCGCAACCATCCCTGGTATTTCTGAATCCACCCCTGAGGTAAACACCACACAGAACAAAAGGCCATAAGCCGACGTTGAATTACAAAAAACGTTTCGACTTATGGCCTTTACAATTTCATCCCGAAAGATAAGGAGCTTGCTTCTGGCCGTGCTGCTGACCGTGTGCATCGGTCTCTGCGGAGGCCTGACCTCATGCGGAGATGACGATTTCAAAAGCCTGCCACGCGAAATCCAGCAATTCATCAGCCAGTATTTCCCCGGCCAGGGTGTGGCGAACTACAATGAATCGGCAGGCACATACACCGTCAACCTCGAGAACTCGGCAACGCTTGTCTTCAATCCCTCTCTGAAATGGACCACGGTTGACGGGAATGGCAACACCATCCCCCAACAGCTGATTTTCGACCAGTTTCCGTCGCAATTGTATGATTACATCGAGACCACCGACAATCTCGGGGAAGTTTACGCCGTGAACCGCAACGCCGGTATATATATGGTCACATTCCACGGCTATATAATATCCTATGATGTCGCCAGCGGGAAAATCACACCAGTCGTCACCGGTTCTGACGGGAACGGCTGAATCTGACCACGGCTTTCTCCTTTGGGAAATGGAGCGACAGGACAGTGCCGTCAAGCTGCGCCCAAAGCTCCTCCATGTCCTCCGCGAAATCGGAGTCGCGCCACCACAGGTCATAATGCCCTTCAAAAATCGTAGGTCTCAATCCCCCTTTGACCATCCCGGCCACCCAGTTACGGCTGTTGTCCTCCGCCCCGGAAAGATACACAATCTCATACCCCCCTTTGCCGTCCCTCACCAGTCCTATGCGGTAAGCCCCTCCGAGACGGCAACGCTCAGTGTCGATGTCTGAGTCAAGGTAATCATAGAAACCCTCACGGAAATCATCCGAAACAGCGAAACGACGGGCAAGATTCTCTTCGTTCCATTCCATCTGATTGTCTGTGATCTCCCCCTCCCTGACATTGACCGATACCATCTCCATCGAGTCATCGGGAGTAACCGAGAATGAGGCGACACCTTTCCCCACAGGGATGACACATAGGAGGCCAAGCGTCTTGTCGCCACTCCAGATTTCTGCCATCCCTTCTCCGCTCTCAACCATAGCGACAGAGACAACAGCCCCATCCACTTTGCATATCCTCGCGACATCACCATCTGCGGGCGTTCCGTTGTCAGCCCGGTAAAATGAACTTACCGTTACTTCGGTCGCGCTGTCTCCTATCCCGTCATATGATTTCTGAGGGATGGTTACCGCGACTTCGGCTATACTGTCGCTAAAGCTGTCGTAGAAAGAGATTTTCCATCCCCCACCATTCCTGTTATTCCCCTTCATTAATTGCCCGCGTATCTCAACCGCCGACAATATCCGTTCATCCTGAACGAGACTCCAACTCTCCCCTTTGGCAAGCGTCACACCCTCTTCGAGAAGTTTTCCGACCACGCATTCCCCTCTCGCGGTAGCTAGACAGACCGCCCCAAGAAGAAGAATCCCGCGAAGCCAGTCCGGTGTCCTCATCCCTGTTCGTCATTATATATTTCAAGAGCCTGCCGGGCAAACTCCTCCCGCGACAGTCCACCGGAAAGCCAGTGAATGTGAAATCCCCGCCGTTCGGCACCCCTGAACCAGGTCATCTGACGTTTGGCGAACTGATGTATGGCGATTTCAAGCAGCCGTCTCATCTCCGTATAGGTGGTCTTCCCTATGAGGTATTCGGTCACGAACTTATATTCCAGACCGTAATAAATCAGGTTCTCGGGAGGCACACCGCTGTCGAGCAACCGCCTGACCTCATCGACCATCCCCTCCTCCAAGCGTGCATCGAGACGGCGCGAGATACGTTCACGTCTCACCTCCCGGTCGACATCCACACCAATTATCGTGGCACGTCGCGGAGTAGCCTGCCGGGCATCCTTCGCCTCGTCGGGATGCGAGAGGTAATACTCCTCAATCTCGATGGCGCGTATCGCCCGCTGGCAGCTATCAACATCGGTGGTGTTATGGAGGGTCTTCATTCCGGCGAGAATGTCAGTGAGTTCGGCGAGTGATTTCCCGGCCAATGATGCCCTCAAGGGAGGATTCTCAGGAACGGGAGGAAGCCGAAGCCCTTTCAGCACCGACTCGACATAGAGTCCGCTGCCGCCGCACAACACCGTGAGTTTCCCTCTCGCCGATATATCGGCGATGGCCTCCCCCGCGTCACGGAGATACTGAAAAAGATTGTATTTCTCACCCGCGTCGGCGACATCGAGCAGGTGACATCTTATCTCACCATATTCTCCGAGGTCTTTCCCGGTGCCGATATCCATCCCTCGGTACACCTGTCGGGAATCCCCGCTGATGATTTCCCCATTCCCCATCCGGGCGACTGCGACAGCATAGCCGGTCTTGCCCGAAGCCGTAGGGCCTACCACGGCCAGCAGAGGAAGCTCCATACGTTTGTTCTCCTCCATCCGGCGTCAGGTGAAAAGATTCATCATAGGGGCGTTGCGCCTGATTTTATCCTCGATACGCTTGAGAAAACGGCGCAATCTGAAGAGATGGCTGTCTTCATTGAGACGACCCACAGAGAGCCAGTGACCGTCGTTGTAGTCAACCTCCCAGTTGCGGATATCCTTTATACGGAAAGTCGGGCGGTAATGCTTGAACTTGTAAAGCCTGCGTCCCTCGCGGTCATAGGTTTTCCAAGCCATCGCGATACGATAGATTCGAGCCATCTCCGAATTGAGGTCGTTGCCCGTCAGATGCTGCATCATAAGCTGACGCAATTCCCCGAGCGAGAACCATTCCCCGTGGATTTTTGACTCGGTGATATCCTCCTTGTTGTCAACGAAGGCGAAGAAATGGAATATGTTGCGGTAGGTCACATTGTCAGGGCTGTCATACATCGGCCTTATCTCCGCGCCGCTGATGCCTGTAATCTGCTTGAAAAGCTCGGCGGCACGCCCCGCGTCGTAATGCTCCTGATAAGGAAGCGTCGCCACAGCCGGAGTGTCGAACCGCTTTATCACCGCCCCGTTGTTGAAGAACTTGTCGGTGCGGCGGATGTCAAGCAATATCATATCATCACTTATCACAAGGAATCTCACCGTGGTCGAACTCGGATCGGTCACCACATGCCCCTCATCATTATGGCAATAGAACACCCACAGCGAGTAATAACGCCATCCCAGATAAAGCAGCGAGATGACATACAACGCCAACGGAAGCCACAGGAAGAAGAAATAATCGGCGCGGTTGAGGTTGACATTGATGTAATGGAAGAGGTAATATGTCCAGTCAACCACCCCCAGCAGCAGGGACAACACCATCAACAGACGTGTCTGGTAACGCCATTCCCGGTGATACAGCATACCGATGAATCCATTCTTCACCACATTGCCGTAACGGAGATGACAAAGCTGACAAACGAGAGGTTCACGTTTCTGCAGCAGGAAGCAGGCTGTCACCACGGCGGTGACAGGTGCGCTTATCAGGATTCCGAGCAGCGGGCCGTTGGTGTTGACCGGTTGGCCCGTAAGCTCAAACGCGCCGTTCCCGCCGGTGATGAAATATCTCAGAAGCACTATGCATGTGATCACAAGAATAATCACAGACACCTCTTTGTAGAGGCGCGAGCAGACAGGCACTGGCTGGTTGTTCATCGCCGACCTAATCAGCTGGAGGGCAAGAAACAGCACAATACATACCGGCGCAAGCCATACCTGCCTTATGAGCGGAGAAACAAACGACAGAATCGCCAGGAAACCGATGGCGATTGTCCAGTTACGCCATAAGCTGAATATGGCGGCACTTAATCCTTCTCTGCGTTGATGAGAGTGAAACATATCTTTCTGTTAAGCGACTTATAAGAGTGACATTCGGATAGTCTAACATCCGAACTCACCATAACGTTTACCCCGTAACCACTATGTAACGCGAAAACTTTCGTGTCACAAGGATTTCATCCGGCTTTCGTCAGAGGTTTCTGGTGAAATAACCGACCATACGGCCATAAACCAGCGCACGCGCGTCACAGCCGTTAATCGAGTGGTTCATATTCGGGAAGAGGAGCATGTCGCAGACGCGGCCAGATTCCTGGAGACGGCTGACATACTCGATGGTATTGGAGAGGTGCACATTGTCATCGGCGGTGCCGTGCATTATGAGCAGCGAACAGTCGACATTGTCAACCCGTTCAATGGGCGCACTGGTGCGGTATCCCTCCTCATTCTCACCGGGAGTAAGCATGTAACGCTCGGCATAGACCGTGTCGTAATAACGCCAGGATGTGACGGGCGCGATTGCCACAGCGGCCTTGAAGGGGGATGCCGGGTCGGAAATCGCCATCAGGGTCTCATAGCCGCCATAGCTCCAGCCGGCAATTCCGATACGCGAAGCGTCGACGAACGGCAACGACGCGGCGTGGCGGGCGGCTGCAAGCTGGTCGATTGTCTCGTAATGACCCAGGTTGCGGTAGACGACATCGCGGAAAGCGGTGCCACGGCCACCAGTACCACGGCCATCGACGCATATCACCACGAATCCCTTCTCTGCCGCGTAATAGTCCCAGTCCATATGCCAGCGGTCGGTCACCTCCTGTGAACCCGGCCCACTGTACTGCCACATTATCACCGGATATTTCATGGAAGGATTGAATCCCGAGGGTTTCAGGATATAGCCATTCAGGGAATAACCGTCTGAGGTCATCGAGAAGAACTCCTTGCGGGGAACGGAGGCATAGCGTCCGGCATAGTCAGAATTGTCGACCAACACGCGCAGCTCTTTCTCGCGGGTGTTATACATCGTATGTTTCGGAGGGGTCTGCTCGTTACTGTAATTGACCACATAATAGTTCATCGCGGGAGAGAATGTAGCCGAAGCCCAGCCATGGGAAGGGGTAATCACCTGCTGTTTTTTACCAGTTTTGTCTATCTTCTGGATGACGCGGCTGATGGCTCCGCGATCCCCCTGTCCGTCGACAAGCTGTGCGGTCGACTGGAAATACGCATTTCCCTGGAGATCCGTTCCGTAATAACCGGTGACATCGAAATCGCCCGAGGTCAGCTGACGTAACTGCTGACCTGCGTATGAATATTCATAGAGATGGTTCCATCCGGTGCGCTCTGAAGCCACGACGAAGCTACCTTCACCCCAATGGATATCCTCATATGACATCGGATTGAGCCACGCTTTCGATTCCTCGACCAGCACCGACTTGGAGACTGTCGACTTGGGATTGACAGCGAACACCTCCATACGGTTCTGCGCCCGGTTCAGGGTCACGGCCATAAGCCTCTCAGCCGAAGAACCGCCGTAGGCGATGCGGGGGATGTATTCCACCCGCCCGTCGCCAAGGGTTATATCCTTGGTCTTGCGGGTCTCGACATCATAACTGTGGAGGGTGACAACAGAGTTGGCTTCCCCTGCGACGGGATATTTGTAAGAGAATGTGCCGGGATAAAGGGCATATTCCGAAGATGGGTTGCAATACCCCTCATAAAGGGAGAACGCGAACTTCCTCACCTTCTCTTCGTCGTAACGGAGATAGCAGAGGGTGGAATTGTCAGGAGCCCACACCATAGAGCAATCTGTGGCAAACTCCTCCTCATACGTCCAGTCAGGGATACCGTTGATGACCTTGTCATACGCGCCATCCTTCGTAACCGCCACTTCCGAATCGTAATCTATTTTCTTGACATAGATGTTGTTCTCCGCCACGAACGCCACCATCCTGCCATCAGGCGAGAACACCGGGGCCTGCTGCTGTTTGAACTGCTTGGAGAGGGGGCGCAGGATGTTGCGCTTGATTTCAAACACATGCCAGTCAGCCTTGAATGAATGACGGTAGACCGGAGTCTTGGTGGTGTAAAGCAACAGTTTCGACCCGTCAGGACTCAATATGAACTCCTCGACCGAGGATATGGAGTTTTCACGAGTATGGCTGACATCCAGCACCGTCTCCAGGAGTTTTCCAGTGGCGGTCTCGTAACGTTCGATTGTCTTTCCATCCTTACCGAGCAACAGGTAACTCTCACCGTCGGGAAGGTAGGTGAAACTCTTGGGGGAGTCGGGGGTATTGCCGGGATAGACATATTTCGCGATACCCTCTACATCTATTTTGGCCTGCGCGGCCACGATTCCTCCACTGATGGGGAGAAAAGCGGCAATACAGGTTATCGTTTTGGCTAAGTTGTTCATCTTCATCTTCAATAAAGAATAGTTGTTTCGATTACCAGAGCAGCATCTGAGCCGGATTATCCGGAGGTTCCTGACGGACCGGTTCCTTGTAGCCGAAAGCGTCGTCAGCCGACTCAGCCTTCTGCTTTCGCTGCCGTTTGGGTTTGGGGGCTTCCGGAGCAGGGGTGGCAATCAGCCAGTCAGTGCTGTCGAGCAAAGAGAAATCGCTGTCATCGGCTTCGGCGGCAACCTTCTTTTCCTCCTTTTTCTTCTCCTGGGGCTGAGTCTCACCTTCAGGACGCGGTTTCGGCGGACGGCCGCGACGCGGGCGCGGAGTCGCCACCGCTTCCTTTTCAGGGGTCACCAGTTCCGGAAGGTCAAGTGTCAGGTCAAGTTCGGGAGTCTCGGTCACCACGGCTACCGGAATCTCAGGCTCAATCTCGACAGGCTCCACAGCCGGAGTTGCCGGCGACGCGGTTATCCCTTTGAGAGCCTTCAGCCGTTCAATCTCAGAGCGCAGGGCACTTTCCGTCTGGGTCTTCTCAAACTGCGCCGTCTCCACCGATTTCCTCAGCGAGTCGGTCTGGTCTTCAAGACGGCGTATGGTCTCATCCTTGATGCGGAGCGTGGCGTTCTTGGTCAGTATGTCGGCATCCTTTATCCGGATCAGCTCATCCTTCTCCATCAGTTCATCCTTCTGGCGACGGATTGCGGCATCATTCTGCCGCTGACTCTCCTCAAGTTTGGCCACCTGTTCCTGCACCTCCCTGACCACACGCAGGTCTTCCTGCGCCTTGGTCAGCCGGGCTGTCACCTGGGTGAGCTGTTCGTTAAGGTTGTTTATGTCGTTCTGGAGCGACGCGGTCTGCGCCTCCTTTTCCGAAGCGACACGACGCGCCTCAGCGGCGCGGGTGTTCAGGTCATTCACCATCGCACGGCTTAGCTCATCCTTGGCCTTGGCCTGCTCAAGACTGTCGCGCATCACCGACAACTCTTTTTCAAGCTCGGCCACACGGTCATCATCGCGGGGAGCTGTCCCGGCAGATTCAGCAGCCGCCATAAGTTCGGAGATTCTGGTCTCGGAGAGATTGAGGGCTTCCTGGGCGGCGGCCAGCCGTCCCTCAGCCTCAGCCACCTTGCGGTCGGCCTCCTCAAGCCGAGCGGCGACATCGCTGTCATGCTCGGTCAACGCGGCCAAGCGGAGTTTGTTGGCCATCGACTTGTTTTCCAGTATATACTGCTCATTCTCGGCCTCTATCGAAGCGAGCTGCTTCTCCAGTTCATGTACCCGTTCGGAGAGTGCCCTCTTCTGACGTTCGGCACTGAGCTGCAGGTTTTTGGCATTGGAATTTCCCTCTTCCTCCTTGCGGGCTTTCTGGCGCAGCTCCTCTATCTGTTCCTGGAGGTTGCGGCTTTCCGACTGATAACGACCGTGGAGCTTGCGTTCGACATTTTTCTCCAACTGCTCGAAATATTTCTTGATGGAGCTGTCGAGCGACTCATAGAGAAGTTGACGCTGCTTGTCTGGGTCAACACTGTCGCGGAGGAATCCCGGAAGGGCTTCATTGAATATCCCTACCACACCCTCGAATATCATCGAGGCATCGGCAGGATTATCACCGGTCTGCTGCGCTCCCTCCTCACGCTGAACAGTCTTATGAGTATGGGTCTCGTCAGTTTCCGCTGCCGACTGTTTGCCCACCTCTTCCTGGGGGGCAGATAGCGCTCTCTGGCGCAAAGGAGTGACCGTGGCATCTATGCCCTCCACTTCCAGTTCGTCATCCTCGGCGCTGGAAAAGCCCATCGCCCTTTTCATCATGTTGAAGAAACCCATTCTGTCTATATTTGCAAGTGTAAGCAGACAGACAACAGCCAGACACGGTACGCGCCCCCTTGTCTATCAACAGACAAAGTTACGAAAATAAATCTACTTAACAGACCAGCCCGAGGATATTTTTCATCAACATGCTTTCGGGCCGTCAAAAGTGGCAATCTTATTAACAGACAACCTGATTTCGACTGCCTTCAGACAGGAACCGATGTCAGACCATACCGGGTTTCGCCACCACCCCTATGCCTTTCCGGCCATTGATGCCGATGACAAGCGGGGAGGGCATCCTGACGATGCGCAGATTGTCTGACTCGTATGTGGCGGGGAGGGAATCGAGATACCCGACATCATACCAGTCATCGCCCGAGAAGGGGTTGACGGTGAAATATCCCACACCGAAGGATGTGAGGTTCTGGAAGAAATGTGTGCCTTGCGACGGCTCGACCCTGTAATTGGCCAGGGAGGATTCCACAATCAGACGTGCGCCCGATATGTCGGCCCACTTGACCGGGATGCCGAGCGCGTTGTCTGACGAACCCCAGCGTCCCGGACCAATCAGCACATACCCCTCTCCTGCGTCCATGAACTCCTTGTTGAGCCGCGATATTTCCCGGGCAATGTCGGGGTTGCGGAATGAAGAGAAGTTTTCGGGGCGGACATACATGACGGAACTTACCGAATCGTTCGTGCCGTGGCCGAGGGCGGTCGAGCTGCGTAATATCAGCTGGGAATTGTCGAGCGCCAGCACCGCTTCATCCACATCCTCCTTTCGGTCGATGATGGGGCGTATCTGTAACCAGTAGATGCGTCCTTTCAGATTTCCGTCAGGGCCGATGTTCCCTGCAAACTCAATCTCGACCGGGCGCTGCATCGCCTCCTGACCTGTGGATAGCATGGTGTCGACAGCTTCGGCTAAGGGGAAGACATTGTCACGGAGTATGTTGGCGAAGGTCACCACCTTGCGGCCAAGTCCCAGATGGGAGTCGCGCAGCATCTGGTCATTGATGTCGAATGTCGAGACCATATATTTGAGGGTCTCCCCCACACGGGCGAAATCCTGCACATTCTTTTTGGTGATGTTGAAGCCGTCGTCAACCTTGAAGTCCTCGGGTACACTGTTGAGGTCGAGGGCGTAGAGCTGACGCTGGGTGTCGCGCAACGCGAGGTCGAGGGTCGAGGTCTGCAACACCTTCCCGGGATGGCGGGGGGAGAAGCGCAGGGCCATCCCTCCGTCAACGATATATTTGCCGAGACCGACCGCCACCTGGGCCACGCCGTCTTCGGTCTGCTCGTCATTTATGGGATAATAGTTGAGCGAACGGCCGACACCCGAGAATGAGGGGAAATAGAAACCGTCGTGATCCGTGCCCACCACCTCCTGGATTATCACCGCCATCTTCTCCTGGTCGATTACATTGGAGGTGGCCGACATGTAGGCCTTCGACTCGGAATAGAACACCGACGCGTAGACACCCTTGATGGCGTCGGTCAGCACTTTCCGCATATGTTCCCGGTCGGGAATCCGGGGAATCATATAGGTGGAGTATATACCGGCGAAGGGCTGGTAATGGGAGTCTTCAAGGAGCGACGAGCTACGGATGGCCAGCGGCTTGTCGACAACCTCGGTCAGGGCCAGCAGGTCGTCACGCACCCGGTCGGGGAGCCGGGCCTCAAGGAAACGGGCAAGTATCTCCTCGTCGGAAAGGTCTGACAACGCTATCGGATAGAGGTCGTTGTCGGCCATGAACTCATCGAAGATGTCGGTACACAACACCACCGTGCGTGGTATCGAGATGGATACCCCGTTGAAGTTGTCGAACTCAGGATGTTTCTTGATAATCGAGTCGATGAATGCCAGGCCGCGTCCCTTTCCTCCAAGCGACCCTTGGCCGATACGGGCGAAATTGGAATAGTAGTCGAAACGGTCCTTGCGGAACTCGGCCACCACTCCCCTGTTTTTCATCTTCCTGTACTTCACAATCAGGTCGAAGAAAAGCTGCTTCACCTCCTGGGCTTCCTCGATGTTGCGGAAACGGTGCCGGCGGATGATGTCGGCGATCGGGAACATGGCGCGGGAATAGAGCCAACGCGAGATGTCGTTGCGGCAGGCATGCCAGAGCAGGGTGTTGTCCGGAATCTCGAACATCCTTTTCTGCATCTCGTTTAGCGAACGGATGCGCATTATCTCCTCACAGGTCTCGGGATCGCGCATCACGAAATCACCGAAACCGAAGTTGCGCATTATCTCCTTGCCGAGGTCTACCGGAAGCTTCTTGGAATTCTTGTCGAGGAAGATGCCGTTGAACTCCTTGACAAGCGGAGCGTTGGCGGTCTCGGTCGACTCGACGATTATGGGAAGATACGGGTCGTTGTCCCTGACAAGACGGGCAAACCGCAAGCCGGCCTTGCGGTCCTTCTCGCCGCCGCGCATGAATGACACGTCGGTGATGATGCCGAGCATCTTGTCGGAATATTTCTTGTAAAGCTCGGTGGCCTCCTCATAGTCGCGGGCAAGCATCACTTTGGGGCGGCCACGCATACGCAGCATCTTCTCATGTTCGTTGAGAGCCTCGGTGGAGAACTCCCGGCTCTGTTTCAGCAGGAATTTGTAAAGATGAGGAAGAATCGAGGAATAGAACCTCACGGAGTCCTCGACCATCAGAATCATCTGCACACCTACCTCCAGCACATCATTCTCAGCGTTCATCTTGTCTTCAAGGAGCTTGATGATGGCCAGCAGGAGATCGACGTTCCCGAGCCATGAGAACACATAATCAATGCCGCTGAAGTCCTCAGACGCAAGCCTGCGCGACACCTCTTTGGAGAAGGGGGTAAGCACCACGATTGGCACCGAGGGGAAAACCAGCTTTATCTCTTTCGCGCCGATGAAGGTCTCGCTGATATCCATACCCGGCATGGCTATCACGAGGTCGAAATTCTTCTGCGCCATCATCGCCAGTGCCTCGCTTATATGGGACACACGGGTGATACGCGGAGGGGATGACAGGTTGAGGGCCACATACTCGTTGTAGAGCTGTTCCTCCACACGCCCATCCTCCTCCATCATAAACGCGTCATAAGGGGAAGCCACCAGCAGCACATTGAAAACGCGCCGCTGCATCAGATTCTGGAACGCCGTATCCCTCAGATACAGCTGGCTCAAAGGCTCTTCATTCATACCAATGGGAACTCGAAATGTTTCCACAAAATTACAACAAATTCCCAAACCCACCCCATCCCCCGCCTGATTTATCCCCATCCCCCGCCAATTTCCCGCGCAGATTCCAACAGAGCTATCCACTTATCCTCATATGGATGGCAACGGGTCTCACGCAGATTCCGCAGATACGCAGATTTCCCGCAGATAAAAGGATTCGAAAGATTAACTGGAGGTTTGTCTCACAGATTACACAGATTACACAGATTACACAGAAACCATCCGGATGAGACGGAGATTTTTTGAGTTGTCTTTTATTATGGGATGGCCTAATTTAATCATATTTAAATTATTCATATTTATAACATAATTGGATAATAGGACTTAACCGATATTGCCACCTACGATTCCGAAGGAATCATTTGTCTGTATAGCCGGTGGTTGGCGCGAAGGAAGCCCCTTGCGGGCGCCCCCGAGCGGTAACCACCGGTTAGGTTCCACCAAGGGGGTGGTTCCGGAGGAATCTTTTTTGATATACCCGAAAAGCCGACCCCGGATTCAGACAATGTTATAATATTCACTCATCTACATAAAACAATTTCTTAAAATGGCACCAAAGGGAAGCTGTTTTTTATTTTTAAATCCCGCATATCATTTATATCATCACCCTCCTTAATATTATCATATGGGATGAATAGCTCTGTGTGTTTAACCTCGATTATGGCATCTTGTAGAGATGTCAAGAATTGCTGTAAACAAGAAACTCGTTTTTCCGCCATATCTGTCACCTCATATTCCACATAGCCCCAATAGTCGTTTTTATCGTCTTGACAATGCGACAAAGATAAAAACATCTCTTTTTCCAAACTTACTATCCCCTTAGGAATCACCTCCAAATCACCTACATCTAAATGACAGCTATCCGAAACTATGTATGAGTCATCATTGTGTGAAATCATTTTGCATCTGTTTTTAAAATCATATTTATAAAGCCAGCTTATTATATATTTCGCCTGCGGGGATGAGAATACAAATAAGTACTTATCACGAATCCCCATACGCGTTAATGTCTCAAATGCTTTAATGGTTTTAATAAATCTCTCGGAATCGATTGATGATTTTACTTCAATCACAGCCGCAACACTTTCTGACGGTACAATCTTAATATCTCCCGCTGAATATAACGGTGCATAATCCACACAATTGTAAATTATTATATCGCATTGACGTGACAGCTTAGTCCCCATTGCGATAAATCCTTGCGTTATACCAAATCTACCGGGGAGCACTTCACGAAGAAACTCACGCAATATTTCCTCCAAAATCAGGCCCACTGACAGATTATGATTGACTATCAATGCCTTTGCCTGCTCAAACTGAGCATTCAGTTCTTTTACCTTTAATCTGAAAAAGTCATTTAGATGACTGACGCTTTCAATTCCCATACAATTCCAGTCAATACTAACATAACATCCATTAATATCATCGTTTTGTCTTAAACGTACTCCATATACCTATTATAAAAAACAATGGCAGGACTATTTGCCAACAAACAATAGCCATACATACCAATATCGGAGTAAGACAACCTACTGCCGTAGAAAAAGTATTACTTGTTTTAGTATCTTTTCCTTTGTTTTTAGTGGCATCTGATAATAAAGAACAGATATAACACACTGCGGCAATTCCTACAAAAATGAGGACGGTTGTTAGAAATTCATTACCTTTCAACCATATCATCCCCCCTCCAAATGCGTCGTCCGGATTAAAATGATACCCGGCGAACACCTTATAATATGTACAAACTGACGTTATTATAATAAGTATTATTCTTTTCATACAAATATCCTCACCTTAAAATCAAATGTATGGGCAAACAAGCGGTTTACATCAATATGCAAAGCGGCTATTTACCCATACATTTAACTTGTTTATCTCTGGTGAGATTATCAACGCTTCTTAGTTGTTAAATACCTTTTTTACAGAGCCATCTGAGTATCGTTTTATTACAACTCCAGGCATATCCGGAGTTGTCAGACGCCCATTGACATCATAAACAGCAATAACATCTTTATCTTTGTCGGTATCTTCAATCTGTTCCAAAGATGAATGCTCAAGCGTGGCATAAATCTGTTGAAATTCCATCCATTGATAGGCATCCCGATAAAGGTCTTCACTCCCTTTTGGAACATATAGGCGACATAACTCTTTATTGACATCCGCGAACGCTCGATATCTACATGTAGGCGGAATTTCTGAATGACATTCAATTTTAATTATTTCCGTGCACCCCATAAATGCCTCATCTTTTATCTCAATGTTCTGAGAGTCTATAATCAATTCGTTAAGATTTTTACAACCTCTAAATGCTTTACCTCCCATCACAAGATTAGAGGATTTAATCATTAACTTGTTTAAGTTTATACAGCTATAAAAAGCTTGTTCTCCGACAGTTTTTATAGAAGCTGGAAGCGTTACAGTATTAAATGATTGGCAACCAGCAAACGCCTCATTCCCAATATTAGTTATCAACTGCGGGAACGTCTCACAATCCAAAATTAATGATTTGCAAGCATAGAATGCCCTATCTTTGATAGAAGTTACAGAATGGGGAATATTAATATTCCGTAGAGCGTAACACCTGTAAAAAACTTCTTTTTCAATCACCGTCAATGATTGAGGTAGCACTGCTGACTCTAAAATACGGTTACCAAAAAATGCAGCTTCTTCTATTTCTGTTACTGTTTCGGGAATAACAACCGACTTAAAGTAAGAGAACAAGCCCATTTCTTGGTCACAGATCCGTACTCCATAGGAACAGAAATATGAAGCAATTTTGACGACTTTATACCCATCTGGAGTTTCTGATGGCAATACAAGCTCATCACAATTGCACTGTAAACATCTTGCTTCAACAGTTTTATCTTCCTCTGAAATGATTCTGTATAGAACATCATCATACACAAACTCTACACCAGCACCCGAAAGAGTAACCGCAATAAACAGTGTCAATAGACATAGTTTTTTTATGAATTGCTTCATATGAATGAGGTATGCCACAGGCCTCTCCTCTTTGGCGTTACATAGTGATACAAAAAAAGCGTGAGAGTCTGTACTTATGCTCGTCCTACACTTCTGAGGCATCTGGCATAGCCCATCATAGTCGGACGGCAACGCAGAAGCCCACACGCTAATATGATATGATGACCTAAGGCTCGGCGCTCGCGCGTTGAGCCTCGGACATGACAATCATATCCACGGGCATCTACTATTGCTTCATCCTTGACTATGATTAGAAACTGCCAGATTTCAGAAGTGTCAAGAATCAAACGTTTAGTAAACGCTTTTTTGATTATGTCTGCACACCCTCCCACTGTAAACCCACAACCGGGCTTCTGCGAAACGGTATGCGTTGGCAAAGTTCCAAAAAACTTTTGATTTATCCAAACAAAACATAAAATTTATCCTCAATAATTTTTACCATTTTTCCACAGCGTCCCTTGTATTAGGACACTAAGACATCCAAGCGTTCGATTGGAAAAGGTCTCACGCAGATTTCACAGATACGCAGATTTCCCGCAGATAAAGCAGATATAAGGATTAGAGAAGATTGGGGATTGGTCTCACAGATTACACATTACACAGAAGCCATCCGGATTCTTGTCTTCCGGATGGCTTCTGCGTAATCTGTGTAATCTGTGAGACCTTTTTCAATCAGGCCTATCCTTTTATCTGCTTTATCTGCGAGAAATCTGCGGGAAATCTGCGTATCTGCGGAATCTGCGTGAGACCCGGGGATGCTCAGGGGAGGAGGCGGAAGGCTTTGCTGGGGATGGCGTCAAAGGTGTAATCGGCGAGGGGGAAGAAGCCGCATTTCAGGGCGACGCGCTGGGAAGGGATGTTGCGGAGGTCGGTGGTTATCAGAAGGGAGGGGATATGCAGCTTGTGGAAGCAGTAGGTGGTGAAGGCTTGCAATGCTTCGGTCGTCAGGCCGTGTCCCCAGTAGGGATGCCCTATCCAGTAGCCGACTTCACGCTCTGACCGGTTGATTTCATAGTGTTCGTCACCGGGAGGCACAAGGCCGATGCAGCCTATCGGCTCGCCGGTTTCTTTCAGCACCATCGCAAATGTGTCGCGGTTGGGGATGAAGAAATTGCGCAACACCTCCAGGCTGAATTCGACGGAAGTGTGTCGCGGCCACAAGGCAAGTTCGCTCACACTGCCATCTGAGGCGTATTTGTAAAGCGCGGAGGCATCCTCCTCCCGCCAATGGCGCAATATCAGTCTATCGGTCTCAATCACGGCTGAAAGAGTTGTTTGTCGTGACGAGATGGTTCAGAGCTGTTTGAGGGAGCGGATGGCCTCAAGAGGCTCTGCGGCGTTGAAGACGTAGCTGCCCGCCACAAGGATGTCGGCTCCGGCCTCGGCGAGAAGCTTGCCGGTGGAGGCGTTGACTCCGCCATCGATTTCGATAAGTGCCCCCGAACCTGTACGGTCAATCATCTCGCGCAGGCGGCGGGTCTTGGCGACAGCGTTGGCGATGAATTTCTGTCCCCCGAAACCGGGGTTGACCGACATCAGCAGCACCATGTCAAGCTCAGCGATGACATCTTCAAGAAGACACACCGGAGTCGAGGGGTTGAGGGTTACGGCGGCTTTCATCCCCGCCTCCTTGATGGCGTGGATTGTGCGGTCGAGATGAACGCAAGCCTCCTGGTGGACATTCATAATCTCCGCCCCGAGGTCGCGCAGACGTGTCACCCACTTCTCCGGCTCGACAATCATCAGATGGACATCGAGCGGCTTGTCGCATATCTTCCTGACAGCCTCCATCACCGGGAAGCCGAAAGATATGTTGGGGACAAAGACACCGTCCATCACGTCGAGATGGAGCATATCGGCATCGCTGCGGTTAATCATCTCGATATCTTTCGCCAGATTGGCGAAGTCGGCCGACAGAAGCGAGGGGGAAACAAGCATTGTATTCGGGGTTTGATTGGGAGTCTGGAATTGGGAGTTAGGTAAGGGATTCATTTTCCGGCTGATGCCTTCTTTGATTTCCCCTTCATTGCCTGCCAGGCGATGAAAAGGAGGCAAAGCAGCAACAGGCAGAAACCGCCGATGGTGAAATAGTGGTTGTATTTCTCGACAGACTCGAAGAGCTGTGAGTAAGGCACGGTCTTGCCGAGCCAGTAGCCCAGACCGGCAAGCACACAGTTCCACACACCTGCCCCAAGGGCTGTGAAGATTACAAACACCCCGATATTCATCCTTGCCAGACCGGCGGGAATGGATATCAGCTGGCGCACGGCGGGAATCAGTCGACCGATAAAGGTAGACAACGCTCCGTGGTCGTCGAAATATTTCTCGGCTTTCTGAACCTTTGCCTCGTCAATCAGACAAGCGTGGCCGAAACGGCTGTTGGCGAACGCGTAGACAATAGGACGGCCCAGCCACACGGCGAGGAAATAGTTGATCAGCGCACCGACCACCGCACCGGCGGTAGCCACAAGGATAATCAGGGCTATATTGAGGTCGCCACGCGTGACGGCGATATATGCGGCCGGCGGCACGACCACCTCGGATGGGAACGGGAGAAACGAACTCTCGATCACCATGAAAAGAAACACAAAAAGGTAGCTGGCGTTATGATAAAAGAAATCGAGGAGAAACTGGGCAGAAAACCAGTCGCTCACCGCGCAAGTTATAAGCAATTCGTTCATAAGTCAGTGTTTTGGGACAGCGCCTACAACGCAGGTAAATTAAGAATTGAGAATCATTGATTGGCCGTCATACGGTAAAATTCCTCGCGCAACGCGGGATCGGTCTCGAACAGACCGGTATAATGGGTAGTGACGGTTGAGGCGAGCTGCTTCTCGACGCCACGCATCTGCATACAGAGGTGGGAGGCGCGACACGAGGCTATGACTCCGAGGGGATGAAGGGCATCCTCGACAGCCTTGCATATCTCAGCCGTCAGCCTCTCCTGCACCTGGAGCTTGCGGGCCACCGCGTTGACCACACGGGCCAGCTTGCTCAGCCCGACAATCCTTCCGTCAGGTATGTAGCCAACGGAGACTGTGCCGAAAAACGGCAGGATATGATGCTCGCAAAGGGAGTAGAACTCTATGTCGCGGACAACGACCATCCGCGAACCCTCATGGGAAAAGAGCGCCTTGCGCATCAGGTCGGCGGCATCTCCCGAACGGTTGCCCGATGTTGCATACCATATGGCACGAGCCGCCCTCAAGGGGGTCTTCAACAAACCCTCACGCGACGGGTCATCGCCGATAAGTCTCAGTATCGCCTCATAATGCGAGGCTATCTCCGAAATCGCCTCCCTGTCGGCCAGGGTAGCGCCTTCGGGAAAATCGTCATCCTGATATGAATTGATATCGATCACTTTCAATCAATTAGAGCAAAATCTAACGGTATATGTCCGGGGAATCAGCGGGCATTGATACGGTCTCTGACAACCCTGACCTCCTTGGCGTAGGACGGGAAAGCACGCCGGATGTCGTTGGCTGCTTTCTCAGCCTCGGCCTGGGTGCGGAAATCCCCCACACGCAGGCGCCAGTAAGGTGACGCATACGCCACATAGGTCATCATAGCCGGGAAACGGCGGCTGATGGCCCTTTCGCGCTGACGGGCCTCACCTTTGGCCACACGCTGGTTATTGTCGGCATAAACCTGCACACGAAAGCCCACGATTTTGCCTTTGGATCGGTGGATCACCGGAGCCTCTTTCTCCTCCTCTGAGGTCTCCTCCTCAGTGACCTCCTCGCCGTCAGGGGTGTCAGCCATGCGCAAGCGTTCGGCAAGAGCCTGTGGCTGCTCGACAGTCACGGTCGAAGAGGGGCGGTTGAGATTCTCCACAATGTCGGCCATCGCGGAGGAAGCGGCGACGGCAAACACCAGCAGGAGGGATGAAAGTCGTGAAAGAAGGTTCATAGGTCGGGTATGGACTCTTGAAATGAAAAAAGGTATGACGGGAAAGGACGCGCGGGGCATCCTCTCCCTCATACCGTGAAACAAAGCGTTTTTTAGAAAGCGGTAACGATGCCCATGAAGGAAGCGCAGTCGAGAGCGGCACCACCGATGAGACCACCGTCAACGTCGGGCTTCTCGAAGAGTTCCTTGGCGTTGGAGGGCTTGCAGGAACCGCCGTAGAGGATGGAGCAGTTGTCAGCTACTTCCTGGCCGTACTTGCCGGCGATGACCGAACGGATATGTGCGTGCATCTCCTCAGCCTGCTCGGCGGTAGCGGTCTTGCCGGTACCGATGGCCCATACAGGTTCGTAAGCGAGGATGAGCTTGCCGAAGTCCTCGGCGGAGAGGTCGAAGAGAGCCTCCTCGATCTGCTTGGTCACAACATCCAGGAAGGTACCGTTCTCACGTTCCTCCAGAACTTCGCCGATGCAGAAGATGGGGGTAAGGTTCTCAGCCAGGGCGAGGTTGACCTTGGTCTTGAGGATTTCGGAAGTCTCGCCGTAATACTGGCGACGCTCGGAGTGGCCGAGGATGACATACTTGGCACCGGTTGAAGCCACCATAGGAGCGGAAACCTCGCCGGTATAGGCACCCTTCACATGGTCGGCGCAGTTCTCAGCACCAAGACCAAGCTTGGAATCGATAACGCCGGCAACAGGGGCCAGATGGGTGAAGGGGACGCAGATAATAACGTCACACTTCGCGTCGATGCCCTTGAGAGCCTCGTTTACATCCTTGGCCAGCCCTACACCTTCGGCGAGGGTGGTGTTCATCTTCCAGTTGCCTGCTACGATATTCTTTCTCATATTATTTTGGAGTTTGTTATGGTTGAGTTTGTCAGGACTCCGCTTCACGGTCAGGGCCGGCGGCAGCGTCCTTTGATTTCGCCTGCAAATTTACGGCTTTTTTTTGATAAAATCCCCTAATTCTTGCAGAAACAGCCAACACCAGGCTCTGGAAGAGGTAGAGCAGCAGGAGCGCCACCCCGAAGAATCCGGTCAAGGCCTTGAACCAGGCTTTCGGCGCAGGAGCCATACGGCTCAGGAGGTCTTTTCCCGAAGGGCCTTCGTCGAGGATGTCGCCGTCTATCGAGCTGAGGGTGTATTTCGCCACCACCCGTCCATCTTTAAGCTCCACAAGCGACATCGTGCCACGCGACAACTCTTTCAGCTTTGTGTCCTCAGCCGAAAAGACATCATATGCCGCCATCGAGACATCCTTCCAATAAGCGATTCCACGTCTGTCGGAGGCAATCAGGCAGGTCATCCTTACATCGGATGTATCGGCCCACTGTTTCAGTTCATTAAGGAAATATGTATAGGAAATGTCGATACGTCTCGGTTCGGGAATCACGAGCAACAGCTCCGTGCCCGCCCCGGTGATGGCTTCATATGTGACATCCTCACCGTCGGCATCATAAACCACAAAATCAGTCCCTTCGGCTTTCCCGCCATTAGCGCCTTGCGTATCAGACTCGACACGCTCCACAAAGGTCCAGGTGGAATCCGGAAGGTCGTCGATAGTGAACTCTCGCTGCTCGCCGTCTCGCTCATAAATGAAGGTCATGTCATCCTCCGACACATCTTCATCAGCCTCCTCCGCTTCCACATCCCCGGCAGAGTCTTCGTCATCATTGTTCTCCACCAGATAAGCGCCTACAGGATAGGGCCGGAAATCGGCCATAGGCTGCACATTGTAGCCATAAAGGGCGACGATTATGAAATAGAGCGAAATCCACGCGCCGACAATCCACTGGATGGCAGGCTGGTACATGCCGACCCTCAACCTGCGGTTGAAAATCAGCAGGAATATCAACGCGGCGGATATCAGTATGTTTTTGATGAAAGTCCAGGTATTGGAGATAATCCAGAAATCACCGAAACAACCGCAATCGCTCACCGGATTGGCGATGGCGATATAGGCTGAAAGCGGCAACATCACCGCCATCATCGCCGTCAACGCCCACACGGCCACGCGCTTGTAACAGCCAGTGGCCAGCATGAAACCGAACACGAATTCATATCCGGAGATGAGCAACGCCCCCATCAGCACAAGCGACCGGGGTTCGGTGAATCCCCATACGGCAAGGTAATCCTCAATCTTGAAGATGAATCCCCAGAGGTCTATACCCTTCACAAGGCCGGACATAACGAACAGGGAGCCAATCAGCACCCTGAGAGTCCAGACCACGGTGGCGAACCACCGGCTACGGGTCACGCGGGCCACCCAGCCTGAGCGCACAGACTGCAGCCCGGAGGTATGGATATTGTTTTCTGACATATCAGCCATAAAACCAATCAGGCTCCAGCCTGAGCCTCCTCACCGAGCTTTATCAGTCCGAAGAGGGCATAGTTTATCATATCCTGATAGTTGGCGTCGATGCCTTCCGACACCTCGGTATGCCCCAGGTTGTCCTCGATTTCCTTGGTGCGCATGAGTTTCATCAATATGAGGTCGGTGTAGGAGCTGACGCGCATCTTGCGCCAAGCCTCGTTGTAATCATGGTTCTTGGCCAGCATCACTTCGCGGGTGGCCCCCATCTCGCGGTCATACATCTCCAGAGCCTCCTCGGGAGAGATGTCCTTGCGGTCGGCATACCCCAGGCGCAGCTGGATAAGCCCGATGATGCCATAATTGACTATCGCCCTGAAAGCGTCATCAACCGGCTCATCCACTTTGCTCTCCCCTTTCGTCTCAAGGGAACGGATGCGGTCGGCCTTTATGAGTATCTGGTCTGTCACGGCTGTCGGGCGCATCAGACGCCATGACGCGCCATAGTCGCGGAGTTTCGACGCGAACACCTGGCGGCATTCCCCTATCGCTTTGTCAAACTGGCGTTCGGTCTTTGGGAAATCGGGGGTCGAGACTCCGGCGGCTGGATTAACTGACTTTGTCATATTGTCAAAATTTTCTCCGCAAAGATACAAAATTTTTCCTCCATTTTTTCTAATTTTGTATTGAAATGGTCAACTGCTTGAAAGAAACGGCCCATAGTCTCGCCGCCGCGCTGGCGGCCTACGGGGCTACCGACATATTCACCTCGCCGGGGTCGCGCAACGCCCCCCTCATCATCGCATTCGCCCGCCAGGCCGCCCTGACCGTCAGGCCGGTTATCGACGAGCGTTCGGCGGCTTTCATAGCCTTGGGACACGCGTTGGTTTCGCGTCGTCCGGCGGTGATTGCATGCACATCGGGAACCGCGTTGCTCAACTACGCTCCGGCGGTGGCGGAGGCATATTACAGGAAAGTGCCTCTGATTGTCATCTCCGCCGACCGTCCTGCCGAATGGATCGGTCAGGATGACAGCCAGACCATCCGACAACCCGGAATCTTAGGCAACATCGTAAAGGGGTCATACACCCTCAGAGGGGAGATAGCCGGTGACAAAGACCGCTGGCTGATTAACCGCATCCTTAACGAGGCCTTGCAGACCGCACTGACCGGAAGGCGCGGGCCGGTGCATATCAATGTTTCATTCGATGAGCCGCTGACATCCGACAAAGGTGACATTCCCCCATCCTCATTCCGTAAAATCGACCTCCTGCAGCCATCCCGCAAACTGGATGTGGATGACGCACGCACCCTCGCCGCCGAGGCTGCGGAGAGGGAGGTTCTGATTGTCGGCGGCTTCTGCCCCCCATCCTCCGGGATGAACCGCGCGTTGGGAAAACTCTCCCGGTTGCCCCAGGTGACAGTGGTGGCCGACGCGCTGGCCAATGTCAACGCCGATGGAGTATTGTCACGCCCAGACCTGTTCATTGACTCAAAACTGCTCAGCCGCCCCACATCCCGTCCTACCCTGCTGATAACTTTCGGGGGAGGATTGCTCTCGAAACGGCTCAAGGATTATCTGCGCCACACCGGAATCGAATGGCACTGGCATGTCGGTGAGAACGAATCCCTGATTGACTCATATTTCTCCCTGACCCGCAGGATAGAAATCGGCGAAGAGGAATTCTTTCCCCGTTTCGCCAACGCCATGGAATATCTCCATCACGGCAAACCGGCTGGAATGGATGAGTTCAAATCTTTGTGGCACGAGGCCGCCTTCCGTGCCGACGAGAATGAGGCTGTCCGTTTCCGGGCGGATGCCGAGGTGTGGAACGAACGGCAGGCCACACTCCAGCTTCTACGTGACTGCCCGAAAGACTGGAACCTCCAGCTGAGCAACGGACTGACACCACGGTACGCGGTGATCGGCGACGCATATCGTTTCCACCGCCGCGACTGCAACCGTGGGGTGAGCGGCATCGACGGATCAGTCTCCACAGCCCTCGGAGCGTCGCTCCCTTACAAAGGGACAACCCTATTGCTGACCGGGGACATGTCGATGCAGTATGACATCGCCGCGTTAAGCTCCACCCTCCTCTCCCCCCGCCTAAAAATCGCCGTGATAGGCAACCATGGCGGAGGCATCTTCAGGAAAATAGCCACCACCCGGGAATTGCCGGAGCTTGAACGATATTTCGCCTGCGAGACCCGGCTCCCTCTCGCGAAGCTCGCCGAGGGATATGGCCTGGCCTACTTCTATGCCGACTCCCCCGGCCGTCTCGCCGTCATCCTCCCGAAGTTCATCGCCGAGACAGGGCGCCCCGCGTTGCTCGACCTGCATATTTCCCAAGTAGAAAATTAAACAACAACCGCATACATATCCCACAATGAAACGTGACTGGAAAACCATAAAAGAATATGAGGATATCCTCTTCGAGCAATTCGGAGGAATCGCAAAAATAACAATCAACCGTCCGGAGGTCTACAACGCCTTCCGCCCGCAGACCAATTTCGAGATGCTCGACGCGATGAACTATTGCCGCGCCACCCCGGAAATCGGAGTAATCATCCTCACCGGTATCGGCGACAAGGCTTTCTGTTCCGGAGGTGACCAGCATTACAAAGGGCTGGGGGGATATGTGGATGCCGACGGTACCCCCCGCCTCAATGTGCTGGAGCTTCACAAGGCCATCCGGTCTATTCCCAAGCCGGTAATCGCGATGGTCAACGGCTACGCCATCGGTGGTGGCAATGTCCTGAATGTGGTCTGCGACCTCTCCATCGCCTCCGAGAACGCCCGTTTCGGTCAGACCGGCCCGAAGGTGGGCAGTTTCGACGCCGGATTCGGCTCGTCATACCTCGCCCGCTGCGTGGGGCAGAAGAAGGCCCGTGAAATCTGGTATCTCTGCCGACAGTACACCGCCCAAGAGGCACTTGAGATGGGCATGATCAACGCCGTCGTTCCCCTCGAACGTCTGGAGGATGAGACCGTCGAATGGTGTGAGACCATACTGCAACGCTCCCCGATGGCAATCCGCATGATCAAACGCGCCCTCAACGCCGAACTTGACGGCCAGGCGGGCCTGATGGAATTCGCCGGGGACGCCACCCTGCTCTATTATCTCATGCCGGAAGCACAGGAGGGGAAGAACGCATTCCTTGAGAAACGTGCCCCCGACTTCGGTCAGTTCCCCAAATTCCCCGGCTAACCGGTCAGATGAAAGTTTCGTGGCAAAAATACACCCTCCGCTTCCGCGAGAGGGCGATAACCTCGCGCGACTCGATGATGGAGAAAGACACCTGGTTTGTCAGAATCGAGTCGGAGGAAATCCCCGGCGGGGAAGCTGTCGGGGAAGCCGCCATGTTCCATGGGCTGAGCAGGGAGGACACCCCCGATTATGAACAGCAGCTCGACAACGCTTGCCGCCGGGCATCACAGTGCGGCTCGCTGGAGGAGATGATGGAGTCGTTGCCCCGGGTCTCCTCCATCCGTGCAGGATTCGAATCGGCGTTGCTTCGGAGTGGCCTCTACCCTACCACCGGGCGTGAAACCGCGTGGCTTGAAGGGAAGGAGGGCATCCGGATAAACGGACTGGTATGGATGGGAGACAAATCCACAATGCGCCGCCGGATACGCGAGAAACTTGACAGCGGCTTCCATTGTGTGAAGCTTAAAATCGGAGGAATCCGTTTCGAGGATGAGCTTGAACTGATAGCCGACATCCGCAAGGAATTTTCCCCGGCAGACATCGAGTTGCGTCTTGACGCAAACGGGGGCTTCACCCCGGAGAACGCCCTCGAACGTCTCGAACGTCTGTCCGCATTCGAAATCCACTCCCTGGAGCAGCCTGTCAAGCCGCGCCAATGGGAGGCAATGAATCGGATATGCCGCCTGTCCCCTATCGACATCGCCCTTGACGAGGAGCTTATCGGGTTCAGCACCCGGGAGGAGAAGATTGAGATGCTTGAGGCAATCGCTCCCCGCTACATCATACTGAAACCATCGCTCTGCGGCGGGTTCCGTCAGGCTGACGAATGGATCTCGCTCGCCTGTCAGCGAGGAATCGGATGGTGGGCGACCTCGGCACTTGAATCCAACATCGGTCTGGAAGCTATCGGAAGATGGACCGCATCATATCAACCTGAAATCCCTCAGGGACTCGGAACGGGAAACCTTTACACCAACAACATCCCCTCACCTCTCGAAACGCGTGGCGAGCGGTTATGGTATCGCTGAGTCTCATTGCGTTGTCCGAAATCGAAATCCCGTAAAAATCCATCAAATGTTCAACACCGTATATCTGACAGATGAACCCGGCTACCGCCGGGATGTGGAGGAGTTCCTGCGGCAATGGCAGTCGGAAGATGATTTCATAATCGCCCACACTTCCGGCTCGACAGGGAAGCCGAAAGAGATCCGTCTCCGCAAACAGGATATGCGCGTGTCTGCCCGTGCGACCAACAGGAGGTTTTGCATCTGCCAGTCCTCCCGACTGCTATGCCCCCTTTCAGCAAGCTATATCGCGGGGAAGATGATGATTGTCAGAGCTATCGAGGCGAATTGTGAAGTGGCGTTCTGCCGACCTTCCAACTCATTCCTGCAATCTCCCGCAGTCGCCTCCTATGTCGCGGAGGGGATAGACCTGTTGCCGATAGTGCCGTCACAATCCCCGACACTGCTGGAATCGTTATCATCCACTCCGGGAGCTGTCAGGAATGTGATAATCGGAGGAGCCGCCATCCCGACAGAGACCGAGACCACGCTGCTTGAAGCGAAACCGGAGGGAACAGGTATTTTCGCCACATACGGGATGACGGAGACCTGCAGCCACGTCGCCCTGCGTCCGCTCGGGACAGAGCATTTCACGGCAATGCCGGTGGTGTCGTTCATCCTCGACGAAAGGGGGTGTCTCCGGATTGTCGCGCCTGAATACAGCTTCAGGGAATTGCAAACCAACGATATAGCGAGTCTGGTAAACCCCGGCAGTTTCATCTGGCGCGGACGTTTCGACAACGTGATAAACTCAGGGGGTATAAAAATCTTCCCCGAAGAACTGGAGAAAAAGCTTGAAGGGAAATTGCCTTGCCGATTCTATATCAAAGGGGAAAATGACCCGAAATGGGGGGAAGCGGTAACGCTTGTGGTTGAAAAGGGGCAGTGGGAAGAATCCACCACTGATGATGAGCTAATAGAAATCTGCCGGCAACATCTCAGCCATTACGAAATCCCCAAACGCATCCGTCACCTTGAGAAATTCGCCACCACCACTTCCGGCAAATTAAAACGGTCATAAGAAACTTCCCGACAATGGCAATCTGCCAATGCCGGGAAGTTAGGATTAAAGACTATGATAGAGTGTGGCAACCAAGCCACATATATAAGTATAAGGTGGTCAGAAATTTCGGTAATCAACGGACACAGACCGGAGCCTCCTTGGGAGGACATACTGTGCGCATCCCGGTACCGAGATGGAAAGTCTGGATGGCCAGGTCTCCGTTCAACGCTCCGAGAGCATTGAGAGCCAATGCCTCCAGTTCATCCTCGCCGGGATAGACATGGACGGGAGCAAGGAATCCGACACGCTTTTTCAGACGGCTTATCACATAATCGGAATAAGCGATGCCGCCGGTAATGAGAATCGCGTCGATGTCGCCATAGAACACCGGGGAGAGTGCGGCGATTGACTTGGCGATTGAATATATCATGGCATCGAGAACCAGACGGGCATGCTCGTCGCCGTCGGCGATACGCTGCTCGACCTCAGGGATTGCCACTGTGCCGAGATGAGCGGCGAGTCCAGCCTTGCCGCTGATACGTTTCTTCAGTTCCTCCTTAGTGTAACGTCCCGAATAACACAAATCGATGAGTGAGCCTGAGGGTAGCGAGCCTGCACGCTCGGGAGAGAACGGGCCTTCACCGTCAAACGCGTTGTTGACATCGACACATTTGCCATGCTTATGCGCGCCAATTGAGATACCACCTCCGAGATGACATATTATAAGATTCATCTCGCGGTATTTTTTGGGAGCCTCAGGATGCTCCAAGGAATAATCGCGGGCAAACCTACGGCCGATGGCACGTTGGTTGAGGGCATGCCAGGTAGTTATGCGGGGCATAATCGGCGAACCGGTTACACGGGCGATTTCATCCATCTCGTCGACAATCCCGGGGTCGGCGATGAAAGCCTTGCACCCGTCGATTTCCATAGCGATGTCGTGAGCAATAAGACTGCCGAGGTTGCAGGCATGGTCGCGGGGAGACTCATACATAGCCCTCACCATATCATCATTTACCTCATAGACTCCGCCGGGAATCGGATGGGTGAGGCCACCGCGACCGATTACAGCGTCGAATTCAAACGGAATGGCATTGTCGGCAAGCGCCTTTACAACCAGTTCGCGACGATAGTCAAGCTGATCTATCACACGGCGGAACCGTGAAAGTTCCTCCACGGAATGACGAATGGTATGCGTCATAATCGGCGTGGCATCCTCGAAAACAGCTATTTTCGTGGAAGTTGATCCGGGGTTAATGGCTAATATCTTCATCAATTGTTGTTTTTACGCGTTAATGGTTTTTGATTCGCTCAACGGTCTGAAGCGAGTGCGGCCAGAGCCAGGGAATAATATTTGCTGTCGGTGGAATCGCTGCGTGACGGCAGCACTACCGGCGCGGTCGGGCCAAGAAGCATGCCGGCCATCTTGGCCTTGGCGAAATAGGACACCGCCTTGTAGAATGTGTTGCCCGACTCGATATTGGGGAATATCAGCAGGTCGGCGTTGCCACACACCTCGGATTTTATACCCTTTACCTGGGCGGAATGGAGGTCGACGGCGGTCTTGACATCCATAGGGCCGGCGGCGACCATATCGCCATATGCTCCCTCGGCGGATTTCCCCACGATGGTCTGATAATCGACCGAATTGGGGAATTTTGGATTAACCTTCTCGGTGAAATGGATCAGGGCGACCTTCGGACGCTTGATGCCGAATTTCCTTATCAGCCCGAGGTCAAGCATTATCATCCGTTCGCGCTGCTCAAGCGTGGGATAGGGTATGACGGCGACATCGGAGTAAAACAGCAGACGGTCCATACCGGGAATCTCGCTGACCGTCACATGGGTCAGCAGGTTGCCAGCAGGCAATATACCGGTTTCCTTGTTGAGGACAGCCCGGAGAAGGTCATCGGTGTTGACCAGGCCTTTCATCAATATCGACGCCTGGCCGCTTCTGACGACAGCGACAGCCTTGGCGGCCGCATCATGGCTGTCAGTTGCTTCAACAACGGAAACAAGTTCCGGGAAACGTTTTTCAATACCGGAGGCCTCGATTTTCTCTTTCTCTCCGACCAGCACAGCCTTGATGAAACCGTCGGCGAGAGCCTTTGACACCGCTCCGCAGGTCTCCTCATCATAAGGACAGGCTACTGCAACGGTGGGACGTTCTTTCATCGACGACAGATGTGATGTCAATTCCTCGAAAGTTTTTATCTGGCTCATAATCGTGGTTGGTGAGAAAGATTAAAAATATGTTCTACAACATATTTCCGCCGGGTGGATTTCCCCATCCTTTTGTGGTGACAACTGGGGGTAAACACCCCATATTTTGTCGCCGCCATTGCCACAACGGAAATCATTTTCTGCAAATTTCGTAAAATTTTTGGATATTCCGCCAAAGTTGAAAGAATTTTTTGGATTAAAATTGAATTATTTTGCACACAAATTTTCGATATTTGGTTATCAATTTAGGAATATGTAATTAACTTTTCCAACATTTAAATTTAAAATATCCTAATCTTTCAACTTGCTTCGGGGAATACATTGCACATTTGGCCAATCAATGTGCAATTTGCTTTAAATCGTTCAAAGCATGCTTAAAAACACAAAGAGGGAAAATATGTTTTATAACATAAAATCCGGCCGACTTTTCCCCTCCTGAAAAGAGGAAACCGGAGCGGTCATCACGACCACTCCGGCGGGAATATTAAATCAGATGAAGAGAATATTTCTCACCTTTCATAGCCGATAGCAAAACGCTATGCGGATACATTAGTGTCCACTAAAAAATCAGAAGAGTTCTTTGAAATATCTGAAATTCAAT
>ENA-UONW01000120-UONW01000120.1-human-gut-metagenome-genome-assembly--contig:-CS52-NODE-120-length-119323-cov-27.866796_pt1 | contig 119323 bp, 97 predicted proteins | sample MGYA00242463_ERZ724010 | MGnify/ENA metagenome assembly ERZ724010
GGAAACCGCTGAAAAGCGGCTTTCACTATAACACACGTCAAAATTGGACGCTAACAGAAATTGTAAGTCTGACCTTTTTTAAGTATCTTTGCTAAGTACGCATAAATAATTAGCAATGATTCAAATACTTAAATTACAAGGAACCGACAAACAACTATATCAACTGGTAGGACCGCTGGTGATGAATCCTAAAGTTCTGCAATACAACAACGGATATCCATTTAAAACAGGAGAACAGTTTGTATGGTATATTGCAGTAGAAAAGCGTAAAGTGGCAGGATTTATTCCACTGGATTTACGCAAGAAGGGACATATCATCAACAACTATTATGCAGGACCTGAAGGTCATAACGAAACAATAGGGACACTGCTTGATGCAATTGTTGCAGACGAGGGAGAAAGTACGCTGCCATTACTGGCTGTTGTACAAACTCCTCATCAGCATTTGTTTGCCCAAAAGGGATTTGAAGTGATAAAGAGTTGGAAACTATACATCAAAATGCAGAAGATACAATGAAAGAAATAGCTCAGAAGCCTAAAAATGTCTACGAACTAACTCAGGAACGCCTGCGCGTAATCTTCAATGAATTCGACAACATTTATGTATCTTTCTCCGGAGGGAAAGACAGCGGCGTGTTGCTGAACCTATGTATCGATTACATACGGCGAAACAATCTGAAGCGTAAGATCGGTGTATTTCACATGGATTACGAAATACAATATAAAATGACAATCGACTTTGTGGACCAGATTCTGGAAAAAAACAAAGACATACTCGATGTTTATCGTATCTGCCTACCATTCCGTGTAGCGACTTCCACCTCCATGTATCAGTCGTACTGGCGGCCGTGGGATGAAGAAATGAAAGATTTATGGGTCCGGAAGATGCCTAAAAATGCCATGACCATTAAAGACTTCCCGGAATTGAAGCCGGAAACATGGGATTATGACTTCCAGCTTTATTTCGCACAGTGGCTTCATAAAAAGAAAAAAGCAACACGTACTTGCTGTCTGGTGGGAATACGTACGCAAGAAAGCTTCAGTCGCTGGCGCTGTATCTTCCAGGTCCCCAAGAATATTTTATACCACAAGTATATATGGACCTCCAAGATTGGAAATGATATCTATAATGCTTATCCAATATACGACTGGCGGACAACAGATATATGGACAGCCAATGGTAAATTTAAATGGGATTATAATCCGCTATACGACCTGTATTACAAGGCAGGAGTCAGTCTGGACCGGCAGCGGGTGGCAAGTCCTTTCATCAGCGAAGCGATAGAAAGTCTGGCACTCTACAAGGCTATCGATCCTGATACGTGGGGAAAAATGGTAGGACGTGTAAACGGTGTTAACTTTTCGGCCATTTATGGCAGTACACATGCTACGGCAAGACAAAAAATACGACTACCCGAAGGATATACATGGAAATCGTTTATGTATTTTTTACTTTCCACACTACCGGAAAAAACGCGAAACGGTTATTTACGACGCCTGGATGTGAGCATCAAATTCTGGCGGACGAAAGGAGGATGCCTCAGCGATGATGTCATCCAGAAACTGATTGACGCAAAAATTCCAATTGAGGTTGTGGACAAAAGTAACTATCATACGCGGAAGCATCCTGTCAAAATGGAGTATCAGGAAGATGTCGACATTCCAGAATTCAGAGAAATTCCAACCTATAAAAGAATGTGTATCTGCATACTTCGCAATGACCATGCCTGCAAATATATGGGTTTCTCTCCTACCAAAGAGGAAATCAGTAAGAAAAATCAAATTATGGAAAATTATAAAAACATTTGGCGATGACAAACAATGATTATAAAAGTCCGGTATATAATGTGAAGGCTATCCCTGTAGAAAAAGTCGTAGCAAACGATTACAATCCTAATGTAGTAGCTCCTCCCGAAATGAAATTGCTGGAATTGTCTATTTGGGAAGATGGATTTACCATGCCTTGTGTATGCTATTACGACAAAACGGAAGATAAATATATCCTGGTCGACGGATTTCACCGGTATACCGTTTTAAAGACATCGAAGCGTATATATGAACGCGAAAAGGGATTACTTCCTGTGGTAGTGATTGACAAGGATTTATCTAACCGCATCGGATCTACTATTCGCCATAATCGTGCACGAGGCACACATAACATTGAACTCATGTCGAATATTGTTGCCGAACTGGATAAAGCGGGAATGTCCGACCAATGGATTATGAAAAATATAGGAATGGACCGTGATGAACTGCTTCGCCTGAAGCAGATTTCCGGTCTTGCCGAACTTTTTGCAGATGCCAGCTTCAGTATTCCTCAACCCAAGCCGGCTTATACTCCGACAACCGGCAATGACGAGGAGGTCAAATCTGTATAAACAGCCGCGCACCTGCTTGCTTTATGGATCAAATAATACAAACAGCGAGAGAGAATGTGGCAAAAGTGTTTCTATTCTTAAAGGAAACAGCAAGATTATGTGTACTCATTTTCACCAATCGCTGTTAAAAGAGATGCATAAGTTCAATAAAAATGAGGGCTGATTCCGTTTGTGAAATCAGCCCTCTTAAACGATATAATTCTTCTCAAAGCGTTAGTTCAGGAACTTGTTCCCATTATTATCAGCTTATAAGCTTAGCCTTAATATTCTCCAGCAATATCAGACAACCTTGCATTTTGGGGTTTTCAAAACACACTTCCGCCTGATTAAACAAACGTTCCACTGTTTCTTTCAGATTGGGAATATAGGTTGCTTTATCTACCTGTAAAGACTGAGGCAGATTCTGACTGGCAAACCAATCACGTAAAGCCTTCAATTCTTCTTTCTTATAAATTTTTCTTTCTTCCATATTATAATTATTAAAACGGATATCCAACAGCAAAATGAAAGGCAAAATCACGTTTAAAGTTGGGTGATATGATAGGAAAATGGTCACGACCCGTGTACATCGGATTAACTGCCTTCATACCTCCATCAAAACGCAGTATCAGGAAATCAAGATCGAAGCGGATTCCTAAGCCATACGATACCGCAAGCTGCTTGTAAAAGCGGTTGAATTTAAACACGCCTTCTGTCTGAATACCCTGATTGCGTATGTTCCATATATTTCCGGCATCGATAAATGCAGCGCCGTTCAGCTTCCAAAACAAAAAAGTACGATATTCCAGATTCAGATCGAGTTTAATATCTCCCGTATGGTTCACGTAATCTATCGTATTTCCGTCTCCACGATAAGAGCCAGGGCCTAATGAACGGACACGCCATCCACGTACACTGTTGGCTCCTCCCGAAAAATATAACTTTTCGAAAGGTAAACTTTTGGAATTTCCATAAGGAACAGCGACTCCCAGTCCGGCATGAAAGACAAGTGAATTCCGTTCATCAATTACAAAATTCTTTGCATAATCAATATCAGCCTTTACATACTGTGCAAAATCAATATTCGCCAACTTATACGCCTCTCCGTATCGGGGATTTTTATTTATCAGACGAGAAAATGCATACAACAGGTTTCCTGCTTCTTCTATATTGAAACGTATGGAGTAGGAATTCCGGTTTCCCGCAGAAAGACGACCGCCAGCCGCACTGTTATAGGTATATGTATATCCCATGCGCACAATAAACAGGTCTTCGTAACTATGACGTAATAACGGATTGACTTCATCCATTCGGTTCAAATAATCATCGAATGTGGGCGATGTATAAGGCATGTAGATATAGTTTATATCCAATAAGTCAAAGCGATGAGTAGATTTTCCCCGACGTGTCCAGCGATAACTCCATCCTGCCGAAGCCAGCGTACGTTCAAACTCCGGACGAATCTGCCAGTTGTACTTCATGCTGACTTCAGATGTGGCCTTAATACGCTTTTTAAAATCAGACGAAAGGAATGGAAACATGAATTCCGGAAAATTCAAACTGCTCTCCACTGCATATTCCATGTAGTTACTATTGGTATAACCTTCCAAGCCAGTCACTGCCTCGTATGCACCTCTCAGCTTTATCGTAAACGTTTCGGAACCTTTAAACAAGTTACGATGTGTATATGAAACAGATGCTGCAGCTCCAAGGTCCCCGGCCGAGTTAGTTCCTTCCACCTCAAACGAAAGAGATTTATTCTTGTTTCTCGAAAGCAATACATAAGCATCCAGATAAGCCGAGTCGTTATCCAAAACTTCATCGAAGCGAATATTGGAATATTTCAGAATAGAAAGACGACTCAAAGCCGAGTAAGTATTCTGCACGTCCCTGCTTCGGTACAACTTACCGGGAGTAAGAAAGTTATAATCGGATAATACTCTCGGACGCAAGAACAGCTTGTCTTTATAATACAGATTGACATCTCCGGAACGGATAGAATCAAACTCCTGAAGAGCTTCGGCCGAAAGTGCTGAAAAATCAGCATCCAGCATATAATTTACGTTACGGATCTTATACTGACGATGCTCCCCCGGCTGGTCTTCCTTGCGAGAACGAAACGGAGCCAGTTCCAGCGTGAGCCCTACTTTATGCGTATTCAGCATAGTATCTGCCTGAAACGTGATATAATCTTTATTGAAACGATAATATCCTCTATTCTGCAAATACTGAGTAATGCGCTGACGTTCTTCGTCGAGTGTATTGACATCGAAACGCATTCCCTCGTGCAATAATGTTCTGGCCGAATCTGATTCCAGAAAATCACGTATTTTATAATCAGAAATATCGTAAGCAATGTGATCTATAATATAAGGTGAACCGGAATGAATCTGATACGAAACCTTCATACGTTTGCCTTTGGTTTCTTCCTCCAAGTCGACAACGGCTCCCATATATCCCATATTACGTACGGCCTTTTCTATTTCCTCCTGCGTTTCACGGGCCGCATCCCGGCTATAAACAACTGGAGCATCTCCCAGTTTACGCCAGAACTTATTAATCCACTTCGTAGAATCCAGTCCCGAAGCACTGTATATATACATCGGAAAGCGGAACAGACTAAACCATTTGGCATTCGGAGTCTGACGCACATACAGGTTCATCTGAGATGACTTAATCTCCTTATTATCCGATTCAATCTTCACATCGTCCAACAAATAGCTTCCTTCGGGAATAAATTTATTGACAGAACATCCTGCCAGCAGCAAGACAATACCCATAAGACTGATATGTAAAAGAGTCGTTTTCTTCATTTTAAAACAAACCGGAATAAGCAGATTTATCTGCAAAGATAGGCAATAATTAAAAATATCTTCTTAGCTTTGTCAGTGAATATTTGTTATTTTATACACAAAAGCCCATGCTAAGCAAAAACAAGATTAAATATATCCGTTCGCTGGAGTTGAAAAAGAACCGGAAGGAAGAGCAAGTCTTTCTGGCAGAAGGAAACAAGTTGGTCAATGATCTAATCGGTCATTTCTCATGCCGCCTCATATTAGCAACGGAACAATGGCTGCAAAGCCATCCTCGCCTGCTGGCTACCGAAACAATAGAAGTCACTCACGAAGAGCTTTCACGGGCAAGCCTGTTGAAAACACCGCAAGAAGTACTTGCTGTTTTCGATCAGCCTCACTACAAATTCGATGCAGATGTAGCCAATAATTCTCTCTGTCTGGCGCTGGACGATGTACAAGATCCGGGAAATCTGGGAACGATTGTACGTATTGCCGACTGGTTTGGCATCGAACATATATTCTGCTCGAACGGTACTGCCGACATTTACAATCCCAAAACCGTACAGGCAACAATGGGAGCCATCGCCCGCGTCAAGCTGCATTACTGCAATTTATCCGACTTCATCGGAAAGGCTTCTGAAAAAAACATTCCTATTTTCGGTACATTCCTCAACGGAGAGAATATCTATACCCAGCCACTTCCTAAAAATGGAATCATTATCATGGGAAATGAGGGAAACGGTATCAGCGAACAGATTGCGCAAAAGGTCAGTCATCGTCTGCTGATTCCCAATTATCCGCAAGGATGTGAAACAAGCGAATCGCTGAATGTAGCTGTAGCTACCGCCATCGTCTGTGCCGAATTCCGAAGAAGAGTTGCTTTTGAGCCATCACTTTAACAGGACAATGCGGCTGTTTTTTACAAACTCCATAGCCGAAACATTAAACGGATGTATCCAATATGCCCGCACGGCAGAATGAGGGAATAGATTACCCTCCATCCGTTTGATGAAATCGGCAAAGCATTCTCCCGGACATACCGCTACAGGAAACGGAGAAAGAAGAACAAGTCCGGGAAGCCACTCGGTAGCACATATTTCTTCCCTCAACGGATAAAGCTCACTCACCCCCCCCTCTTCATCGAGTTCCAGTACTTGAGAAGATTTTAGCTCTGCCGTGAGCAAGCTGTATACTCTGTGCGTCGCAAACCGTTTCATTTGCGGTTTTCCATTTTTCGCATAGGCTGAACCTGCACCTTTTCATCCATTTTAGCCTTCTGTTCCAATGGCTTAGGCAATTCTTTCGGCTGTTCCACAGGAGGCTCTATATGCGGAATCGTATCCATTTCTGCCTTTTCCTCTTCCAGATTATGGTAGCGAGTAAGACGAATATTGTCAACCAGCACACTGGTTTCCGGATTCTTTTCGTCCATGTAATACACAAAACCGCTGATACTGCGAATCGTAAAAGCCGAATCGGCACGCACATACAAGCGCTGTCTGCCCGAACTGGTTATCATACGAGTAAGCCCCTGTACACTGTCATTGTCAAAATAGAAGTTAAGTGCCATAATCGCCTTACCCGAAGCACGGCCCGTTTTCGGCATAAAATGGAAGTTGGCAGTCAGTTCCATAGCATCGTGAGGCTTGAACGTTGTATCAGCTTTCAAATCGAACACCAGCTTATTGGTCAGATTAGAAGACGAAAGCCAGTACAATGTACGGTCCTGCCATACATCGACCGTATCACCCGACATGGAAACGTCTATCTGATTATCGCGTTTGGCCACCTGTACTTTCATGTGATTCTCCTCACTTTCCAGACGCCTCTGCAAATTCTGATAGATAGTTGCCAACTGATCGCTGTTACGCGTATACCATACCATTGACGAATCGAACTCTTCTTCAGTGACATGATGCTTCTCGAAGACATACTTATAGTAAGCATCCTTCTTATAATTCTCTGTATACGACAAAGAGTTACTCATGGTAGAAGCCAGATGATAATCGTACAACAGACTTTCCATAGCATCCGGCTGAATAATATCATCCGGAATCTTCTTGCCGCAACCAGCCATTCCAGCCAGAAGCACAACAGTACATAACCAACCAGTCCGTTTTTTCATCATTTTACTTCTTTGACATCTTTCGAATGCATATTCTTACCCAGGTAACTGCTATAAAAGAGAAGCAAGCAGATAATGCCGCAACTGATTGACGCATCGGCAAAATTAAAAATAGGGCTGAAGAAGATAAAGCGTTCACCTCCCCACAGGGGCATCCACTCCGGCCAGTGTGTATCAATAATCGGGAAGTAAAACATATCCACTACCCTACCATGAAGCCAGTCGGCATAGCCCTGACCTACCGGAACCCACGATGCAATCTGATAGTGCGTGCTCTCACTGAATATCTCTCCATAGCACACACAGTCGATAATATTACCTATTGCTCCGGCAAGAATAAACGCCAGACACACGACATATCCGGTTTTCAACTTTTCCTTCTGCGTAGTAATTTTATGCAGATACCAGGTAATCAGCACTACAGCTACGATACGGAACAAAGTCAGAAACAGTTTCGGCAACACTTCCATACCAAAAGCCATTCCGTTATTCTCCGTAAAATAGATGTAAAACCAGTCGGTTATATGGATATTTTCATGCAAATACATATGCGTCTTTATCCATATCTTTATTACCTGATCAATCAGCAATACTGCAACAACAATCAAAGCCGCCAGACGTCCTTGTGTCAAAAATTTCTTCATAAATACCTATATTCATTAACATATTTGTCATTCAGGCAGGCATAAATGGAGCCCTATTTTCCCCACTTCGCCTATCTGAATGACAAATCTATCATCAAATTATTTCTTGCCATGCTGTTTAGCCTCGATACTCAGAGTAGCATGAGGTACGGCACGGAGCCTTTCTGCAGGAATAAGTTTTCCTGTTTCACGGCAAATGCCATAAGTCTTGTTCTCGATACGCACCAATGCTGCACGCAAGTTTTGAATAAACTTCAGTTGTCGAGCTGCCAGACGAGTTGTTTCCTCTTTTGATAACGTATTGGCACCTTCTTCCAAAACCTTGTAAGTAGGTGATGTATCATCAGTGTCATTACCGTCGGCATTCATTATACTGCTCTTCAATTTCTCATAGTCGCGCTCAGCGAGCTGAAGTTTTTCCATGATAATGGCACGGAACTCCTCGAGTTCAGCGTCAGAATATCTTGTTTTTTCAGCCATAAGATTTAGTGTTTAAAAGTTAATAATAGTCTAAGGTCTGAAATCCGCCGCGCAGCTTCTTTTCCGAAAGAGAGCTTTCTTGCAGGAGCAACGCAGCGCATTACATCCTTATGGGTTCAATATCACAATTTGGTAACCTTCACATAAAGCGAGAAGTCATCAAAGTTTAATTCTGTTCCGTCAGCAACTTCATCAGCCAATGTCAGTGAGTTTGCCAAAACTTGGTTACAAATATAAGTATTATATTCGTTCACTGCATCATCCGTATTCGGATTTTTCGACAAGACAATATTTATCTTGTCAGTGATTTCGAAGCCACTGCTCTTACGAAGATTCTGGATTCGGTTCACCAGTTCACGGGCGATACCCTCACGCTTCAGCTCTTCCGTAACGGTTACTTCCAAAGCTACAGTCAGCTTACCCTCATTGGCAACCAGCCATCCCGGTATATCTTCGCTGAAGATTTCTACATCGGAAGCTTCTACTACGGCTTCTCCACCGTCGAGCTGGAACGTATATTTGCCATTCTTTTCCAGTTCGGCAATAGCTTCCTGGCTCATGCCTGCTACAGCAGCAGCTACAGCCTTCATCTGCTTGCCGAATTTCGGGCCAAGTTTCTTGAAGTCGCATTTTACCTTCTTCACGAGTACGCCGGAAGCTCCTTCTACAAAACGGACTTCCTTCACGTTTACTTCGGTCATGATAAGGTCTTTTACCGCATCGATATGACGTTTCTGTTCTTCATCCACTACCGGAATCATGATACACTGCAGCGGCTGGCGAACCTTGATGTTTACCTTACGACGCAATGCCAGTACCATAGAAGTTACATCCTGTGCCATCTGCATACGTGCCTCAAGCTCTGTATCGATCAGGCTTTCGTCGGCAACCGGGAAGTTAGCCAGATGAACAGATACCACGCTGTCACGTCCGGTTACACCTATCAGGTCCATGTACAAACGATCTGCATAGAACGGAGCAATCGGAGCCATCAGTTTGGCAACCGTTTCCAAGCAAGTATAAAGAGTCTGGTAAGCAGAAAGCTTGTCGGTCGACATGTTGCTTCCCCAGAAACGCTTACGGTTCAGACGAACGTACCAGTTACTCAGGTTGTCGTTTACGAAGTCTGTAATCAGACGTCCAGCCTTTGTCGGTTCGTAGTCATTGAGGCAAGCATCCACATTCTTGATCAGCGAGTTGAGCAAAGACAATATCCAGCGGTCGATTTCCGGACGTTCTGCTACCGGAACATCAGCTTCTGCGTATGTAAATCCGTCGACATTTGCATACAGTGCAAAGAACGAATAAGTATTATACAGTGTACCGAAGAATTTACGGCGTACTTCGTCTACCCCATCGGTATCGAATTTCAGGTTGTCCCACGGCGATGAGTTAGTTATCATATACCAACGCAACGGGTCGGAACCGAATTTTTCGATAGCACCGAACGGATCGACAGCATTGCCCAAGCGTTTTGACATCTTGTTTCCGTTCTTGTCGAGCACAAGACCGTTGGAAATTACATTCTTGTAAGCCACACTGTCGAACACCATTGTAGCGATAGCATGAAGTGTAAAGAACCATCCACGAGTCTGGTCTACACCTTCGGCAATAAAGTCGGCAGGATAATAAGAACGGTTATCTACGATTTCCTTATTCTCGAACGGATAGTGCAACTGAGCATAAGGCATAGCACCCGAATCGAACCAAACATCTATCAGGTCGCTTTCACGCTTCATCGGCTTGCCACTGGCAGAAACCAATATAATGTCGTCTACATACGGACGATGCAAGTCAATCTTATCGTAGTTTTCTTTAGTATATACACCCGGAACAAAGCCAAGCTTCTTATAAGGATTCTCAGTCATGAATCCGGCTGCAACAGATTTTTCAATTTCGTTGTACAGTTCTTCTACCGAACCTACGCAGATTTCTTCTCCTTCTTCGCTGCGCCAGATAGGAAGCGGAGTACCCCAGTAACGCGAACGGCTCAAGTTCCAGTCGTTCAGGTTTTCCAGCCATTTGCCGAAACGTCCGCTACCCGTAGATTCCGGCTTCCAGTTGATCGTCTTGTTCAATTCAATCATACGGTCCTTACAAGCCGTAGAGCGGATAAACCAACTGTCGAGCGGATAGTAAAGCACCGGCTTGTCTGTACGCCAGCAGTGCGGATAATTATGTACATGCTTCTCCATCTTGAATGCCAGACCTGCCTGTTTCAGCATCATGCAGATGTATACATCGAGCGATTCGGCAGCCTGAGCAGCCTTCTCATCGTATTTTCCATCAATCGTAAACTGAGGATCGTATGCATTCTTTACCCAGCGTCCCTGATATTCCTTGTATTTTTCTACATCCACACATTCTTTTACGAATGTTTCATCCAGTTCATCCAGCAAATAGAATTTACCGGTCAGGTCTACCATCGGACGTGTTTCGCCTTTCTTGTTAATCATAAACAGCGACGGAATGCCTGCTGCACGTGCTACGTTCGCATCGTCCGCACCAAAAGTAGGAGCAATATGTACGATACCTGTACCATCTTCGGTAGTTACATAGTCACCCGGGATGACACGGAACGCCTTAGCCGAAGCCTCTTTCCAGCTTCCGTCTTCAGCTGTTTCAACAGGTTTTACCCATGGGATAAGCTGTTCGTACTCCATGCCTACCAGATCAGTACCCTTATATTCGCCTACAACCTTGAAAGGTATCAGCTTGTCGCCCTGCTTGTAATCTTCCAGAGCCAGACCTTCAGCCTTCTTGTTGAAGTGAGCATACAGCAACGGTTTGGCAAGAACTACAGTCATCTTATCGCCAGTATATCCGTTGTAAGTCTGAACGGCTACATAATCAATCTTCGGACCTACACAAAGAGCAGTATTCGAAGGCAAAGTCCACGGAGTTGTTGTCCACGCAATAAAATAAGGTGTACCCCATTCAGCCATTTCCGGTTTCGGGTTCTTCATCTTAAACTGAGCCACTACCGTAAGATCCTTCACGTCGCGGTAACATCCCGGCTGGTTCAGCTCGTGCGAACTCAGTCCTGTACCGGCAGCCGGCGAATACGGCTGGATAGTATAGCCTTTATAAAGCAGACCTTTGCCGTAAAGCTGCTTGAGCAGCCACCACAAAGTTTCAATATAACGGTTGTCGTATGTAATATAAGGATTCTCCAAGTCTACCCAATACCCCATCTTATGAGTCAGATCGGTCCATTCTTTGGTAAACTTCATGACGTCTGTACGGCAATGTCTGTTGTACTCTGCAACAGAAATAGTCTTACCGATATCCTCTTTCGTAATGCCCAGCGCTTTTTCCACGCCCAGTTCCACCGGCAGTCCGTGTGTGTCCCAGCCTGCCTTACGCTTAACCTGGAAGCCTTTCATCGTCTTGAAGCGGCAGAATGTATCCTTAATTGTACGAGCCATCACGTGGTGAATACCCGGCATGCCGTTTGCCGAGGGAGGACCTTCATAAAATACGAAAGACGGATGTCCCTCACGTTCTGTCATACTGCGGGAGAAAACATCGTTTTCATCCCATTTCTTCAGCACTTCCTTGTTCACCTCAGAAAGGTTGAGCTGCGAATATTCAGTAAATTTTTTACTCATAATTATGTTGTTTTTATCTTACTTCTCTTATCATCTGGGTATAACCGCCCCAAAATTAGGTTGCAAATTTATAAGAAAAATGGATATATGGAAAACTTTTTAAACTAATATTCACACAAACAGGATTCCAGCCTCATTTCGGTTTCCTCTGGATTTAATTTTTTGAAACAAAGGAAACAGGCGGAACAACGAGCTGAAATAATCCTTAACTTTGCCCGGCTTCCCGTGAAACCAGCTAAACACAAAAATCGAACAAGCATATGAACGCAATCGTAACGCAAATGATTATCCTCTTCATACTGGTAGTTGTGGGATACATCATAAGCAAGAAAAAAATGATGGATGCGGATTTCGACCGCAAGTTGTCTGTCTTTGTCATCAACGTAGCATGTCCCAGCCTGATTCTTTCGTCAGTAATGGGCGACACACTGCCCGACAAGCACCTGATACTTCCTCTGCTCATCGTCGGATTTGCCACCTATGTGGTACTGATCGGTGCCGGATTCCTGCTTCCACGCTATCTTCCCGTAAAAGTAACCGACCGGGGCATCTACAGTTTCATGCTGGCTTTCGGCAATGTAGGATTTATCGGATATCCTATCGTGGCTTCTATTTTCGGGGCCAGCGCCGTCTTCTACGCCAGCATACTCAATTTTCCCAGTACCTTACTGATATTTGTCTTCGGTACACTTTTCATCTCGGGCGACCAGGGAAAAATGAAATTCAAATGGGACACGCTGTATTGTCCGGCCATGATAGCTTCTTATCTTTCTATCTTAATAGTGGCAACCGGATGGGTGCCGCCCAAAGTCATCAGCACACCGTTCACTCTACTGGGCAACATGACCGTTCCTTCTGCCCTGCTCATTATCGGTTCTTCCATTGCACAAATACCTATCCGGCGCATGTTGGGCACTTCCAGCATCTATCTCACGGCAGCCTTGCGTTTGTTTATCATTCCTCTTTTCATTCTGTATCTGTCAAGATTATGTCAGGTCGACCCGACCATTGCCAACATCAATGTAGTGCTGGCTGCCATGCCTGTAGCTTCTTATGGCACATTGTTCTGCATACAGTATGAAAAGGGAGAAACCATTATGGCACAAGGCACGTTCATCACAACGCTGTTGTCGGTAGTAACCATTCCGTTGCTTACCCTGTTTTTGTAATTTGCGGCAACAGACAGCTCTCTTTTCTGTCCTTTTTCCGGAGAAGTCCGGCAAGAATGATATTTCAGATAAGCATATATAAAAAAGACATCAGGGAATCGTCACTATTTTTTGTACAAAAAATAAAATCTTTTGTACAAATTTTCAAAAAACGTCGAGAGAAATTCCGAAAAAGCCGCCGACATCCGAATTCGCTTTGCGGCAACCATGAAAAGAAAAATGAGAAGGCATCGTAAAGTATACGCTTACACTTCACGATGCCTCTCGCTTTATACACCTTTAAACAAAATGAACTTTCCGTTCTCTATTATTTGCGAGCTTCTGCGATATAACCCAGAGCTTCTTTACATTTTTCTGTCACATAAGCCCAGTCTTCGGCTGCGACTTTATCTTTCGGGAAGAGTTTGGAACCCATTCCTACGCAGAATACCCCTGCCTTAATCCATGCAGTCAGATTTTCCTGAGTCGGTTCCACTCCACCTGTCACCATCAGTTTAGACCAAGGCATCGGAGCAAGCATTCCTTTTACCAGTTTCGGACCCAGCACATCGCCCGGGAAAATCTTACAAAGATCGCATCCCAGTTCCTGAGCAAAGCCAACTTCCGATACGCTTCCGCAGCCCGGAGTATAAGGAACCAAACGACGGTTGCATACTTTTGCTATCTCGGGGTTGAACAACGGACCAACTACAAAGTTAGCTCCCAGCTGAATGTACAAAGCAGCAGTAGCAGGATCGACAACAGAACCTACACCCATTGCCATTTCCGGACATTCTTTGGCTGCAAATTTCACAACTTCGGCAAATACTTCGTGAGCGAAATCACCACGGTTTGTAAATTCAAATGCACGCACTCCGCCGTCGTAACAAGCCTTAACTACTTTCTTTGCGATTTCTACATCCTTGTGATAGAATACGGGGACCATACCGGTTGAACCGATTTTGTTCAACACGGCGATTTTATCAAATTTTGCCATCTTTTATTTTATAACCAACTATTATTATTCTATGCTAATTTATCTCTGAACACGTCCGCTTGCATCACCTCCGGCCAGTGCTTCAACTTCTTCTACCGAAACCATATTAAAGTCGCCGTTAATAGTATGCTTCAAAGCAGAAGCCGCTACAGCGAATTCCAGTGCTTCACCTTGGTTCGACTTAGTCAGCAAACCGTGAATAATACCACCTGAGAATGAGTCACCACCACCTACACGGTCGATAATCGGATCAATATCATAATGTTTGGAAGTATAGAATTCCTTTCCATTATAAATCATTGCTTTCCATCCATTGTGAGTAGCCGAGTATGATTCACGCAGAGTAGAAACGACATATTTGAAACCAAACTCCTTAGCCATTGCCGTAAAGATACCTTTATAGCCTTCAGCATCTGTCTTACCTCCTTCTACATCAGCCTCGGGTTTGAAGCCCAGACAGAGTTCTGCATCCTCTTCATTGCCGATACAAACGTCTACATACTGCATCAACGGACGCATGATAGACTGAGCTTTTTCCTTAGTCCAAAGTTTCTTACGGAAGTTCAAGTCTACAGAAATTGTTACTCCATGACGTTTTGCAGCTTCACAAGCAAGCTTGGTCAGTTCGGCAGCCTTGTCAGAAATAGCCGGAGTAATGCCCGACCAGTGGAACCAGTCAGCCCCTTCCATAATGGCGTCGAAATCGAAATCAGAAGGATCGGCTTCGGCAATTGCAGAATGAGCGCGGTCGTAAATCACCTTGCTGGGACGCATGGAAGCTCCTGTTTCCAAATAATAAATACCCACGCGATCACCACCACGAGCAATATAGTCTGTCTTAACGCCATACTTACGCAGTGCATTTACAGCCGACTGGCCGATTTCATGCTTCGGCAGCTTTGTTACGAAGTATGCATCGTGACCATAGTTGGCACAGCTCACAGCAACATTTGCTTCGCCGCCACCATATACAACATCAAAGCTATCAGACTGCACGAAACGGGTATTTCCCGGAGTTGACAATCTCAACATGATCTCACCTAAAGTAACAATTTTTCCCATTGTAGATAATTTTTATACTATTTATAATAAGTTTGATAATCTTTCTGCCAAAACGGATACTATTTTCTTGAAATACGAACGATTTAATAGACAACATCCACTTTGTGTACGCACACAAAGGTACGAGTTATTTTTAAAATAACAAAAAAAGTTATATATTTGTATCGAAATATTTTTTTCATAAAAAAAGGAAGACCTGTACATATAAATTAAGGTGTAAAGAATATGGACAAACAAACAGAACGTATTCGCATAAAAGATATTGCCCAAATGGCGGAAGTTTCCGTCGGTACGGTAGACAGAGTCCTGCACGGACGGACGGGAGTTTCGGAAGCAAGCCGCAAAAAAGTGGAAAACATTCTGAAGCAACTCGATTATCAGCCCAATATGTATGCCAGCGCACTGGCATCGAACAAAAAGTATGTATTTGCCTGCCTGCTGCCCATGCACGCAGAAGGGGATTATTGGGTAGATGTTGAAAAAGGCATGAAGCAGGCAACAAAAGCTTTTTCCGATTTCAACATATCCTTGCATATCGATTATTATGACCAGTATGAATTCGGCTCGTTTGTGGCTGCAGGAAATCGTTTGCTGGCTATGGAGCCGGACGGCATGGTTCTCTCTCCTACTATTGAAACCGAAACCGAACAAATAGCCCAAAAGCTTCAGCAACGTGATATACCTTATATATTTATAGATTCAAATATTCCACGACTGAATCCGCTGGCATTCTATGGGCAACACGCCAATCAGAGTGGCTACTTCGCAGCCCGAATGATGAAAATGCTGATGCAAAACAATAAGGAACTTATTATTTTCCGGCAGATAAACGAAGGACGATTGGGCTCGAACCAGCAGTTGCACCGGGAAGAAGGTTTCTATGCCTACATGAAGGAACATCATCCCGACCTGAAAATGCGCGAACTGAATCTTTATGCCAAGCAGCCGGGAGAGGACGAATCTATTCTGGATGATTTCTTCCAAAAGAATCCCGATATATCGTACGGCATCACATTTAACTCAAAATCGTATATCATAGGTGAATATATGATGAAGCATCAGCGACATGATTTTCACCTGATAGGATATGACTTGTTAAATAGAAACATTGCATGCATGCGCGCAGGAACTATCGACTTCCTTATTTCGCAACAACCTACACTGCAAGGATATTATAGCATAGAAAGCCTTTGCAACCACCTCATTCTGAAGAAAAAGGTAAAAGAGTGCAACTATATGCCTATCAATCTGCTGACAATAGAAAACATCGACTTCTACTTAAATGCACATAGCAACAATAACTAACATATAATTTATGGAAACAACTTATCTAAAAATCAACCCGGCAGACAACGTTGCTGTTGCCATTACTCCTCTGAAAGCTGGCGAAACAATCCAGGTAGACGGACAGGAGATAACCTTAAAGACAGATATTCCCGCCGGACACAAAGTAACACTGCAAGACTTCAACGAGGGTGACAACATTATCAAATACGGTTATCCGATAGGACATGCTATTAAAAATGTACCTCAAGGTAGCTGGATTTGTGAAAAAGAAATAAAGACCAATCTAACTGGATTGCTGGATTATACATACAACCCGGTAGAGGTTTCGCTGGATATTCCACAGGAAAACCTTACTTTCAAAGGCTATCGCCGTAAAAACGGTGATGTGGGTATCCGCAATGAAATATGGATTATACCGACAGTCGGCTGCGTAAACGGTATCGTAAATCAGCTGGCCGATGCGCTTCGTCGCGAAACCAAGGAAGAAGGAATTGATGCTATTATGGCGTTTCCGCACAACTATGGATGCTCTCAGTTGGGCGATGACCACGAAAACACAAAGAAGATTCTGCGCGACATGGTGCTTCACCCCAATGCCGGCGCCGTACTGGTCGTAGGTTTGGGATGCGAAAACAACCAGCCCGACATCTTCCGTGAATTTATCGGCAAGTACGATGAAGATAGAATCAAATTCCTGGTAGCCCAAAAGGTGGACGATGAGTTTGAGGAAGGCATGAAAATCTTACGCGACTTGTATGCGAAATGCAAACAAGATGTACGTACCGACATACCTTTGTCGGAACTTCGTGTAGGATTGAAATGTGGTGGTTCGGACGGATTCTCGGGCATTACAGCAAATCCTTTGCTGGGAATGTTCTCCGATTTCCTGATTGCTCAGGGAGGTACTTCGGTACTGACCGAGGTTCCTGAAATGTTCGGTGCAGAAACAATCCTGATGAACCGTTGCAAGACTCCGGAACTGTTTGAAAAGACTGTACACCTCATCAACGACTTCAAGGAATATTTCCTTTCACACGGAGAGCCTGTAGGTGAAAATCCGTCACCGGGTAATAAGGCAGGAGGTATCTCTACACTGGAAGAAAAAGCATTGGGATGTACACAGAAATGTGGAAAGAGTTATGTTTCGGGCGTGATGCCTTATGGAGAACGCCTGCAGACCAAAGGCTTAAACCTGCTTTCTGCTCCGGGAAATGACCTGGTTGCCGCTACGGCACTAGCCTCTTGCGGTTGCCATATGATATTGTTCACAACCGGACGCGGCACACCGTTCGGAACTTATGTCCCGACAATGAAAATATCCACGAACTCTCGTCTGGCAGTACACAAGCCGGGATGGATCGATTTCAATGCGGGAGTTATTGTAGAAAATGAACCAATGGCAGTAACCTGCAAACGTTTCATAGACTATGTCATTAAAGTAGCAAGCGGAGAATGGGTAAACAATGAAAAGAAAGGTTACCGCGAAATTGCTATCTTCAAGACTGGTGTAACGCTATAACCCAACAAGAATTCTCGGAAGCCGACGACGGTATTATACCACACAGCCGGTTTTCTGAGGAAAAACAAGGAATCTCTGAGAAACACGCTAAATGATTTTCAGAGATTCCTTTATATAATATTATAAGTAAAACTATCACATGGACTTTAACAAACTAACTCCCATCGTCAACAAGCCTAACGGCTGGGCCTTGATGCCATTAGTAGTATTTCTTTGCCTCTATCTGGTAACGTCATTAATCGTCAACGATTTTTATAAAGTTCCCATCACGGTGGCATTTCTGGTAGCTTCTATCTATGCTGTAGCTACAACAAAAGGATTAAGCCTCAATGACCGAGTCCTGCAATACTCGTCAGGCGCAGCCAATAAAAACATCATGCTGATGCTTTGGATTTTCATTCTGGCCGGAGCCTTTGCCCAGTCTGCAAAAGCCATGGGAGCAATAGATGCCACTGTGAACTTGACACTTATGCTACTTCCCGACAATCTGCTGCTGGCAGGAGTCTTTCTTGCGTCCTGCTTCATCTCACTATCTATCGGAACATCGGTCGGAACAATCGTAGCTCTTGTACCCGTAGCAGCAGGTATTGCAGCCAAAACAGATGTCAACCTGGCTTTTATGACCGCACTCGTCATCGGAGGATCATTTTTCGGCGACAACCTTTCCTTCATTTCCGATACCACAATAGCCGCTACCCGTACACAAGGATGTGTCATGCGCGACAAATTCCGGGTAAACTTTATGATTGCTGTACCTGCCGCCTTACTTGTTTTCATATACTATATCATCTATGGTGCACAAGTCGAATCGGCAAGTAATGCCTATTCCATAGAATGGGGCAAGGTAATCCCCTACCTCATTGTTCTGGGAACAGCCATTGCCGGCATGAATGTTACGCTGGTACTGCTGCTCGGCTTGCTTTCTACCGGTATCATCGGCTTTATATACGGCAGCTTCGACCTGTTCGGCTGGTTTGCTTCAATGGGAGAAGGTATCACCGGAATGGGAGAACTTATCATCATTACCCTGATGGCAGGAGGTATGCTCGAGCTGATTCGCTTCAACGGCGGAGTAGACTATATCCTACATCGCCTGACACAACACGTAAAAAATAAAAGAGGTGCCGAACTGAGCATTGCGGCTTTAGTCAGCCTTGCCAACTTCTGTACGGCAAACAATACAATAGCTATCATAACAGTAGGACCGCTGGCAAGCAACATTGCCGAACAATTCAAGGTAGATAAGCGGAAAAGCGCCAGCATACTCGATATATTCTCCTGCGTCGTACAAGGAATCATTCCCTACGGAGCACAAATGCTGATAGCAGCGGAACTGACAAAATTATCTCCTATCAGCATTATCGGTTATTTATACTATCCCATAACCTTAGGTATCATAGCCCTTTTAAGCATTCTTTTCCGCTATCCTAAGAGATATTCATAATGAGCATCTTAGAGAAAAAAGGCTACTTTTGTTGCAAAAAAACGGTCAAGATATTTGCAGGAATAAAAAAAAGTAGTACCTTTGCACTCGCAATCGAGAGAGATAGCGAACAAAGAAATTTGGTGCGTTAGTTCAGTTGGTTAGAATACATGCCTGTCACGCATGGGGTCACGGGTTCGAGTCCCGTACGCACCGCTTCCATTAAGGATGGTTCCGTAGCTCAGCTGGATAGAGCAACGCCCTTCTAAGGCGTGGGTCCTGCGTTCGAATCGCAGCGGAATCACAGAAAAGCGATTACTTCGGTAATCGCTTTTTTTGTTGCCTGTCCGTATATAAATTTCTAATAAAAAAGACAATATTTCTTTTCGTTTCAACAATTATTCACTACATTAGTAGTGATTAAACGTTATAACTATGGATATGCGCATTTTTCAAGTAAAATCAAATAAGGCGCTTCCGCATACGGGAAGTATTCTTATTGCTTCCCCTCTATTATATGATTATCATTTCGCCCGTTCAGTCGTCCTGATGGTAACACATAATTCGGAAGGAAGTATGGGCATCGTAATGAATAAAGACTTCAGGTATCATATTTCGCTGAATCAGCTCGTTCCAAATTTGGAATCAGCCCCCTCCATCCCTGTATACAAAGGTGGTCCCGTAGGACGTAACACAATCTTTTTCATCCATACATTACCCGAACTGGAAGGATCCTTCGACTTAGGAAACGGATTATATTTAAACGGAGATTTTGAGGCCATCCAACAATATATTCTGGCAGGCAACCCCATAGAAGGACGTATCCGTTTCTTTGCCGGATATGCAGGATGGAACAATGAACAGCTCCAGAGGGAAATAAATGAAGATTCTTGGATAATAGGCGAAACCAGCAAACAGCACCTGCTGGACGAAAATTACAGAGGTCTATGGCAGACCAGCATGAACGAACTGGGCAACCCCTATCAGCTATGGGCTAAATACCCGCAATATCCTTCATGCAATTAAAGTGTTCAACTTCTGCAACAGGCATACATCCCGATAACCGTCACTCGTATACAGCCAGTCTTTCAGTACTCCCGTCGTATCATAGCCCGAAGAATGAAAAAGGTTCAGGCAGGCTGTGTTTTCTTTCTGAATATACGCATACAACTGATGTATACCCAGAAACCGGAAGCAATAACGCTCCATAAGCGATAATGCCACCCGACCTATCCCCCTACGGCGGAACTCTTTGAGCACAACAATGCCCAGTTCCGCACGGCGATGACGAGGGTCGAAAGAAAAGACATCGATAGCTCCTGCCGTTTCCCCGTCACGAAGTTCGATAATCAGCCGAAGCTGACCGTCGGTATAAATATCGTTTGAATTTTCGGCAATGTATCTTTCCAACTGAAAGCGGGAATATGGACATGTCACATTTCCATGCTGCCACAACGATTCATCATTTTCCATTCTGTCCAGCAGCCCCAGATCTTCCGGCTCCACAGCCCGGAGCCTGACTTCTTCGGTATGTAAGAAAGCTGTTTCCATCATACATGCTCCTCATTATTATGCAGGTCCAGTTCCGACATCATGCGTTCACGTCCCGGTACGCAAAACAAGGAAGCCACCAGTACCATTCCGGCACACAGCAGACCTGTCGTATCCATCGTCCAGTAATAAACAGACAGATTGACCAGTGCCGCAACCAGCAGCAGGCAGACGCGCACTTCATTCCAGCGACGATAACTCTTCAAAGCCTCCAGCAGCGGCAGAACACGCACATATTTGGTCAGCGACAAACTAAACAGACGCAATGAAAGAGGTATCAGTCCCACGGCAAGCAGAATACCCAACACCTGCAACATATATCCAGTACGCACATCGTCAGCCAGCACACCTTGCGGAAGGATATCACATTCATACAGTCCGATCAATATGATACACAGCACCCACAACAAAGCAAACTCTATTTTCAGGCATCTCAACAATCGTATAATTTCTTTTTCCATCCTTTAAAATATTTACATGGTTCCGGTAAATACCGTACGGTTTACAATAGAACGCCCCAAGGTAACCTCATCCGTATACTCCAGCTCATCACCTATCGATATACCTCTGGCAATCATTGTCAGTTTCACATCGTAAGGAGCCAACTTGCGGAAGATGTAAAAATTGGTTGTATCTCCCTCCATGGTCGAACTCAGTGCAAGGATCACCTCCTTCACCGTGCCCGATTTCACACGATCCACCAGACTGTCTATCTGCAAATCAGAAGGTCCGATACCATCCATCGGCGAAATAACTCCTCCCAACACATGATACAAGCCCTTGTATTGCTGGGTATTCTCCACAGCCATCACATCGCGGATATTTTCCACCACACAGACCGTCGAAGCATCCCGCGAAGGATTCGAACAAATCTGACAGATATCCGTATCGGATATATTATGACAGACCTTACAATATTTCACTTCACGCTTCAACTTGATGACAGCGTTGCCAAATGCTTCTACAGTCTGTAAATCCTGACGAAGCAGATGCAGCACCAGCCTCATGGCAGTCTTTCTTCCGATGCCGGGAAGCTTGGCAAACTCCCCTACTGCTTTTTCCAATAAAACAGACGGATATTGTTGATTCATTTATTCATTCAATTTGCCGACAAAAATACAAAAAAAATCCAACTCTTTTTACGACCGGCAGGAAACCTCACCTATTTCGGGACTCCATTCCACCTTACTGCCATTCCTGATTACCTCTTTCCCGTTCAACAACGCAGCAAGTTTAACGACAAAACGCCCGCAGGCATATCTTCAATGCATCATAAGCCCAAAGAATGAAAGCTATAGAATGTTAAAAAACTGATTTAAAACATAAAAAAATCTTCTCACGAAGTATTCGCTGTTTCAAGAAAACTCTCTATTTTTGCGTCCGAACATAAAAACACTTACTAATCAATACAATGAAAACACTAATACTCATCGCAGCATGTTGCCTGATGGCAATCGGTCAAATACAAGGAAAAGATTTCAGCCGTCCTGAAAGTTCCAATTATATAAAAGGAGTAGAAGCCCTGAATGCAGGCAACGCAGAGCAGGCTTACCAATATCTGAATGATGAAATCAACCAGAATCCCGACAATGGATATGCACACTGCTACATGGCACTGGTATGCAATTTCTATGGCGACATGAAACTGGCACTGTACGCAGCCAACGAAAGCCTGAAACTGATTCCGGAAGAAGATACCGAATACCGTTCGTTTGCATACTATACCCGCGGTACACTTTACATGAATGCTCAGGCGTACGATCTGGCAGAAAAAGATTTGGATGAAGCTATCCGTCTGACCCCTTCGGATGTAGAGAACTATAAGACTCGCGCCGAGATTCATCTGGACAAAGGCGAATATGACGATTCACTTGCCGACCTTCAGACAGCCATCAAGCTCGACAGCCACGCTGACGTATACGACCTGATGATGCAACTGCTGGAAGCAAATCCGGATCCGTCTTTCTTCGACAAAGTAACTTCCTGCTATGAGGGAGTGACTGCCAACAGATAAGATTTTAGACAAGTCAAATTATTCTTTTCGATAAAGGAAGAGCAGATAATACATATACTGCTCTTCCTTTTATTTTGTCAGGATGCAAACTGTATGTTCACCCGGCAGGCTTTCCAACCTCCCTGTACCCGACACAGCAAGCCCCCCTTCCACAGGTTCTTTCAGAACGAACATACGGCTCCACGGCAAAATTCATAGCCTTTTGCCATGAATCAGGTACAAAAACAGAACAAGGAGTCGGCCAAACAGCAACATTCCATTCCCTTTCGATTTTGAAGCAACCGATTTATTTGCTATTTTTGCAACGTTTTTGGCGTAAATTCTAACAATTTATCAAAATAGAAGCAAATGAATCAGACAAAAGGACATCCGAAAGGACTTTATTTACTCTTTGTAACTGAGATGTGGGAGCGGTTCAGTTACTACGGCATGCGCGCCTTGTTCATGCTTTATATGGTGCAAGCCTTGCTGTTCGACAAAGAAACAGCTTCGCAAGTATACGGAAGTTATACGGGACTGGTATACCTTACTCCGCTGATTGGCGGCTACATTGCCGACCGGTACTGGGGAAACCGCCGTTCCATCGTCGTGGGAGCACTGACCATGGCGGCAGGACAGTTCATGCTTTTTCTGAGTGCCTGCTATTTTCACCAGGCAGAACTGGCCAAATGGTTGATGTTTGTGGGACTGGGCCTGTTGATTTTGGGTAACGGATTCTTCAAACCAAACATTTCGACCATGGTAGGACGCCTGTACACAGCCGACGACAGACGTAAGGATTCGGCTTTTACCATCTTCTATATGGGAGTAAATGTGGGTTCCACTCTCGCCCCGCTGGTATGCGGACTAGTAGGGAATACCGGACATCCGGAGGATTTCAAATGGGGATTTCTCGCGGCATGTATCGGTATGATACTGGGTGCCACGGTCTTCCAGTTGTTTAAGAACAAATATATCTGCGATCCGGAAGGTAATCCTGTAGGCACGGCTCCTGCCAAAACAGCAAAAGCGACAGAAACGTCACCGGCCGATAAGGAAGGAAACAAGCGTATGGTATGGATGATTGCGGGTACGATTCTGCTAACCATATTGTTCTCCGTCAACTGGGGAGGCAACGGCGGTATCTTTGCCGGAGCCGACTGGATCGGTTCGCTGATTTATGCCACGACCATCGTGATGCCTGTCATCATCATCACCGACAAGAGTCTGACCCGTACGGAACAAGCCCGAATCGGTGTGATATATATTATCGCCTTTTTCGTGATTTTCTTTTGGGCAGCCTACGAACAGGCAGGAGCTTCACTCACCTTCTTTGCCGATGAACAAACCGACCGTCACATCGGAGGCTGGGAAATGCCTGCCGCTTATTTCCAGTCCTTCAATCCGATTATGATTGTCACGCTGGCACCTGTATTTGCTGCTATCTGGTCATTCCTCGGCAAGCGGGGTATCGAACCCTGCTCACCGCGTAAGCAGGCTATCGGTCTGCTGTTACTTTCATTAGGATATCTCTTCATCGCCTTTGGCGTAAAGGACGTGGAACCCGGCGTAAAGGTCAGCATGATCTGGCTGACGGGATTGTATCTCATCCACACCATGGGAGAACTTTGTCTGGCTCCTATCGGACTGTCGCTGGTGTACAAACTCTCTCCCGTGCGCTTCTCCTCGCTGTTGATGGGCGTATGGTATCTCAGTACCTCGGCAGCCAACAAATTTGCCGGTATGTTGAGCGGCTATTATCCAGAAGGTGGTGTAACCAAAACTTTCTTGGGCTATCATGTAGAAAACCTGTTCGATTTCTTCATGCTGTTTGTCTTCATGAGCGGTACGGCAGCAGTGGTTCTGTTCCTGTTCTCGGGCAAACTGCAAAAAATGATGAAGGGAGCTGAATAAGCCCGCGACCTTTATCCGAAAATACAATCGCAACGCTGAAATAATCGACGGTTGACGGTTCCCAACAAGCTAACAAGCAAGCATTCAACCGGCACTGCCGGATGCGATATATCACAAGTCCTTTAACCTCTTCCCCTATCTCTCAGTCGCAGGACGAAAAACTTCGGGAAAGGTTAAAGGACTTGTTTGCATATATCCCGGCAACCTCGAAAAAAGGTTCCGGCACCTTCGGAAGAAAACGTCTCGATGTTTTTTTATTTTTTGTACAAAAGATTTTTGTTTTTGTACAAAAACAAAACGAATCGTCAGTATTGCTTTATCGGCATAGCATTGGCTTATCCGTAAATTGCCGCAGATTTTCAATAAGCAGTCATCGGATGTCTTGAGAAACAATATTTTTTATAACTTCACGGTCGGATAAATAATGTGCAATGTCATGGAAACGACTCTGTCGAACACGTCTTTCCCCAGCACCATGAATTCAATAAAACCACAATCTCTCCGGCGTGCCTGGACGACTTCGGTAATCTGGCTCTGCTGAACGTAGAGCAAAACTCATCGTACAGCAATCAGGATGTGGCGAAAAAGAAGATTGATTTCTACTCGAAACCTACGTACGATTCACTGAAGCTTAAACTGATTTATGACGAGGAAGTGGCATATTACGACGAGAATATGGTTTACAAACATAGGAAAGCCATGATTGAGAAAATCATGCAGTATTATTCCAATAAAGTAAGATGCTAATCAATAGTGACCATCAACTCACGGTGATACAGTAAATATAATCACACAATAGCCGAAAGCATTCCTCCGTTACCTATAATAAAAAACGCCCTACTTACAAGTTACTCGAAACACAGATTACATTTACCAGATAAAAGACAATTATCCAGCCGACGGAAAAATAAAAGAAGAGCTTTTCTTAAATAAAAATCGAGGCGTACAGACCGAGTTCAAGACTCATTCTGTACGCCTCGCAGCTTTATCAGATTTATTTATTCGATTACTTAGCTACACGTTCCAGCCATTTCACCATGAACAGCATTACTCCCATTGAAATAAAGCATACGATCATGAAAATAGCCCAGCAATATCCGATAGGGATAGCGTTATACATCAGAGGACCAATCCACAACAAGAGATTACCTACGGCAGTCGCACCGAGCCATAATCCCTGACAAAGTCCTAAAAGATGCTTTGGAGCCACCTTCGAAACAAATGACAATCCAAGAGGTGAAATAAACAACTCAGCCACAGTAAGCAGGAAGTAAAGAACAATCAGAACCCATGCTCCCGCCTTAACCTGCTGGTCGATAGGAAGCTCTCTGTATTCGGCAGCAGAAGGATAACCCATAATGAGTGAATATGCAGAAAGGAAGAGATAAGCCAAACCTGCGATGAGCATACCGATGGCAATCTTACGCGGAGTAGAAATCTCTTTACCTCTTCTTGAAAGAGAACCGAAAATCATCATGATTATCGGAGTCAATGTAATCACAAAGAAAGGATTCACTGCCTGCCATATTTCCGGAGCAATTGTGGATGTATCAACAAAGTCTCTCGCAAAGAGTGAAAGTGAAGTACCGTTCTGGTGGAATGAGAACCAGAAGAAAATAACAACACCCAGCACTGCAAACAATGCGTAAAGACGCTGTTTGATTTCCTTAGCCATAGCAGCCTTTTCTTCAGCTGAATAAGTAACAGCAGTTGCAGCTTCTTTCTTTCCCGGATTCGGGAACTGACTCTTCGTTATGAAGAAGATAACCAATGAAATAAGCATTGCCGCAACAGATGCAACAAACGAATAATGAATACCTTCATTAAATATCTGCAGATACTGTGCACAAGAAGCAGCCATATCGGTAGTTGTGCCTACGCACTGTGACATCAACTGATTCAAGTTGCCCATAGCCTCAGCCGACATACCGTCTGCACCTTTCGCTATATATTCATGACACAAAGCAGGAAGACCTGCATTATAGACCATATTGTGTGCACTCAGCCACCAGCTTCTCAACAGAGGAGCGATAAACGGAGCTACCAATCCACCGATATTGATAAATACATAAAATATCTGGAATCCGGAATCTCTCTTGCTCTTGGCTTCAATCAGTTCCTTTTCTCCTTTCTTTGCAGCCTCAGCTTCAAGATTATCGTACATCTGACCTACAATAGCCTGAAGGTTTCCCTTGAACAGACCGTTACCAAATGCTATGAAAAACAATGCGATACAAGTAAGTGTAAGCAACCATGATGTATTGCCTGCGTTGGCAGTAATAGGAATAGATAATGCAATATATCCAACAGCCATGACCACAAGACCGGCCATGATTGTACCTTTATAGTTCTGTTTTCTATCGGCAATCAGACCTCCAACAAGACTTAACAGATAGATACCTGCATAAAAGAATGAATAGATAAGTGTACTTTTCTCCTCACTTATACCAAATTTAGAACAAAGGAACAACACCAGCACAGCGTTCATGATGTAGTAGCCAAAACGCTCCCCCATGTTAGAAAGTGCAGCAGGTATCAAACCTTTAGGATGCTTGTTAAACATAAATAATGAAGATTTTAATGATTAATAAATTTATATTACTTGCAAATATATAAAAAAGTAGCAAAAATACGGGTATTTGTCGCGATTTTTCGTTCTTCTCGATATGATATAAAAAAACATGGGCGCAATTCGCAAAAAATCCGCCCATGTTTCAAACAAAACGTCACTACGTTTTCACTCGCCAAACAGCGTACAGACTTCTGCCTGGCTGACTTTTATCAAATCGGCCGGCGCCAGCTTTACCTGTAAGCCGCGTACGCCCGCACTGACATATATATAAGGATAATCATTGCATGTATGATGGATATAGGTAGGAAAATGCTTTTTCATACCAATCGGCGAACATCCTCCACGGATATATCCCGTCAACGGAAGCAATTCCTTTACATGGATGAGGTCACACTTTTTGTTTCCCGAAACCTTGGCTGCCATTTTCAGATCTATTTCATGCTCGCCCGGAATCACACAGACAAAGTAACCCGACTTATCGCCATGTAGTACTAAGGTTTTGAATACCTGTTCGATGTTCTCGCCAAGTGTAGCTGCTACGTGCACACAACTCAAGTCGTTTTCGTCTACTTCATAAGGGACAAGTTCATATTTTATTTTATCCTTGTCCAGCAAACGTGCCGCATTTGTTTTTGCAATCTTTTCTTTTGCCATAATTTACCTATTGTTTGATCATTTATCACTGATTAGCCAATTCTTCGCGCAGGAACTTAGGAGTATATCCTTTGTCCGACTTTGCTACCTCTTCGGGAGTTCCGCACGAAAGCAACTGCCCTCCTCCTTTACCGCCTTCGGGGCCCATGTCGATAATGTAGTCTGCCATCTTGATGACATCCAGGTTATGTTCGATGACAATTACCGTATTGCCTTTATCTACCAGCCGGTTCAAGACCGTCATCAGCACGCGGATGTCCTCAAAATGCAAGCCGGTAGTCGGCTCATCCAGAATGTAAACCGTCTTGCCTGTATCGCGCTTCGAGAGCTCGGTTGCCAGTTTCACACGCTGACTCTCACCGCCCGACAAGGTGGTAGAAGGCTGACCTAACTTAATATATCCCAGTCCCACTTCCTGTAAGACTTTAATCTTATTCAGAATCTGGGGCACATTCTCGAAGAACTCTACTGCACGATTGATCGTCATATCGAGCACATCGGCAATGGATTTGCCTTTATAGCGCACCTCCAATGTTTCCCGGTTGTAGCGTTTGCCGTGACAAACCTCGCAAGGTACAAAGACATCGGGCAAGAAATTCATCTCAATCGTCTTATAACCATTCCCGCCGCAAGCCTCACACCGGCCGCCAGACACATTAAAGGAGAAGCGTCCCGGCTTGTATCCGCGTATCTTGGCTTCCGGAAGTCCGACAAACAGATTACGTATATCGGAGAAAACACCTGTATAAGTTGCCGGATTGGAGCGAGGGGTACGCCCGAGCGGTGACTGGTCTACGTTGACTACCTTATCTATATATTCCAGTCCTTCTATCGAATCGTAAGGCAGAGGATCTTGCAGCGAACGGTAGAAATGCTGCGAAAGAATCGGTTGAAGGGTATCGTTTATCAAGGTAGACTTACCACTGCCCGATACTCCGGTCACACAAATCAGCTTACCCAAAGGAAACTCCACGTCTACCCCTTTCAGGTTATTTCCTCGTGCACCACGAAGCCAGAGCGATTTGCCATTTCCCTTCCGGCGTTCGGCAGGAATTTCTATCTTCATCTTTCCGTTCAGGTACTGCGACGTAAGGGTTGAAGTCTTGAGCATTTCCTCAGGAGTTCCCGCAAAGACAACCTCCCCACCCAGGCGTCCTGCCTTCGGACCCATATCGACTATATAATCGGCAGCCAGCATCATGTCTTTATCATGTTCTACCACGATGACCGTATTGCCTAAATCACGCAGTTCCTTCAGCGAGTTGATCAGCCGGATATTATCGCGCTGGTGCAAGCCGATACTCGGTTCATCGAGGATATACAATACATTCACCAACTGAGAACCTATCTGTGTCGCCAGACGAATACGCTGGCTTTCTCCACCTGACAAGCTGACCGAAGAACGGTTCAGTGACAGATAATCCAGTCCCACATCCAGCAAGAATTTCAGACGTGTGCGTATTTCCTTTAATATTTCCGTTGCAATGATACGCTGTTTGTTATCCAAATGCTCTTCTACATGTGCCAGCCATTCGTAGAGTTCACTGATATCCATGGTAGAAAGCTGATAGATATTCTTGTCGTGAATACGGAAATGAAGAGCCTCTTTATTCAAGCGTGCACCTTTACATTCAGGACAGACATCCGTTTTTGCGAACTGGTCGGCCCACTTCTGCGCTGTAGCCGAAGCATCTTTCTCCTGCATCATCTGAATGTATTTCACGATACCTTCGTAAGTGACGAAGTAATCCGACGAAGCATGTATCAGCGAACTCTTGATTTTCAGACGCTCGTCTGCCCCGTACAGGATTTCATTGATAGCATCTTCCGGCAGTTCTGATACCGGAGTCTTGAGAGTCGCTTCATATTTTTCGAGCAACGCTTCTATCTGCCAGAATATCATCACATTCTTATATTTACCAAGTGGTGCAACAGCCCCCTCGTAAATGGAAAGAGAACGATCCGGAATAACCTTGTCAACATCAATCAGATTGACATACCCCAAGCCCTTGCAACGCGGACAAGCTCCTTGCGGAGAGTTAAAAGAAAAGTTATGCGGAGCAGGTTCCCGGTAAGAGATGCCCGTAACCGGACACATCAGTCGCTTGCTGTAATGGCGGACACTTTCTGTCTGGGCGTCAAGAATCATCAGTAATCCGTCGCCCTGCTGCATGGCAGTCGTCACACTCTGCTTCAGACGCTTCTCCTCTTTCTCAGTAACTACCGTTTTATCAATCACCACTTCAATGTCGTGATTCTTGTACCGGTCCAACTTCATGCCGTGAACAATCTCTTTCACTTCGCCATCCACCCGCACATACAGATATCCCTTCTTGCGGATTTGTTCAAAGAGCTCCTTGTAATGTCCTTTACGGGTACGCACCAGAGGTGCCAGAATATAAATACGCTTCCCCTTATAATCCCGATGAATCAAGTCGAGAATCTGTTCTTCCGTATATTTTACCATCTTCTCACCCGAAATATACGAGTAAGCAGTACCGGCACGTGCAAACAGCAAACGCAGATAATCATAAATTTCGGTCGTAGTTCCTACGGTAGATCGAGGATTTTTATTGGTTGTTTTCTGTTCTATGGAGATAACAGGACTCAGACCTGTTATTTTATCCACATCCGGCCGTTCCATTCCTCCCAGAAAATTTCGGGCATAAGCCGAGAATGTTTCAATATACCGTCTTTGTCCTTCGGCAAAAATCGTATCGAAAGCCAATGAGGATTTTCCGCTTCCACTCAATCCGGTTATAACCGTCAGACTGTCACGTGGAATCTCCACATCTATATTTTTCAGATTATGTACACGCGCTCCTTGTATACTAATCGTTTCTTTTCCATCTTCCATATCCTTAAAATCAATCATATCTTTGCAAAGATAATGCTTTTTTTTGTACTTTTGCCACTCAACAAATACAATCGAAAATGAAGTTTATCCATATCATCTGCCTTTCGCTGGCTCTTTCCGCCAGCTGTCTGAAAGCAACGGTATCGGCACAGACCGGAACCGGATATTTTTTACATACCGTAACCAAAGGACAAAGCTTGTATTCTATTGCCAGCATGTATAATGTTTCCGTCGATGACATCGTGCGTCTGAACCCGGGAAGCCGTGAACAGATACGTGCCGGAGAAGCACTGAAAATACCACAAACGCATTACAGCAACGAAAGTGGACAGCAATTTCATACCATCCAAGCTGGTGAAACACTTTATCAACTGACTGTAAAGTATAAAGTCAGTGCCCAGGCTATCTGTAAAGCTAATCCGGGATTAAGTGCAGCAAACTTCCGTATCGGTCAGGTTATTGTCATCCCTGCTCAAGATAATAGTACAGCCCAGCCGGTACAAACCGTACAGCCGGAGCCTTCGACCAAGAAAAATGAGTGGAGAGACATGCACAAAGTTGAAAGAAAAGAAACTATCTTCAGCATCAGCCAGCAATATGGTATCACTCAAGAAGAACTTATCGCCGCTAATCCGGAGTTGAGAAACGGAAAACTGAAGAAAGGAAGTTTCCTTTTCATCCCTTATTCCCAGTCGCAAGAACCGGCAAACAACACTCCGTCGGTCCAAACTACTCCCAGCAATGAGGAACTCTTTAAGGAAAGCTCCACCAGCAAAAAGCAGATAAAGACCATAAAAGTAGGAGTCATGCTGCCCTTCTCTTCCGGCAATCAGGACGAACAGTCACGTATGGTAGAATTCTATGAGGGATTCCTCATGGCAGTAGACAGCCTGAAACACCAGGGAGTATCTGCTGATATTTATACATACGATACAAAAGGGACAACAATCGGAACAAATGCCATCCTGTCTCAAAGTAAGCTCAAGGACATGGACATCATTTTCGGACCGGCACGGCAGTCATCAATAGCTCCTGTAGCCTCATTTGCCGAGAAGAACAATATCCGTCTGGTCGTTCCTTTCTCCCCCAAAGTTGATCAGGTTTTCAAGAACCCCAATATCTATCAGGTGAACACACCACAATCTTACCTATACTCAAAGGTATACGAACACTTTATCCGCAAGTTTGGAAAGACCAATGTCATCTTCCTTGACGACGGCAGCGGAGATAAAGAAAAAGCTGAGTTCATCAAAGGCATGAAAAACGAGCTGAAAGACAACAATGTCAAGTTTAGTCATATACAACTGGGCAGCGACATTGATCCGGACCGAGTCATTGCAGCTATGGATACGCTACGGGAAAATATATTCATTCCTACCTCAGGACGAAATACAGCACTGACACGCCTGCTGCCTCATCTCATGCTTGTCCGCCGCGAACACCCGGCCTTTAACATGCATCTGTTCGGCTATCCGGAATGGCAGACCTATACACAGGATTTTCTGGCTAACTTTTACGAACTGGATACATACTTCTATTCATCGTTTTACACCAACAACCTGTTCCCTGCCGCCATCAACTTCACTCATGCATACCGACGCTGGTACAGTAAAGATATGTCGAATACATATCCTAAATACGGAATGTTAGGATTCGACATAGGATATTTCTTCCTGAAAGGGCTGGCACAGCAAGGCAACAAACTGGAAGAAAACCTGGATCGTGTACAAGTTACTCCGATACAAACAGGCTTCTGTTTTGAACGTGTCAACAACTGGGGAGGATTCATCAACCGGAAAGTATTCTTCGTACACTTTACCAAAGATTACGAACTGATAAAACTTGATTTTGAATAACAACTACATGAAAAAGCAATCTATTATTGCATTATTTAGCTTATTATGTTTGTCGGTTGGACTGCCCGTGCACGCCCAGCTGCAAGACCAGCGTCATAATCTGGCCATTGGTGTGAATGGCGGCGTAAATCTTAGTTCAGTCAGTTTTGATCCAAGCATCAAGCAAAAGACATTCCTCACTCCCTCTTTCGGACTTACTGTGAGATATATCTCAGAACGCTATTTTAAAATGTTCTGCGGTATACAGGGAGAAATCAACTTCTCACAGAGAGGATGGAAAGAAAATATTGATGACGGAACAGAAGATACTTATCAACGCACCATGAATTATGTGGAAGTTCCCTTAATGGCACATCTTGCTTTCGGTAAAGACAAGGGACACGGTGCACGATTCGTGCTCAATCTGGGACCGCAATTCGGTTTTCTGCTGAGTGAAAATGAAAAGAAAAGTGAAGCATTTCATCCTAATGAACGCCCTAACGGTGTAATCTGGCAATATGGAAAAATGGCAGAAGTAAAGTTCGATTACGGAATAGTAGGCGGCATAGGTGTAGAAACCCGTACAGGAATCGGTAATTTCCTGATCGAAGCACGATACTATTTCGGTCTGAGCGACTTCTATCATAGCACCAAGAAAGACCCGTTCTCACGTTCGGCCCACTCATATATTGCCGGACGACTGACATATTTATTTGACTTGAAGAAATAACGCTATTCTATTTATTCTTAACTATAAACAGAAAACGGATAAACTCTCCGACTCTTATTATGATTATGAAACTCATCTCATGGAACGTAAACGGGCTGCGTGCCTGCTGCGATAAAGGTTTTCGCGAAACATTCAAGACACTGGATGCAGACTTTTTCTGTCTGCAAGAAACAAAGATGCAGGAAGGACAACTCGATTTGTCTTTCGAAGGCTATACCTCCTATTGGAACTATGCCGAGAAAAAAGGCTACTCAGGTACCGCTATCTTTACCCGCCACCAGCCGATTGCCGTCACTTACGGTCTGGGAATCGACGAGCACGACCATGAAGGACGTGTCATTACGCTGGAAATGGAAAACTTTTATCTGGTGACGGTGTACACTCCGAACTCACAAGACGGTTTGAAACGCCTGGATTACCGTATGACATGGGAGGACGACTTCCGGAAATATCTGCAACAGCTCGACCAGAAGAAACCGGTTCTTGTTTGCGGCGACCTGAATGTGGCACATAAAGAAATCGACCTGAAGAACCCGAAGACCAACCGGATGAACGCAGGTTTCACCGATCAGGAACGCGAAAAGTTCCAGACCTTGCTCGATGCAGGCTTCGTCGATACCTTCCGTCACTTCTATCCTACTCAGGAAAATATCTATTCGTGGTGGTCGTACCGCTTTAAAGCACGCGAAAAGAATGCAGGGTGGCGTATTGACTACTTTCTCGCTTCTGCACGCATTGCCGACAAACTTCAGGGCGCAAAGATACATACTGAGATATTCGGCTCCGACCACTGTCCCGTAGAAGTCACAATCAACTGGTAAATCCGCGGAAAAATGAAAAACGACGGCTTCACCTTGCGCAAGCGCATCCGCAGTTTCAAGTACGCCTTTCACGGCATATTCCTGCTCATCAGCCGGGAACACAATGCATGGATACATTGTTTCGCTGCCGTATGCGCCATCACGGCAGGTATTCTTCTTCATATTTCTCCGATGGAGTGGATTGTCGTTACTCTCTGTATCGGTCTGGTACTTGCTGCAGAGGCCGTCAATTCGGCTATAGAGGCACTTGCCGACCGTGTATCGCCGGAGTATGACGAAGCCATCAAACGCACAAAAGATCTGGCAGCAGGAGCCGTCCTGCTGCTTGCTATTGCAGTTGCCATTACAGGACTGATTATTTTTCTACCCAAACTCATCGCCCTTATATGAAAAGATTGCTATTCACACTGCTGACCTTTGTCTTATCAATTGCACTTTTTGCCCAGGAAATAGAAATCACCGGCGCCCGAAAGGCTGTACGCACTACAGGAGATGTAGGAGCCGTTCTGCTTCCTGTGGCCGGTCTGACGGCCGTTTTACTTCAAAAAGACTGGCAAGGACTGAAACAAGGAGTCTTTTCGGGCGTAACAACCTTAGGAGTGACCTATGCTCTGAAATATATTGTGAAGAAAGAGCGCCCCGACCACAGCGACAATCACTCATTCCCGTCGATGCATACCTCTACATCCTTTGCAGCAGCCGCCTTCATCCAGCGACGTTACGGCTGGCAATGGGGACTGCCGTCTTATATTCTATCCACCTATGTAGGCTGGACTCGCGTCTACGGAAAGAAGCATGACTGGTGGGATGTTGCTGCCGGAGCCGTAATTGGAGCCGGAAGTTCTTATATATTTACCCGCCCCTTTGCCAAAGAACATAACCTGACTATCAGTCCCGTTGCTGGCGACGGACATTACGGTGTCTATGCTTCAATGACATTTTAAGCGTTTTCCCCAATAGAACAAGACGATTCCGGTACATATCGTAGCCGATGAATCGATCAATCCAACTTCGTTTTTTACTATTTCCGCTCCCTCAATTTCTTACGCAACTCGGTAGGCGAAGCCCCCAAATTAATACGTACATATTTAGCAAAGAATGAAAGATTGGGAAAATTCATCATCTCTGAAATTTCCTTAATCGACTTGTCGGAATACTTTAACTGAAAACGAATGTCCATCAGTACATATTCCTTTATCCAGTCGCCGGCAGTACGCCCACTGACCAGCTTACACATTGTAGAAAGATGCTTGGAAGTCACGAAAAGCCGTTCGCTGTACCAGGAAACAGCACGCGGCTTAACTTTACACCCCACCAGCAAATCTATAAAATTCCGGAACAAAACATCCCGCTGCCGTTGTTCATCGTCGGGAGAATAACGATCATCCAACTCATCCAGCAGTTCGCACTGTAAACTCCGGATAATAGACAACACAGCTTCTCTGCCACGTGGACGACGATGTTCCGCACGAGTCTTGAGACAAAGCAGCTCGCCATACAATTTAAGTGCCTTAAAGGCTTCCGGACTGACTTGTACTACAGATTTATCTCTATGCCGGAAAGCCTGCTTCCAAATGCCATCTCCCGGAACACACTCCCGGATTATCTGAGGTGAAAGACAAAGTGCGTACCCCTGAAAGCCGGGAAAGAACACACTTTCATCAATCAAGTCATTGGGCTTGCAAAGCAAAGCATCTCCCTCCGCAACAACAATGGTCGACATATTGACATTTATCTGAAACTTTCCCTCCGTACATACAAACAATATCAAAACATCAACTCGCGCAGGCCCGCTAATCAGCCTCAGTTCTTTTTCACCGCTTAACACAACTATTCCTTCATCCTTATAGAGAGCAGACGATACCTGCTTGAAAGTAGAGATATCCAAGCACTTGATTTCACCATATTGACTCATAAATACCTATTTTTATTTCGTCGGTAAAAATAAATCGTTTTCACGGGAAGAGGAAGTTCCATAAGGCATAAACAATGTTCCATCACTCGCAAGAAAGAATCTTTAAACAAGCCCCGGCAAATCCTCCGAAAAACATCGAGACGTTTTCTGAAAATTTGTACAAACTTTCTGATTTTTTGTACAAAACATCAGAAGCTGCCGCCTACGTTCCATTACAGATACGCCGAGAATCAAACTATTTCAATAGTACTCTTTCCTCCAGAACCCACCTTGACAACCCGGATCTGTGTACGGATTCGTTCACGCATCTCTGCCGTGTGGCTGATGACTCCGACTTTCTTTCCTTGCATCGACTGCAAGCTCGACAGGGCATCTATCACCATGTTCAGGCTGTTGGTATCGAGCGTACCGAAACCTTCGTCCACGAACAAGTTGCACATCGGAATGTTGCGCGACGAAAGCGACGAGAGTCCCAGAGCCAGTGCCAGACTGATCAGGAAAGTTTCTCCGCCCGAAAGCGAACTGATGTTACGAACCTCATCCGCCCGGTCGTGATCGATGACACGGATTCCCAACGAATCCTTCACCTGCTCCAGACTATACCGGTGATTCAACAGACGAAGCTGTTCGTTGGCCTGCCGTATCAGGAAGCGCAGCGTAAAGCATTGCGCCGTTTCGCGGAATTTGTCGCCGTTGGCATTTCCCAAAATATCATTCAACTCCTTCCAGTCCTGATATGCCTTCCGCCTGCGTTCAAGCTCCTCGCCGACCGACTGCATCTGTTCCATGCTCCGGCGATGTGCCATCAGCATGCCGCCCACCTGCAAACGCTCTTTGTCGAGTTCCTCCGAAGAAGCCTGTACCTGTTGCATTTTCTCCTGCAACATTTCCGCAGGATGACATTCCTCACCCAACAATTCCAGCGGGATAACCTGTAAGGCACGATGAGTTTCCAATGCTTTCCGGCGTGCTTCCATCTGTCCCTGACACCATTTCACATTCTCATCCGCCTGCCGGATCTGCTCACGCTTGCCATTCCAGTCGACCGAAGGCGAGAAACACATATCCAGTCGTTCTTTTGAAAGCACATCCGTATGTTCCGCTGATTCGTTGTAACGTGTAATGAAATCTTCTACACCCGTTTGCGCAATCGTGCCATCCGCCTGCTTCTTCCGATACTGCTCCTCGGCTGCCTTCACGAAACCCGACAACCGGCTGTACGATTCGACGACTTCATTATGAGCCTTATCAGCAAGCTGTACCTGTTTCTCCGCCTCTTCCAACTGTAACTTCAGCGTACGCTCCGTTTCATCCGGATCGGCACCGCCCAAGACCTGCATATACGATTTCTGCTTTGCTTCATAAATCTGTACGGCACCGGCAATTTCTTCCCGGTTTCCCTTTACGGCAGCCTGACACTCGGACAATTGTTTCTCCAACGCCCCGGCAGCCACTTTCCGTTCATTCAGTAACCCCACCGATTCCTGCTGCACACGAGTTGCCTCCCGATACTTGTCGTACATACCCGACAAGCGGTTAAGCACCCCTTCAACGTCTTGTTCGAAAGCCCGCTCCCAGTCGGGTAACGAAACATCCTGCCGCAACGCCCCACGCAGTTCCCCGTTCGCACGTTCAAGCTGCTGCAATTCCGCACGCTTCTGCTCACTCTGTCCCTGCCGTTGTTTCAATTCCACCGCCCGATGATGCAGTTCTTCCCGCTGACGCGAACACGAAGCCTGCTTTTCATCGTACGCACGACGCATGTCAGTCAGCTCATTTTGTGCCTGCTGATAAGCATTCTGTTCGGCACGCGCCTGCTTTCCCTGAGCCACAATCCGTTCCGTTTCCGTCGTCAGCAAAGCCGACAAGGCAGGAGCATCTGCCCGTACAACATCAACAGGCAGGACAGGATAAGCTACAACCAACGCCGTCCATTCGCCGACAGCCTCAGCCAGTTCCGCATTCAACCGTCCGGTTCCCTCACGCAAAGCCGACAACTTACCGTTCAGTTCCGAACAGAGCAGGCGCAATCCGCCGGGAGAAGCATCCAGCCGTTCCTCAATTTCCGTCAGCCGCTTGCGACGACGAGCAATTTCTTCCTTCACAGGCTGCAACACTTCCGCTATTCCTTCGGCATACGGATGCTCGCATGCCCCACACACCGGACAAGGTTCTCCCGGTTTCAGCACGGCACGCATATGCTCGGCACTCCGGCTGCTCGCCAATTGCCACGCCTCTTCCAGTCCGGGCAACAGACGATTTATCTCTTCACGCTCCGTTGTCAGTTCTTTCACCTCACGCGAAGCTTCATCCAACTTAATGGTAATTTTTTCAGACGCAATCTGATTTTTAGACAAACACTTTCGTCGCTCCGTGACAACCGCCTGCAACTTTCCCAATCGTTCCAAATCGGTATAACATTTCGTCACGTCCGCCATCCGCTGTTGCAACGCCTCTACATCCACACCAGCCAATGCCTGTGTTTTCTGCCGGATACTCTCCCTACACAGAACCAGTTCCTCATCCGATTTCTGCAAACGATTCTCTTCTTCCCGGCATGCCTGCTGCTGATTTTCCAGTTCGATACAATTTTTCTTCCAGTCGGCAGATTCTTTTTGCCAGCGTTTCACCGCTTTATCCAGCGATTCCAACCTATCGGAAACCGCATTCTTGTTTTCCAGCATATCGCGGTGCGGCATCAGATCCGCCAATATCCGTTCCGCTTCCACCTGCCGTTTCTGCAACTCCACTACCTGAGCCGCATTTTCTGCCTGCTCCTTTTTCAGCAATTCTTCCTTTTTCGCCAGCGAACTTTCCTCCTCTTTCAGACGAGTCACGGTAGCCTGTTGCGCATCCAGTTCCACCTTCTGCTTACGGGCTGCTGTCACCAGCGGAAGCATCTGCTCCTGCTTCTCACGAATAGCATTATAATTTTCTTTTACATCCAACAGAAGTTTTCGTTTCTCGGCCTCTTCCTTTTCCAATGCACTGCACTGCAATTGCTTCCGACCGACTTCCTCTGTCAGCTCTTTCAGTTCACGTTGCAGATTCATGCAGGTCTGATACACATCCCGTATGGGAGCTACCTCATCGAGCAGCCGCAATTCGTCCCGTACCGGCTGCAAGCTCTGTGCCTTTTCCGAAGCCTGCTTCCATTTTGCCTCCTCATCGGCAAACGCCGCCTCCAGCGCACACAAATCGGCATACCATTTCTGCTGATCCTTCAACTTCTGAAGTTCAGTCTGCAAACTGCGGAAACGAGTATCCAATTCTTCCTTATGCGCTTCTACCTCCGCCAGCTTTTCCTCCGAAAGCTGATGTACGGCAAAAGCCTTTACCTGACTGAACACCTCATTATAGGCAGCTTCCGCCTCCTTATAAAACTCATAAATCTTACGCGCAACAGCTGTATACAGCTCCGTTCCGGTCAGCTTTTCCAGCAAGACAGCCTTATCCTTGTCGTCCGCCTTGACAAAATTGGCAAATGAGTTCTGCGCCAGCATCACGGTACGGGTAAACTGTCCGTAATCCAGACCGATAATGCGGTCGAGCCCCTCATTGTTGATATTCTTATGTCCCCGCTTCTGACGTCCTCCTCCGGTTATGTCCACTTCCTTCTCGCTGGTTCTTCCCGCCTCGTCCACTGCTATCCGGTACAGCCTGCGCTCCGGACGCGTATAATTGATGCGGGCTATGGAACACGACCAGCGGGCACGATAGCGGAAACCGTCGCGTGCCAGAAACACTACCTCGGCAAAACACTCCTTCGTACCCTTACGAAGAATGTTACGCGGGTCGTCAGGATCGAGCACCTGATCGTTGTTCGGGCGCTCGGTATGGTAATAATCGAAATTATCTGCCCCATAGAAACGAGGCGCAAGCCCGTACAATGCCAGACAGACAGCATCCAGAATGGTCGACTTTCCGCTACCTGTTTCACCTACGATGGAAAACAAATCGGCACTCCGTAAAGGTTCACTCTCAAAATCGATAACCTGTTCCCCCTCGAGCGAAGCCAAGTTATACATGATTACTTTCAACAACTTCATTCATTGCCTCCTTCCCTGCGAGCCGCTTCTACAGCCCTTCTGGCAAGTTCCACCAGCTCATTGCGCATCTCACAGCGGAACTTGTTCTGATAACTCTTTCTGATCACCTCTATCGGGTCGAGCGTCAGCAAATCGTCGACCGATTCCAATGCCACTTCCCCGTTGTCTGCCGACTGCTGTACCCGATAAGCAGTCACCGTCCGGCACAAACGCACATTTTTCGACTGAAGGACATCCTCTACCTGCTTGTTGATGCCAGCCACAGGAGCGTCGAGCAAGACATTCACCTCCAGATACGGAACAGGTTCTTCTTCGCTCATTTTATCTTTATCGGGCAAGGCACGCAGCAAGTCGAGCACCTCGGCCAGCGGAAGCGGTTTTGGCGGAACAGAAACCAGCGGATGCTGTAAAGGATAGTCGAGGAACTCGGACACACCATTCAGGCGACCGTCCTCTATCTCATAATAAACAGCTCCGTGACGATAGCCCTTCTCTGCAAACGACATCGGCAGGGCACTGCCCGGATACAGCCAGCTTTCACGACCGTTAACTTTCTGATTACGATGCAAATGCCCCAACAAGGCTAACGTAACACTTTCATCTATTTCATCCAGACTCACCATTTCCGAACCACCTATCACGATACGTTCCGAAGAATTTTCGGCAATCTCACTCCCCGTTGCATATAAATGCGCCATCAGAATCAGCGCCTCTTTGTTCCGGTCACGCCGGAGATTCGCCGCCTCAACCGCCCGACGCAGGAACTCTCCTACACCCTCTCCGTAACTCATTCCACGGGTAAAGTCCCCATCGCGCAAGTAAGGCACCGCAAGCACCCAGGCACGTTCTTCCGGATGCGCCACCGAACAGACAGGCAACAGCAAATCGTCCGGCAAGAAGTCACCTTCCTCCTGCCTGCGTATCAGCCCGCGCACATAGACCCGATGCCTTTCCAGCATCAGGCGAGGCGCCTCAAGCCGTGCAGCCGAGTCGTGGTTTCCGGCAATTATTATCGTCTGCAACTGCGGGAAACGCTGAGTCAGCGTATCGAGAAAACTGTAATACAACTCCTGAGAGGCAGCCGAAGGATTACTCGAATCGAATATATCGCCCGACACCAGCAAGGCATCAGGAGCTTTCTGTTCGACGACACCGAGCAGCCACCGAAGAAAATCGGCATGTTCCTCCTGACGGTCGAAGCCGTGGAAGGTATTCCCCAGATGCCAGTCGCTTGTAGCCAATATCTTTATCATGGTAAGTTATCTGTTAATTCAGGATGATTCACTCCATAACCGAAAAGTGCGAAGTCGCCCAGACACGGATCGCCGGGAAACACTTCTGCCAATGCCTGCGTAATACACCGCGCAGCCGACAACGAAAAAGAAGGTTTATTGATCAATCCCAGCAGGAAAGCCACCCGACACACATGCGTATCAAGCGGGATAATCAGGTCGGCAGGGCTCATCCGCCGCCAGATACCGAAGTCGACAGCCGAATCGCGGCGAATCATCCAGCGCAGGAACATGTTGAGTTTCTTCTGCGGACTTCGGTCGGACACCCCTAAAAACGCGCAAAGCTTCTGCATCGGGTTTCCCGGAAAAGCCAGCAAGGCATCCTCCAGCGTACAATTCTCCGCATACACCGCATACAACTTCTCGAAATAAGTACGGAAGGCCGCATACGAAACCATCCGGTAAAAGCTCCGTTGGTTCTCCCGACTGAAATCATTCTCCCAGCGTCTGGAAAGCACATACTGCAAGGGAGCATGCCCCATCAGCTCATCCAGTTCGTCCACCTTACGGAGAATCATCCGGCGATTGCCGAAACTCAGAACAGCAGTCAGCAGTCCCATTATTTCAATATCTTCCTGCCGGACATAACGGTGCGGAAACTGTACGGGATCATTCGCGATGAAATCCGCCTGATGATAGGCTTCCGCCCACTCACGCAACTGCCGGCAAAGTTCCTCTGTCATAATCAAAACACCTATAAAACAACGATGAGATTCACCACAGAAACCTGATTATCCTGTAATGAATCTCATCATCCTATTCAAAATATCTACAGCCAGTATGCCGTCTATCAGTTGAAGTAATACAGGAAAGTAGCGATACCTTCGAGTGCTTTCTTCTTCTGTCCTTCAATTTCGATGGCAAACTTAATCTCAGCCTTAGCTGTTCCGCGCAAGTTAACCAACGAATGCAGTTCGGCAACCATACGGATTTTCTGTCCCGACAATACAGCCTGACCGAATCTCATCTTATCCATTCCGTAGTTTACCATCATCTTCAGGTTGTTTACTTCGATAATCTGATTCCAGAAATACGGAAGCAGTGACAACGTCAGGTAGCCGTGTACGATTGTGCTCTTGAAGGGGCTCTCCACTTTTGCACGTTCTACATCGACATGAATCCACTGATGATCCAGTGTAGCGTCGGCAAACTGGTTGATACGCTCCTGTGTTACTTCCAGCCAGTCGGAAATTCCGATTTGCTGACCAATCATTTTTTCAAATTCTTCGTAAGAATTGATAATTACTTTGCTCATATAGTCTGATTTTAGTGTCAAATTAATGAGCAAAGGTAAGCAAAATATCGGATATAGACCTACGCCGGCAACAGATTTTATCCTATCAGACCGAATTTCTTCAAATCTTCGTCGACAGTGGTAATGCCTCCTATTCCGAAAGTGTCAACCAGTACTTTAGCTACATTTGGCGAGAGGAAGGCAGGCAATGTAGGGCCTAAATGAATGTTCTTTACGCCCAAGCTCAGCAGGGCAAGCAGCACAATCACCGCCTTCTGTTCGTACCACGCGATATTATAGGTAATCGGCAGTTCGTTGATGTCGTTCAACTGGAAGACTTCTTTCAGCTTCAGAGCGATAACGGCAAGCGAATAACTGTCGTTGCACTGACCGGCATCGAGTACACGCGGAATGCCGTTTATATCTCCCAAAGGCAACTTGTTGTATTTGTATTTGGCACATCCGGCAGTCAGGATAACCGTATCCTGCGGCAATGCCTTGGCAAAATCAGTATAATAATCGCGGCTCTTCATGCGACCGTCGCATCCAGCCATTACCACGAAACGTCGGATGGCTCCACTCTTCACGGCCTCCACTACCTTATCGGCAAGCTGAAGCACCTGATTGTGCGCAAATCCACCGATAATCTCTCCGGTTTCCAGTTCCACAGGCGGCTGGCACTGCTTGGCAAGCGCAATCACTTCCGAATAATCCTTATGTCCGTCGGCACCCGTTTCAATGTGCTTGCAGCCCGGATATCCGGTCGAGTTTCCGGTAAACATACGCTCCTTATATGTTGCATTTGAGAGCGGCGGCACAATACAGTTGGTTGTAAACACAATCGGACCGTTGAACGCCGTAAACTCCTCACGCTGTTTCCACCACGCGTTTCCGTAGTTGCCTACAAAATGCTTGTACTTCTTGAAAGCAGGATAATAGTGTGCCGGAAGCATTTCGCTGTGCGTATATACATCCACTCCCGTTCCCTCGGTCTGTTTCAGCAAGTCCTCGATGTCGTGCAAGTCGTGTCCGCTGATCAGAATACCCGGATTCTTTCCTACCCCGATATTCACCTTTGTAATCTCCGGATTGCCGTAACGGGTCGTATTTGCCTCGTCGAGCAGTGCCATCACCTTGACACCCATCTCTCCCGCCTGCATCACCTGCGCCACCCATTCGTCGGCAGTCAGTCCGCCGACAGCAATCTTTGCCAGTGCCGCCTGCATGAACGCATGAATTTCCTCGCTGTTATACCCCAGACGCATGGCATGTTCGTGATAAGCCGCCATACCTTTCAGACCGTAAACAAGCAGTTCTTTCAGTGAACGCAAGTCCTCGTTTGCCTCACGCAATACACCAACCGTAGCCGCCTTCTCTTCGAACGAAGCTTTTTCTCCCTTCCACTCCAGCTCGTCTACTTCGGGAAGTGCAATACCCCGCGCAGCAGCCTCAGCTTTCAAAGCATCACGCAGAGCGATTCCTCTCTCTACGCGGCGCAAAATACTTTCATCGTCGAAATTGGCATTCGTAATGGTAGAAAACAAAGCATCCGTTACAAACGAATCGACTTCCGCCGACACCTTTACCGACTGCTCACGCAAAGCACTGGCAGCCACCGATACGCCTCTTACCGTAAAGAGCAGCAAGTCCATATAACGTGCTGTACTACTATTCTTTCCACACACACCTTTCAGTATACAGCCGGTACCCTTGGCTGCCTCCTGACACTGATAGCAAAACATATTTCCTTCCATAATTTAGATAGTCATTAGTGATTTTTTATTAAGTTTGTGCAAAGATGCCGCTTTCTGCCGGCAATAACTGTAACCTATGTTACAGCCATTCTGAATAATCGTTAAATATAGACAAAATGAACGCCATACAACTTTTACAGCTTCCCTTATTTCAGGGAATATCCGAAGCAGCAGCCCGACAGTTGCTTGCCGAAGCTCCCAACAGTGTCCGTCGCTATAAAGAAGGCGACTTCATTGCCCGTCAGGGAGATCCCTGCCGCTCGCTCTATATATTATGTACAGGAAACGTACGTGCACAAATGGAAAATGCGGAAGGGAAACAAGTTACCATCGACCGGATAAGTGCTCCCGAAGTACTCGCTCCAGCCTTTATATTCGCATCGGAGAACCGCTTTCCGGTAAACATAGAGGTGCAGGAAAACTGTGAAGTACTTGTGCTCGACAAGAACTACTTTCTGGAATTCATGCACAGCCAGCCTGTCATCATGAAGAATTTTATCGAAATGATTTCCGACCGCAGCCTTTTTCTAAGTAAAAAATTAAATGAATTCGCCCTGCAAAGCCTGAAGTCGCGTCTGCTGAATTACCTGAAAATCAACGGACGGATAGACAATCAGCAGGAAGTGGCCTTCATTCTGGGAGTAGCACGTCCTTCGCTGGCACGAGCCTTATCGGAGCTGGTAGCCGAAAAGAAGGTCAGCATGAACGGAAAAGAAGCCATCATTACAGAATGACCAGTCGTGCCGCATAACAAAAACTACGGCACGCTGCTTTCCAAACCCATGCAACTGAAAATTACTTTTTGTCAAAATGACATGCTGATTTCTCCATTATCGCAAAATCCGAGGAAGAATCAAGTCGGCTGCTAAAAATCAAATTCTCACCGTTCCTCCGGAATCCAGATAGACAGCCATTCCTTTCGCCAAGAAACATTATTCATAAAACAGAACACAATCGTATCACAGCGAGAAACTTTCTCGCCTGTTTTAATAGCACAATGCCATGAGTAATCCGTTTCATTTAAAAGAAATTCCAGAGGCAAAAACAGGAAATTTTAGCCTGATTCCTGCTTCAACATAAAAGATGCCGAGATTTTAGATAAAACAACGAAACGTTTTATAAAAACCTCGGCATCTTTTTGAGGAAACAACAGGTCATTTTCACTTCCACAAGCTTTAACATAAAGATTATTTTTAACCTTTACAGGGATTTAGACTGCAAAAATCCGAAGCAGATACAGGTTTGTCATTAACATTTCTCTCTATTTACAGGAAGAATTACGGACTTCCATGCCATACAGATTTGTCGGAATGCCGTAAAATCGTATATTTGCACAGCCAAAAGAAATGCAATGAAGAAAACAGCTTACTTCCTGCTGTTGCTTCTGCTGATAGGAGCATGCGGTTGCCGCAACCGGAAAACATCCTACCCTCCCCTGATCAGACAGGCGGAGTACTGGGCAGAAGCTTGTCCGGACAGTGCCATTACCTGCCTGGACTCGATCGACGCATCCTTGCAGGAACTGACGGAAGAAGAACGGATGTACTGCCACATGCTACGAATCAAAGCCGAAGACAAACTCTATATTCCGCACACCTCCGATTCGCTGATAAACCGCATAGTACGCTTCTACGAGCAGCAAGGAGATGACCGGAGGCTGGCGGAATCACTTTACTACAAGGCAGGAGTGTACCGCGACTGCAACGAACCATCAAGGGCAATACGTACATACCTGAGTGCAGCCGAGGTGGGCTGCAACCACGATACGCTGAACGGTCGCATCTACGGACAACTGGCGGCCCTGTATGCTTATCAAAAAGCATACCATGAAAGCATGAAAGCTTTACGGCAGGCATTGGTATATAACATAAAATGCGATGATTATCTGGGAATTGCCTACAGCTGGAGAGATATAGCACGAATATTCGACCGGCAGTACAGTCCAGACAGCGCAGAAGTGTATTACAGCAAGGCATATAACCTGATGAAAGAAAAAGGATTCACCAGACCGGCATACGGTGTACTGAGCGAATGGGCCGACTTCAAATATGGAAACGGCAGAACAGAGCAGGCAAAAGACATGGCATACGAAGTGCTGGCACACCGTTTCAGTTCATTGTCAGCACTTACACTTGCCAAATCTTACCAGGCTGAAAACCATCCGGATTCTGCCGAAGCATATTGTCGCAAAGCATTACAGGGAACCGACATTTATCATCACCGCACAGCCTATGGCATATTGAAGGAAATAGCACTCTCACAAGGCAAACAGGAAGATGCACACCGTTACGCCCGCTGCTATCGGGAGGTGTCCGACTCCATCAGCAGAATGACACGTACAGAAGCGACAGTACGCATCAATCACGAGGCTGAAAAACTTGATCTGCTCTCGCACATGAAAAGGCTACGGTATATACTGGCGCTGGCACTAATTATGCTGGTGGCAGGAATGATTTATATGGGCAGGAATACCCGTGCCCACCGCAAAGGGGCACAGAAGGATGAGGCACATATACTAACAAAGAATCAGCATGAGGAAAGCCTAACATTCTCGACTGCCAGAGAATCTTTTGCTGCATTCCTCACCGTAACACGTAGTTCAGAACTGACTGATGAATACTGGCAACAGCTGACAGAGACCATAAACAAGGCTTATCCAGACTTTATATCCAGACTGTATCAGTACTACCCGAAACTCTCCTCGCACGAATTCCGTGTCTGCTGCCTGACAAAGATAGGCATGTCACGCACGCAGATGGCAGAACTGCTGAGCCACTCGGTTTCATCCATCAGCAATACCCTGAGCCGGTTGTACACAAAGATAACCGGAGAAAAAGGCAGCGTGCAAAAAATGACCGAGTTCTTATATAAATTGGTATAGTTTATCTATTTCAACACTCAAGCATAGCCATTTTATCCAACTGAATATTAGCCATTTGTAAAATGTGAACAAATTGTGAACATTGTTTTTTCGGCAAAAAGCACTTTTCCCATACATTTGATTCTACAAATTCGTTCATTCACAAAACGACAAAACATATCCTGATACTGCAAGTTATACTTTGTAAAACCTTATTTAGAGTATTGAAAAAATTTAATTACTTATGAAATTTATAGTAGGACTTCTATTTTTCAGCAGTAGTTTGCTAACTGTTTCTCTTCAAGCACAGTCTATACTGAAAGGTATTGTAAAATCAGAAACTGGAACTGCTGTTCCTTATGCATCAATTCAATTATTACAACCGGATTCTACTTTTGTACAAGGAACAGCAACCGATAGTACCGGTAACTATAAAATGACAGTACGGAAAGGAGAATATTTGATGTCTGTCAGTTCAATCGGCTATCTTACCAAGACAATTCCTGTAATTAGCAATGGTGAGAATGACAGGACATTACCAGTCATTACCTTACAGACTAACAATATAATGCTAAACAATGTAGAAATTAAAGGAAGTTCATTCATCCGTAAAGACGACCGAATACTGATAATTCCCGACAAGCAGCAGTTGAAACACTCACATACAGGATACGATTTGCTCTATAATCTGATGATTCCGGGCATGGATGTCGACCGCCGGAAAGGAACAGTATCAGCCATGGGCGGAAACGCCACTTTATATATAGACGGACGCGAAGCAGACTATCGGGAAATAAAGAATCTACGCCCGAAAGATATTGAAAGGATAGAATACATGGATATGCCCACCGGAGAATATGCCGGAGATAAAACTTCCGTAAATTTTATTACCAAGAAGCGGATAAACGGAGGTTATGTGTCGGCAGATGCGGACCAGACAATCGGTTATCTGAAAGGAGATTATAACTTGGGAGTCAAGCTGTATAGTGGTAACACTTCATATACGTTGTTTGGCGGACATTCTATGCAAGAATATGAGAATGAGGGAAGCGTAAATACAGAAACCTATTATTTTCCGGAACATAGTATTGTAAAACAAGGCAATACAGACTTAGACCGCAAGAAGAACAATAGACAATATGCACAGTTGAATATATTGAACCAGACCAACAAACGAAAACTGATGGCCAAGATGGCGTTGGTACACAGTGAAGAGCCGGGCAGTGAACAGGAAAGCAGCCTGACCTATTCGGAGCTATATCCCAGCTCATCCTCCCATAGCAGGATGGAACAGCGCTCGCTGAAACCGTCGTTAAACCTATATGGAGAATTCCGTTTCAATAAGAATCAGAAATTGCAGTGTACGCTGAATGGAGATTACACCGATAACAGTTATGATCGCTCGTATCTGGAAAACAAGTTTATTTCACATAGTAATGTGCAGGAAGAAATGTACACGCTTTCTCCTTCGGTGAAATATTATGCCAAGTTTAAACACGGTAACTCTCTGACAGCTCAAGTTCGTCATATACATCGTATCAGTTCGACTACCTATAAAGGTGATTCTCCTTCCTGGCAACATCTGTGGTCGGGTGAAACCTTATTGTTTCTTAATTATAATCACAAGTTGAGCAAGAAACTCACGTTAGATGCACAAGCGGGTATGTCTTCCTTACAGTATCGTCTGCATGGTCAAGACAAAATCAGCCGGATCAGCCCGCGAGGTTCTGTAGCCTTGATGTACAGCATCAGCAAGAAGCAGTTCCTTGGCGGAGGAATGGCAGTAGGTAATGCCTATCCCGAAATCAATACCATCAACACGGCTGAGCAGACAGTGGATATGCTTCATGTGAAACGTGGTAATCCATATTTGCCTAAGATTTCCATGTATTCGGCATCAGCCAACTATAGCGTACAGTTCGGGCGCTTTAACTTGTTTGGAATCTTCATGTATGATACGGAGATAAACACCACCCTGCCTGCTTTCTTTATTGAAGGGGATAAAGTGGTGGAAACATTCAGAGGTGACGGAGATTATCATTCGTTCCGTGGTGGATTGGATCTTTCGTACAAGGTGACTGATGCGTTACGTTTGAAAATTAGCGGACGCTGGCAGCGTGGATTGATAACAGGAACAGAAAAAGAACATGAAAACAGTGTGTACGGTAAACTGGACATCAATTACTTCTGGAAAGATTTTGCACTGAACATCTACGGACAAATGAAAAGCAAGGAGTTGAGTATGAGTGGTATTTACAGCGAACAGGACGGCTGTTATGGGCTGTCATTGAGTTGGAATCACGGCAACTGGTCACTGGAAGGAGGTACGAATAATCCGTTTATCGACAGCAGCAAGACACGAAATTATCTGACTTCGGAGGTATATAGTTTCGACCGTTACCAATATTACCGATATAATCAGCAAAGCGGATACGTAAAGGTAGCCTATACATTCGAATTCGGAAAGAAAACTTCCCGTGACAGAAATGATGTTGATTATAATATCAATAGCGCAATATTGAAAGTGGAATAATAGAAATAGGCAGCAACACAAGTAAGCTGCACGAGTTTTACGGACTTCCATGCCAGACAAATTTGTCGGAATACCGTAAAATCGTATATTTGCACAGCGTAAAGAAATGCAATGAAGAAAACAGCTTACTTCCTGCTGTTGCTTCTGCTGATAGGAGCATGCGGTTGCCGCAACCGGAAAACATCCTACCCTCCCCTGATCAGACAGGCGGAGTACTGGGCAGAAGCTTGTCCGGACAGTGCCATTACCTGCCTGGACTCGATCGACGCATCCTTGCAGGAACTGACGGAAGAAGAACGGATGTACTGCCACATGCTACGAATCAAAGCCGAAGACAAACTCTATATTCCGCACACCTCCGATTCGCTGATAAACCGCATAGTACGCTTCTACGAGCAGCAAGGAGATGACCGGAGGCTGGCGGAATCACTTTACTACAAGGCAGGAGTGTACCGCGACTGCAACGAACCATCAAGGGCAATACGTACATACCTGAGTGCAGCCGAGGTGGGCTGCAACCACGATACGCTGAACGGTCGCATCTACGGACAACTGGCGGCCCTGTATGCTTATCAAAAAGCATACCATGAAAGCATGAAAGCTTTACGGCAGGCATTGGTATATAACATAAAATGCGATGATTATCTGGGAATTGCCTACAGCTGGAGAGATATAGCACGAATATTCGACCGGCAGTACAGTCCAGACAGCGCAGAAGTGTATTACAGCAAGGCATATAACCTGATGAAAGAAAAAGGATTCACCAGACCGGCATACGGTGTACTGAGCGAATGGGCCGACTTCAAATATGGAAACGGCAGAACAGAGCAGGCAAAAGACATGGCATACGAAGTGCTGGCACACCGTTTCAGTTCATTGTCAGCACTTACACTTGCCAAATCTTACCAGGCTGAAAACCATCCGGATTCTGCCGAAGCATATTGTCGCAAAGCATTACAGGGAACCGACATTTATCATCACCGCACAGCCTATGGCATATTGAAGGAAATAGCACTCTCACAAGGCAAACAGGAAGATGCACACCGTTACGCCCGCTGCTATCGGGAGGTGTCCGACTCCATCAGCAGAATGACACGTACAGAAGCGACAGTACGCATCAATCACGAGGCTGAAAAACTTGATCTGCTCTCGCACATGAAAAGGCTACGGTATATACTGGCGCTGGCACTAATTCTGCTGGTGGCAGGTATGATTTATATGGGCAGGAATATCCGTGCCCGCCGCAAAGAGCCACAAAAGGATGAGGCACATATAATAACCGAAAATCAGCATGAGGAGGAAAACCTAACACCCTCGACTACCAGACAATCTTTTGCTGCATTCCTCTCCGTAACACGCAGTTCAGAACTGACTGATGAATACTGGCAACAGCTGACGGAGGCCATAAACAAGGCTTATCCTGACTTTACATCCACACTGTATCAGTACTACCCGAAACTCTCCTCGCACGAACTCCGTGTCTGCTACCTGACAAAGATAGGCATGTCACGCACGCAGATGGCAGAACTGCTGAGCCACTCGGTTTCATCCATCAGCAATACCCTGAGCCGGTTGTACACAAAGATAACCGGAGAAAAAGGCAGCGTGCAAAAAATGACCGAGTTCTTATATAAACTGGTATAATTTCTCCATTTCAACACTCAAGCATAGCTATTTTATTCTACTGAATATCAATAATTTGCAAAATGTGAACAAATTGTGAACATTGTTTTTTCGGCAAAAAGTACTTTTCCCATACATTTGATTCTACAAATTTGTTCTTCTCCAAACGAAAGAACATATCCTGATACTGCAAGTTAACCAAACGATTATTCAACATAACACATTTCTTATGAATAAAACCGGATTATTAATAATGTCATTGGCATTATTGGGCAACTCTATGCAAGCGCAGAATAAATTATACGGGACAGTAGAAAACAACGGAAAGCCATTGCCCTATGTAACAGTCCGCCTGCTAGAAACTGATTCAACTTTTGTTTCAGGAGTTACCACAGATACATTGGGGAAATATGTCTTCAGCAATATAGAGAAAGGAAACTATTTAGTAGCTCTCAGCTCAATCGGCTATAAGCCAGCGTTCATCCAGATAAAAATGTCTGATAAAAATTTAGAAGTTCCTCTTGTCACACTGGAAACAGAAAACGTTGTACTCGGAGAAGTCGTAGTAAAAGGTACTACATTCATCCGAAAGAAAGACCATACGTTAATTATTCCAGACAAGCAACAATTGAAGCACGCCTATTCGGGATATGATGTTTTGTATAACCTGATGATACCCGGAGTGGATGTAGATCCTCGCAGCAAGAGTGTTTCTACTTCACGGGGAGCTGTAACACTTTATATCAACGGTGTACAGGCAGACTTACGTGAAGTACAGAACCTGCGCCCCAAAGACATAGAGAAGGTAGAATACTATGATATCCCGAGTGGCATCTACACAGGTGATATTGCGTCTATTAATTACATTACAAAAGAGTATAAGGTGGGCGGTTACGTGACTTTAGATGCAGAACAGAATATAGGCTATACCAAAGGTGATTATAACATCGGAGCAAAAATAGCACATGGCAATACTAACTATACTTTTTTCGGTGGATACAATATGGCAGAGCATGACGGAGTACAAAATCAAAAGAATGAGCTGCTGTTTTTTCCAGACTATCAAGTCAATCGAAATCATATGAATGAAGGCGGCTTATACCACAACAATCAGCAGTACGCCCAATTCAAAGTGAATAACAAGACGGATAAGCGTAATCTGTATGCCCTAGTGTCGTTGACCCATAATGATACTCCGCATAATGACCAAAGCGAACAGTTAAATTATACCGGCTATGAAAATAAAAATGTAAGTTCATCGGAACGGGTAAGTGAAGAGAATCTGAAACCGTCCCTTTGTTTGGACGGAGTATTCTATCCCACAAAGAACCAACGTATACACGTCATGCTGAGAGGAAACTATGACCACAACACCTATCAGCGGAATTACTTGGAGGACGAACAGCGTCTGTTTACTAAAGCAGATGAAGACTTATACTCATTCAGAGCAATGGGTGTATATGGCATCAACTTAAAACATAATTCGTTTGGCGCAAGTTTTCTGCACGACCATCAGATTACTTCTTCCGCCTATACCGGAGATAATGAATCCTGGCAACACCTGTGGAAAGGCGAAACTCTATTTTATTTAAATTATACACAATATCTTTTTGACAAACTGACCATTACATTGTCACCCGGTGCATCACTGCTAAATTATAAGTTGCACGGACAGGACTTGCAAAAATATTGGACATTCCGCACTAACTCATGGATTCGTTACCTGATTAATGCCAAGCACCAGTTAGTAGGCGGTTTCGCCATGGGAAACTATCAGCCGGATATCAGCTATATTAATACAATGGATCAAAATATAGATTTTCTACAAATAAAACGAGGAAATCCTAATCTGAATAACCCGATCATACAAGAGCTTTTCTTCACTTATGATGCACAAGTGAAACCCTTTAATCTCCAGTTCAACTTCAACTATACGATTCTGAAAAATAATATTTGTGGGGATTATTATATTGAAAATAACAAACTTGTAAACAGCTACCGTTCAGATACTGACTATAAGAAATGGAAAGCTGAAGTTATATCATCTTGTAAATTGTCAAAGAATTTCCGTACAAACCTGAAGCTCAAATATGAGAAGCTGGACATTGCAAAGATTCCTATCTCGGAAGATAACTTTATGGCTACGCTTGATGTGAATTATTATTTCCATTCGTTTACGTTGAATGCTTACATGAAAACTCCAGAAAGAGGGCTTGACAGCGAATTGTTAGCACTCAAGAAATCACCGTGGAAGTATGGTTTCTCGCTTCGGTTTAACAAAAAGAACTGGCTGGCAGAAGCAGGTACAGATAGTCCATTTACCAAACATTCCCGCTATACGGAATATTCTCCTATCGGTATATATCAGTTCACGCAAGAAAGAACCAGCCGCATCTACCAGCGTACAGGTTACGTGAAACTTGCCTATACTTTCGATTTCGGACGGAAGACTTCGCGCGACAAGAACGATGTAGACCGAAGCATCAACTCGGCTATCATGAAAGTCAACTAAAATCATAGGCTGCTATGGAACACTTCCTGCTGGTATTCTATAGCAGCCTCACCAATTTATTCTCAAACCCTTTTCAATAGCGGACCAGTTTCTTCGGATTCCCGTGCCATGAACAGCCCAGGCAGAATACTTCGCTCACATCGAATCCGTCGAGCGACTCTTCCGGATTTTTAGGTATAACCTCTCCTCCCTCAACAACGTATACCAGACGGCGGTCGCCTGCTTCATTCTTTACATACATGGCAGCAATCTTACACTGCGGACAAAGCATTTTTCTCATTTCTCTATGCTGATTTTTATTAACTTTACAAAAATATAAGATAGAAACAAAAAAAGAATAGTTGTGGTTCTTTTAACAAAAGAAAATTCAGCAAACCGGCATATATTCATATTGAAAAGCTTTATTTTGCAGAAATTATTTTAAGACGCATGAACAATACAACGCTCTATATTAAAAACATGGTGTGCTACCGCTGTATTATGGTGGTAGAAGACTTGCTTGCCAAACTGGGCTTTACACCCTTGCATGTTGAGCTGGGAAAGGCTATCATACAGGAAACTGTCGGAAAAGCCGAACTGGAACATATCCGGCAAACGTTACAGTCTGTGGGATTTGAACTGATAGACGACAAACGCAACAGGCTGATAGAGCAAATCAAGCAGGAAATTATCCGGCTGGTACATAGCCAAAACGGTGAACTTAAAACAACTCTGTCGGACTTTCTTGCCGACAGGCTTCATCACGATTACAGCTCCTTAAGCAAACTGTTTTCGGAAACCAACGGAATCACCATCGAAAAATATTTCATCCTGCAAAAAATAGAACGTGTAAAGGAGCTGCTCGTATACGACGAACTGTCGCTCAACGAAATAGCTACTCTGTTGAACTACTCCAGTGCCGCCCACCTAAGCAACCAGTTCAAGAGCATTACCGGAATTACACCCAGCGAATTTAAAAAGCAGAAAACACATCCCCGCAAAGGGCTGGACCAAATCGTATAAATCATATCCATAATTTTGTAACATACATAAAGGTCTGCCACTGTATCTTTGCATCAGAATCAAAAGAAAAGAACAATGGCAAATCAACAAATAGTAAAACAGACATTTCCCGTACTGGGCATGAGTTGTGCCGCCTGCGCTGCGCGTGTAAGCAAAACACTGAACCGTCAGGAAGGAATGCATTCGGCCAACGTGAATCTGGCGGCAGCTATTGCCACCGTAGAATATGATCCGTCGCTCTGCTCGCCCGAAACAATGAAGCAGGCTGTACAAAAAGCAGGATTCGACTTGCTGATTGACACGGCCAAGGAAGCCGAAAAAGAAGCTAAAGACGCACACGACGCTCATTACAAGCAACTGAAATTCCGTACAACATGGGCTATTATCCTATCGCTCCCTGCCGCCATTATCGGCATGTTTTTCATGGATATGCCATACGCCAACTATATCATGTGGATATTATCGACTCCGGTGGTGTTCTGGCTGGGAAGCGGCTTCTATGTCAATGCCTGGAAACTGCTGAAACATCGTTCGGCCAACATGGATACGCTGGTGGCAAACAGCACCGGAATTGCTTACCTGTTCAGCTTGTTCAACTTGTTTTTCCCCGATTTCTGGCTGTCAAGGGGAGTGACTCCGCATGTATACTTTGAAGCTGCCAGCGTGATTATCGCCTTCATCCTGCTGGGACGCACACTGGAAGAACGTGCCAAAGGCAATACATCGGCTGCTATCAGGAAACTGATGGGACTACAGCCCCGTACAGTTATCATCGATGACGGAACCGGCGAACGGGAAGTAAGTATTAATCAGATTGTTCCAGGCAACATGATTGTCGTGAAACCGGGAGAACGTATCGCTGTGGATGGTACCGTAACCACGGGCAGTTCCTTCGTAGACGAGAGTATGCTGAGCGGTGAACCCATTCCTGTTCAGAAAGCAGCGGGAGCAAAAGTGTATGCCGGAACCATCAATCAGAAAGGAAGTTTCCGGTTTCGGGCTGAAAAAGTGGGAGCCGATACGATGCTTTCTCACATTATTCATCTGGTACAGGAAGCTCAGGGAAGCAAAGCGCCCGTACAGCAACTGGTCGACAAAATTGCAGCTGTATTCGTCCCTGCTATCATGACAATTGCCGTGCTTACTTTCATTGCATGGATCGTGCTGGCGGAGAACGGCTTTACGCACGGACTGCTGGCAGCCGTTACCGTACTGATTATTGCCTGTCCGTGCGCCTTGGGACTGGCTACTCCTACGGCTATTATGGTGGGTATCGGCAAAGGGGCCGAAAACGGTATACTGATCAAGGATGCCGAAAGTCTGGAAATGGCCAAAAAGATAGATACGATTGTACTCGACAAGACGGGAACCATAACGGAAGGGAAGCCTGTGGTGACAGACATTGTCTGGGAAACTGAGAATGCTGATATACAGCGTATCTTTCTGGAACTGGAAAAGCATTCCGAACATCCGCTGGCTACAGCCGTGGTACAGGCTTTGTCACGATTGAATTCCGAAAAAGGACAAGACATGTTGCTGACGGGTTTCGAAAGCATCACGGGACAAGGTGTAAAAGCAAGCTGTAACGGTAAGACGTATTACGCCGGAAACCACCGGATGCTTACCGAAAAGGGAATCGCTATCTCTCCTAACCTTTTGGCAAAGGCTGAAGCTTTCGCACAGGAAGCCAAGACCGTCATCTGGTTTGCCGACGAGCAGCAGGCACTGGCGACTTGTGCCATTGCCGACCGGATAAAGGAAACATCGAAGAAGGCTATCGCTGAGTTACAGCAAAGAGGTATTTCGGTTGTCATGCTGACGGGCGACAACGAGCAGACTGCCCGGCGGATTGCTTCGGAAGCTGGTATCACTGAATTCCGCGCAGAAGTGTTGCCTCAGCAAAAATCGGAGTATATCAAGCAGCTTCAAGCGGAAGGAAAACATGTAGCCATGGTAGGCGACGGCATCAACGACAGCGCCGCTCTTGCCCAGGCCGACCTGAGTATCGCCATGGGACAAGGAAGCGACATCGCCATGGATGTGGCAAAGATGACCATTATATCGTCCGACCTGACTAAAATAAGCGAGGCCATCCGGCTTTCGACACTCACCGTACGTACCATTCGCGAGAACTTATTCTGGGCATTTATCTATAATGTGATAGGTATTCCCATCGCAGCCGGCATACTTTACCCTTTCACGGGATTCTTGCTGAACCCGATGATTGCCGGTGCAGCCATGGCATTCAGCTCGGTTTCGGTGGTAACCAACAGCCTCCGGCTACGGATGAAACGAATCAGATAGTCCTCTAAATCAACAAATAAAGTCAACGCTGACGGCCTGCCTGCTGTCTTTTATGCATGAAACGTTTTGCAAGATATTTACGCACCGGTTCATCGTATAACTTCAGACACAGGTAGGCTAAAACGATATTACCGGCCATCAACAAGGTTGCAACTTCCCATGTTTCTCCGAAAGTGAAATACTGATTCTTTATCAGCCACGCGTAAAACAGGTAATAGAAAGGATAGTGAATGATATAAACGGGGAAAGATATATCGCCCAAGAATTTACATACGGAAGAGGAAATCGTATCGGTGGTAGAACCGGAAGCACCTAGCCATACCAGAACCGGGAAAACAATCATAATGCACACCATTTCAAACACGCCGTTGTAACAGATGGGTTCCAAGCCCGGAATAAACGGTACGTAAAACAGGCCTATCAATACCAGTGAACAAATCCAGAATGCGCCACGAACCTTCACGGGTTTAAAATAACGGCACACCAGCATACCAAGACTGAAGGGGAAAAGCATGCGCAACAAGCCTCCGATAAAATTGACAGAATCGAGTGTCCATCCTACTCCGAGCGAGCCGTAACCCGAATAATCGGTCAGTGTAAAGAAGGCTAAGCCTATTCCCATGACAGCCGTCCACACAGCCAATGCTTTGTTGCTGAAACGATGAATAAACAATGCGTACAAGATATTGCCTATATACTCGAAGAAAAGTGACCATGCAGGACCATTCAGCGGAAACATTTCGCCATTTCCGCGTATTTCGTAACTGCAACCCGGCACGGCAGGGATAAAGAACATGGCGCACAAAAGGGCAATCATCACAGCCGACGTAGCAACATGTGTTCCGTCCCACTGCACGCTACCCTGTATTAAGAAGGTAATTACTCCCAATACAGCTCCCATCACAACCATGGGATGCAGACGAATCAAACGACGCTTAAAGAAGTTGCCGTAAGACATTGATTTTCCCCAGCGGTCGTCATACGCATAAGCGATGACAAATCCGGACAAGATAAAAAAGAAGTCCACGGCCAAATATGCATGATTAGGGGTTTCGATGATGGGGGCATTAGCCGCAAAAGCATAGCCTTCAAAAATATGATACCATAAGACCAAGATAGCAGCTACTCCACGTAAGCCGTCAAGCAGGTCGTAATGAGGCTTTGTATCAGAAAAGGCTGCAGATGCTTTCAATTGTTGCATGATTACTATTTTTAATTAGACAAAAATTCATTTCGGTTAATCACCAAACAAAGTTAACACCTATCAGCCAATAAAAAGTTGTCCTACATCAAAATCGGCTGCTACAGCCCTCTATCGTTCTCATTCGACCGCAACCGGCTCAGCGTCGACAAGGTAATTCCTAAGTAAGAGGCAATGTATCCCAAGTTCGTCCGCTGGCAAACGTAGGGGAACTGTTTCTGAAACTCTTCATACCGTTCTTTGGCGGGAAGCGTCAGCCGCTCCTTATGGCTCCGGTGCAACCGCCGGTATTCATTCTGATGAATGATTCTTCCCCAGTTGCAGAACTCCAGATTGGTTTCAAACAAATGCCTCAAATCGGTCAGTTGTATTCTGTAAACTTCTACGTCTTCCAGTGTTTCGACAAACTCTTCGCTCTTCTTATTATAATACAATTCATCCATGCTGAAGACAATTCCACCTTCGCAGGAAAAGGAGGTCGTAATCTCTTCCCCGTCCACCAGCCAGAACGAACGTGTCATCCCCTTTTCAATGAAATAGGCATACTTGCAAAACATATTTTCTTTTATCAGCTGATGCCTTTTGGGATAGTTACATTTTACGACAAGACTTTCCAGCTTCTCTACCGTTTCATCAGACATCGGGCACAAGGCTCGCATACACTCCACAACATGTTTCATAAGACAATCTCGTTTTTCATACCGACAAAGATAACAAAGAAAATATACAACATCAATCAAAACCTGCGACTTGCTTGTATTCTGACGCGAATCTCGCTCAAATAGAACCCGCTGCAAGCTAAATACGGCACGGAATTTACTATCCCCATCCCAGCAGAAACCCTCTTCTCTGAAAGCGAAACGACCGTAAAAAGATGATACGGTTTCAGAAAATAGTTGTATATTTGAATCGTTATCTAAGTTTTTGATAAGTTTTTAATCCCGACATGCCCGTAAATTCGACCAACCATATAGAGTTACAGTCTTTCGATTTATATTACCGTATTGAACAAATACACCGGCAACCCGCCGCAGCTCTTGAAAATATCCGTGCCAAATATATTCTGCTTTACAAGGTTTTGGAACAAGCCTGTTACGAACTGACGACAGGAGTTACGTTTTCGTTTGCCAACTTGTTTTCGCGTCTGGACTATATTTGCAAGGAAAAACGGATGACTCCTTCCGACAAGTATGCCATACAGACCATGCGCCGCAATTGCAATGCAGCCATGCGCGATGACTTTCATCCGGTGATGGAAGAGTATTTATACGACCTGCGGGCGATTGTCCGCTTTGTATCGCTGGCTTTCGATGAAGACATTCCGGCTTCGCTGATACCGGAAATTCCTCATTCCAATCGCCCCTACCACGGTACACGGCATTCACGCATTCCGTATATCCGCGCCGCAGTCAGCAGTTGGGACGATACAAAAATATTTGCCGCAACCGACAGTGACGAAGATCCTTTCATCATCATCGACTATGCCAAAGGTGGCTATAACGGCGACTTGCTGTACCTGAAAGAATTGCTGACAGAAAATCTTCAGTTGAATCTGCTGGACGTACGTGTAGACGAGGAGAATCATTACATCCCGAACCTGATAGTGATTCATCCTGATTATCTGATAGACATCAGTTCGCTGGCTGCCTGCTTCCGCGAATACGGGCATCATCCGCTAAACTTCTTCATGAATAAGGTAAAGCCTAAGGCTAATACGGCTCCGATCCTGATGGGTAACCTGGCAAGCCAGTTCCTCGATGACTACATCAACGAGCGGGACGACAAACCTGTAACTTATAAAGATACGATCAAGAAGTTCTTCGCTGCGTCGGCACTGGAGTTCTGTACCTGCCCCATCCCTGCCAACTTTCACGAGCAGGCGCAGGCGCAGATGATAAATATCCGGTCGTTTGTGCACGATATCTTACCGCATAACATTCAGGCTTTCGACAAGCACAATACCTTGCTCGAGGCTTCTTTCATCTGCGAACAACTTGGTTTGCAGGGACGTGTGGATATGCTTCAAAAGGATTTCAAGGTGCTTGTGGAACAGAAATCCGGAAAGAGGGATGAATACAACCGCCGTCACAAGGAGGATCATTTCATCCAGATGATGCTTTATCAGGGGGTGCTGATGTATAACTTCGGACGTAAGACGGAGGATTTGCAGACGTTCTTGCTTTATTCCAAATATACCGACGGTCTGATGATCGAGCACTTTGCCGAAACCTTGTTCCGTGAAAGTATCCATCTGCGCAACCAGATTGTAGCACATGAGATTGCTTTCGGCGAAGGAGCCATCGCTCCTGTTACGGAAGAGCTGAATACCGACTTGCTGAACGAACTGCAAGTACACAGCAAATTGTGGAACGACTATCAGGAGCCGCAGTTGCAGGAAACCATCAATACGCTGAAACGTTGCACCCCATTGGAGCGGGCTTATTTTCAGCGTTTCTTTACGTTCGTTTCGAAGGAGCAGATTTTAAGCAAGACAGGCGGAAGAAACGATCCGTCCAACGGTTTTGCCGGACTCTGGCATACGCCTCTTGCCGAAAAGATTGAGTCGGGAAACATCCTGCTCGGGCTGACCATTACCGAAAAGCGTCAAAGTGCCCCGGGAAAAGGTTACGACATCATCGACTTGAACATTCCCGAACAGGGAGAGGATTTCCTGCCTAATTTCCGGACGGGCGATATCATTATCTTCTATGCCTATCGGGGAGAACCGGATGTACGCCGGCAGATTCTGATGAAAGGGAATATTGTAGACATTCAGCCTCGGCAACTGACTGTGCTTTTACGCAACGGTCAGCAGAATAAAGATATTATAGGTAAGGAGGATGAAGTCTTTGCCATAGAACATGATTCCTCGGATGCTTCGTCGGTGAATGCGATACGTGGACTCTATGCTTTCCTGTCTGCCCGTGCCGACCGCAAGGAGCTGCTGCTGGGACTGCGTACGCCTCAACAGCATCCGGAGCGTAGTCTGAATGGTTCGTACAAAGGTTTCGACGAACTGATCCTGAAAGAGAAGCAGACCGATGACTACTTTTTGCTGGTAGGCCCTCCGGGAACAGGAAAAACTTCGTGTGCTTTGCGCTACATGGTAGAGGAAGCATTAACCGATCCGGATGCCTCTCTCCTGCTGTTGTCGTATACCAATCGTGCGGTAGACGAAATCTGCAACATGCTGGTCGGTTCGGGAATCGCAGAAAAGACTCCTTTTATCCGCATAGGAAATGAGTTGTCGTGCGACAAGCGTTTTGTTCCTTATCTCTTAAAGTACAGCCTTGCCGACTGCCCGAAGCTGACGGATATTCAGAAGAAAATCTCGCAGACACGCATCTTTGTGGGTACGACCACTGCCATAAACAGCCGGTTGCATTTGTTCAACTTGAAACACTTTACACTGGCTATCATTGATGAGGCGTCGCAGATACTGGAACCGGACTTGATTGGCATCTTGTCGGCACGCCACAACCGTGACAATGCCATCGACAAATTTATATTGATCGGCGACTACAAGCAGTTGCCTGCCATTGCTCAGCAAAATGAAGAAGAAGCCCGAATAGACGATCCGTTGTTACAGTCCATCGGACTGACCGACTGCCGTAACTCTCTTTTCGAGCGGCTATACAAACAAAGTGATGAAGCCTTCCGCAGCGTCCTGCACAAGCAAGGTCGCATGCATCCTGCCATATCGGAGTTTCCGAACAATACGTTTTATTATCGTGAGCAACTGGAACCTATTCCTCTGGCTCATCAGGAAGAAAGCCTGCCCTATCCGTCGGCACCTGCCCCTCAGGACAACCTGGACAGACTGATACAAACCCGGCGCATGGTGTTTATTCCTTCGGAAACGCCGGACAACATTAATTATTCGGAAAAGACAAACATCAACGAGGCACGTATCGTCGCAACCCTCCTGACTCGTATCTACCGGATGACATCGGAAACATTTGATGCCAACAAAACGGTCGGCGTTATCGTTCCTTATCGCAATCAGATAGCCATGATACGCAGAGAAATCGCTCAGACAAGCATTCCCGAGTTAAATAATATTTCAATCGACACCGTAGAACGCTATCAGGGAAGTCAGCGCGATGTGATTATTTACTCGTTTACCATCCAGAATTTCAGTCAGTTGAATTTCCTGACAAGCAATACTTTCCGGGAAGGAGAATACTTAATAGACCGTAAACTGAACGTAGCAATCACCCGTGCCAGAAAGCAATTGTTCCTGACCGGCAACCCGCAGATACTGGGAGCGAACATCACATTTTACAAACTCATGGAATATATTCGTATGAACAACGGATACATCGATGTGGGTACAGCTGCCTTTTGTCGGGGAGATTTCGAATTGCCTGAATGTATCAGCGGCTGGGATGTGCAGTCGGATAGTTATCTGCTTCCGGAATCTTTCCGCAATGCGTTTCAGAAGATCGTGACAGTCGATGATGAAGTTCTGAACGATGAAGCTCGCAATCGGGAACTGACCGCTTACGGGAGGTACGACTTTTCCTCTCCGGATACTGAAATTCCGGCAAGCGAACGTCTGCAACTATACAACTATTATTATATGCGGCGGGCCTATTGTGCAGCTCGGGCATTGTATGAAACCAATGGCAACTGGCTGTTCAACGCTATCCGAAATGTATCGGGGCGTGTCGTTTTCTGCGATCTGAGTTATGAAAGCGGAGCTTCGGGACTGGCTTTCGTCGATGCCTGCCGTCGCCTTCCTCATTTAGACCTGACTTACTTAGGCATTTATCCCATAGAGGAAATGGATAAGGTAGCCCAACTTTTCTTTGAACAGGAAGCATACCGTTCGGTTATGTGCAGCTTCTATCCGAGAATCGGTGCCGTACCTTCCACTTTCTGGTCGACACACAGTGTACTGTCGGAACTGATTATATTCAATCTGTCCAGTCTGTTCGACCGTATTTCTCCTCGCGAGGCACGGGATCTGGCCTTACAGATTAACCAGTTGGTGCATGCCCGTCCGCTGAACCACTATGCAACTCTGTTCCGTGATGACGCAGGTGAACGTATGAACAATCATTCCTACAAGACATTCTGTGCACACCTCACGCAGGCAATCCGCCCGCTGAATGAACAAATGCCTTTTGCCGACCGGTTTTTCTATAGCCGTGAAGCCGAACATGTGCCTGTATCTGAAACCTTCATGTACGAAATACGTAGTAACAAATAACTCCAAAACCTCAACTGCCATATGAATCCATCAACAACAAAACGTGCAATTATCATGGGAGCTACTTCTGGAATAGGCTACGAAGTGGCTAAATTATTAATAGCCGAAGGCTGGTACCTCGGGATTGCAGGCCGGCGTCTGGAAAAGTTACAGGCCTTTCAGCGGCAAGCCCCTGAAAGAATTCAGATCCGCCCCATTGATATTCGTAAAGAGGGAGCCGAAAAAGAGTTGGATGCGCTGATAGACGAAGTAGGAGGAATGGATTTGTATGTACACTGTTCCGGTATCGGCTTCCAGAATTTTGAATTAGCTCCCGACATTGAGCTGAACACCTTGGAAACGAACGGAACAGGATTTACCCGCATGGTAGGACATGCTTTCCGCTTTTTCCTTCAACAAGGCAAGGGACACATAGCGGTTATCAGTTCCATTGCGGGAACGAAAGGACTGGGCATCGCTCCTGCTTATTCGGCAACCAAACGCTTTCAGAACCTATATATCGACGCACTGGAACAGCTTGCCCACATGCACCGCTCCCCCATCTGCTTCACAGATATACGTCCCGGCTTCGTTGCTACCGGACTACTCAACGACGGAAAACATTATCCCATGCTGATGAAACCGGAAAATGTAGCACGACACATCATACGTGCCATCCATCGCAAGCAGCGCATTGCCATTATCGACTGGAGATACAAGGTGATGGTCTTTTTCTGGAAGCTCATTCCTGCCGGAATATGGAAACGAATGCGGGTTAAGAATTAAGCCTCTTTTGCTACAATAAGACGCAAACGACGGTATACATAAATAAATGCCGGAATCAGGAACAAGTTAGCGAAAAGCCATGCAGTAGGATCACCCATACAAACGCCTAAAAATCCCCACATCGGAACAATGATCAGACTGACTAATATACGGGCAATCATTTCCGAAACTCCGGAGAACATGGCAAGTTTGGTATATCCCGCTCCCTGAATGGTGTAACGCAAAATACTAAGCATTCCCAATAAAGGGAAGAACGATACATTGATATGCAAGAACAAGGCTGTATCTGAGATAATTTCTGTTTCGTCGGGCGCAATAAACAACAGGGCAAACTTGTCGGCAAAGGCCCACATGATAGCAGCAACTACAGCCACATAAATAATCATCATCAGCGAAGCCGACTTGATGCCTTGCCAGATACGGTCTGGTTTCCCGGCACCATAGTTCTGACCGCTATAGGTTGCCATCGCCATTCCCAAGCTATCGAGGGCACACATCACGAACATCTTGATACGCATCGCTGCGGTGAAAGCTGCGACACATGCTGTACCCAGTGCGTTATTTGCACTCTGAAGCATGATACTACCGATAGCCGTTATGGAAAATTGAAGTCCCATCGGAACTCCGATATACATTAATTGTCGGGCAAGTTCCGGACGGAAACGACGATCGGAGGCCTCTGTTTTCAGAATATCAAACTTACGATACATGTAGAAATAGCATAGTACAGCCGATACTCCTTGAGAAAAGACAGTAGCCACGGCAGCGCCTGTTACTCCCCACCCCATAACCAATATGCAGAACAAGTCGAGGATAATATTCAATATGGTAGAGAAAAGCAAGAACCAGAATGGTGTCTTACTATCTCCCAATGCACGGATGATACTGGAAAGCAGGTTATAAAAAAAGGTACACGGCACTCCGATAAAAGTAACCAGCAGATAATTGTAAGCTCCCTGAAAAATGTTCTCCGGAGTCTGCATGGTACGAAGAATAAAAGCACACAATAAACTGGTCAATATGGCTATGACCACCGACATGACTCCGGCAATCTTCAAGCTGACGGAAACGTAACGCCGCATCGTCACATAATCGTGTGCCCCGAATTTCTGCGCTACCGGAATGGCAAATCCGCCACAACATCCGTTGCAGAAGCCTAAAATGAGAAAGACAACCGAAGTGCTTGCTCCTACGGACGCTAAAGCATTAATTCCAAGGAACTTTCCAACGATGGCAGCATCGACCAATGAATAAGTCTGCTGCAACAAGTTTCCCAACAATAAGGGTAAGGTAAAGTTGAAAATCAGCGGCAATGAAGGCCCCGCTGTCATCTCTCTCAATTGTGCCATATCTGTGTCTGTTTCTGAAATCGAATACAAAATTACGGAAACCCGCGCTTGATTGTGCTTTCAAATGAATATTTTTCTCATTTCAGGCCTCAAAATCTTGCGATAAATCAAGAGTTATCTCAATGTCCTTCCCTTGTCGCGTAAATAGATCAAGTGCTTGGGAGTTCCTACTACTTGTGATGTATAAATACCTGTATGTCCAGAAAATAAATAAGCTACTACGCAGGCTATCCCCAAATAAATGCCCGGTTCTATACCAAAAAGCTCAATGCCCATAAATGTACAAGCTATAGGGGTATTGGTTGCTCCGGCAAAAACGGCTACGAATCCCAAGCCTGTCAGTAAACTCATAGGCAACGGAACTATGAATGATAACGCACTACCTAAGGTAGCTCCGACAAAGAACAGAGGAGTTACCTCTCCACCTTTAAAACCGACTCCAATGGTAAAAGTCGTAAAAAGCAGTTTCAGCAAAAAGTCGTACCACATCTGTTGCTCCGAAAAAGAAGCAACGATAGTCGGGACACCCAAGCCAATGTATTTAGTAGTGCCCAATGCCCAAACAGCCAAAGCTATGATTACTCCTCCTGCAACCGGGCGCAAAGGCGGATAGGAAATATACTTTTTAGCCAGTCCGCCCCAAAAGCCGATAGAACGAGAGAAAATCATCGCAACAATTCCGAATAATATACCCGAAAGAGCAACCCATAAAATACTGGCAACTCCCAGTGCCGGTACTACAGGTGCCGGATAAAGTGTATGCTCCACTCCCCACGCATGACAGGCCAACTGAGCAAAAGCAGCCGAAAGGAAAACCGGAAGAATCGCTTCATACCGCATTCGACCAACGACAATCACCTCCAGACCAAACACAGCTCCCGCCAAAGGAGTTCCGAATACAGAAGCAAAACCTGCACTGATACCGATTGCTACCATCACCTGATGGTCACGCTTAGGCAGACGGAACAGCTTGGAAAAACGATCGGCTATCGCTCCTCCCATCTGCACACCGGTTCCTTCACGTCCGGCTGAACCACCAAAAAGATGAGTCAACACCGTTCCGATATATACGAGAGGTGCCATACGGAAAGGAATAATATCGTGGGGAGAACGGATTTCCTCTATCAGAAAGTTATTCCCCCGTGCTGCTGTTCCCGCCAGATAATGATACATCAGTCCGATCAACAAGCCAGCTACGGGAAGCAAAGCGATAATCCATAAATGATGTTCACGATACTGAGTAGCCCACTCCAGAGAAACCAGCAAAAGTGCAGAAGCCGAACCTATGCAGGCTCCAGACACAGCTGAAAGAAAAAGCCATTTAATTAAATAAGGAAATAATGGAAATTGTTCCTGTCTCGTCACAAAGTTTTGTTTCTTTAAAATTTTCATCTCTTGTCTTTTTCAAATTTTTCTTATACCATAAATATATTTTCTCAAAAAATGAAAGCCGGAACTCTTTTCGGACAAGCAGATGAGGACATAATTACCCTGCCAGCCTTACAAAAGACTAACTCCGGCAGGAACTATCAGCTATTCTATTAGCGGTTTATAACAGGGAAGTCCCATTCCCCGATTTCAGAAATCTGTCTGAATCTTCCAACAAATACCAGCCCGACTTAGGAAATCGGCCGCAAAGGTATAATAAAATCCAGAAATAAAAAAACTGTTTCTCGACTCACGTCGAGAAACAGTCACAACACAAACACAAAATAAAACACGACAAAACTACTATGCATAAACGCCCCGTCCCCTATAAGGGAACAGACAATACTTGTACATATTCACATACATCCAAGTACCTTAAGCGTCTGCATCAATAAAACATTTCTTCAAACGTTTTGGTTTTATATATTAACGTTTTTTATCAAAACAAATTTTAGCCACTTATTGTACTCCTCTTTCACGAAGTTTTAACTGCCAGTTCCAAGCTGAACGCAATGTTTCTTCTATTGAAGTTTCAGCTCTCCAGCCCAGCTCGTTATTTGCATAAGTAGGATCTGCCCATACTTGTTCAATATCACCGGCACGACGACCTGCAATCTGATAATTCAATTTAACTCCTGTAGCAGCCTCAAATGCATGAATCAGTTCCAAAACGGAAACGCCTCTACCGGTACCGATATTGAATACTTCCACTTTATCTTTCTGCTTATTCTGCAAAATACGGTTCATTGCGATGACATGTGCCTTGGCCAAATCTACCACATAAATGTAGTCGCGAATACAAGAACCGTCAGGAGTATTGTAATCATCACCAAAAACACTCAGTTTTTCACGAATACCAATAGCCGTCTGAGTCAGATACGGAATAAGGTTCTGCGGAACACCATTTGGCAATTCACCGATAAGAGCACTTGGATGAGCGCCAATCGGGTTGAAATAACGCAACAGGATAGCATGGATAGGAGAACCGGAAGCTACTGTATCACGAATAATTTCTTCATTAATCTGTTTCGTGTTTCCATAAGGAGACTCTGCTTTCTTAATCGGAGCTTCTTCCGTAACGGGAAGTTTGTCCGGCTGTCCATATACTGTACACGAAGATGAGAAGATAATGCCCGGCACATTGTGTTTAGGCATCAGTTCAAGTATATTGATCAATGAAACCAAGTTATTGCGATAATACAATAAAGGTTTCTGAACAGATTCGCCAACAGCCTTACTTGCTGCAAAATGGATAATACCTTTAATGCCCGGATATTTAGCAAAAACAGCATCCATTCCTGCATAGTCCAAGCAGTCTACCTGCTCGAATTCAGGACGAATACCTGTAATCTTTTCTATGTTATCGACTACGTCGGCACGCGAGTTCGAAAGATTATCTACGATAATTACCTCGTAACCACTATTCTGAAGTTCTACAACTGTATGAGAACCGATATACCCCGTTCCACCTGTAACCAGAATTCTTTCTTTCATATTGCTATTAAATTACGTCCTATAAATATTTGCTTCAACAAAAGTAGAAATAATTATCGAATATCACACAATCTGTCAGAAAAAACTATATCAAATTCTTTAAATAAATATACAGACATACAAAAAGAGCAGAGCCTCTTCATCCGTTCGGATATAAGAAGCTCTGCTCTCCTATATATATAAGGTGTACCTTATCCGTTATTGCAAGCCAAACAAAACAGCCAAACCTTTATCTACACCAGAGAATCCCATGAATGCCATTGCCAGCAAACCAGCAGTTACCAATGCAATAGACATTCCACGCATGCCTTTCGGAATATTGACCAAGCTGAGTTGTTCGCGAATACCTGCAAACACAATCAGCGCCAAAGCGAATCCGAGTGCCGTAGAGAATGCATAGATAACACCTGTCAGCAAATCATAGTTTTTCTGGATAACCAGAATAGTAACACCCAGAATACAGCAGTTTGTCGTAATCAAAGGCAAGAATACTCCCAGTGCCTGATACAAAGCCGGAGAAACTTTCTTCAAGATGATTTCCACCATCTGTACCAATGCAGCGATGACAAGGATAAATGCAATGGTCTGCAAATAACCCAGTCCGAAAGCATCAAGGACAAACTTCTGGATAACATACGTTACGATGGTAGCCAGTGTCAACACGAAAGCAACAGCAGCTCCCATACCCATAGCGGTTTCTACCTTCTTAGATACGCCCAAGAACGGACAGATACCGAGGAATTGTGACAACACAATGTTGTTCACAAAGATAGCGGTGATAAATATCAATATATATTCCATATCTTTTTCTTTTTAGGAGTTATGCCTTTTTCAGACGGTTTACGATAGCAATGAGGTAACCCAACACAATAAATGCACCAGGAGCCAGCACGAAAATCAGCATGCCATAGTCTTCAGGCATGATGGCGATGTTGAACAACTTACCTGTTCCAAGGAATTCACGAACACCACCCAGCAATGTCAAGGCAATGGTGAAGCCAAGTCCCATACCCAGACCGTCGAAGAACGACGACAGCGGATTGTTCTTTGCAGCAAAAGCCTCTGCACGTCCCAGCAAGATACAGTTCACCACAATCAAGGGGATAAACAAACCAAGGGTAGCATACAGAGCAGGAACATATGCCTGCATAACCATCTGTAACAAGGTTACGAACGAAGCGATAACCACAACGAAGATAGGAATACGTACCATGTCGGGAACCAGATTCTTTATCAACGAGATTACCACATTCGAACAAATCAGTACGAACATCGTAGCCAGTCCCATACCCATACCATTGATGGCCGAAGAGGTAGTACCCAAAGTAGGACACATACCCAGAAGGAGTACAAACGTAGGATTTTCCTTAACAATCCCGTTCATCAATACTTTAAAATTATTCATAGTCTGCTCCTCTCCTATTAATTATTTTCAACATTTGTACTATCAGCCGCAGCAGCCGGTGCTTCATCTTTCGATGCAGCGTGTGAAGTAGCCCCACTCATGCTGTCTACATGCTGATTCTTATATGCAGCATACGCATTGTTCACTGCCAGCAAGAAAGCGCGCGAAGTAATGGTAGAGGCAGTGATTGCATCAATCTGTCCACCATCCTTGCTTACTGTCAAAGGTGCTTCACCCGGATTCTTTCCGGTAATGTCACCCTTGGCTCCTTTCTTAAACCAGTCGGCAGCCTTCGAACCCAGTCCCGGAGTTTCGGCATGGCTCAGCAAAGAATAGTCGATGATGTTGCCATCGTTATCAAAACCAACCAGAACAGTCAGCGTACCACCAAAACCATTAGCAGACGATTCTACGGCAGCACCAATAGGCTGTCCATCTTTCGTTGCCTTATAAATTTTGTAAGTTGCACCATTTACTTCTACAGTTTCGGGCGCTTCGGCAGGATTATTGTCGAATCCCGGAACCACTACAGCAATTGCATCGCTCAATGTCTTGGCATTTGCCTGTGCAATCGGCTCAGCGGTCACATCGTTTACCCAGCCCAGCAGAGCTCCGGCTACAACAGAAAAGCCAGTCAGTGCCAGAGCCATATTCTTTAAAGATGATTCAAGTTTTTTCATTTCTTCACTACCTCCCCGAATCGTTTAGGTTTACAATAAGTGTTAATCAACGGAGTAAATGCATTCATAATGAAGATAGCGAATGACATTCCTTCCGGATAAGCACCGAAAAGACGAATAACAACTGTCAGGAATCCGATAGCCACACCGTAAATAATCATGCCTTTATGAGTCATCGGCGAAGTAACATAGTCGGTTGCCATGAAGATAGCTCCCAGCATCAGTCCACCTGTAAACAGATGAGCGAACGGCGATGCGTAAACAGTCGGGTTAGCCAGATGCATCAAGCCAGAGAAAACAAATACAGTTACAATGATTGACACCGGAATATGCCATGAGATAATCTTCTTCCACAACATATATGCCAGACCGATCAGCAAAGCCAATGAACTGATTTCACCGATACATCCCGGATTATTACCCAAGAACAGGCTCATCGTATCAGGCAACTGGCTCAATGCACTTGCATCGCCATGTACAGCCTGCTTCATCAGTGCAAGCGGAGTAGCAGCTGTTTCAGCATCCGTATAGCTTGCCCACTGTCCGGCAACAGGCCATGAAGTCATCTGTACCGGGAAAGAAATCAGCAAGAAGATACGTCCCACCAGTGCAGGGTTAAACGGATTGCATCCCAGTCCGCCGAAAGTCATCTTACCTACGCCGATAGCAACCAGCGCACCGATAATGATAATCCACAACGGAAGATTAGAAGGCAAGTTAAATGCCAGAAGAAGTCCCGTCAACGCAGCCGAACCATCGGTGATGGTTGTACGTTCACGTTTCAGGATGTATTTTGTAATAGCCCATTCAAAGAACAGACACGCAATGACAGAAGTCAGCGTAACGATAACAGCCCCCAGACCGAACATGTAGAATGACACAAGCAAGGCAGGTATCAGAGCGATGATAACGCCGTACATATTCTTCTGTACGCTGTCACCGCTATGCACGTGGGGTGATAATGATACAATTAATTTGTTTGCCATAATTCGATTTCAATTATTTTTTAGCGTTACGTGCACGGATAATTCCGCCCACCTTACCTTTACCTAAACGAATGTAATCCAACATCGGACGATGAGAAGGACATGTAAACTGACATGAACCGCATTCGATACAAGACATGATCATTTCATGTTCCACACGTTCCCAGTCACCATGAGCCGAACAAGTAGCCAGCAAGAACGGTTCCAGTCCCATCGGACAAGCGCTTACACACTTGGCACAACGGATACACGGCTGAGGTTCCGCACGGCGTGCTTCCTTGTCGTTCATAATCAATACACCCGAACTACCTTTGCAGATAGGCACTTCTGTATTGGCAAGCGCCTTACCCATCATCGGACCGCCACCGATTACCTTACCCGTATCTTCGGGCAGACCTCCAGCAGCGTCAATCAACTGGCTCATCGGAGTACCCATACGAGTCAGGAAGTTAGAAGGATTCTTCAATGATTTACCTGTTACGGTAACAATACGTTCGAACAAAGGCTTGTTCTTCTGTACAGCTTCATATACTGCATAAGCAGTTCCTACGTTCTGCACAACCGCACCTACATTGATAGGAATTGCAGGAGGAGCCGGGACCTGGCGTCTGATTACAGCATCAATCAACTGTTTTTCACCGCCCTGCGGATATTTCACTTTCAGAGGCACAACCTCGATGCCCGGATAAGAAGCAGCCTTCTCAGTCATCAGCTTGATGGCATCGGGCTTATTATTTTCAATACCGATATAAGCCTTGGTTACCTTGGCAGCCTTCATCAGGATCTGCACTCCTACCAGAATCTCATCAGGCTTTTCAAGCATCAGACGATGGTCGGCAGTCAGATACGGTTCACACTCTACGGCATTGATAATTACACACTCGGCCTTGCAGCCCGGAGGAGGAGTCAGTTTTACATGAGTCGGGAAGCAAGCACCACCCATACCAACAACGCCTGCATTTTTTATTTTAGCAACAATTTCTTCAGGAGTCAAGTTACATTCCTTTACCAGCTTAGTGCTGCGATCAATACTTTCTTCCCATTCGTCACCTTCTACGTCGATAAAAATAGCCGGTTTACGATAACCACTGGCGTCGATAACGCTATCTATCTTGTTCACCTTACCGGATACAGAAGAGAAGATAGCAGCCGAAACAAAGCCCCCGGCTTCAGCAATCTTGGTTCCCACCTTCACTACATCACCTTTTTTTACGATAGCAGTAGCGGGAGCACCGATATGCTGCGACAAAGGGAAAACAGCCTGCTTTGGAAGAGCAAGAGTTTCAATTGCTTTGCCTGCTGACAATTTATTTTCTGCTGGATGAACTCCACCAATTCTAAATGTCTTCACTGTAATATCTTTTTTAATTAATTACTAATTGTTGATTAAGCCTCAGCTTTTGGAGCTTCAGCAGCTTTCACTTCTACCGTTTCGTTCTTAGGTTCAGCGGCCGGCTGGGCAGCAGCCTTCGGTGCAGCAGGAGCAGCAGCCGGAGCAGGTTCTGCAGGTTTAGCCTTACGCGGCGGGAAGTTGACTGCGATAATTGCATTCTGAGGGCATTCGGTCTCGCACTTGCGACAAGATTTACACTTAGCAGGATCGATATATGCCAAGTTGTTTTCCAAAGTAATAGCTTCAAACGGACAAACCTTCACACACTTTCCGCAACCGATACATGCAGCAGTACAAGCCTTACGTGCTACAGCACCTTTATCTTTGTTGACGCACTGTACATACACACGGCGATTGTTCTTGCCCTTCGGACGAATTTCGATAATGTTGCGCGGACAAGCCTTGCTACAGGCGCCACAAGCCGTACACTTGCTTTCGTCTACCTCAGGCAATCCTGTTTCAGGATTCATGTGGATAGCATCAAACTGGCAGGCATTTACACAGTCGCCGCAGCCCAGACAACCGAATGTACACCCGGTTTCACCTCCGTAAGTAGAATTGGCAACCACACATGAACGGACGCCATCGTACTGAGTCAGCTTCGGACGGTTGGCACATGTACCGTTACATCTTACTACCGCTACTTTCGGTTCTGAAGCAACAGCTTCCAGTCCCAAAATACCAGCGACCTTTTCCATAGTAGGTTGACCGCCTACCGGACATAGTTTTCCTTCCAGTGAACCAGCTTTTACGCAAGCTGCGGCAAAACCAGAGCATCCCGGATAACCACATCCACCGCAATTGGCTTGAGGAAGCACCTCGGCTACCTGAGCGATTCGCGGATCTTCATACACAGCAAACTTCTTCGAAGCCACGTACAAGATTACTGCGGCAATCAAGCCTATAGCTCCCAATGAAATTACTGCAACCAAAATTAAGTTCATAAAAGTATAAAATTAGTTTATTAATATATTGATTCTAATGTAAACATGAACGAACGGCTGATCTTCTTTCTGCATATATATATAATAAGGTAATAAGGAACCAGTGTCCCTAATGAAACCAAAGCAGAAAAAGCCTCGTCCCCTCCCGTCAGTTTCAGCGAAACAATCAATGAAAGCAACAGCACAACAAAAGGAAGCACGAAAGCCAGCAACACGGCTTTCATGCCCATCGACGTTGTTCCCACAATCATAACTTGCTCGCCTATCTGGCAAGGAACATTGTTTTTATTATAAACATCAATTATTTTTTCTTTCGTTTCGGAAGCGCTGCAGTGTGCCTTTACGCTACAAGATGAGCACGCAGAACTCTGCACTATTTTCACTTTCAGGCGAGAGCCATTGATGTTTTCCACAATACCTAGATGTTTAATGTTAGTTACCATCTTTTGCAAACCGTACTTTACAAATTCGTGGCAAATGTACTATAAATATTGTTTCATTGGTAACGTTAACAAAGTTTTTCTCATTAAAAAAAGTAAAAATTTATATTAAAGCATCATCGTATCCCATAGCCAACATCTTCTTTTCCAGCTCCTGATAGGCAGACTTTAAACGCTTTGCTACCGTGGAACGATTAATGCCTGTACGATCGGAAATTTCCTGATATGTCATGCCATACCAGATCTTCATCCGAACCAGTTCCGATAGATTTTCCGGCAATTCGCCAACGGCACATTTTAAATCAATAAACTTTTGCTCCTTGTTTTCGGCCGTAAGTAAATTATCAGCCGTACATTCATCTTTCAGCATATCCAGTTTCAGCGGCAAACACTCATGACTTTTCTTGCGATAAACGCTACATAAAAAATTCCCCACTACACAATTCAGCCATGCCCCGAAGCGTCCGTCAGTCTGATATACATTCTTCAACTTTTCACAAACGTGAACTACCACTTCCTGATATAAATCGTCGGTACTCTCACTACAGCTAACAGTACTCCTCCTTATCGACTTCATTATATCACCCGTATAGCGGGCCAGTAAGATTTCGAAAGCATGATTATCACCGCCACGAAACATTGTCACCAGCTCATCGTCTGGAAATGCTTTTTCATTATCCTCCATAATAACAGAGAAAAGGTTAGAGGTTAAACAATCTGCCTGCATACACCGTAATCAGGCAAGACTTATCTTCCGGGATACCAAAGGGAATATAGTACAAAAGAGAGAATACCGTGCTACAGACCATTAATTCAAAGGTTAAAACCACAAACCAATCATATTCAACAGAAGTACCTTTAATTCCTATTAAACACAGTTTTGTTTAATGATTTGTTACAAAGGAAACTCTTTTTTCCGTATTTTCAAAATTTATCTTAAAGACTTTGCCAAAAAAGTGAAAATGTCTTTTCATAAAAAGACTTGCAGATTTAAAGAAAAACGACGGCAAATTCAGCTTGTTTTTTGTACAAATAAAAAAATCTTTTGTACAAAAAAAATAAAAAACGTCAGCACAAATTCCGAAAGACATGAAGGACATTTAAAATAAACGTATGGAAGTTTTTGTACGGATATAAAAACGCCCTTCGTACCATGTCTGCACCGGATACCGGAGAGATGATGACACAAAGGGCGCAAAAATAAAAGATATAAAAATTTAATCAAGTTTGAGGACAGCAAGGAATGCCTTCTGCGGTACTTCCACCGTACCGATCTGTTTCATTCGCTTCTTTCCTTTCTTCTGCTTTTCGAGCAGCTTACGCTTACGGCTGACGTCACCACCATAACATTTGGCAGTTACATCCTTACGGACAGCCTTGATTGTTTCTCGGGCGATAATCTTCGCACCGATTGCAGCCTGAATGGCAATTTCAAATTGCTGGCGTGGTATGAGTTCTTTCAGCTTTTCGCACATGCGGCGTCCCAGGTCGTAAGCATTGTCGAAATGGGTTAACGTAGAAAGCGCATCGACCGATTCCCCGTTCAGCAGGATATCGAGCTTGACGAGTTTCGAAGGACGGAAACCAGACTGATGGTAATCGAACGAAGCATATCCCTTGGAAATACTCTTCAATTTATCATAAAAGTCGATTACAATTTCGCCTAACGGCATTTTATAATGCAGTTCTACACGATTTCCCGAGATGTAATCCTGACGAACCAATTCGCCTCGTTTTCCCAGACACAATGTCATAATCGGACCGATATAGTCGGTTGCCGTAATGATGGAAGCATCAATATAAGGTTCTTCGATGTGATCGATCAATGTCGGATCGGGCATACCGCCCGGATTGTGTACTTCCTGTACATTTCCCTGCTTGTCGTATACCATATACGAAACGTTGGGCACGGTAGTAATGACGTTCATATCAAACTCACGGTCCAGACGTTCCTGAACAATTTCCATATGAAGCAGTCCCAAGAACCCGCAACGGAACCCGAAGCCCAAAGCCAACGAAGATTCAGGCTGGAAGGTCAGCGAAGCATCGTTCAGTTGCAGTTTTTCCAGCGAAGCTCGCAAGTTTTCATAATCTTCGGCTTCAATGGGATAAACGCCGGCGAACACCATTGGTTTTACTTCCTCAAATCCGTCAATAGCCTTGTCACACGGACATTCTATATGAGTAATTGTATCGCCGACCTTAACTTCTCTCGAAGTTTTTATACCGGAAATGATGTATCCAACGTCGCCAGTACGAAGCTCTTTACGGGGAACCATGTCCATTTTCAGTACTCCTACTTCATCGGCATCATATTCCTTGCCGGTATTGAAGAACTTCACTTTGTCACCTGTACGAATCACTCCGTTTACAACCTTGAAATAAGCGATGATACCGCGGAACGAGTTGAACACAGAATCGAAGATAAGCGCCTGCAAAGGTGCGTTTTCGTCTCCTTTCGGACAAGGGATACGTTCTACCACAGCCTGAAGAATCTCCTCTACCCCCATACCGGTCTTACCGGAAGCGCGGATAATGTCTTCACGCTTACAGCCCAGCAGGTCGATAATTTCATCTTCCACTTCTTCGGGCATGGCACTTGCCATATCACATTTGTTCATTACCGGAATAATCTCCAGGTTATGTTCCAACGCCATGTACAGGTTCGAAATAGTCTGCGCCTGCACACCCTGCGAAGCATCCACAACCAACAAAGCTCCTTCACAGGCAGCAATGGAACGGGATACTTCATAAGAGAAGTCCACATGCCCCGGAGTATCAATCAGGTTCAGGATATATTTTTCTCCTTTATAGGTATACTCCATCTGGATAGCGTGACTCTTGATGGTTATACCACGCTCACGTTCCAGATCCATGTCGTCCAGCATCTGTCCTTCTGTAATCTTAATTGTCTGTGTATACTCCAGAAGTCTGTCGGCCAATGTGGACTTTCCGTGGTCGATATGGGCAATAATACAAAAATTACGTATATTCTTCATTTCTTATCTTTAATATTTTCTGATTCATCGGGCGACGTAACACCTTTATTTTTCGTCATGCAAAGATAAAGAAAAATGAGTAAGGCACAAAAAATCATCCTTTATTAGAAGTCAGATTGACGTCTATCTCGAAAAATTACTCTATTTTTGCACCGATTTTATTATAAGATTCACAACATGATTACACTTGATTTTGCATCTACGACCTTTCTGCTGGCTGCAACCTGTGGCATACTTTGCATTATTCAATTATGCTATGTCTTCGGAATCTACAACCGCATACACCAACATTTCAAGAAAGACAACAGACCGTCTGCAACGGATTTGCCTCCGCTTTCGGTCATTATCGTAACAAAAGATTCCGGCAGTGCGCTGAAGCAGAACCTTCCGGCAATCCTCGAACAAGATTATCCGAAATTTGAAGTCATTGTCATCAATGACAAATCGGCCGGTGAGGATGAAGACATTCTGAAACTGCTGTCCGACCGATACGAAAATCTTTACCATACATTCATTCCGAAAACAGCTCGTTATGTCAGCCGGAAGAAGCTGGGTATTGCAATGGGAATACGTGCCAGCCGCTACGACTGGATAGTTGTGACGGAACCTTTCTGTAGCCCCGTCAGCAAGAACTGGTTGAGAAGTCTGGCTGTCCAAATGACTCCGGATACAGACATCGTTCTGGGCTACAGCAACTATCTGCCACAGAAAGGCTGGTTCGCACGAAGAATCACGACTGATTCATTCTTCCACTCCCTGCGGTATTTGGGAATGGCCTTGGCGGGACATCCTTATATGGGCGTGGGATGCAATCTTGCCTATCGGAAAAGTCTGTATGAAAAGCATAAAGGTTTTGCCGACCACTTGCAACTTCAGCGTGGAGAAGACGACTTGTTTATCAATGCTGTAGCAAACAAATACAATACGCGCGTGGCTTCGGGTACAGACAGTATCGTGCGTATGCCGGTTCCGCCCTACAAACGTATCTGGTTCGAACGGAAAATGAATGCAATGGTTACAGGTCATTATTATCAGGGAATGGCAAGATACTCGAATGCTTTCGAAACATGGACCTGCGGACTGTTTCATCTGGCTACAATCGGCGGACTGGCAATGAGTATCATAGAGCAGCAATGGATCGGGACGGGTATTGTAGCTTTGTTCTGGCTGGTTCGTTTCATCTCGACCATGAGCGTATTTCACCGTACTGCCCGCGACCTGAACGAAAATTTATGCTGTATTTTCCCGCTGTTCGACCTGCTTCGCCCGTTGTGGAGTCTGGTCAGACAAATGCAATATCTGTTGCGCAAGAAAAAGGATTTTCTGAGAAAATAAACGGATACAATTATTATCTGTTGAAGAGCTCGAAGGTAAATTTGCATCCTACTGATGTGAATTTACCTTTTTCATTGCCTATAAATACACCAAAATCGAAGAGATGGGTTCCTACCCCATAGCCCAGCTCCAAATAAGGATTCAGGTGAGGCATGAACAAGATACCGGCATAGATTCGTTCCTTCTGAATAAACGAAAGCAAGTGTCCTACGGGATATAGCAGCAAGAAGGGAGTCTCGTATGTTATATTTCCACGAAAGTAATGGCGCGAAGCATTATACCAGCGTCCATCCAACATCTGAAATGTACCTCCAATATCGTCGTTCCATCCTTGAGGAAGGTTTCGATTGGCAAAATTCACATAATCGACAAAGTACATATCGTTCTGGTTGGTAAAGAATCCTCCGCCGATGTGATAAGCTATCGTATGTAAGTCGCGGACACGTATCTTCTGTTCTGCCGAAAACTCAAAGCGTTCATATTCGCCGGAATTCTTCATTACCTTTATACCCCGCTCGTAATCGATAAGAAAGGTGGGATAACGCGATCCGACATTTATCTTTCGGTGGCCGTTCATATAATAATGCATGCCCGGAGTCCACTCCACACGCAAACGAGGCGCGAAACTGTTATACTTTAAACGTACGCGTTGTGCTACTTCCGGAGTGCTTTCGGCTGCATAACGCCAGTGCATGGCTACGCCGGTCCAAATAGTCAGTCCGTTCAAGATTTCTATGTTATGCGCCACATTCAGGTAGACATCCTTAAAATAATCCAGCTCCAGTCCATCGAAACTAAATACGCTATCGGGAATTTCTTTCAACTGATCGAGCACCACACTACTATATATCCGGTTACCGTTTCCCACATTAATCGTAATGGCTCCGTGCTTTTCAGGATTATAGACATATTCTGCATCCATCTTTGCATAGAGTTCCTTCTTCGTAAAATTATAACCTATCTGCGGTACAATATGCAACAATCTTCCATCGTGAAAAAGTTTATTGTACTTAAACTCCTGACGATACGAAATTCCGTTACGGTGACTATAGCTCACCAGCAGTGGATTTATTAAAGGAGAGCAGGTGATATTTCCTACTTTCGAAATATCAACATCATAACTACTGATCAAGGCATCGCCTAACTGTCCCATATAGACCAGATTCTTCTTGAATTTTGTTTCCACCTTTGGCAAGGTATCTCCTCTCTCCTTCCGGCGTCGTTCATCAAACGACAGGTAAAGACTGTCCTCCCAATCCGTAAGCGGCAACGGACGAATACGGGCAAACGAATCGCGGTCTTGCACCAATCTCGTCGTATCACAAGTCAATGTATACGAGTTGGACAGGTTGTAGTTATGTTTTTTCTTCAGGAGTAAATCCATTTCCTCCTTTTTCTTGAAAATCACCTCATCATATTTCAGCCAGCCGGTATAATTCATCTCCAGATTATTCCGCAAAAACTTAAACACGATATCCAGATTAATAAGTTGGGGAAGGCATCTGGTTTCTTCTGTTTCCCCCATACGCATGGCCAAATGGAAACGAGTCAGATCATACTTTCCATAAAAATTAAGATACCGTATGGTCCAGTCCTTTGTCGAAATCCAAAAGAAGCCTTCCAGCAACTGGGTACTTCGGTAACGCGGAATCACTCGTATTTTATAAACTTCTCCCGCTTTCCAGTAATCTACAGAGTCGAGCAGGTAATAATAATGTACACTCGATTGTTCATTCAGCGGAGAAAGAAGCTTGTCCTCCATCAATGACGGTGCATAAATATTAAACTTCACAAACTCCATGATATCGAAGAAACGGCTATCCCCTCCTATAAATGTAGTGGAAACAGCACGAATCTTACGGTCGTAAATGCGAGGTGCCGTATAGTGAAGCTCACTGATAGATTCATGTATATAGTCGTTTACACCTTTTTCAAACCGGAACATGGAAGGTACATACTTGATAATCTTGTTTTGCTTATGTATCTGAAGTCTGCCTTTCAAGTATAAATCGGCTTTATATTCTCCAACTTCTTTGGCATAAACCGATGCAGAGTGAAATATATGAGTAAGTATGGTATCGGCGACATATGGCTTATAAGAGAAGGCCGACATATTATTGCCGCCCCAAGCTTCGGTAGTATACCCGCACAACCAAAGGCATACTAACAAACGGAATATTATATGATATATATTTCTTAACTTCGCCATAAATCGAAGCAAATATATAACAAATCCACATGTCTATACGACATTTTTCAAGGAGAAAATCAAGTTTTTAAATTTTTCTTCCTACCTTTGTGCTACAAAACATGGCTTTATAGCACTTATGGTCAAGAAGGAATTAACAGAAGCCGAGATTGCCGAAAGTATCCCTGATTTGTGGCAGCCTCTTACCGAAGCGCAACGAGAATTACTTGCGCAAAATTTTACTATACAGAAATATAAAAAAAATGAGACAATCTATTGCGAAGGAGAAACTCCGATGCACTTGATGTGTCTGCTCAGTGGAAAAGTAAAGATTTACAAAGACGGAGTTGGCGGACGCAGCCAGATTATCCGTGTCATCAAGAATAAGGAATACTTTGCTTACCGCGCATATTTTGCAGAAGAAAACTTTGTTACGGCAGCAGCAGCATTCGAACCTTGTACGATATGCCTGATTCCGATGCCGGTTATCGTCAAGCTGATACAGGAAAATGCGGAACTGGCTATGTTCTTTATCCGCCAGCTTTCAAAAGATTTGGGTATTTCGGACGAACGTACAGTAAACTTGACTCAGAAACACATCCGCGGACGCCTTGCCGAATCCCTATTGTTCCTGAAAGATACTTACGGACTGGAAGACGATCAGTGCACACTCAGCATCTATCTTTCAAGAGAAGATTTGGCAAACCTTTCAAACATGACAACATCGAACGCCATCCGTACGCTATCGAACTTCGCAACTGAAAAATTAATCATTATCGATGGAAGAAAAATAAAGCTCATCGATGAAGAACGCTTGAAGAAAATAAGTAAAATAGGATAATTCCTTATCAAACATCCAATACGGAAAATGTCCTGATATTTTAAGACTACGTGAAAGTTTTTCCCTTAAAATATCAGGACATTTTATTTTATGAAATATTTTTTTCACTCAAATCTGATTGATTTGGCAGGATGAATCCGGCTGACAAGATAAGAAGGACCGACCAGCATCAAGACAGATACAATCAGTGTCCCGGCATTCAGCAACAACCATACTACAACATTCAGCTCTACAGGAACAGCATCTACATAATAGGTGGCAGGATCGAGTTTGATAATTCTAAAATAATACTGCAACAAACAAAACAGAAGAGCAACAACATTTCCCCAAAGCATGCCTTTTCTTATCAACATGACGGAGAATGAAAGGAAGACTTTCCGCACAGATATATTATCCGCTCCTAACGCCTTAAGGACTCCAATCATATTGGTGCGCTCCAATATGATAATCAGCAAGCCGGAAATCATGGTAAACCCAGCTACACCTACCATCAGAATCAGGATAACCCACACATTGATATCGAGCAAATCCAGCCATGCAAAGATTTGAGGATACACTTCTTCCACCGTCCGTGAATAATATACGCTCCCATAGCAGTCCGTTTTTTCGTTCAGCAATCCACGGATATCTTCATTTATTTGTTCCAACAAGGCATAATCGCTCACTTCTATTTCGACTCCTCCTACCTGATCCCTCTTCCAGTTATTCAAACGTACTACCGTATACAAGTCTGTTATCAGGAATAAGTCATCGTAAGCGGAGAAATTTGTCTGATAGATGCCGGCAACCGTCAACCTGCGGGCACGAATATTATCTTCCAGATAGTAAGTATACAATTTATCTCCTACCTTCAAAGACAAACGATCGGCTATGGTTTTCGAAATTACGACCTCATTGCTGGCTGTAGAATCGGTAAAAGAAGGAATTTCTCCTTCCAGGAGATGTTCCTTCAGAAAGTTCGTATCGTATTCTTGGGCAATACCTTTCAATACCATGCCCTGAAAATTATCGGAAGTCATAATCATTCCCGGCTTTGTAGCATAGCGCTGTACATGACTTACAGAAGGAACTGTTTGCAAGACATGCACCAAACTGTCATTGGCTACCACCGGAGTGGTCTGATAAGACTGTGCCTCATCCATACTGGTAACAAGGATATCGGAACTTAACCCCACCACCTTGTCGCGCACCTGATGCTTAAAACCTATTACGACAGCTACAGAGATAATCATCACTGCCAGGCCGATGGCGATACCTGCCATAGCAATACGTATGGCAGGCTTTGAAACTTCCTTTCCGCCCTCGTCACTTTTATAAATACGGCGCGCTATAAAAAGCTTCCAGTTCATATTACTCGTCTACATGTCCGGGATAAGCTTCGAGAGCCTTACGCAGCACAAACAATGCACGAGCAAGGTCTTCCTTCTTCAGCACATAAGCCACACGCACTTCATTTCTGCCCGCACCCGGAGTAGTATAAAAGCCCGCTGCCGGAGCCATCATTACGGTTTCACCTTCATAATTAAAGTCAGTGAGGCACCATGCACAGAATTTTTCAGCATCATCTACCGGAAGTTTGGCTACAGTATAGAACGCTCCCATCGGAATAGGCGAATAAACTCCCGGAATACGGTTCAATCCGTCAATCAGACATTTACGTCGTTCTACATATTCATCATACATTTCACGCGAATATTCTTCCGGTTCATCAAGTGAAGCTTCTGCAGCAATCTGCCCGATCAACGGAGGACTCAAACGAGCCTGACAGAACTTCATAACAGCCTTACGTACCTCTTCATTTTTGGTAATCAGGGCACCGATACGGATTCCGCACTCCGAATAACGTTTCGACACGGAGTCTATCAGGACAACATTCTGCTCAATGCCTTCCAAATGGCATGCTGATATATAAGGAGAACCTGTATAGATAAATTCACGATATACTTCGTCGGAAAACAAGAACAAATCATACTTCTTCACCAAATCGCGAATCTGATTCATCTCCCGGCGTGTATACAAGTAACCTGTCGGATTGTTTGGGTTACAAATCAAGATTCCTTTGGTACGCTCGTTTATCAATTCCTCGAACTTTTCCACCTTCGGCAAGGCAAATCCTTCGTCTATTGTGGTAGTAACCGTACGGATAATTGCACCAGCCGAAATAGCAAATGCCATATAATTGGCATAAGCCGGTTCGGGAACGATAATTTCATCACCCGGATTCAAGCAGCTCATGAAAGCAAACAATACGGCTTCCGATCCTCCCGTAGTGATAATGATATCGTCAGCATCAAGGTTTATATCATATTTTTTATAATAGCCTACCAGCTTTTCGCGGTAACTGCGATAGCCCTGACTCGGGCTATATTCAAGTACAGTACGGTCTATATGACGAATCGCATCGAGGGCCGCTCGAGGAGTAGGCAGGTCCGGCTGACCAATATTCAGGTGATATACATGAATTCCTCTTCCCTTTGCAGCTTCTGCCAGAGGAGCCAATTTTCTGATAGGCGACTCGGGCATCTCATTTCCTCTAATGGATATTTGTGGCATAAATTAATAATTTAATTTTAAACGTGGCTACAAATATAGCCCGAAAGAACAAGATGCACAACTTTTCTTCTAAAATAAATCCGCTACCGTCCTTACGGAAAAGCCTAAACAGGCTCTAAACTCTATCAAAAAACATAAAAACTCTTCACAACATCAAGTCGGCAAACAGAAAAAAACGTATATTCGTACATGCAAACCTATCACATATTGAACTATGAATCTATACCTAATTATATTTACATCCGGAAGTTACAAGATGGAGCAAACTTATCAGAATCATAAGGAGCTCTTCATGGCCTTGGAAAAGCACTTCACGTTACACTTGATACATCACACTGAAGCCGAAAGCATTCCAGCCAACGCCTACAAAATGGCATTCATTGCCAGTGGAGGAGTAGAAGATACTGTCATCAAAAACTTCAGTATTCTGCCCTATCCGATAACCTTGCTTGCCGACGGACTGAACAATTCACTTGCCGCAGCACTGGAAATTGCTGCATGTGTACGCAACAAAGACATGAAAGTACATATTATCCACGGACAAGTAGCCTACATGGCCGAGCAAGTATTACTACATCATAAGGCATTTGCCGCCAAGCGCTCACTGAAGGGCAAGCGAATCGGAGTTATCGGGACTCCAGCTCCATGGCTCGTAGCCAGTCATGTAGACTATCTCTTAGCAAGCCAGCGCTGGGGAGTGAACTACATTGACATTCCGCTTCAGGAAGTTTACAAACGTTTCTACGAGATTACTGATGACGAAATAGGACTGGAAGCCTCTATTTTTGCCAACAAAGCCAAAGCTTGTCAGGACACTACGCCGGAAGAACTTTTAAAAGCCATGCGACTCTATAAGGCAATCAAGCAGCTATGCACTTCCGAACAGTTGGATGCCGTAGCTTTGTCTTGCTTTTCCCTGATCAAACAATTGAAAACAACAGGATGTCTGGCCTTATCATTATTAAATAATGAAGGAATTCCGGCCGGTTGCGAAGGAGATTTGCAGGCCATCATGACTATGCTCATGGCAAAAGCCGTTACCGGACAGGTTTCGTTCATGGGAAATCCTTCCTTCATCGATACCCAACGCAATGAACTACTGCTGGCCCATTGCACCATTGCAACCAAAATAGTAAACGACTTTATCATACGCGACCATTTCGAAACACAAAGCGGCATAGCTATACAAGGAATGATGCACGAAGGCGATGTTACCATCTTCAAGTGCGGAAGCGAATGTCTGGACGAATATTATCTGGCAGAAGGTTACCTGACCGAGAATACCAATCTGGCGACTTCATGCCGCACGCAGTTTAAAATCAAGCTTAACAAGCCTGTAAGCTATTTTCTGACCAATCCTTTGGGAAACCACCATATTATGCTACAAGGAAATCACGTTGCAGAACTTCAAGAGTTCATGCAACAGAACCGATGCAAGCTACGCGAGTAAACAAATAAATTATTTATGTAAGAGTTTTAATTAAAATTTTAGTGTAAATTTGCATGAACATTGTCAAACTAACACAGAAAGAAATTCATTATGATGCATAATTGGTTCGAATGTAAAATCCGCTATGAGAAAGTAGCGGAAAACGGCATGAACAAAAAAGTAACAGAACCTTACTTAGTAGATGCACTCAGTTTTACAGAAGCAGAGTCACGCATTATCGAAGAAATCACCCCGTTTATCAGTGGAGAATTTACTGTAGCCGACATCAAACGTGCAAATTACAGTGAGCTGTTCCCATGCGAAGAAGATGCAGCCGACCGCTGGTTCAAGTGCAAGCTGTACTTCATTACGCTCGACGAAAAAAGCGGAGCCGAAAAGAAAACGGCAACAAACGTACTGGTACAGGCAGCCGACCTGCGTGATGCGGTCAAGAAACTGGATGAGGGCATGAAAGGAACCATGGCTGATTATTCCATTGCTTCCATTGCAGAAACAGCTATTATGGATGTATATCCCTACTCTGCCGAACCGGATGTAAAGCCAGAATTTCCGGATGCCGATAAAAGATAATACTCAAAAAAAACAAATCTGATAATGGATATTCAAACTAATTTAAAGGAAGTGGTAGCGGAATTGCCGGAAAACGTCCGTCTGGTAGCCGTATCGAAATTCCATCCTGCCGAGGCCATCGAGGCAGCCTATGCTGCCGGACAGCGCATCTTCGGCGAAAGCAAGGAACAGGAATTATCGGGAAAATACGAAAAACTGCCGAAAGACATCGAATGGCATTTCATCGGACACCTGCAAACCAACAAGGTAAAGTATATTGCACCTTACATTGCAATGATACATGCCGCCGACTCCTATAAATTATTGGCTGAAGTCAACAAACAAGCTGCCAAGTACAACCGCGTCATCCCCTGCCTGCTCGAGATACATATCGCACAGGAAGAAAGCAAATACGGATTTACATTCGACACTTGCAGGGAGATGCTTCGTGCGGGAGAATGGAAAGACCTGAATCACGTCTGCATTGCAGGCGTCATGGGCATGGCTACAAACACAGACGACACGGCAGAAATTGCCAAAGAATTTCATTCACTGAAAACATTCTTCGACGAACTGAAAAAGGATTATTTTTCCGATCGTCCGGAATTCCGTGAAATATCCATGGGTATGTCGCACGACTATCTGATAGCCGTCAAAGAAGGAAGTACGATGGTACGTGTGGGAAGTAAAATTTTTGGAGAAAGAATCTATTAAAATCTAATTAATATGGCACAACTAAAAACAACATTCGCAGGATTGGCACTTGAAAACCCGATTATCATCAGTAGTTCGGGACTGACTAACAGTGCAGAAAAAATTAAAAAACTGGAAGAAGCCGGCGCAGGAGCTGTAGTCCTGAAGTCTGTTTTCGAGGAACAAATCAACATGCAGGCAGGAGCCATGCAGGGATACGGCTCTCCCGAAGCAGATGACTATTTGGGTACATACGTACGCTCGCATGCACTGAACGAACATATCAGCCTGATAGAAGAAACAAAAAAAATATGTCACATCCCCGTTATCGCCAGCATTAACTGCTACAGCGACAGCGAATGGGTGGACTTTGCAGAAATGATGGAAAAAGCCGGAGCCGATGCTCTGGAGCTGAACATCCTGTCCTTACAGACCGAAAAGGATTATACACCGGGAAGTTTCGAACAACGCCATATCGAAATTCTCCGCCACATCAAGAAAGTTGTAAAAATCCCTGTAATCATGAAACTGGGAAGCAATTTCACTAATCCGGTTTCCCTCATCAACCAGCTTTATGCCAACGGAGCTGCAGCCGTAGTTCTGTTCAACCGTTTCTATCAGCCGGATATCAATATCGATACGATGACCTTTACCAATGCCAACGTCATGAGTACTCCGAATGAACTGGCCGACCGTCTGCGCTGGACAGCCATCGCTTCGGCAGCCGTACCACGCTTGGATTATGCCATTTCCGGTGGCGTACACTGCGGAAAAGGTGTCATCAAATCAATTCTGGCAGGTGCAGCAGCTGTAGAAGTATGCAGCGTGATTTACCAGTACGGCGCCAAGGAAATTGAAAACATGAAGAAAGAACTGGCTGAATGGATGGATGATAAAGGTTACGAAAACCTGTCTCAGTTTAAAGGCAAGATGAATGCCGAAGCTGCAGGCGACATCAATCCGTTCGAACGTACACAGTTCATGAAATACTACAGCAGCAGAGAAGAATAATTTTTCTTCTGATACCTGAAAAGAAATCCGGCAAGCAAACCTATCACAGCTTGCCGGATTTTTTTATTCAAACCATGACCGGCAGTCTGTTACGCCTTACCTATCAACTACATAACCATATCTATTCAGGCACAATTCATTTTATTTTTTCAAGCGATATCTACAAAATTTACATTCCATATTCATTTTTCCCGGTAAAACTTGTTACATTTCGGGCAAACTTGCGTCTAACTAAACAGAAAACTCAAAAAACACATTGCATATGAAAACATTTAAATTTGCAGCCACATTAGGCATTGCACTTACTTTTATGGCAACCGAGAGCTGTTCCTTTTCCTTAAATGGAAAAAACATCAAGCCCAGCAACAACTATGTCACCAAGAAAATTGAACTCAGCGACATCAGTTCCATCAAAGCCTCCACTTCGATAGATGTAGTCTATACACAAACCAAAGGAGAATCTTATGCCGAAGTCTACGCCCCCGACAACATCGCCCCTTATGTAAAAGTACATCAGAACGGAGACAAGCTGGAAGTCTGCTACGATTTCCCCAAAGGACTTGCAGTTTCCATACGTGGCAAATACGAATGTGAAGTCAAAGTCTTTGCCCCCGAGGTAACAACATTTACAACATCCAGTTCTTCCGATATCACACTTGCCAGTACGCTGGAAACAGCCAAAGATGTAAACCTGAAAACATCGAGCAGCGGCGACATCGATGCTGGCAAGATACAGTGCAGCAACCTGAATATCTCCTCCTCCAGCAGCGGCGATATTGCCATAAAGAGCGTGACATGCCGTACACTCGAAGCCTCTGCCAGCAGCAGTGGAGATTTAAAAATAGCCACTGCACACTGTAACGAAGCCAGCCTCCGCTCCAGCTCATCGGGCGACTGCGATATTAAATCGTTGTCGTGTACAGGGAACATACAGGCACAAACCAGTTCTTCAGGCGACATCCATCTGTCCGGTAAATGTACGACAGCCGAATATTCATCACAATCGAGCGGCAGTATTTACGCCCAGGACCTGAAAGCGTCACAAGTCAAAGCCAGTGCCAGCTCGGGAGGTGACATTCTGTGTCACGCCACCGAAACTTTGTCGACCAGCACGAGCAGCGGAGGTGAGATCCGCTACAACGGCAATCCCCGGCAGATAACCGGAAAATCGGAAAACGTGTCTAAGTTATAAACCAGACAACGCCGGCAGCTTTTGCCAGAAAGCTGCCCGGAAAGCTAATATCTTTTGTACAAAAAATATTTGTTTTTGTACAAAAGATATTTTTTTCTCTACAAATTTTCTTTCAGCCGCGCCCTTCTTCCCAAACGCTTCCCGCCAGCTTTTTGCCAGCATTTCCGCACTCATTACAAACGGCCGGAAAGCTTTACCTTTCCTTCTGACACATACGAACCAAAAGATTCCTTATTTTGTTCTATATAGAAAAGGATAAAAAAATGTTCCGAAATACATTTCACCTAAAGCAAGCATCCGATATGCCCTTATAAGGCACTACATAAATTTGGAATACTAAGAATTAAACAATATCTTTGCACAATAAGGCTCTTTTTGTGCACTACTAAACAAACATTCTATGGAAAAAAGTTTTATCGCCTTTGTAGAAAACAGCATCAAGGAACACTGGGACCTGGACGCTCTGACCGATTATAAAGGTGCAACCTTACAATACAAGGACGTTGCCCGCAAAATAGAAAAATTACATATTCTGCTGGCAGAAAGCGGTATCAAACCTGGCGACAAGGTAGCTGTCTGCGGGCGAAACAGTTCACACTGGGGAGTGGCTTTTCTTGCCATACTGACTTACGGAGCGGTAGCTGTACCCATTTTACATGAATTCAAGGCAGACAACATACACAATATTGTAAATCACTCGGAAGCACGTCTGCTCTTCGTGGGCGATGTGGTATGGGAAGCCTTGAACGAAGCAGAAATGCCTTTGCTGGAAGGTATCATCCTGATGACCGACTTTACCTTGCAGGTATGCCGCAGCAAGCAACTGGAATATGCCCGCGAACACCTCAACGAATTGTTTGGAAAGAAATTTCCCCGCAATTTCCGCCGCGAACATGTATCGTACCGCCGCGACGAGCCAGAAGAACTGGCTGTCATCAACTATACTTCCGGAACTACCAGCTTTTCGAAAGGCGTCATGCTTCCTTACCGTTCGCTATGGTCGAACACGCAGTTTGCCTTCGAGGTGCTTCCGCTGAAGCCGGGCGACAGAGTCGTATCCATGCTTCCTATGGCACACATGTACGGACTGGCGTTCGAATTTCTGTACGAGTTTGCCAGCGGATGTCACGTATTCTTCCTCACACGTATGCCCAGCCCGAAGATTATCTTCCAGGCATTCTCCGAGGTCAAGCCACACATTGTCATCGCCGTACCGCTGATTATCGAAAAGATTATCAAGAAAAACGTACTGCCCAAACTGGAAACGCTTAAGATGAAAATGTTGCTGAAAGTTCCGATTATCAACGATAAAATCAAGGCAGCCGTACGCGAACAGATGATAAAAGGCTTTGGAGGCAACTTCTACGAGGTCATCATAGGTGGAGCTGCTTTTAATCAGGAAGTAGAAAAGCTACTGAAAAGCATCGACTTTCCTTATACCGTAGGATACGGAATGACTGAATGCGGTCCGATAATCTGCTACGAAGACTGGAAACGTTTCCGCCCGGGATCGTGCGGCAAGGCTGCCCCCCGCATGGAAGTACGGATTGACAGTCCAGACCCGCAGAACATAGTTGGCGAAATCCTGACACGCGGCGACAATGTCATGCTGGGATATTATAAAAATGCTGAAGCAACGGCGCAAATCTTCGACTCCGACGGATGGCTGCATACCGGTGACCTGGGAATCATGGACGAGGAAGGTAACATTACCATCAAGGGAAGAAGCAAGAATATGCTGCTCGGCCCTTCCGGACAAAATATCTATCCCGAAGAAATCGAGGAGAAACTGAACAATCTCCCGTTTGTTGCCGAAAGCATCATCATACAGCAGAACGACAACAAGCTGGCTGCTCTGATTTATCCGGAGTTCGATGAAGCATATTCGCAAGGTATGACGGATAAGGATATAGAGAACGCAATGGAAGAAAACCGTGTGACGCTGAACTCCGAACTGCCGGCTTACTCACAGATATCACGAATCAAAATCTATCCTGAAGAGTTCGAAAAAACTCCGAAAAAGAGCATCAAACGATTCCTCTATCAGGATGTAAAATAAATACGGATGAAACTCAATACCATAATGATAAGTATGTTCCTGTCAGGATGCCTTCTGGCAGGAACAACTCCTTTTTACGCACAGGTGCGCAATAATAAAGGACTGAAAAAGGGGGTGAACTTAGCTGTCAATATCACCAATAAGAAAAAAGAACCGCCACGCACGTACGTAAATCTTGGGCTGATCAGCAATTATCCCTGCCTGAATGGTGTAGGCCTCAACGTCATCTCCAGCATTACACATTATCATTCGCAGGGTTTTCAAATAGCGGGCATTACCAACGTTACAGGACTGAATGCCACCGGATTCCAGTTCTCGGGTATAGCTAACGTAACGGGTAAAAATACGAAAGGCATTGCCATAGCAGGATTGATGAACGTTAACGGCAATTCGATGTCGGGACTTGGCATATCGGCCCTCGGTAATGTGGCCGGACTGAATGAAAACGGTATATCTATAAGTGGACTCATAAACATTGCTGGCAGGAACAGTTCCGGAGTGAATATAGCTGGACTTGCCAATATTACAAGAAGAACACAGGAAGGACTGATTATAGGAGGACTGATGAATGTAGCCGGAGAAACAATGAACGGCATACAACTGACCAGTCTGCTGAACGTAGCCGGTACTAAGAACAATGGTGTACAACTTGCCGGCTTAGGAAATATCGCCGTAGAAAATCGTGGGCTACAGCTGGGTATTGCGAATTACGGTGAACAGAACAAGGGATTGCAGGCGGGTATCGCCAACGTATCTTCACAGACAAGTAAGGGATTGCAGTTGGGTATCGTCAATATCAGTCAGGATAGTGCAGCCCATCAGATAGGATGTGTCAACATCAACCCGATGACTCGTGTACAGATGATTGTTTCAAGCGGTAACCTGAACAAAATAAATGTAGCGGTACGCTTCAAGAACCGACATACGTATACAGAACTGGGTGGAGGAGCCTTTTACCTGAATACAGATTACAAGCTCTCTGCCTCAGCCTTTTATCGCGGAGGTGTGTACTGCTCGCTTCTCCCCCGGCTGGAGCTGAGTGCCGATGCGGGCTTTTATCATATCGAAACGCTCGACAACAAACATGAAGGACTGCCTGCCCGTCTTTATGCTTTGCAGCCACGTATCAACCTGGAGTATCGTATGGGACGCAAAATAGGCATATTTGCTTCGGGAGGATACAGTTGGACCCGTCAATATGGTCATAGCCGGATGTTCGACCACAAAGCTACTTTCGAAGCCGGAATCGTATTATTCTGAAATATTAAAAAGGCAATCTGCATAAAAAGACTCACCTGTATATAGTGGTTTCTTTCAGAGAAAGCTATATACAGGTGAGTCTTTTTTGTATCTGAAAAATAGATTTTTATCCATTCAAACTGGCCGAACGCACCCGACTCAGGGTTTCGGGTGTCATCTGCAGCAGCGATGCTATATAAACCAGCGGGGCACGCTTCAATATTTCCGGATGCAACTGAAGAAGTCTGTTATAACGCTCGTGTGCAGGCTCAAAGCGCAACGTATCAGCCTTTACCTGCGACTCGATCAGTGAATACTCGAAAAATTTTCTATATAGCACACCAATATCGGCATGCTCTATCGACAAACGCTCTATCTCCTTCTTGCTGATTTCCCAAAGAATGGAAGGTTCCAATGCCTCAATCATCAGGCGTGTAGGTTCTTGCTTAAGATAACTTTCCAGACAGATTATCATTCCGCCTTCATATCCGATATGCTCGGTTACATCCTTGTCGTACTTGAAATAGAACTGACGGGTCATTCCCTTTTCAATGTACCGCATACACTCGCACACGTCACCTTCATTCAGGATAATTTCTCCTTTTTTATACTTCCTGCAAACTAAAATATCTGCCAGTGCATGAATGCTCTCTCGCTCCAACACAACTTGTTTTTCTGCAACCATCTGGCGCACAATTTCAACACTTGTCATCACATCATCTCCTTTTGCCTACATAAAAATTTTATCTCTATCTTACTTTAATGCGGTCGAAACCTTCACCAAAAACTCCGATTACTGCACTTTGAGAAACAAACGCTCCCGGATCGATATCTTTTATCAGACGAAATATCGTATTCGATTCTGTCTTCTTCGCCAACACAAACATCATTTTTACATTATTATGTGTATAGCATCCCACTCCGTCAATAAAAGTTACCCCACGATGCAGGTCCAGATTGATACGTCTGCCTATCTCTTCATACTTGGAAGATATAATGAAGAACTGTACAGACAGACGGGCACTGTTTACAACCTGATCTAACACAAAACTGGATACAAACAATACGACATAACCATACACCACGCGCTCCCAGTCATGCAAGACCAGATAACTGGATGAAATAATGATAATATCGCACATCAATATAACACGCCCCAAAGAAATATCACGATATTTATTGACAATGGCTGCAATAATATCTGTACCTCCTGTACTTCCATTCGCCGAAAAAGCAACACCGATACCCCCTCCGCAGAACGAAGCTCCCAAGACACAAGCCATAAAAGGCTGGTCGTGTATCAGACTACCTTTCACAAAATCTTGTATAATGGCCAGCAATATGGTCAGAACAGCAACGGCCCAGATTGTTTTCAGGCAAAACTTAAGCCCCAGAATTTTCAATGCGAGCAGCAGCAACAAGAAATTAATAATAAGGTATGTATACTGGACAGGGAAACCTGTTGCCCAAAAGATTATGGATGCAATACCCGGAACTGCTCCTGAGGGAATATCATTCGGCAGCAAGAACACCGTCCACCCAATACCATACATAAGCATGCCCAAAGCAATCATCAAATAATCTTTGGTTTCCCTAAAGAATTGCTGTGATTTTGTAAGAGGCTTCATTTGATTCATCTTTACAATTATAAGTTATAGTTTTCGATTTTGTTGATACAAAATTATAAAAAAATCACCTATAACGATAGAATGGAGATAAATTTCTTACAAAAACGAAGAAAAGGAAATAAGACGGTTTTGTAGATCGTATAAATTTCGTAATTTTGTCCCGAATTGGGATAAATAGTCAGAATATACTACAAATACATCATGGCATTAGTGAACGAACATTTCCTGAAACTGCCGAACAATTACTTTTTCTCCGACCTGGAGAAAAAAGTCAACTTGTTCAGGGTAACTCATCCTAAAGCCGATATAATCCGCTTGGGAACAGGAGATGTCACCCTTCCCCTTCCACGTGCCTGTATAGAAGCCATGCACAAAGCCGTAGAAGAGATGTCGGATGCGACTACATTTCACGGTTACGGTCCCGAAGAGGGCTATCACTTTCTCATCAATGAGATCATCAAAAACGATTACGCTCCACGGGGAGTACATCTGGAACCCGGAGAAGTATTCATCAGCGACGGCAGCAAGAGTGACACAGGAAGTATCGGCGATATTTTACGCCATGACAACAGCATCGGAGTAACCGACCCGATTTATCCGGTTTATATCGATTCGAACGTTTCATGCGGACGCGCCGGAGAACTGCAGAGCGACGGAAAATGGAGCAATGTGGTTTATATGCCCTGCCTTCCCGAAAACAATTTTATCCCACAAATTCCCAGTCAGCGCATCGATATCGTTTATCTGTGCTATCCCAATAACCCGACAGGAACTGTACTTAGTAAGAGTGAACTGAAGAAATGGGTAAATTATGCTATTCAAAACGACACCTTGATTATATTTGATGCTGCCTATGAAGCATACATACAGAATCCGGAAATACCCCATTCCATATACGAAATAAAAGGAGCCAGAAAGGTTGCCATTGAATGCCGAAGCTTTTCGAAAACGGCAGGATTTACCGGAGTTCGCTGCGGTTACATGGTAATTCCCAAAGAAGTGACGGCCGCTACGCTGACAGGCAAGCGCATTCCACTCAATCCGATGTGGAAACGTCATCAGGAAGTCAAATTCAACGGAACATCTTACATTACTCAGCGGGGAGCTGAAGCTATTTACACTCCCGAAGGGAAAGAACAGGTAAAAGCAAACATCCGATATTATATGGAAAATGTACAGATTCTGAAAAAGGCATTCTATGAACTGGGACTGAAAGTGGCAGGCGGTGATGACGCTCCTTATCTTTGGGTACAAGCTCCCAAGGGCATGTCATCGTGGAAATTTTTCGATAAATTACTATACGAAGCCCACATTGTAGGAACTCCCGGTGTTGGTTTCGGACCAAGTGGAGAAGGTTATATGCGCTTTACCGGTTTTGGCAAGAAGGAACACTGCATGGAAGCCATACAACGTCTTCGCCGATGCTTATAAGTGAAACAAAAAAACATTTAGGAGAACAACATAAAAATTATTTTAGGTATTATGTCAAAATTAAGATTCAGAGTTGTAGAAAAAGCGTTTCATAAGAAACCTGTCGAAGTTACTCCCCCGACAGAACGCCCGAGTGAATATTTCGGTAAATATGTATTCAACAGGGAAAAAATGTTCAAGTATCTTCCCAGCAAAGTATACGCCAAGCTGGTAGATGTTATCGATAATGGAGCCGCTCTCGACAGAAGCATTGCAGATGAAGTTGCTGCCGGAATGAAAAAGTGGGCAACGGAACTGGGTGTTACTCACTACACTCACTGGTTTCAGCCGCTGACAGAAGGTACGGCTGAAAAACACGATGCCTTCGTTGAACACGACGGAAAAGGTGGTATGCTGGAAGAATTTTCTGGTAAACTTCTTGTCCAGCAGGAAGCTGACGGCTCTTCATTCCCCAATGGTGGTGTGAGAAATACATTCGAAGCACGCGGTTATAGTGCATGGGACCCTTCTTCACCTGTTTTTGTAGTAGACGATACGCTGTGCATTCCGACAGTATTTATCGCTTACACAGGAGAATCTCTGGATTATAAAGCTCCGTTGCTGAAAGCTATTCAGGCAGTCACAAAATCGGCTCTTGACGTGATGCACTATTTTGATCCGTCGGTAAAGAAAATCATTTCCTACCTCGGCTGGGAACAAGAATACTTTTTAGTTGACGAAGGACTGTATGCTGCCCGCCCCGACTTGCTGCTTACCGGACGTACTCTTATGGGCCACGAAGCATCGAAGAACCAACAGTTGGAAGATCATTACTTCGGTGCCATCCCTCCACGTGTAGCTGCTTTCATGAAAGACCTCGAAATACAGGCTTTAGAATTAGGAATACCAGTAAAAACCCGCCACAATGAAGTAGCTCCTAACCAGTTTGAACTGGCTCCTATCTATGAAGAATGTAATCTGGCCGTAGACCATAATATGCTCATCATGTCATTGATGCGTAAAATTGCCCGCAATCACGGATTCCGTGTGCTGCTTCACGAAAAACCGTTCAAGGGAGTCAATGGCTCAGGTAAGCACAATAACTGGTCATTGGGTACAGACAATGGAACATTACTGATGGCTCCGGGCAAAACTTCAGAAGAAAACCTGCGCTTTATCACGTTTGTAGTAAATACACTGATGGCTGTATATCATCACAACGGATTATTGAAAGCGTCTATCATGAGTGCAACCAACGCTCATCGTCTGGGTGCTCATGAAGCACCTCCAGCCATTATTTCTTCGTTCTTAGGCACTCAGCTTAGTAAAGTGCTCGATCATATGGAAGAAAGCACGAACAACGATCTGGTATCGCTGGGAGACAAGCAGAGTATGCGCCTGGACATCCCTCAGATACCTGAGCTGCTGATAGATAATACTGACCGTAACCGTACCTCACCTTTCGCATTTACAGGAAACCGCTTCGAGTTCCGTGCTCCGGGTTCTGAAGCAAACTGCGCCAGTGCAATGATAGCTCTGAATGCAGCTGTGGCAGAACAGCTTACCATCTTTAAGAAGGATGTTGATTCACTTATTGAAAAAGGAGAGCCTAAGATTACTGCTATCATTCAGGTTATCCGTAAATACATAAAGGAATGCAAGCCTATTCGTTTCGACGGTAACGGATATAGCGACGAATGGAAGGAAGAAGCTGCTCGCCGCGGACTGGATTGTGAAACAAGTTGCCCGCTGATTTTCGACAACTATTTGAAGCCGGACACAATCCGCATGTTCGAATCTACCGGAGTAATGAACCGCAAAGAGCTGGAAGCACGTAATGAAGTAAAATGGGAAATGTATACCAAAAAGATACAGATCGAAGCACGCGTGCTGGGCGATTTGGTAATGAACCATGTAGTTCCTGTGGCAATCGAATATCAGACCAAGCTGATAGACAATGCCTATAAGATGAAATCACTTTTCCCTGCCGACGAAGCAGCAGCTCTGTCGGCCGAAAACCTGGCAATCATCAAAGAAATAGCAGAACATACAGCCTTTATCAAAGAGCAAGTTGATGCAATGGTAGAAGCTCGTAAAGTTGCAAACCGAATCACAACCGAACGCGAAAAAGCAATTGCTTACCACGATAATATCGCACCGATGCTGGAACAAATCCGCTATCACATCGACAAGCTCGAACTGATTGTTGATGACCAGATGTGGACACTGCCGAAGTATCGCGAATTGTTATTCGTACGCTAAACAAATTATTTATTGCCATAAAAGGGCACAGAGTTACACACGTTAGACTTTTATCTTTCCGTTGTGTCACTCTGTGTCCTTTGTGGTGATAATAATTTATTTTTATGTATCTTTACAACATGGAATGGTTATATAATTTATTTTTTGAACATACAGCATTACAGGCAGTAGTTATACTGTCGCTCATCATATCTATCGGACTTGGATTAGGGAAATTACATATCTGTGGAGTATCTCTCGGAGTTACTTTTGTATTTTTCATGGGAATTTTTGCCGGACATATGGGCTTTTCTATTGATCCGCAGATGTTATCGTATGCAGAAAGCTTCGGACTTGTTTTATTTGTCTATGCGTTAGGCCTTCAGGTTGGTCCCGGTTTTTTCAGTTCTTTTCAGCGAGGTGGATGTAAACTGAACTTGTTGGGACTGGGAGTCATTCTGTTAGGTACAGTTATGGCTGTTGCGCTTACGACAATAACTCCAATCTCAATGCCCGACATGGTTGGTATCTTATGTGGAGCGACTACTAATACTCCCGCCCTTGGTGCCGCACAGCAGACCTTAAAGCAGCTGGGAGAATCAACCAGTGGTGCTGCCTTAAGTTGTGCCGTGACATATCCTCTCGGCGTGGTAGGAGTTATATTGGCTATCATTGTAGTCAGAAAATTGTTTGTACGTCCTTCCGATATGGAACAACACGAGCATGAAGACCCTAACCAGACATACATTGCAACATTTCAGGTACACAACCCTGCTGTATTCAATAAAAGCATTCACGATTTGGTCTATGTCAGTACGACCAAATTTGTCATTTCACGTTTGTGGAGAAACGGACAAGTCTGTATCCCGACTTCTGAGAAAGTTTTAAGAGAAAACGACCGGTTACTGGTTGTAACAACAGAAAAAGATGTACAGGCTTTGACAATCCTTTTCGGGGAACAGGAAAAAAAAGACTGGAACAAAGAAGATATCGACTGGGATGCCATAGACAGCCAATTAATTTCCAAGCACATAGTAATTTCACGTCCGGAAATAAACGGCAAGAAATTAGGTTCACTGCGCTTGAGAAATATGTATGGAATCAACATTAGTCGTGTATTACGCAGTGGGGTACAATTGCTGGCTACCCCAGAACTTATCTTGCAGTTAGGCGACCGTCTTACCGTCGTAGGTGAAGCAGCAGCAATCAAGAATGTAGAAAAAGTATTGGGGAATACAGTCAAGACCTTGAAAGACCCTAATCTTGGATCCATATTTATCGGCATCGTATTAGGACTGGTTGTAGGTTCCATACCAATTGCTATTCCGGGAATCAGTTCTCCTGTCAAATTAGGACTTGCCGGAGGACCGATAATCGCAGGTATTCTAATCGGATCATATGGACCACGCCTGCACCTGGTTACCTATACCACCCGTAGTGCGAGCCTGATGTTGCGAGGCATTGGCCTGTCGCTCTACCTTGCATGCCTGGGATTGGATTCAGGAGCTCATTTCTTCGATACGGTGATGCGACCGGAAGGTGCCTTATGGATAGGTATAGGCTTCCTGATAACTTTTATCCCCGTGGTGATTATGGCACTGGTAGCTCTTCGCTTATGCAAGATGGACTTTGGAAATACATGCGGCATGCTCTGTGGCAGTATGGCGAATCCGATGGCTCTGAATTATGCCAACGATATCATTCCCAATGACAACCCCGCCATCAGTTATGCAACGGTTTACCCGCTTGGCATGTTCATCCGCGTAATCATTGCCCAACTTATTTTAATGATATTCCTATAATATTCTAACCTGAACCATAATATGAAAATTTACAAACAAATCACACAGGAAATGATTCAGAAAGATGTCCGCTATCTGGAGCTTCTTTCACACAGCTTTCCCACTATCGCTGCGGCAAGCACTGAAATCATTAACTTGGAAGCAATCATGAATCTGCCCAAGGGAACCGAACATTTTCTGGCCGACCTGCACGGAGAATATGAAGCATTTCAGCACGTATTGAGAAATGCTTCCGGAGCTATCAAACGAAAAGTCAATGAGATTTTCGGGAATACGCTACGCGAAATGGAAAAAAAAGAGATTTGTACGCTGATATATTACCCGGAACAGAAACTTCAGTTAGTAAAAGAAGTAGAAACAGACTTGGTAGACTGGTACGTCATCACCTTGAACCAACTGGTAAAGATTTGCCAAAACGTTTCGTCCAAATATACTCGTTCGAAAGTACGTAAAGCACTTCCTGAGGAGTTCTCCTACATCATACAAGAGTTACTCCACGAAAGCAGCATGGAGCCGAACAAACAAGCATATATCAATGTCATCATCAGCACAATCATCGATACACACCGTGCCGACGACTTTATTGTTGCAATGTGCAACCTGATACAGCGACTCACAATTGATTCATTGCACATCTTAGGTGATATATTCGACCGTGGTCCTGGTCCACACATCATAATGGATACATTATGCAATTATCATAATTTCGATATCCAGTGGGGCAACCATGATATACTGTGGATGGGAGCTGCTTCAGGTAATGATTGCTGCATAGCCAATGTACTCCGTCTTGCTATGCGATACGGTAATTTATCTGCTTTGGAAGATGGCTACGGTATCAATCTGCTTCCATTAGCTACTTTTGCCATGGAAATGTATGCAGACGATCCATGTAAATGCTTCACCCCAAAAATAGATAAAGAAGTCAGTCCATACAACGAAAAGACAATTCGTTTGATAGCACAAATGCACAAAGCAATCAGCATCATCCAGTTTAAGTTAGAGGCTGCAACCATTCTTCGCCGGCCGGAATTTAAGATGGAAGACCGTTTGCTGTTGGGAAATATCGATTTCGACCGTAAGGTTATCACACTAAACGGAAATGAATATGTGCTGCGCGATGGATTATTCCCAACCGTAGACCCTGCCGATCCCTACAGACTGACAGAAGAAGAAAAAGACATCGTACAGAAACTTCATAATTCATTTACCGGCAGCGAAAAATTACGCACACACATGAAGTGTCTTTTCCGCTATGGCTGTATGTACAATGTATGCAATTCGAACTTATTATTTCATGCCTCCATGCCTCTTAATGAAGATGGCTCACTGAAAGAGATTGAAATATTAGGGAAAAAGTATAAAGGAAAGGCCCTATTAAGCCGGGTAGGTCAACTGATACGTACCGCTTACTTTGCAGAAAACGACAACGAAGAAAAAGCTTTTGCGCTCGATTATGTATGGTATTTATGGTGCGGCAAAGACTCTCCTGCCTTCGACAAGAGCAAAATGGCTACCTTCGAACGTTACTTCCTGGCAGATAAAGAAACCCATAAAGAGGTCAAGGGATTCTACTATACATTACGCGACCGAGAAGATATATGCGACATGATAATGGATGAGTTCGGCGTAGAAGGCGAACATCGCCATATCATCAACGGACACGTACCGGTAAAAGCTGTCAAAGGAGAGAAGCCTATCAAAGCCAACGGCAAACTAATGGTTATAGACGGCGGCTTTTCTAAAGCATACCAACCCGAAACAGGTATTGCAGGATATACACTGGTTTATCACTCACGTGGTTTCCAACTGGTTCAACACGAACCATTCACTTCGACTCAAAAGGCAATAGAAGAAGGATTAGACATTAAATCGACAACACAAATTGTCGAAATGAGTAGTAAACGTATGATGGTGAAAGATACGGACAAAGGAAAAGAGTTAAGTATTCAGATAGAAGACTTAAAAAAACTGCTTGTTGCCTATCGCACCGGTATTATCAAAGAAAAGTCATTATAGCCTTTAGTTTACTAAAAGTAAACGTACCAAGAAAAAAAGAACCATGTTCTATTCAACGACAATTGAGTAAAACATGGTTCTTTCTTTTTACCGATTATTAATCTTTTACATATTCAAAGGCCGAATTGTCAATACGGGACAAGACATACCCATCTCCATGAAAAGAAAATAGATACGACAAAGCAAATAGATTTTACACTATTTTGTTAGTCACCGTATCAGGAAATATCACTGTCGGCTTAAAAGTCTTAGCTTCTTCAAAGTCCATAAGAGCATACGACATAATAATAACTACATCTCCGACCTGCACCTTACGGGCTGCTGCTCCATTCAAGCAAATACATCCGGAGCCACGTTCTCCCTTTATAATATAGGTTTCAAAACGCTCTCCATTGTTATTGTCTACTATCTGAACTTTTTCTCCTGCAATCATATTGGCAGCATCCATAAGATCTTCATCAATAGTGATGCTTCCCATATAGTTCAGATTAGCTTCGGTTACAGTCACACAGTGAATTTTCGATTTCAGCACTTCTATCATCATGACCTTACTCCTTATATTTTATATTATCTATCAAGCGGACTTCGCCACAGAAAACAGTAATGCATCCCACAATATAATTGCTGGCATCCCATGTATTTACTGTTTGCAATGAGGTTCCATCTACAATCTCAAAATATTCCAGTCTTAAGCCATCCGACTCCGCAATCTTTGTTTCCACAAATGTTTTTGTTTCAGCAAGAGTATGTGTCTTGGCATATTCCACACTAGCAAACAAAGTTTTTGATATTTGCAAAGCCTGTATACGCTGAGCTGCACTCAAACGCGCATTACGGCTACTCAAGGCCAGTCCGTCCGCTTCACGCACAATCGGGCAACCCACTATCTCAAGATTGAAAGGATATTTGCGTACCATCTCGCGGATAATTGCCAATTGCTGAAAATCCTTCTCACCAAAGTAAGCGCGTGTAGGCTCTACAATCAGGAAAAGTTTACTTACAATTTGGCAAACTCCATTAAAGTGCCCCGGACGATACTTACCTTCCATTACCGTATCAAGCGGCGCATAGCTGAACTGACGAGTGTCCGGCTCCGGATAAATCTCCTCTACCGACGGAGCAAACACAAACGAAGCTCCGCATGCTTCCAGCAATTTACAGTCAGCATCCAGCGTACGCGGATATTTCACTAAATCATTTTTGTCGTTAAACTGAGTGGGATTCACAAAATCGCTCACTACCACAACATCATTTTCGGCAACAGCACGTTTTACAAGCGAAGCGTGACCTGCATGCAAGGCACCCATAGTAGGCACCAATCCGATGGTCTTTCCTTCCTTACGAAGTGAATCCAACTCCGTACGAAGTTCTTGAATAGTTTGAATTAGCTTCATTTTCTTTGATTATTAAACCAATAGTTTTCCAAAATCGGGTGCAAAGTAACCATATTTTTACCACATAATAAAACAGATTGATAAAAAACAGCAAAGTTTTTTATCCAAGAGTTGATTGCCTGACGAAATAGTTTCATTTGCAACACGTTATTTTACAAGTCGTTAACAAACTATAAGGAATAAATAACGGAGGGTACTTGCCTTTCTCGTCCATTTTTTTTATATCTTTGCAAAATGTTTATGAGCAACTAATAAAATAACATGAGCGCGAAAAAAGTATTATTCATTACACAAGAAATTACCCCTTACGTACCCGAAAGTGAATTATCTCTAATCGGTCAAAACTTGCCACAAGCTATTCAAGACAAAGGACGTGAAATTCGTACATTTATGCCTAAATGGGGAAATGTAAACGAACGCCGTAACCAGCTACACGAAGTCATCCGCCTATCAGGAATGAACATCATCATCGATGATACAGACCATCCTTTGATCATCAAGGTAGCTTCCATTCAGGCAGCACGCCGTCAGGTTTACTTCATCGATAACGATGATTATTTCCAGCACCGCCTGATGACTACCGACGAAGAGGGTAAGGAATATGAAGACAACGGCGAGCGTGCTATTTTTTATGCCCGCGGCGTACTGGAAACCGTCAAGAAGCTTCGCTGGTGTCCAGATATAATCCACTGCCACGGATGGATGAGCGCAGTAGTTCCTTTGTTCATCAAAAAGGCATATTACGACGAACCGTCATTCAGAGATTCCAAAGTAATCTTTTCGGTTTACGGCGACGGATTTAAATCGAATCTTGTACCAAACTTTAAAGAACAAATTTTATTCAGAGATATTACTCCTGAAGATTTGAACATGATAAGCGACCCTGTCAATTATGACGAGTTGTGCAAGCTTGCCATCACCTATTCCGACGGAGTTGTGCAAAACAGCGAAAATGTAAATCCGGCAATTATGGACTATGCACGCAGTCTAAATATTCCGGTAGTCGACTATCAACCCGAAGATACTTATGCCGATGCATGCAATGCTTTATACGACAAAGTATGGGAAGATGCCGAATAAAACCTCTAAACGTACAAAATTAATTTGAAACAATGAAACTCAAGTTCTTGGTAGCATTAGGTATTGCCGCCACACTCTACAGTTGTGATGATGAAACGACGGGGATCGGTCAATTCGTGGCCGATGCCGATATGATTCCAGCAAAAGCAGATTCGTACGTAATCGAGACCGAATCTCATCTTCTGGACTCCGTATATTCACGTTCAAGCACAGCTTATCTGGGAAAATTTACAGACAAAGATTATGGAACTTTCAGTTCTGATTTTCTTGTCCAGATAAATTGTCCTGAAAATTTCATCTTGCCCGACAGAATAGAAGAAATCAAGACTGCCAAACTGGGATTGTATTACACAAGCTATTTCGGAGACTCTCTGGCCAGTCTTCGTGTACAAGTAGACCCTCTGACTAAGGCTATCAAAGACGACGGTACAGATAAAGCTTTATATTACAGCAATCTTGACCCGACAGCATATTACGATCAGAATGCCTCTCCCCTGGCTATAAAAGACTATTCGGCATACGACCGTACAATCTCCGACTCAGTCAGAAGTGAAGACGGATATTATCCGAATGTTTCTATCGACCTGGGAACTGATTTCTGCAAGAATTTTCTGGAGAAATACAATTATACAGAAACTGTAAACGGCAAAACAGTACATCCCTACTTCAAGGATTCTGAATCATTCATCAACAATGTTCTGAAAGGATTCTATATACATACTACCAGCGGTGAAGGTTCTATTCTTTACATATCCGACATCTATTTGCATCTGACTATTGCTTATTGGACAAAGACATCGGAAGACAAAGATACACTTGTACACACAATCGTGCCCATGTCGTCTACCAAAGAAGTATTCATGTCGACTCGTTTTAAGAACTCCGGCATGAAAGAACTGGTAAATGACGCCAAATGTACCTACCTGAAAACTCCGGCAGGTCTATGCACAGAGGTAACTCTACCAATCGAAGAAATGTATGAAGTCCATAAAAACGATACGCTAAACTCAATATCCGTTTCATTCCAGAAACTGAAAGACCAGAGTGACAGCCCGTTCAAGATGGGAACTCCCAGTACCCTGCTCATGGTACGAAAGGACGAGATGAAAGATTTCTTCGAAAACAATAAGGTATATGATAATAAAACCACATTCCTTTCTACATATAATTCCAGCTCAAATTCATACGAGTTTTCTAAACTGAACCGTCTGATATCTTATATTTTCAGTGAAATCAGACCTGAAATTGAAAAGGGAGAAAGTGAGTGGAACAAATGGAAAAGCGAACATAAAGACTACAATAAGCTGCTCCTTGTTCCTGTAACCACAGAAAGCGACTCACAAGGCAATATAATAGGTGTAGAAAATGACTTGAATGTGAACTCCGCAATGCTCGTAGGAGGAAAAGACTTAAATAATTCTTCAGACGAGAGTCAGCGAATAAAGATGAGCATCATCTATACAAATCCGGTACAGAGATAAAGCAATACCGCTCTTACCTAAGGACATATTTCTATCCTGAATATATCTTCTGAAAAAGATATATTCAGGATATTTTTTTATCCATATCTTCTTCCAATCTCACCCAAAGAATCTTCCCTTACCTCACAACAAGCTTTTCCAATACAACAAAGCAAACACAAACAACAGCCTAACACTTCTCTTCCCAGACACCTTCTCGTCTGCCTCCAAGACATTCCCTAATCTGGTCACTTCCAACAATACAGTTCCTTCATTATCGCCCAGTCCGAGCCAACTATCTACCAAAGACAAATCCTTTTTATAGCCTCAACATCGAAATCCCTCAACAGCAAATACAATTCCTTGCCTCAGCAAGAAATAACAACACGCGCCAAAGCTACTTCCTCTCTGATACGAGCCAAGCACCCACACCCCTCTACTTCCACCCAAAAAACAGCTCTGACAAGGCAAACAAAAGTACAAACAACTATAAAATACCCAAGCCCCTCCCAACCAAAAAAGCCTACAGATATAAAAATAAAAAAGCCGCCCGGTAAAAACCGAGCGGCTCCGCTATATGGTTATTTTAACTGATTAGCAGTTTACAGAAGCCATGTGAGCGATCAGATCCAATACTTTGTTAGAGTAACCGATTTCGTTGTCATACCAAGAAACAACCTTAACGAAAGTATCAGTCAAAGCGATACCAGCTTTAGCATCGAAGATAGAAGTGTGAGTGTCACCCAAGAAGTCAGAAGAAACAACTGCATCTTCAGTGTAACCCAGGATACCTTTCAATTCGCCTTCAGAAGCTTCTTTCATTGCAGCGCAGATTTCAGCGTAAGTAGCCGGTTTAGCCAAGTTAACTGTCAAGTCAACTACAGATACGTCCAAAGTCGGAACACGCATAGACATACCAGTCAGTTTACCGTTCAAAGCCGGGATAACTTTACCTACAGCCTTAGCAGCACCAGTTGAAGACGGGATGATGTTACCAGAAGCAGCACGACCACCTCTCCAGTCTTTCATAGAAGGACCGTCAACAGTTTTCTGAGTAGCAGTAGTTGAGTGAACTGTAGTCATCAAACCATCAGTGATACCCCATTTGTCGTTCAAAACCTTAGCGATAGGAGCCAAGCAGTTAGTAGTACAAGAAGCGTTAGAAACGAACTGAGTACCCTTAACGTAAGTCTTTTCGTTAACACCGCAAACGAACATCGGAGTGTCGTCCTTAGAAGGAGCAGACATTACAACATATTTAGCACCAGCTTCGATGTGAGCCTGAGCTTTTTCTTTAGTCAAGAACAAACCAGTAGATTCTACTACGTATTCAGCACCTACTTCGTTCCAAGCCAATTCTTTAGGATCTTTGCAAGCTGTTACACGGATTTCTTTGCCATTAACAATCAATTTGCTGTTTTCAACGTCTGCTTCGATAGTTCCGTTGAATTTACCGTGCATTGTATCATATTTCAACATGTAAGCCAAGTAATCAACCGGGCACAAGTCGTTAATACCTACGATCTGGATATCGTTTCTGTTTTGAGCTGCGCGGAATACGAAACGGCCGATACGACCGAAACCGTTAATACCTACTTTAATCATTTTGTTTAAATTTTAAAGGTTTTATAATTCAATTTTAAAACACTCGCTTTTTTAAATCTCAGCCCTCAGGTATTCAGGATTTATCTACCCCTTCTTTCCTGATTGCGTTGCAAAAATAAGAATTTCTTTTTGAACTTGGGCACGAAAAGTATTAAAATTAAGAAAAAATCGATTTGTTTTTTCAGTAATTTTCATGGAAAGCTTTGTTGCAAACTCCGTTTCATGTCATTTTGCAATCCGTACTTTACACGTAGATTGTTTTCACACCATGCAATACTCCTTTCTGTCCTTCGGGACAAACACCAACCTCTTCCCAGCCTTTATTGCAATCGGTCTACGAATTGCTTTCCATTCTCCTTTATATATTAAGTAACCATTTCGTCTGCCTTACCCAGCAGCGTTTTTCCCGATATGCGTTCTGCCCGTTTCGCTATCTATAATATATAAGGAGAATATTCCTGCAAAGCTTTCCAGACAATAAAACAACTCAAAAGGCAACTAAAAAGGAATAGCATTTCCGGGAAAACAGAGTACAACAAACGGAAAATGCATTATGCAAAAAGGCCGGAGAAAACACACAGACACGTGCGGCAACTGGCATAAGCAAGTTCTGTACAAGGCCATCTTTACAGAAAGACATCCTGACATCATTCAGAACCAGTCCAGACGCGACGAATAAAATTTGTACAAAAGATTTTATTTTCTGTACAAAAAATAAAAAAACATCGAGACATTTTTGGCGAAAGATGCCCACGTTTTCCGAAGCACTTGTAGCATTTATAAAAAAATATGAGTATCTTTGCACGCATAGAAAATTTTACAGAATAAAATATGCAGGAAAAAATCATTATTCTCGACTTTGGTTCACAGACCACGCAGCTCATCGGCCGCCGCGTACGCGAACTGAACATGTATTGCGAGATTGTTCCCTACAACAAGTTTCCCCACAATGATCCGTCGGTTATCGGTGTCATCCTCTCAGGAAGCCCCTTCTCTGTATACGATGAAAAGGCCTTCAAAGTTGATTTGACCGATATTCGCGGCAAATATCCTATCTTGGGTATCTGCTACGGCGCACAGTTCATGGCGTATACCAACGGAGGTAAAGTTGAACCTGCCAACACACGTGAATACGGACGTGCACATCTGGCCAAGTTCGACCACGAGAACCCGTTGTTGAAAGGCATCCGCGAAAACTCTCAGGTGTGGATGAGCCACGGAGATACCATTACAGCTATCCCCGAAAATTTTGAAATCATTGCCTCTACCGACAAGGTTGCAGTAGCAGCTTATCAGGCAAAAGGTGAAAAGCTCTGGGGCGTACAGTTCCATCCGGAAGTATTCCATACAGAAGATGGTACACAGTTGCTGAAGAACTTCGTAGTAGATATCTGTGGAGGTAAGCAGGACTGGAGTGCTGCATCGTTCATCGAAACGACTGTTGCCGAGTTGAAAAAGCAATTGGGTGACGACAAGGTTGTTCTCGGCTTGAGCGGCGGTGTAGACTCATCGGTAGCAGCTGTATTGCTGAACAAGGCTATCGGCAAGAATCTGACTTGTATTTTCGTAGACCACGGCATGCTGCGTAAGAACGAATTCAAGAACGTTCTTCACGATTACGAATGTCTGGGTCTGAACGTTGTCGGTGTAGATGCCAGCGAAAAGTTCTTCAGTGAACTGGCAGGCGTAACCGAACCGGAACGTAAGCGTAAGATTATCGGTAAAGGCTTCATCGATGTATTCGACGAAGAAGCTCACAAGATAAAAGATGTGAAATGGCTGGCTCAGGGTACTATCTACCCAGACTGCATCGAGTCTCTGTCTATTACAGGAACCGTCATCAAGAGTCACCACAACGTAGGTGGTCTGCCCGAAAAGATGGACCTGAAGCTTTGCGAACCTCTCCGCCTGTTGTTCAAGGATGAAGTACGCCGTGTAGGTCGCGAGCTGGGTATGCCGGAACACCTCATTACCCGCCATCCGTTCCCGGGACCGGGACTTGCCGTACGTATTCTGGGCGATATCACACGCGAAAAGGTACGTATCCTGCAAGATGCTGACGATATCTTCATCCAAGGCTTACGCGACTGGAAGGTTACCGACGCCAACGGCAATGAAACTTCGCTTTACCATCAGGTATGGCAGGCAGGAGTTATCTTGCTTCCGGTACAGAGCGTAGGTGTTATGGGTGACGAACGTACTTACGAACGTGCCGTTGCTTTGCGTGCCGTTACAAGTACCGATGCCATGACTGCCGACTGGGCTCATCTGCCTTATGAGTTTATGGCAAAGGTTTCGAACGACATCATCAATAAGGTAAAAGGCGTAAACCGCGTTTGCTACGATATTTCTTCAAAACCACCCGCCACAATCGAGTGGGAATAAAAGAATAAACCACTTTCAGCAGGAGGCACAGACTACACGGGCTACCGGATTAAGGCCGGAACGTAACCCCGTGTTATCTGTGCCTTATTTTCATTTTATCCAAACACCAAGAAAAACAAACATCATGTACACAAAATATATGGCATGCTTACTTTCGGGACTTCTTCTCTCCTCTCAGACGATTCCCGGCATGGCAACGACAAATGAGCCCGAAGCAACAGAATGCATCCGGCAAAACCAATGGAACGGAAAAAAAGTCGCCTTTCTGGGTGACTCTATCACCGACAAGATACACGTAGGAACCACCAAAAATTACTGGCAGTACCTGGCCGAAATGCTGGGACTCGAGCCATTGGTGTACGGCATCAACGGCAATCAGTGGAACGGTATCTTGAAACAAGCTCAAAAGCTGAAAGCAGACGTTGGGGATGACGTAGACGCCATCATTATTTTTGCCGGAACAAACGATTATAATGCCGGAGTACCTTTAGGAGAATGGTACACGTTCAATTACGAAGAAACGACCGTAAAAGGCGGAGGCAAGGAAGTACGCAAGAAACGCAGCGCCGACCTGAACAGCAACACGTTCAGGGGACGAATCAACGAGGCACTAAGTTACCTGAAGCAGAACTTCCCGACCAAACAAATCATCCTGATGACACCAATACACCGTGCACAGGCCCGCTTCAGCAACAACAACATTCAGCCGGAAGAAGCGTTTCCCAACAAGCTGGGCCTCTACGTAGACGAATATGTAAACGTGATAAAGGAAGCCGGAAACGTATGGGCTGTTCCGGTAATCGACCTGAACAGTATCTGCGGACTCTACCCGATGTTTGATGAGCATTCTCAATATTTTCACGATGCAACGACCGACCGCCTGCATCCGAATGCCAACGGACACTACCGTATGGCAAAAGCCATCATGTATCAGTTACTTGCATATCCAGCCGATTTCAAATAATCGCCGGATGCATATCTTTACAAACAACGAACCCGTACAGGTATATATTGGAAAACAACCTGCACGGGTCCGGTATTATTTCATCTGCCAGCAGAAAAATCAGAAAGGCAGATCGTCTTTTTCGTCCGAAGCCGCAAAATCTACGGGAGCAGCCGGAGCTGCGTTCATCGGCGGGAAAGGAGCATCCATCGGCGGCATCTGCTGAGCAGCACCTACACGTTCTACCTTCCACGCACGGATACTGTTGAACCAACGTCCCTGCCATTCGCGTGCATCAATATCGAAGAAGACATTCAATTCCTCCCCTACCTGAATATTGAACTGCTGTATCTTGTCTGCGCCAAACACATCGAAGCACATCCGGCGAGGATACTGATCGTGAGTTTCGATGACATATTCCTGCACCTTCCATTCATTACCATTCTTTGAAACACCACCTCTGGGCTCAAGAACTGCTATCACTTTTCCTGCTAATTCCATATTTTTAGTTTTTAAATCGGTCACGAAATTACGCTTTTCTGAACAAGTAAACTAATTTTTACCCTCTTTTTTGCGATGCTTCTACAATCTTTTCGTAACTTTGGCAAGATAAACAGCATGCAACAAAGCGTGTTATCTTCCCGACGGCAGAGCCCGTTGCAGAAGTATCTGATGATATAACTTAGAAAATAATTAATATAAGAAAGACCATGAAATTTATTGTTTCAAGTACAGCCTTATTCAGCCACTTACAGGCTATCAGTCGTGTTATCAACTCAAAGAATTCCTTACCGATACTTGACTGTTTCCTTCTGGAGTTGCAGGACGGAACACTGTCGATGACTGCGTCCGACAATGAAACCACATTGTCGACTTCCATCGAAGTCAACGAGTTCGACGGCGACGGACGTCTGGCCGTTTCTTCCAAGACCTTGCTGGAAGCCCTGAAAGAAATTCCGGAACAGCCTTTGAGTTTCCAGATAAACCCCAGCAATCTGGAGATTACTGTACAATACCAAAACGGTAAATATAGCTTAATGGGACAAAATGCTGACGAATATCCGCAGACTCAGGAACTGGGCAGCAATGCAGTTCAGGTAAACATGCCGGCCGATGTACTGATGGGTGGCGTGAACCGCTGTATCTTCGCAACTGCCGACGACGAATTACGCCCGGTAATGAACGGTATTTATTTCGACATAACTCCGGAAGACATCACTCTTGTAGCGTCCGACGGTCATAAACTGGTACGCTGCAAGACTTTTGCTGCGCACAGCGACGAGAAAGCTGCATTCATCCTGCCCAAGAAGCCGGCAAACTTGCTGAAGAACTTACTGCCGAAAGAACAAGGTGACGTACAAATCGGATTCGACGACCGTAACGCTTCGTTTACACTGGAAAATTACCGCATGGTCTGCCGCCTGATAGAAGGCCGTTATCCGAACTACAATTCGGTCATTCCTCAGAACAATCCGCACAAGGCTATCATCGATCGTGCTTCGTTTATCAGCGCACTTCGCCGTGTGTCGGTATTCTCTTCACAGGCAAGCAGCCTGATTAAGCTGAGTCTGTCGGAAAACCAGATGAAGATTTCCGCACAGGACATCGACTTCTCTACTTCGGCCGAAGAAACCATTATCTGCCAATACGAAGGAAATGCCATGAGCATCGGCTTCAAGTCTTCTTTCCTGATTGACATCCTGAACAACCTGTCATCGCAGAATGTGGTAATCGAACTGGCAGATCCGTCACGCGCAGGAGTCATCGTTCCGGAAGAACAGGAAGAAAACGAAGACATCCTCATGCTGCTGATGCCAATGATGCTGAACGATTGATAAAAAACAAACAAAGTCGGCCTGCCCTTCTCATTGGCGAAAGACTCCGCATATCGGATTTGTCCACCCGGCAATGAGAAGAGTTCACCGAAAAGACAGGCAGTGCCGAAACAAATATTTCTATTTTATGAAACTGAATTTAAAGAATCCCCTGATTTTCTTCGATCTGGAAACCACGGGAACAAATATAAATACTGACCGTATCGTCGAAATCTGTTACCTGAAAGTTTATCCAAACGGAAACGAAGAAAGTAAGACCATGCGTATCAACCCGGAAATGCACATTCCGGAAGCCTCTACAGCTATACATGGCATACACGACGAGGATGTGGCAGACTGTCCGACATTCAAGGAAGTAGCCAAGGATATTGCCCGTGATCTGGAGGGAGCAGATATTGCCGGATTCAATTCCAACCGTTTCGATGTGCCCGTGCTGGTAGAAGAATTTCTGCGTGCCGGTATTGATATAGACCTGACTAAGCGTAAGTTTATCGACGTCCAGGTTATCTATCACAAGCTGGAACAGCGTACACTTTCGGCTGCCTACAAGTTCTACTGCGGCAAGAATCTGGAAGACGCTCACACCGCAGAAGCTGATACACGCGCTACATATGAAGTACTGAAAGCTCAGCTCGACCGTTATCCCGATGTACTGGAAAACGACATCAAGTTTTTGTCCGATTATTCTACTTACAGCAAAAATGTAGATTTTGCAGGACGCATTGTATTCGACGATAATGGTGTGGAAGTCTTCAACTTTGGTAAATACAAAGGTATACCGGTAGCCGAAGTTCTGCAACGTGATCCGGGGTATTATGGCTGGATCCTGAACGGAGATTTTACACTGAATACTAAAAATGTACTGACTAAAATCAGATTGCGCGAAAGCGGATTGGTGAAATAAACAGAATGAAAGGGAAAAAAATAGTATTGGGCATTACGGGAAGTATTGCCGCCTACAAGGCAGCCGTGCTTACACGCCTCCTGATAAAAAAAGGTGCAGAGGTACAGATTGTCATCACTCCTGCCGGAAAAGAATTCATTACTCCTATTACACTTTCGGCGCTGACCAGCAAGCCTGTCATCAGCGAGTTTTTCTCGCAGCGCGACGGAACATGGCACAGTCACGTAGATCTGGGATTATGGGCTGATGCTATGGTTATAGCTCCTGCTACTGCTTCAACCATCGGTAAGATGGCACACGGGATAGCCGATAATATGCTGGTTACTACTTACCTTTCTATGAAAGCTCCCGTGTTCGTGGCTCCGGCAATGGACCTGGATATGTTTGCTCATCCTTCTACACAGCATAACCTCGATATTCTCCGTTCGTACGGAAATCACATCATCGAACCGGCTTCGGGCGAGCTTGCCAGTCACCTGGTAGGAAAAGGAAGAATGGAAGAGCCGGAAAAGATTGTGGAGGTACTGGAGGCTTTCTTTGCCCGACAGGAGGACCTGAAAGGCAAAAAGGTAATGATTACCGCTGGCCCGACTTACGAAAAGATAGATCCGGTACGTTTTATCGGAAACTATTCTTCGGGAAAGATGGGCTATGCGCTGGCAGAGGTCTGTGCCGAACGGGGAGCAGAAGTCACACTTATTAGCGGACCGGTAAACATGAACGCCGTACATCCGCGCATCCATCGGATAGATGTGGAAAGTGCAGAACAGATGTATCTTGCTGCAAAAGAGGCATATGCCGGAGCAGATGCTGGTATTCTGTGCGCAGCAGTAGCCGACTTTACACCGGAACAGACTGCCGACCACAAGATCAAACGTGAAAAAGAAGATCTGGTTCTACGTCTGAAACCGACTCAGGATATCGCAGCAGCACTGGGCAAGGAAAAGAAACCGCATCAGTGTCTGGTTGGCTTTGCTCTGGAAACCAACGATGAAGTGCAGCATGCTCAGGACAAGCTGGAACGGAAGAACTTCGATTTCATTGTACTCAACTCGCTGAACGACAAAGGTGCCGGTTTCCGTTGTGATACCAATAAAATCACGATTATCGACCGACAGGGAAAAACGCCTTATCCCCTGAAGGGAAAGAAGGAAGTGGCGGAAGATATCATCGATAAACTTGCTGCCATACTCCATTAAGTAAACCGAAAGGAATACGTATGTTACAGTCTATTTATATACAGAACTATGCATTGATCGACAAGCTGGACATTGACTTTTCATCCGGCTTTTCGGTCATTACAGGCGAAACGGGAGCCGGAAAATCTATCATTCTGGGGGCGATTGGTCTACTATTGGGCCAGCGTGCCGATGTAAAAGCTATCAAGAACGGAGCATCCAAATGTATTGTCGAAGCCCGGTTCCGCATTTCCAGCTATGGCATGGAATCTTTTTTTGCCGAAAACGACATCGAATATGATCCCGAAGAATGTATTCTGCGACGGGAGGTTTCGGCAAACGGAAAGAGTCGTGCTTTCATAAACGATACTCCAGCCTCACTGGCTCAGATGAAAGTTCTGGGAGAGAAACTGATTGATGTACATAGTCAACATCAGAACCTGCTACTCAACAAAGAGGGTTTCCAGTTGAATATACTGGATATTCTGGCGCAGGATGATAAGCAACTTGCCCAGTACCAGCAAGTATATGCAGACTACAGGCAGGTATGCCGTGAACTGGAAGATTTTATCGAACAGGCAGAGAAAAGCCGCAAGGATGAAGATTACATTCGTTTCCAGCTGGAACAACTGGAAGAAGCTAATCTGAAGGAAGGTGAACAGAGTGAACTGGAACAGGAAGCCGAAACCTTGAGCCACGCAGAAGATATAAAGGCTGGACTGTACAAAGCCGAACAACTGATAGACGGTGAAGAAGGCGGGGCACTCTCACAGACCAAGGAGTGCATGCAGACCTTACAGAACATTGCACGTGTATATGCTCCGGCAAGCGAATGGACCGAACGGCTGAACAGTTGTTATATCGAGCTGAAAGATATTGCACACGATCTGGCTGGTGCCGAAGAGGAAATCGAGTTTAATCCTTCACGACTGGATTATGTAAACGAACGGCTGAACCAGATTTACAGCCTCCAGCAAAAACATAAAGTCGACTCGGTAGAAGCATTGATCGAGCTGACAGACAATTACCGCAAGCAACTGAATGCCATTACTTCCTTCGATGACCGTATTGCTGAGCTAAACAATCACAAAGCACAGTTGTATGATGAGGTACTGAAACAGGCTTCACTACTGACCGGACTCCGTACAACATCTGCACGCCATATAGAGGAGCACATGAAGTCATTGCTCGTTCCATTAGGAATGCCCAATGTACGCTTTGCCGTGGAACTGACTCCACGTAAGGAACCGGATGCCAAAGGAATGGATAGTGTAACATTTCTTTTTTCTGCCAACAAAAATGGGACATTGCAAAATGTGGCATCTATCGCTTCAGGAGGAGAAATTGCTCGTGTCATGCTTTCACTGAAAGCCATGATTGCCGGAGCAGTGAAGCTTCCAACTATAATATTCGATGAAATCGACACTGGAGTATCTGGTTCGATTGCAGAAAAGATGGCACTTATCATGCAGGATATGGGACGCCAGAACCGTCAGGTTATCAGTATAACTCATCTGCCACAAATTGCGGCACGAGGCACTTCCCATTACAAGGTGTATAAAGAGGATACCGAAACGGGGACCAACAGCCATATCCGACTGCTTACACAGGAAGAACGTGTACAGGAGATTGCCAATATGCTGAGTGGAAGTACACTTACAGAAGCGGCACTGAACAATGCTCGTGCGCTGCTGGAAGGAAACTCAAGTCTTTAAAAAAAACGAAAATAAAAAGATATGATTGAAAAAAATGAAATGATATTCGGCGTAAGAGCCGTCATAGAGGCCATACAGGCAGGTAAGGAAATAGATAAAGTACTGGTGAAAAAAGACATTCAGAGTGATCTCTCGAAAGAACTCTTTGCCGTACTGAAAGATACATTTATCCCTGTACAGCGTGTCCCTGTGGAACGCATCAACCGTATCACGAAAAAGAATCATCAGGGAGTAATAGCATTTATCTCTCCTATCACCTATCAACGTACGGAGGACATCGTACCTTTCCTCTTCGAACAAGGAAAGAACCCGCTGCTGATTATGCTGGACGGGCTTACTGACGTACGAAACTTTGGAGCTATCGCACGTACCTGTGAATGTGCCGGAGTCGATGCTATCATTATCCCTTCGAAAAATAGTGTCAGTGTAAATGCCGATGCCATCAAGACTTCTGCCGGTGCATTGCACACCATCCCTGTATGCCGTGAGAATAATCTTACCAATACGATTAAGTTCCTGAAAGAAAGTGGGTTTAAAATTGTAGCTGCGACCGAAAAGGGTGACTACGATTATACAAAAGCAACATATACAGACCCTACTTGTATTATTATGGGAGCAGAAGATACGGGAGTACCTTACGAACATCTTGCTTTATGCGATGAATGGATTAAGATTCCACTGTTCGGCTCCATCGAGTCACTTAACGTATCAGTTGCAGCAGGTATCCTTATCTACGAAGCTATCAAGCAGCGTGGATTCACAAATGAAGAATAAAACATAAACGTAAAAGTACATGAAAAAGACAATACTTATATTAGCTTGTGGAATGTCATTCCTTACGGGATTCTCACAAGAGCTTCCCAAATGGGCAAGCAAAGCCAGAAAAGCGGTCTTTTCTGTTATAACTTATAACAAAGAGAACCAAATATTAAATACGGGAAACGGATTCTATATCGACGAACAAGGAACTGCCGTATCTGATTATACACTCTTCAAAGGAGCAGATCATGCAGTCATCGTAACAGCAGACGGTAAAGAGCTACCCGTAAAATATATTATGGGAGCAAACGATATTTACGATGTTGTTAAGTTCAAAACTGAATTTGACAAAAAGGCTGCCGCACTTCAACCAGCTTCACAGACCGCGACACTGGGTGAAACAGTTTATTTGCTTCCATATTCCACTCAAAAATCGGCCGATGGACAAAATGGTACAATAGCCAAAATTGATACGATAGGCAACAATTCTTTCTACTATACGCTGAATATGCAAACTACAGACAAAACAGTAAGCTGTCCAGTAATGAATGCAAACGGAGAAGTTCTGGGGTTAATCCAGAAAAATTCTGATCCGGAAAGTAAGGAAAGTTATGCCATCGGAGTTACCTATGCATCTTCTCTTTCGATTAGTGCCCTATCGGTAAACGATCTTACTCTTAAGTCTATTGGCATAAAGAAAGGGCTTCCTGAGGATGAATCTCAGGCATTGGTATACCTCTATATGGCAGCATCTACACTCGACCGTGACAGCTATCTGAACCTGTTGAACGATTTTATTGCCAAATACCCGGAAAATCAGGAAGGATATCTGCGTCGGGCTACTTGTTATATGAATTACGGTGATGATGCTCACAATGCTCTGGCAACCGAGGACATGAACAAAATGCTTGATTTATCGAAGCAAAAGGATGATGCCCACTATAATATTTCTAAACTGATTTACAGTTATCAGTTGAATAAAGGAGATAAACCTACTTATGCCGACTGGACTTTCGACCGTGCACTAAATGAAATCAATGAGGCTATCCAAATAGCTCAACAACCTATATACTATCAAGTACAAGGAGATATTTATTTCGCCATGCAGAAATATGCAGAAGCCTTTACGGCTTACGACAAGGTAAACAAGAGCCCGCTTGCTTCCGCTGCAACATTCTATTCGAGCGCTAAAGCCAAAGACTTGATGGAAGGAGTAGACAAAAAGGAAGTCGTTGCCCTAATGGATAGTGCCGTTGCACGATTTAATAAGCCTTATGGAGAAGATGCAGCTCCTTATTTGTATGAACGCGCAGGTGCAAAAATTGCAATAGAGGATTATCGAGGAGCGGTAGCAGACTATAATGACTTTTACGATGCCATGCTGGGACAAGTTTCTGCTGAATTTTATCTCACTCGTATGCAGGCTGAAATGCAATGCCGCATGTACCAGCAAGCAATTGATGACATAAACAAAGCTGTAGAATTAGATCCGAACAATGTTAATTACTGGGTAGAAAAAGGAGGTGTATGTTTACGTGTCAATCAAGTAGAAGAAGCTATTCATGCACTTGAGAAGGCTATATCCATCGATCCTCAAAATGCACCGGCATACCGTATGTTAGGGTATATCCAAGTTCAACAGAAACAAATGGAAAAGGGAATCTCAAATTTGCAAAAAGCAAGAGACTTGGGTGACGAAGTAGCAATCGGATTACTTGAAAAATATAATAAATAAAGATAACAATGTCATCAACACCATACGCGGAGTCTGATGAAAAAGAGTCTATCTCTATCAAGATAAAATCATAAATTGAAATTTAAAAGATAAAATCCTCTTATTTTAGCCATATAACTAAAATCCATCTTGGCTGAAATAAGAGGATTTTTTATATAGTTATAACTTAAAGGCTACTATTTTTCTATATTAAGCCTATTTTCTCTTCAATAAGGAGCAAAATTCTAAATCATCTTAAGCCATGGTTTCTTTATAGCAAATAGACACTTCACTCAATGAAAATATGGATCTGTGACTTTTTCGACAAGATGAAAGCGCTGAATGCATTATCAATATTAATAAGCTTCGGCATTTTCTATTAAGCTCCC
>ENA-UONW01000124-UONW01000124.1-human-gut-metagenome-genome-assembly--contig:-CS52-NODE-124-length-117753-cov-12.205492_pt1 | contig 117753 bp, 107 predicted proteins | sample MGYA00242463_ERZ724010 | MGnify/ENA metagenome assembly ERZ724010
AGCGTAGATTGCTAACATTGTTTAATATATTGATTATTAGACTTTTATTTGTTATTGTTTGCTGGCGTTTTTCATCGTTTTTCAGTCCTTATTTCCCGATGCAAAAATGCTTAAAAATATTCCCCAAAACCTCGTCCGTCTCAATTGTTCCGCCTACGATTTCTCCCAGGTGGTAAAGACATTCACGAAGATCCTGGCTTACCAGATCCCCGGAGAGTTGCATAGCCAGTCCGTCCTGTACACGGTGGATAGCTTCCAGTGCACGGCTCAGAGCCTCGTAATGGCGGATGTTGCTTACCACCACATCATTCTGCGACAGGTCGGGCAGGGCAGCGAAGTCCACCAGTTGTTTCTGGAGCATAGCAAGCCCTTCTTTCTGCTTGGCTGAAAGGGAAAGCACCCAGGCATCCTCAGGCAAATCGGGGAGAGCCGCTTTCAGCTGCGCAATCCGTGCATCGGTCGGTTCCGCAGTCTCTGTGATTTTATTGGAAGAGTCTGCCGGCGAAAGCAAATCCACCTTGTTGAGTACGATGACCAGATGTTTGCCTTCGCACCGTGGCAGGATTTTGTCGGCCAGCTGATGATATTGTTCTTCGGCACAGGTTGCGTCGATGACCCAGAGTACGATATCAGCCTGATCCAGTTTCTGGAAGCTCCGTTCGATACCTAAACTTTCGATGGTATCAGTCGTTTCGCGGATACCGGCAGTATCGATGAAGCGGAAAGTGATACCTCCCAGATTCATGGTGTCCTCAATGACATCGCGTGTGGTGCCGTGGATGTCGCTCACGATGGCGCGTTCTTCGTTCAGGAGGGCATTCAGCAGGGTTGATTTTCCGGCATTTGTTTCGCCCACGATGGCCACGGGCACTCCGTTCTTGAGGGCATTGCCCACGCTGAATGTATCAACCAGATGATGGATGACCTGCTCAATCTGACGGGCGATGGCTTCCAGTTCCGAACGGTCAGCAAACTCCAGTTCCTCGTGGTCGCTGAAGTCGAGTTCCAGTTCCATGAGGGAGGTAAGATGGAGCAGCTTGTCGCGCAGAACGGCCAGTTCACGGCTGAATCCGCCACGCATCTGGTTCATGGCCATGCGGTGAGTAGCGGCGGAAGTGGAAGCGATGAGGTCGGCCACAGCTTCGGCCTGGCTCAGATCCATCTTGCCGTTCAGGAAGGCGCGCTGGGTATATTCACCCGGTCCGGCGGCACGGCATCCTTGCCGGATGAGAAGCTGCATCACTTGCTGGAGAATGTAGCTTGAACCGTGGCAGGAGATTTCCGTGGAGTCCTGTCCCGTATAGGAATGAGGCGCACGGAATAGGCTGACCAGCACTTCATCGATGATTTCTCCTTCGGGGGTAAGAATGTGACCGAAGGTGAGGGTATAGGGTGCGCGTTCTGCCAGCGGTTTGCCGGATACGGGTTTAAAGATGCGGTCGGTGAGGGTAATGGCTTCCGGACCCGACACACGGATGGTGCCGATGGCTCCACCTTGGGCGGTGGCGATGGCACAGATAGTATCTTCAGTTTGTAATATGTTCACGTGCGTAGTTCTTTTTAAAATCCTTGCAAAGATACGGTTTTCGGGTTATATCCGGAAGCGGAGCCGGCAGATTTATGCGTGGGCATAGAGGGTTTTCACCAGCAGGTCAACAACCTTTTCGAGGTATTCGCGGTCGGTTTCGTCGAATGTGGCCAGTTGGTCACTGTCGATGTCAAGCACGCCCCGCACTTCTCCGGCAGCTATTATCGGTACAACGATTTCGGAGCGGGAGAGGGAACTGCAGGCGATATGGCCGGGGAACTGGTCTACGTCGGGCACGAGCTGGGTACGGGCTTCAGCCCAGGCGGTGCCGCATACGCCGCGTCCTTTTCTGATGCGGTAGCAGGCCACGCTGCCCTGGAACGGACCGAGGTGAAGTTCGCCTTCGTGGACGAGATAGAAGCCTACCCAGAAGAATCCGAATGCTTCTTTCAGGGCGGCACTGGTATTGGCCAGTACGCTGATTTCGTTTTTCTCGCCTTCAATCAGTGGGGCGAACTGTTCAAGAAACTGGAGGTAGCGCTGACGCTTGTCGGTAAGGTTGGATTTGAAACTTGCTTCCATGTGTGTGAGTTTTCAGACATAAAAACAGGTTCTCCTCCGTAGAGGGGAACCTGTTGGTTGATAATAAGTTTGTTAAATTCTGTCGAGTACGACTTTGATCAGGTCGTCAATCTTGTTCTTGTATCCGGTATTGGCTTCCTTTGCTACCCGGTTGGCTATGACCATGCACACGGTAGTAGCCTTGTGGCCTTGCAGACGGGCCAGGCCGGCCAGGGCAGAACTTTCCATTTCGAAGTTGGTGATTCGGTGTCCCTGATACTCGAAGCTTTCGATCTTTTCGTTCTGGTGCGGATCGGCCAGCGGAATACGGAGCTGACGTCCCTGCGGACCGAAGAAACCGCCGCAGGCTACTGTTACGCCGCGCACCATGTCCGTACCGGCAATGCGGTCTACCAGCTCTTCATTGGCATGGATCACGTAGGGAGCCGGCGCACAAAGATTGCCTGCCCATCCCAGGTGGTTGAGCAGGGCGCGTTCCATGGGCAGGTCGCATACGGCGTTACGTCCTTCGTAGAAGTTCAGGAGTCCGTCAAATCCTACGGAGATGGCAGAGCAGATGTAAGTTCCTACGGGAGTATAAGGCTGCAGACCGCCGCAGGTACCGATACGCACGATTTCCAGCTGGCGGAAGGTATCATTCTCTTCGCGGGTCTGGAAATTGATGTTGGCCAGTGCGTCGAGTTCATTCATGACAATGTCTACATTGTCACATCCGATACCGGTGGAGGTTACCGTGATGCGTTTTCCCTGGTATGTTCCGGTGATGGTACGGAATTCACGGCTTTCTACTTCACATTCTTTAGTGTCGAAATGGGAGGCCACGAGTGCCACACGTCCGGGATCGCCCACCAGAATGACTTTATCCGCCAGATACTCCGGTTTTACGTGAAGATGGAACACTGAGCCGTCTTCATTGATAATCAGTTCTGAGGGTGGAAAATACTTTTTCATATAAATTGCTTTTTAGTCGTTAAGTAGTATGTAAAGTTATTGTTGTTGTCATATCATTTGCCGATGGGATCATGGCTGGCGGGATGGGAATCCGGCCGGGCAATGCTGCTTCGCATGTCGGTGTCAGCCTGGATGTTTTTCATCCGGTAGTAGTCCATGATACCGAGGTTGCCGCTGCGGAAGGCTTCGGCCATGGCCTTGGGCACTTCGGCTTCTGCCTGGATCACGTTGGCACGGGCTTCTTCGGCTTTGGCTTTCATTTCCTGTTCCAGGGCTACAGCCATGGCACGGCGTTCTTCTGCCTTGGCCTGGGCAATGTTTTTGTCGGCATTGGCCTGGTCCATCTGGAGGGCTGCACCGATGTTGCGGCCGATATCGATGTCGGCAATATCAATGGAGAGAATCTCAAAGGCAGTACCGGCATCCAGTCCCTTGCGCAATACGAGTTTGGAGATGGAGTCGGGGTTCTCAAGTACTGACTTGTGGTTCTCGGAAGAACCGATAGAGGATACGATACCTTCGCCTACACGGGCCAGTACCGTGTCTTCACCGGCACCGCCCACCAGCTGGCGGATATTGGCACGTACGGTGACGCGGGCCTTGGCGATCAGCTGGATACCGTCCTTGGCTACGGCTGTCACAGGAGGTGTGTCAATGACTTTCGGATTGACCGACATCTGTACCGCTTCGAACACGTCACGTCCGGCCAGGTCAATGGCTGTTGCCATCTGGAAAGGCAGGTCAATGTTTGCTTTGGAGGCCGAAACCAGGGCGTGAACCACTTTTTCCACATGTCCTCCGGCCAGAAAGTGAGCCTCCAGACCGTCGCGGGTAATGTTGCTCAGGCCGGCTTTGTGAGCCTCGATCAGTCCGGGTACGATGACATAGGGCGGTACGTTACGTATACGCATCAGAAAAAGCTGTACCAGCGAAATGTTGACGCCTGATACTTTGGCCGAGAGCCAGAGGAAGAAAGGTACATAGTGGAAGAAGATGACCAGCAGGATGATACCGCCACCGGCCATGACAAACGGAAGATAACTCGGGTCAATCATAATTCAGATCAGTTTAAAAGGTATATAATTCAGTTGGTTCTCAGACACGTTGCACATATACGACACCGTTGTCGATGCGGGAAATCCGGATTGCGGTCTTTTCTTCGATGAAGCCGTCGGCAGACTGTACTTCAATGCGCTGGCCTTTGATTTCGGCGTTGCCGATCAGGGTCAGGCGGGTGGTGGTAACTCCCGTATCACCTACCTGAAGATCCAGCCCTTTCAGCGGGTTCAGCTTGAAGTTCAGAGTCTGGTTCAGAGCCAGCCGGTCCACGGTTTTTGACCGCATGAACCATAGGGTGACTCCTGCGATTCCGACAACGGAAGCGCCCAGAGTGATGAAGCCGGCCTGGGTACCCAGCGAACTGAATGCGTAGTAGATCGCATACAGAATGCTTGCCCCCGAGGCAATCCCTGCCAGACTGATGCCCGGAATCAGGAATACCTCCACGGCAAAAAGCAGCAGTCCGGCAATGATCAGTGTAATGATAATCAGTGTTCCCATAAGTATAGGTTTTAGTGTGAAATTGTATTATTTCCGGTTCAGGGCTTTCAGCTCCGTGTTGCGGATGTTGACCGTCAGACTGGCGATTTCTTCCCGCAGCTGCTTGATGCGCTGTTCCTTGTCCAGAATGGCCGGTGTGAGCCGGTCTTTTCCTGCCTTGTTGGACTGTCCGTACAGTTCCCGCTGTTTGCCGAGCGTTTCAGACAGATTGTCCAGATCTTTCTGTTTTTGCGACAGGGTCTGGTACTGCTTGCGTGCTTCAGCCGAGCGGAAATCGGCCAGTGTATGATAGACCACATTGTCGTCCACGACGAAGCGGAAGTCTCCTTTTTTCTTTTGCTCGTCCTGTCCGTACATCACTTTGGCCAGTTGCTGACGGGCGAGACGCACCTTGGCTGCATCAGTCTGTGTCTTCTGGATGCATTGCAGGGAAGCGGCAGCCTGAAGCATTTCGGGACTGGTTGATTCGTAGTCGTAAACCTGTTTGGACTCGTTCGGAACGAATACATAAACGCAGACCTTGTCTTCCGGCTGGTAGCGGTCGGAAGCAAACCATCCCAGGTTGTTGAAGTCGTCGATGGCATACATGTAGTCATTGGCAACAGAGTTGAACGGGAATCCCAGATTGTCCGGCCGGAGATAGGCATTGTCATCCGAGTCATAGCGGGTAATGAAGATATCATATCCGCCCAGACTTTCTTCCCCCTGCGCGGCATAATAGAGGGTGATACCGTCCGAATCCAGGAAAGGATAGTTCAGGTTGGTTCCTCCTTCTTCCAGTCCTTTCAGCGGCTCCGGATCACTCCACTTGTCGATCATTTTCACGCTGCCGTACAGGCTGGTTGCTCCGTCTGCATTGGGACGTGCCAGAATTTTCTTGTCACCCATTTCGTTGGTGAATTCCGTGCATCCGCCTTCTCCGGTTGCCTTGATCTCACCGGATTCCCGGCTGAGCTTATAGGCACTGAGAAAGTCCCGCTTGCTGACCGTGAAACTGTCGATGACAGCCACCTTTTCCACTCCCCGGATCATGCGGGCTCCCATCCGGTAGCGTTCCATCAGGGTTTCAGCTTCCGAAGTGTCCCGTTTTTTCCGTTCCAGCCAGTAGATGTGATCCTCCAGATTCTGGATGGCTTCGTCGAAGCGGTACAGATCATAATAGGCTTTGCTCAAATAAAGAAAGCCGTTGATCACTTTGCGTTCTGCACTTTTCTCCAGATAGGGAACCGCTTTGCTCAGTTCTCCCGTTTCATAGCAGCAGGCACCATACCAGAAGTTATAGTTGGCATTCGAAGGAGCCTGTCTCACCAGCTTCTCGAATACGGGCTTGGCTTCGGCAAACTTGCCTTCCGTAAACCATTTCTGGGCCTGGCTTAAAGTCTGTGAGAAAGCATTGCCGGTAAAACACAATGCCAAAAGGGGAAATATGTATTTCTTTTTCATTGTCTCTGTCATTTAAAAGTTTCTCAAATATAGGCATATTCTCCGAATTATGCCATTTTCATTCCTTCATTTTTTATTTTTAAGTTCCTTCCTGCTCCGGGAGATCTGTTTCCCCGGAACAGGGAGACCGGACCCATCTTTTCCGGAGGCCGTTTCTGAACCGGTTGGATCTTATTGCGAAATTAGCAAATTCTGTGACACAATCAAAACATATTTTTCGTAATTTCGTCGCCGTTTTAACAAGATACGAAACATGGGAAAAATGACGGAAGAAGACCGCCTGATGCGCCGCATCAACCAGCGGTTCATGAAAGGAGTGATGAATTACAGGCTGATAGAAGAAGGCGACCGCATTCTGGTGGGGCTTTCGGGAGGAAAGGATTCGCTGGCCTTGCTGGAGCTGCTGGCCCGGCGTTCGCGTATCTACAAACCGAAGTTTTCGGTAGTGGCTGCGCATGTGGTGATGAAGAACATTGCCTACGAGTCCGACCAGACCTACCTGCGCGAATATGCCGAAAGTCTGGGAGTACCCTATGTGTGTTACGAAACGGAGTTTGACCCGTCGACTGACACGCGGAAGTCACCGTGTTTCCTTTGTTCGTGGAACCGCCGCAAGGCACTTTTCACCGTGGCCAAGGAACAGGGATGCAATAAGATTGCACTGGGTCACCACATGGATGACATTCTGGAAACCCTACTGATGAACATGACCTTCCAGGGAGCGTTCAGTACCATGCCGCCGCGCCTGGTGATGCGCAAGTTCGACATGACCATTATCCGCCCCATGTGTCTGGTGCATGAAGCCGATCTGAAGGAAATGGCCGCTCTCCGTGGTTTCCGCAAGCAGGTAAAGAACTGTCCGTATGAAAAGGATTCCCACCGTTCGGACATGAAGGAAGTGCTGGCCCGGCTGGAAGCCATGAATCCGGAAGCCCGGTATAGCCTGTGGGGAAGCATGAGCAATATTCAGAGTGACATGCTTCCGGTAGAGGAAGACAGCCCGCTCGGGTGAGATTCAGCCGGCAGTGTGCAGGATCACCTGTTTGCCCGACATGGTGACTTTTCCTTCCGCAATCAGTTCTGCCAGGGCACGGGCCAGTGACGGACGTGCCACTCCCAGAATAAAGGCCACTTCCTGCTGGTTGTGGATGCCCCCGTGCATTTTCAGGTAATTCAGCAGACGTGATTTCAGGCTCTGCAGGGCAAATTCATTCAGCTTGCGGCTCAGAAACAGGCTGCGGTCGGAAATGATGGCAATGAAATTCCGCATCACGGCCGGCTGGGCATGCATGAAATTCTCAAAACGTTTCCGGTCCATGACAAGCACCTCGCAGAGTTCCGTCGCTTCCACATTCACCGGGAAGCGGTTCTCCGAGGCATAGATAAAAGCCGGTGCCAGAATATCGGGTGCCTTGATCCGGTCGATGGTGAGCTGCTTGCCTTCGGCGTTCTCCATTTGTGTCCTGACATTTCCCTTCATCAGAATAAACAGGGAACGGCACACGTCACCCTGACGGGCAATGAATTCTCCTTCCTTATACGTGCGCAGGCTGTTCGGGGCTTCGCGCAGCAACTGGCTGAGCGCTTCCGGATCACACCCTTCAAACAGGCTCATTCGGTTCAAAACTTCGGTATGCATCTTTCTTTTAACTTTTCTTTGGGTTGCGTGTCACATAAGTTACAGAAATCCTCTCCGGGATTCCGGATCTTTGCGCAAACTTAATGAAAAATCAACAATAACCCAAGAAGGAATATGGAAGGAAATATGTTTTGTTACCAGTGTCAGGAAGCTGCCAAGGGCACTGGATGTGTGTTGAAAGGAGTGTGCGGAAAGAAAGATACCACCGCACGCTACATGGATTTGCTGCTCTTCGTGGTACGGGGAGTGTCGGCAGCTGCCGATGCCTTGCGTACGGAAGGATGCCAGGTGGATGCCGATACGAATGCCTTTGTCACCGACGCACTTTTCGCGACGATTACCAATGCCAACTTTGACGATGAAAGCATCCTGGTCCGTGTACGCAAGGGATTCCTTTTGCGCGACCGGCTGAAAGCCCGTGCCGTGGATGCAGGCATCACTTTGCCGGAGGTGGATGAACTGACCTGGTGCGGAGAGGAAGAAGAATACCTGGCCAAATCAGCTTCTGTCGGCGTATTGAGAGAACCGGACGAAGATCTGCGTTCGCTGAAGGAACTGCTGATGTACGGACTGAAGGGAATGGCTGCCTACCACGAGCATGCCATGCGTTTGGGCTTTACGGAAGATGCCATTCATGCCTTTATGCAGTCGGCTCTGGCACGTATCACCGTGCAGGCAATGAGTGCAGACGAACTGGTGGCACTGGTGCTTGAAGCCGGACAATACGGGGTACAGGTGATGGCTTTGCTGGATCAGGCCAATACCACCCGATACGGTCATCCGGAACTGACGAAAGTGAACATCGGAGCAGGGAAGAATCCGGGCATCCTGATCAGCGGACACGACTTGCACGATCTGGAGGAACTTCTGCGCCAGACCGAAGGTACGGGAGTGGATGTATATACGCATAGTGAAATGCTTCCGGGACATTATTATCCGGCCTTCAAGCAGTACAAGCATTTTGTGGGCAACTATGGAAATGCCTGGTGGAAACAGCGCGAAGAGTTTACAGCGTTCAACGGCCCGATTGTCTTTACGACCAACTGCATCGTTCCGCCGCTGGAAAATGCCACTTATAAGGAACGGATGTTCACGGCCAATTCGACAGGCTATCCCGGATGCAGACACATTGCTGCAGATGCCGATGGTCATAAGGATTTCTCGGAAGTTATTGCCCTGGCCAAACAGTGCCAGCCGCCCGTGGAACTGGAGCAGGGAGAGATTGTCGGCGGATTTGCCCACAATCAGGTGATGCAACTGGCCGACAAGGTAGTTGAGGCTGTAAAGAGCGGTGCCATCCGTAAGTTTGTGGTCATGGCCGGATGCGACGGACGCATGAAGAGCCGTGACTACTATGCCGACTTTGCCCAAGCCCTTCCGGAAGATACGGTCATCCTGACGGCCGGTTGTGCAAAGTACCGTTACAACAAGCTTCCGCTGGGCGACATTCAGGGAATCCCCCGTGTGCTCGATGCCGGACAATGCAACGACAGCTACTCACTGGCCGTCATTGCCCTGAAACTGAAGGAAGTTTTCCAGTTGAATGATATCAACGAACTGCCCATCGTGTACAACATTGCCTGGTACGAGCAGAAAGCCGTCATTGTCCTGCTGGCCTTGCTGAGTCTGGGCGTAAAGCATATTCACCTGGGGCCCACCTTGCCGGCTTTCCTTTCACCCAATGTGGCCAAAGTGCTGGTTGAGCAGTTCGGCATCGGCGGCATTACTTCCCCTGAAGAAGATCTGAAACGGTTCGGAATCCTGTAAGTGATCATTTTCTGTAATTTCCCTCCCTGAAAGTATGGCAGACTCTCTGCCGGCTGTTTGGGGAGGGAAATTATATTTCTTGTTTTGGTAAGTCGGGTATCTTAGATTCTGTAACTTTATGGTTTTTTAGAAAAATATGGTGAAGTGTATATTCTAAAGAAAGAAGGGTTTGCTCTCGTTTCTTAGGTTTTAATTCACACTCCCAGATTGTAATACAATGCCATCCCATTTGGGCTAGTTCTCTTTGTACTTGTTTGTCTCGATCAATATTGCGTGATATTTTTTGTGTCCAAAAACTTGTGTTTGATTTAGGTATAACATAATATTTGCAATTTTCATGTCCATGCCAAAAGCAACCATTGATGAAGATACATGTACGATACTTATGTAGTACAATATCAGGATGTCCCGGAAGGCGGGAATAATTTATCCGAAATCTGAATCCATGGGCGAATAGATATTTTCTAACCGTTATTTCAGGTTTGGTGTTAGCCGAGTGTATGGCTGTCATGTTTCTGTGCCGTTGCTCTTTTGATAGGACATCCATATATTTTTGAGTAAAAACTGAATTGTAAATAGACTTGTTTTTAGTGTAGCTTGGGATATTTGTCTTATTGCTTTGATTTTACCATAGTTATAAAAGAACCTAATGTTTCGATCTCAGGTTGAAATTCTTTGTCAAAAAATGATTTGTAAGCTTCTGGTACTACAAGCTTTAAATGTTCATGCTTCATTTCCTGCAATTGGTTTCTGGAAATGCCTTGCTGTAAAGTAAATAAATATTTGATATCAATACGATTGGCTTCATTTAAAACTTGTCTCCAACGATCTTTGCAGGTTGTTTTGGCTCCTAAGAAAACCAATTTATTTGTAGGGAATGACAGATTATGGTAAGCTTCCCCACTGGGGAATATAAAATCTGGTTTTTTATTGTCTTCTGTAATAACTTGTTCTTCAAATCTTAATTGAGCAGCAGTAAATATGGTTGCGAGATGATGCTCCAACGATTTTCCTGCGCGTGATTTCCTTCGGTTAAGGATTGCGTTGGAGAATTGGACTAATTCTTGACAATTTGCAAAAGGCTTACTATAAATAGGCGCATATATTTTTTCTTCAAATCCTCTAAATAAGCAGTATTCAGTATCAATCCATTTCAATAATTGAAGGTCTGGATTTTTAGAAATTTCTGTATTAGTGATATTATGGATATTATTGTACAAATCTCTTGCTAATTGTGCCATCTGTATAGTTCCCGGGAAGTCTGTATATGAAGAAACTACTTCTTGGATCCTAATGTGTACCTGTTCTTCTGAAGATATAGGCTGAGAAATATCTATCAACTGGTTGGTCATTTCCGGTGAGAGATTGAAGTATGCAAAAAAATCATCAATCTCTTGATCTGTTTGTAAGACAAAACCATGATAATAATCATCGCTTTCTTGTGCTATGATTAGCAGGTCTCCAACGTTCTCTTCCTCAAAGAAAGGGAAATTCTTGCCAAAACGCGTAATTCGATATTCATTACGTGTTCCTTGACCGTAATATATAAAACGGCTGTCAGTGACGAAATCATCTTGCCATTTTACTTTAACCAGTTTGCTTTTATTTTCTCCTTTTGTTCCAGGTTTGTCAAATAGGAGCAGGGCTGCACATTTTGGTATATAAAAGCCAGCCTGATGTGAACCGTTTTTTCCTGTATCATTGGCTGTAATAAAACGGCAAAATGCATGTCTTGAGCTTTGTACTTTAGCAATAGCACTGTTTAATATGTCACTCATGGCTATTCTGTTAGCATTGTTTGGACTATCTGTTTTGAAACTGCGGTAATTAAAGGTACAACTACTGAGTTACCGCATTGTCTGTATGCCTGTACATCAGACACTTTATTTATAATATATTCGTCTGGATATCCCATTAGTCGTGCACACTCTCTTGGTGTTAACCGACGAGGATTCATACCGTTTTCTTGCGGTATAAGAATTTCCGAACCATCTTTATAATATCTTGCACTTAAAGTACGACTTATACCATTCAGGTCTACTAAGCCGAATCCAAATCCATTTCCTTTGGCTTTATGCTTATCTGCATAATTTTGCAGATAAGTCCATAGTTTATCTGAAAGGGTGTATTTAGGATCTGGATAATTGTCTAAAATATCTTGTATTTTCTTGAGTGGATTATTGGCTTTAGGAAATCTAAATTCTTCTTTTCCTTTATAACGTCTTTTATCAAAACCTACAATCATTATACGTTCCCTATGCTGTGGCACATAATCTTTCCCGTCCATTACTTGATAATGAATCGAGTATTCCAGCTCTTCCAATGTAGATTGAATAACTTTAAATGTATTTCCTTTGTCGTGTGAGACAAGATTTTTTACATTTTCCAGATAAAAAGCTTTAGGCCTGTGTCTGTTTAGAATCTCTGCAACATCAAAAAACAAAGTTCCTTGAGTTTTGTCTTTGAAGCCAGTCTCTCTTCCCAGACTTTTTTTCTTGGATACTCCGGCAATGGAAAATGGCTGACATGGGAAGCCTGCACACAATATGTCAAATTTCTCGGGGATATATTTTTTAGTTTCCTCTTTTGTGATATCACCAAATGGCATCTCTCCAAAATTTGCCATGTATGTTTTTTGTGCAAAAGGATTCCATTCAGAAGAAAAAACACATTTTCCACCTTGTGCTTGCATGGCAAGACGAAAACCTCCCATTCCTGCAAATAAATCAATGAAAGTAAATTTGTAGTCAATTGGATCGGGGAAAGGTATTTGGAAAAAATCATTAAATAATCCAGCTTGTATTGGATCATGTAAGATATCTTCTGTAACTTCAATTTTGGGGAACTTGTATTCTAAATATTCTTTTAAATATTTTTTCGCTTGTTTAATTGAAAAATCATTGATGAGGTTACGATTGTGCAGGTAATGTGTGATGACGGCTAGTTGATTGTCATATGATTTAGGACCATACATATAAATTTGTACTTTTCCTGCAGAAGTATCTTTGATAGTAATCTTTTCCGGAAAGTCCGTTAAATGTATGCTGGGTATATTTTTATTCATAAATCCAATGGTAATTTAATGACAAAGATACAAAATCCCCTTCAAATCTTGATTGTTTTCTATTTTAAAAATTTGAATAAGTATTATATGTAATAATTGGGTTAGATATTGATTGATTACTGGATGTTTAAGCTATTTTTAGCAGGGGTGCTTATCTTCTTGTTTTATATTTGATCATGTTTTGTAGTTTATAATAGTGATATTCTTATATGAAATATAATTATCTCATCACTTCCCCTTATCTTTGCATCATGAATTATCTGGAACTGTTTGGAACCCTCGTAGGGTTAGTCTATTTGTGGCTTGAATACCGGGCCAGTATTTATCTGTGGCTGGCATGTATCATAATGCCGGCCATCTATCTGGTAGTCTATTACCAGGCCGGACTCTATGCCGATTTCGGAATCAATGTCTATTACCTGATTGCTTCGGTCTACGGCTGGATTGTCTGGAGCAGAGGACGGAAAAAGCATGATGCACAGCAGGAGGAAAAGGAAATCCCTATCACCCGCATGCCGTTCAGGAAGTATTTTCCTTTGACGGTGGTCTTTGTCCTGTGTTGGGTGTTCATAGCGTGGATACTGATTAAGTGGACAGACAGCAGCGTGCCCTGGACGGACAGTTTCACGACGGCCCTGAGCGTGATAGCCATGTGGATGCTGGCCCGCAAATATGTGGAGCAGTGGTGGGCCTGGATGATTGTGGACTGGGTATGTTGTGCCCTCTATATCTACAAGGAGTTGTATTTCACTTCAGCTTTGTATGGAGTGTATGCGATCGTCGCTTTCTTCGGATGGAGAAAATGGCTTTCATTGATGAGAACCGGATCACGAACTGAAAACGAATAATCAGCAGGCAATATGGAGAAGAATAAATCAGGGATATATCCTGCTATACCCGAAGCCGTAGTAGTAGGGAATGGAGAGTTTCCATCGCATCCGTTTCCTCTGTCCGTTCTGGATCAGGCACCTTGCGTGGTGTGTTGCGATGGAGGGGCGAATGCGCTGGTAGAAAGCGGACGTCTGCCTGACTGGATTGTAGGCGACGGAGACTCTCTCTCGGAAGAAAACCGGATTCGTTTTCAGGACCGCATTCATCGCATTCCAGATCAGGAAACGAACGACCAGACGAAGGCTGTTTCCTTTTTGGCTTCGCAGGGCATACGCCGGATTGCCATTTTGGGAGCAACAGGTAAACGGGAAGATCATACGCTGGGCAATATCAGTCTGCTTATGGAGTATCAGCAGATGGGGCTGGAAGTGGTGATGCTGACGGATTACGGTTCCTTTACTCCGGCTGCAGATACACAGACCTTTGCCGGATTCCCGCACCAGCAGGTGTCCGTCTTCAATTTTGATGCGGTGCAGTTGCGGAGCGAAGGATTGAAATATCCGATCTATGACTTCCGGTATTGGTGGCAGGGAACCTTGAATGAGGTGGAAGGCGATTCGTTCCGGATTATGGCGAAAGGGCATTATCTGGTTTATCGCACGTATGAGGCGAAGGGGTAATCATTTTTGCTTGCTATAAGGACTATTCTCAACTATTCTGCCAATTGAGTGATTGGTTTTCTTTGGGTGGTATTTGTGCTAAAAATAGCATGATTCATCTTATAGATTTATATTTATTATTATCTTTGTGTATGACGCAAAGATAATAATTATACAATGGCCGATATAAACAGATTAAAAGTTGTTTTTAGTAGAAAAGATACGGTAAGAAAAATCCTGTAATCAGAAAGAATAGAAGAATGGAAGAGAACAAGATGATTATTTATACCTCCATCGACGGACAGACTAAAATTGATGTCAGACTGGAAGATGAAACCTTATGGCTTACACAAGCGCAGATGTGTGAGCTGTATCAGACCAGTAAATCGAATGTCAGTGAGCATATCGAGCATATCTTTGAAGAGGGTGAATTAGATGAAGAGTCAGTAGTTCGGAAATTCCGAACAACTGCTTCGGATGGGAAATCATATAATACCACATTCTATAATCTGGATATGATTATAGCATTGGGGTATCGCATCAAGTCTGTGATAGCCACCCGTTTTCGTCAATGGGCAACACAACGGCTGAAAGAATACATGATAAAAGGCTTTACATTGACGAAGTCGCCAAATATAAGAATTACGGCGAAGAGGGAATACTTGCGTCGATTTTGGATCTCAGATCAGCCTCAGTTTTTTCGCTTTGTCACATTTTATTTGTACTTTTGCGCCGGTTTTTAAATAAAGGAAAAAAGATATGTTGACAAATGGTATTTATTCGATTGTTTTGCTGATTTTTTCGAATATCTTCATGACTTTTGCCTGGTACGGACATCTGAAGATGCGTGAAGAGTTCAGCTGGTTTGCTGCATTGCCGCTGATTGGAGTCGTTGCCTTCAGCTGGGCGATTGCTTTCTTTGAATATTGTCTGCAGGTTCCGGCCAACCGTCTGGGATTCCGCGACAGTGGGGGACCTTTCGACATCATGCAGCTGAAGGTCATTCAGGAAGTGATTACGCTGGCAGTCTTCACGGTGTTCTCAATGATTGCTTTCAAGATGGAGTTGCGCTGGAATCACCTGGCAGCCTTTGTCTGTCTGATCCTGGCGGTCTACTTTGTCTTCCGCAAATAAAATACAGTGCATATAGCCGCTCGGGCTTTTTGAAAAACGCTTCGGCGTGCAGTTGAAAACATTTAGACGTTTCATCCTGCACGCCGAAGCGTTTTTTTTCTGACCGGACCGGTGAGGCTCCGTCTCAGTGTTCGCGCTCCTTCAGGTACTGGCGGGTTTTCTCCACATCGTCCTTGCGGATGCGCAGTTTTTCCGAATGGAACATTTCCTGATAGAACAGGGAGTCCTGTGCTTTCTTTTCGCGGATATAGTCGTAGAGTTCATCCATGTTCTTCGGTTCTTCTTCTTTCTTTTTTTCGGGCCGCGGAGCGGGAGCCGGACGTTCCGGAATGACAATTCCCCGATGGTTTGCCTGATGACCGGGCAAGGTGGCGGGCAGGGTATCTGCCGGAAGGGGAGAGGACTGCACCGTGCTGAGGCTGTCAGCCACGCTGTCCGTCACGAGAGGCATGAAAGCCAGGCTGTTCCGGCGGAGGTAGTTGGGGAACTTCAGACTGTCTTCCCGGGTCGGCTTGTAGTCCTTGTAGGTCTTCCAGGCATTTGCATATTTACGGTTGTGCCTGAGGGTACGTCCGTGCTTGTTAAAGGTCTCGTAGAGGGTCATGATGAAGTCCAGATTGTTGATGCAGATCGCAGGGCCTACCGGGGATGTATTCATCTGATACATGCTTCCGGTGGAGGGAGTGGGACTCCAGTCATCGTTGTAGTAGGAACGGTAGGGGTTGAAGGTCCAGTAGATCTTCTGTTCCTTGGGGCGGCCTTCCACCGTGCGGTCGTACACGGGTTCTTCGCCATACTTCGTCCAGATACTGTATGGGGCGAGCCGGATGTATCCGGTGGGTTTTCTCACTCTGGTGGTGTCGATGAGGCTTCTCGGCAGGGAGAGGTCGGCTTTGAATTCCATCCATTTCTTGTCGAGAGGGGCTTCCTTGGGCTGGTTCATCTTGCTGAGGTCGGGGGTGAAGTCAAACTGGATCAGCTTGACGGCATCGGTGTTCAGCCTGAGTTCCGTGGTGTCCTGAGGATTCGATGGTTTCCCGTCCGGATCCTGTGCAGCGGCGGGCAGGAAGCCCAGTGTGCAGAGGGAGAGCAGGAGGGTAAATGCGAGATGGTCGGGATGTTTCATTGCCTGTTGTGTTTGTGGATGGTTGTTGTCAGATGCCTTTCACCCGTCCGCCCTGCATCCAACAGCGGCGGTAGTAGTCTTCTTCCAGCCGGCTGACAATGACTCCCCGGCTGGTACTGGCGTGTACGAACCGTCCGTCTTTCAGGTAGATGCCCACATGAGTGGCTTTCCGTTTCTTGCGTCCGTTGTGGAAGAACACCAGATCGCCTTCCTTGAGGTTGCGTTTGGCTACTTTCCGGCAGTTTTTGGTGCGCTGTTCTTCGGAGCTGCGTTTCAGTTTGTGGCGATACACTTTCTTATAGACGGCCGAGGTGAAACCTGAACAGTCGGTTCCCTTGCGGGTGGTGCCTCCGTGACGATAGGGGGTACCGATCCAGTCGGCCACCTCGATGTAGAGGCGGTGGTTGTCCTTGGCGTCGATGTCCATGTCAAGTCGGACGGCAGCTTTTGCCAGCTGACGGTAGTCGTAGCGGGGAGCCCGTGTGCCGCACGAAGCAAGCAGAATGGCAAGCAGCATGACCAGCATGCCGGCCGGAAAACGGAGGTGTAAGCGTCTGTACATATCAATTGTTTTGAACAAATGTACGTAATATCCGGGTTGTGTGTACCTGGACTTAGGGTATTTTATGACCTGTTTAAGTTTCTTTTATCTTCCCGGAAGGAGAGGTCTGCAGACTGTTCAGCCCCGTTCGCAGCAGGTCCGGCAGGACTTATACTGGGAATGGGGCTGAATCATATGGTCATTGCGGCCGGATCGTGCGGTCGTTTTTTTTTGCATTGACCAGTCAATGCGAAGTTATCGAGCGGTCGTTCGGGCCTGATCGTGCGGTCGTTCCGGCCGGATCGTGCGGTCAGTTTTCTTCCTTCACTTCGAAGTAGTCTTCCAGTTCTTTTCCGGCGGCTCCGTCGGTGTTGTCAAGGTCACGGATGAGCGATCCTTTTTCCATCAGGGCGATGCGCGTACTGAGGTCTATGGTGTGGCTCAGGTTGTGACTCGATACGAGGATCAGGGCTTTGTGTTCTTCGCCGTAGTGTTGCAGCATGTGTTTCAGCAGCGACTGCGAAGTGGGGTCGAGGAAGTTGAAGGGTTCGTCGAGGATGACGATCTGCGGATTCTGGAGCAGGGCATTGACGATTCCGATTTTCTGCTTGTTACCGGCCGAGAGGTTCCGGATGAATTTCTTTTCTTCCAGGATTTCCGGGCCCAGGAAGCGTTCATAGCGCCGGATGCGCTCGTTGACGGTGCTCCGGTCCAGTCCGCACATGCGGCCGTTGAACTGGAAGTATTCATCGGGAGTGAGGTAGTCGATCAGGAAACTTTCGTCCATATAGGCTCCCGTGAAGGTTTTCCATTCTTCGCTGCGGGCCACGTCGGTGCCGTTCATGCAGACGGTTCCGCTGTCGGCCTGCAGGAGGTCGAGCATCAGGCGGAATAGGGTGGTCTTTCCGGCTCCGTTGTTTCCCACCAGTCCCAGGATTTCTCCTTCGTGGAGGGTGAAGTCGGGTATGTCTACGGCAGTCTTGCTGCCATATCGTTTGATCAGGTTGTTTATCTTGATTTCCATAATTCTGTCTGTTTGCAGGAGGTTGTAAGTATTAGCGTGTGTCGCGCAGGTTTGTCAGGATGTCATATTTCTTCCGGATGACCTGGCGGTACAGGTATCGCATCCACAGGGGCTGTGCGGCTATTCCGGCCATTCCCAGCAGGGTGCATACCAGATAAGCCATGTTCTCACTGAGCACGAGGAAAAGCAGGTTGCAGAACAGGATGGGGAAGAAGAAGGCGAAGAACACGATTACCATCTGGTAAGGTGAGTTCCATTGTCCTTTACCCATTATGCTTGCGTCCAGCGGAGCTGTTTTCCGGTTGATCCATGCCAGTTGCATGATGAGGGGCAGGATGATGCCCGCTGTAAGAAACAGCTGGCTGACTACCAGTCCGGCCGGAAGTCTGCTCCAGATAATGGACGGCAGAAGGAGAACCAGCGGGAAAACCAGCAGCAGGCAGTGGAAATAATACTTGGCCCGGAACAGGCTGAGCAGGGATTCCCGACGCACCATCAGTCCGTCCAGGTAATTGCCTTCGTACGCCATGATGCGGGTCAGGATCGAAACGGCAAATCCCGTGAAGCAGTAGATGGAATAGAGCTGGATGGAGTAGACGCTTTGGGTGGATTCCTGCGTGATGCTAAAGAGCATTACGGCGAAAAGAACCGGGACAATGCACATCATCTGGAAGTTCGTGCGCGGTGTCTTGTTGCGGAAGATCATGCGCAGTTCCAGCCGCATGTATTCACCGGTCATGCCGAAGCGTTCCAGGTAGCCGTAGCGGCTGAAGTGTCTGACGCGGGAGTCTTCCTTCCGTCCCAGTTCGCTGTAGATGCAGACGGTCTGCACACGGCAGTTGACCAGCAGGAGCAGGACGATGACTGCCAGTACGCCTGCGTGGGCGAGAAGGTTCCAGCGGAGGAAGGCTTCGCCCAGCCACATGGAGAACTGGCTGACCATTCCCTGCGAGGGAACGAATTCCAGCAGGGCCAGCAGACCGTAGACTGCTGCGGGGAGCAGGAGCCAGAGCGTGTGCTGACGGGCCAGTGCGCGTACCAGTATACTCCAGTAGGCGTTGGCTGTCATCAGCAGCCAGATACCCACTGCATAGCCGGTCACTCCTGCCACGCCGAAGTATCGGGCGGCCGTAAGGGCGGCAAAGGGTACGAACAGGAACAGCCAGAACAGGTTGTAGAGTTTGAGACCCACCTGTACGAGGAGGGTGTTGATCAGTCGCTGTCTGCTGACAGGCAGCAACAGATAGGGTTTGATCTCTTGCGCCGGAGTGGGGAAGAGAAAACGGATCAGAAAGTCAATCAGGAGGAAGAGAATCAGGACGCTGTCGAGTGCGTCATAGGGTTCCATGCCGGGGATATCCTCCTCAAAAGCAAAGGACAGCGAAACCCCGATCAGAACGAGGTACGCTGCCCAGAATGCTGTAAACAGATAAATCAGGAACTTGGCAAAGCGGTTCCTGTCGTACATGGGGTTCCGCTTTGCTGCAAGTTTCTGGTTTCTTCTTATTTCGGTCAGTAACATAGGCCGGTTGTCAGTTATTTGGTAGCCGGAGTACTCATGCTGACTTCAATGACATTGTTCTGTCCGATGAAGGCTTTGGCAAATGCTTTCAGATCATCGATCGTAACGCCATTTACGGTTGCTTCGTAGTCCTTGTTCATGTCCAGACCGGTCCAGTAGAACTCATTCAGAGCGCCCATCCAATAGCCGTTTTCCTTCTGGTTCTGCTGATAGGTCTTCAGCATGTATTCTTTCACCTTGTTGAGATCTTCGGTGGCCGGTCCGTTGGCGATGAAGTCCTGCAGACCCTGCTTGATCAGTCCTACCATCTGTTCGCGGCGGTTCGGATCTGTATCGAAGTAGATGTTCAGGGTTCCTTCTTCCTGCGGATACTTGCTGATGGAAGCCCAGCTGCTCACACCGTAGGTACCGCCTGCTTCTTCACGTACGGTACGGGTGTAGAGAATATCCAGCAACTGGTCGAACATGCTCATCATGATCTTGTTCTTCAGGGTATACGGGCAGTTGCCGCTGTACACCATCATGATGCTTGATTTGGCTGTTTCCATGTCGCGGATGAAGTTGTTTTCGTAATCACCCTTGCGGATATCCATCTTCGGATCGCGGAAGTTTTCCTTGCGGCTGATGGTCGGCAGTCCGCCCAGATACTGCTCAATCAGCGGAGTGGCAGTGGCCAGGTCAATGTTACCTACCAGCAGGAAGGTGAAGTCGCCTGCTTCTGCATAGCGGTTCTTGTAGAGTTCCATGATCTTGTTGTAGTCCACCTTGTCCATCATTTCAGCTTTCAGACGGAGAGCACGCGGATGATGGTTGTAGAGAGCTACGGCCAGTGAGTCGTTGAAGGTGCTCATCGGGTTGGCAGCCTGGTTGGCCAGGGCAGCCTTGCCACGCTGGATGTATGACTGGAAGGCTTCCTGATCCATACGCGGAGCCGTGAAGTTCAGGTAAACCAGCTGCAGCATGGTTTCCAGGTCTTTCGGAGAGCAGCTGCCACCGAGCCCTTCGGTGAGGGTACTTACGGATGCATTGACAGAAGCCACTTTGCCGGCCAGTACTTTGCTCAGGTCTACGGCGCTGAAGTTACCCAGTCCGCCCAATGGAACGACTTCGTTCATGACGGAGAACTGAAGGACATCCTTGTCGTCGAAGAGAGAGTTTCCTCCGGGGCTGAATGCCTGCATGCGGATTTCATCGGCCTTGAAGTCTGTCGGTTTCACGATCACGCGTACACCGTTGCTCAGGGTCAGGATGGTTGATCCGAAGGCTCCCTGTTCTGTCTTCACCACTTTGCCGGCCTGCGGTTTCTCCTTCAGCAGCGGCTCGTTGGATACCTTGTCCACGTAGGGTTCCAGTTTTTCAGCCTTCACCTTGTCGATCACGGCTTTCAGTTCGGCTTCTGTGGGGTATTTCATGCCTTCCTTTTCCGGACAGAATACGCTGAGGGCGATATTCTTTTCCTGGATCAGCTGTTTCATCACCTGGTTCACGGCTTCTACCGGAATGTTCGGAACGATCTGGTTCATGAGCGGATATTCGTTTTCGATACCCGGAATCGGTTCGTTGTCGATGAAGTGACGTACGTACTCTTTGACGTAGCTGTTTGTACGTTGTTTGTCGCGTTCATTGTAGGCCACTTCCAGACTGCGGAGGTAGTCAGCTTTGGCACGTGCATATTCGCTGGCGGTAAATCCGAACTGGCGTACGCGTTCGATTTCGCGCATCAGGGCTTCCGTAGCGGTCAGGATGCCGTCTTCCTTGGCAGCGGCAATTCCCATGAAAGCACCTTTGGTTTTTGACAGCAGGTAGTCTCCGTCACCGGCAAAAGCCTGGATGAAGGGAGCATCAGCCTTCTGGGTCAGTTCTTCCAGACGGGTGTTGAGCATGCTTTCGATCATGGAAGTCAGGTAGCTGTAGACCATGTAGTCCATGTTGCCCTTTTCTTCCGGTTTGACGGCTTCATGCTTGTGGAAAAGGTAGATGATAGGTATGTTCTGTTCCTTGTCCTTGGCAACGGCAATCAGCGGTTCGTCGTTGTCGGGCACAGGGAAGTAAGTACGTTCAGCGGGGTTCTCCGGCATTTCGATGGAGGAGAACATTCTCTTGATCTTGTTTTCGATGGAGTCCACATTGATGTCTCCCACGACAACGATTCCCTGCTGGTCGGGGCGGTACCATTTTTCATAATAGTCACGCAGTGCCTGATAGGGGAAGTTGTCCACCACTTCCATGGTTCCGATGGGGAGGCGGTATGCATACTTGCTGTCCTTGTAGAGAACGGGCAGTACGGTTTCATACATACGCATCATGGCTCCCATGCCTGTGCGCCATTCTTCGTGGATGACTCCGCGTTCCTTGTCGATTTCTTTCGGATCGAGGGTCAGGTCGTTGGCCCAGTCGTGAAGGATCAGCAGACAGGAGTCAACTACGCTTTCGCGGGTAACGGGGACGTTATTGATGTTATAGACCGTTTCGTCGATGGAAGTGTAGGCATTAAGGTTGGCTCCAAACTTCACTCCGATGCTTTCCAGCCATTCACGCAGGGTATTGTCGGGGAAATGGGTTGTTCCGTTGAAACACATGTGTTCCAGGAAGTGGGCCAGACCGCGCTGGTTGTCGTCTTCCAGAATGGAACCTACCTTTTGGGCAATATAGAAGTCAGCCTGTTTTTCCGGCAGAGCATTGTGACGGATGTAATAGGTGAGTCCATTGTCCAGTTTACCGATGCGTACGTTGGGATCAACCGGAATCGGAGGCATCTGTTGTTGGGCAAATGCCATTGTTGCTCCTCCCGTAAGCAGGATAGCAACAAATGTTTTTCTGATTAGTCTTTTCATAAATGTATGTGTTTGTAAAAAATGGGCAGGAAATCGCACAGGCCCGGGGTGCAGGGAAGGTCAGCCCTAGCCGTCAGTTCGGGCCTGTGTGTATGGGGGATTACAGCAGTCCGTTGGCCGACAGGTAGCGTTCTGCTTCGATGGCAGCCTTGCATCCGCTTCCGGCAGCTGTGATAGCCTGGCGATAGTGCGGGTCGGCTACGTCACCGGCAGCGAATACTCCGGGCACACCGGTACGGGGAGTACCTTCTTCCGTAAGGATGTATCCGGTTTCGTCTGTCTTTACCCACGGCTTGAACAGCATGGAGTTGGGCTGGTGGCCGATGGCCAGGAAGAATCCGTCGATGGCTACGTCGTAGCGTTCTTCGTCGGCTTCACCCATGCGTTTCACCACGTGCATGCCTTCTACTCCGTTGTCACCATACAGGCCGACTGCGTTGTGTTCGAACAGAACGGTGATGTTGGGGTGATTCAGTACGCGTTCCTGCATGATCTTCGAAGCGCGCAGGAAAGGCTTGCGTACCACCAGATAAACCTTGCTGGCCAGTCCGGCGAGGTAAATGGCCTCTTCGCAGGCGGTGTCGCCTCCACCCACTACGGCTACCGTTTTCTTGCGGTAGAAGAATCCGTCGCAGGTTGCACAGGCGCTCACACCCATGCCGGCATATTTCTTTTCATCTTCCAGACCCAGGTATTTGGCTGTGGCACCGGTAGAGATGATGACCGTATCGGCTGTAATTTCCTTTTCTTCATCAATGATGAATTTGTAAGGGGCCTGGCTCAGGTCGGCCTTGGTTACGATTCCGTTGCGGATATCGGCACCGAAGCGTTCTGCCTGTTTGCGCAGGTCGTCCATCAATACAGGACCCGTCACACCTTCCGGATAACCGGGGAAGTTTTCCACTTCGGTGGTGATGGTCAGCTGGCCGCCCGGCTGCAGTCCTTCGTAGAGTACGGGAGCGATGTTGGCACGGCTGGTATAGATGGCGGCAGTGTAACCTGCCGGTCCTGATCCGATGATCAGGCATTTCACATGTTCAGTTGTCATATCGTTCAATTTTACTGTTTATAGAGTTTTTATAATTTGCTTAACTGGACCATCAGGTCGGTCAGTTGCTTCAGGGAATTTTCCTTGCTGTCGGTCAGGACAATTTCCACATGTCCGTTGTCGCCGTTGCTGCCGGCCGAGATGTAGGAGATCTTTCCGACCATCTGGAGGAAGGCTCCTGCCGGTGTCGTTGCCGCCATCTTGGCGATGGGGAGCTGCAGGGCTGCATCGACGTTGACCAGGCTGTACAGGCTGGTTCCCTTGCGGTTGTCCAGATAGGAGCTGCCTTTCAGGGAAGGAGATGATTCCTTGCCGATGGTCTTGTAGACCATTTCGTCGTTGGTTGCATAGAAGCGTCCGTCCTTGTATCCGTAGAACAGCGACATGTTGCGGAACAGTCTGGCTGCATTTTCGATCATGTATTCGTGGTCAGCCAGCTTCACGAGTTTTTGTGTGCGTTTCAGTCCCAGGCTGTCTTTCTTCTGGTAAAGGGCATCCAGGGCATCCGGACTCTTCATTTCGCCGTAGATGACGAAGGCCGGCATGCTGGTCAGGCTGAAGTTCAGCAGGCCGAAAGTTACTTCACCGTTGACAGAACGTGCCAGGGCTTCCATCAGCTGGTTGTTGTCTGCTGATTTCAGCTGCTGCCGGTAGAAGCTGGTCAGTTCGCTGCCGTTCACATTGGCACTGAAGTACATCAGTGTGGACGACGGGAACAGCTTGTCGAATTTGCCTTCAATCTTTCCGTAGGGTTTGACGGCAGCTTCCAGAAAGGTACGGCTTTCTTCGTCCAGGCCCAGAGGTTTGGCATCTACTACGATCTTGCCTTTTTCGAAACTGACGTTGCCGACGGTGACACACGAAGCGGGCAGGGCTGTCAGGGTGCTGGTGTAGGGATAAGGCAGCATTCTGCTGTAACCCGAAGTCTTGAATGCACTTTGCAGGGCATTGGGAGCGGCCATGAAACGGATATCTCCTTTTTCTCTTTCCATGCTCTTGAAGGCTTCCTTGCCGGTGATGCTCTGGGCCTCTGTCTGATGGATCAGCCGTCCTGCCATGGCAATCAGGCTGTCTTCAGGCGTGCGGCGCTCGTTGGAGCAGATCAGCAGTGCATCCTCGGTATAGGCCAGGATGGACTTGTCCGAAAGCTGATAGGAGAAACCGTCTCCCTGGCTGATCGGATTCTTTTCGCCGTCGTTCATTTCAGTCAGGGTCGCAGTCCAGTCGGATGCATTGCTGAGCCGGGCTACGACTCCTATATTCATCGATGTGGAATTGGTAAAGATATAAATGTCCTTGCTGAAGTCGATGCCGGATTTGTCCGGTGAAGCCAGCAGATCTTTCAGGGGGTTGTCCTTACCCGATGAGAAAGCCTTCTGTAAGGATTCGTAAGCGGGAGTTCCGGAAGAAATGCCTGCTTTTTCAGTCAGGGACTGCAGGTTGACGGCCACGACAGAGGACGCATCCCCGGGAATCAGTTGCGTGTAACTGCTCTTTTCAGAACAGGCACTGAACAGGAGTACCAGGCAGCAGGCCGGCATTATGGTAGGGATCAGTCTTTTCATTTCCATAAGTATTCGTTTTTTAGTTAGACATTAAAGTTTCGCTAAGATAGCGAAAAAATAAAAGGTCGCGATAAAAAACGGAAAAAAGATTATCTCATGTCGATAATTTCGGCATCCGGGTATTTCTTTGAGTCGAAAGTGAACTCCTTGTCACTGGCTGTCTGAAGGGCACGGTAAGTGCGGATCAGGATCTCCTGCTGCTGTCCGTTCTTCAGGTCGATGCGGATGTAGAGCGGCTCATAGCGGTTGTTGACAACGAAGCAGATGCTGCGGATGTCCTGTTGTGACGCACGGGGAGTCAGGATGACTTCCTGTCCCTGTTTGCCGCTGTGTGTCCGCACTCCGCTGTAACGGCTGTTGTACTGCTGGCTGTAATGGTCCAGCAGTACGTACGGGTTGATGCTCTGCAGTTCTTCCGGGGTGGGAGTGGAGACATTGACTTCCTCGTTCTGTCTGAGGTAGCTCCACTGGGTTTTCCCGTCGAACCAGGTTTCTACGTCACCGGTGTTCAGGTGGAACTTGTTTCCTTTCAGCAGCAAAGTACCTTCCTGGGTACCGCCGAAGGTGATGCTGACCGCTTGTGCCTGTCGGAAGGCAGCAGCGGTCTTGTCCAGTATTTCACGGGCTTTCGCATCTGACTGTGCCTGTAAAAAACGCGGGCACAAAAATAAAAAACATAGAAGCGAAAGCAGAAAAACGTTTCGTCGTTTCATATAAAATGTAGTTTAGTTTTTCAGGGAACTCATTCGCATTTCCAGGTCGTTTTCGTCCATGCACAGCACTTCGCGCGCCTTGCTTCCGTTGGTCGGTCCGACAATACCTGCACGTTCCAGCTGGTCCATGATACGTCCGGCGCGGTTGTATCCGATGGAGAATTTACGCTGGATCAGAGACGTTGAACCCTGCTGGTGATAGATCAGCAGACGGGCTGCTTCTTCGAACAGCGGATCCAGACGGTTCATGTCCACGTCGGCAGCAGCACTGGGTTCGGCGTTTTCGTCCACGTATTCAGGCAGCATGAAGGCAGTCGGATAGCCCTGCTGCTTGCTGATGTAGGAGGCGATCTTTTCCACTTCCGGAGTGTCGACAAAGGCACACTGCACACGTACGGGGTCGTTGCCTTGCAGGTAGAGCATATCTCCCTTACCGATCAGCTGCTGGGCTCCCGGACGGTCGAGGATGGTACGTGAGTCCATCATGGAAGCTACACGGAATGCCACACGGGCCGGGAAGTTGGCCTTGATGGTACCGGTGATGATGTTGGTGGTCGGTCGCTGGGTAGCGATGATGGCGTGGATACCGACAGCACGTGCCAGCTGGGCAATACGGCAGATCGGCAGTTCCACTTCCTTGCCGGCAGTCATGATCAGGTCGCCGAACTCATCGATAATGATGACGATGTACGGCATGAACCGGTGTCCCTTTTCCGGATTCAGCTGTCGGCTGATGAACTTCGCATTGTATTCCTTGATGTTACGGCAGCCTGCCTTGCGGAGCAGGTCGTAACGGGTATCCATTTCCACACAGAGCGAGTTGAGGGTCTGTACAACCTTGGTCACGTCGGTGATGATGGCGTCTTCTCCGTCGGGCAGCTTGGCCAGGAAGTGACGTTCAATCGGCGCATAGATGGCGAATTCCACCTTCTTCGGGTCGATGATGACGAACTTCAGTTCGCTGGGGTGCTTCTTGTAGAGGAGGGAAGTCACGATGGCATTCAGACCGACAGACTTACCCTGTCCGGTTGCTCCGGCCACCAGCATGTGAGGCGCTTTGGCCAGATCCACCATAAACACTTCGTTGGTGATGGTCTTTCCGAGTGCTACGGGCAGGTCGAAAGTGGTTTCCTGGAACTTCTTGCTGGCCAGGATGGAGCTCATCGGAACGATGCGCGGGTTGGCGTTCGGTACTTCAATACCGATGGTTCCCTTGCCCGGGATCGGAGCGATGATACGGATTCCGAGGGCAGAAAGGCTCAGGGCAATGTCGTCTTCCAGGTTACGGATCTTGGAGATGCGGACACCTTCGGCAGGAGTAATCTCATAAAGCGTAATGGTCGGACCCACGCTGGCCTTGATCGAACTGATCTCGATGCCGAAACTGCGAAGCACCTTGATGATGCGGTCCTTGTTGGCATTCTGTTCCTCCATGTCGATGGTCGGCTCGTTGTCGTTGTAAGTGTTCAGCAGATCCAGGGTCGGGAATTTGTAGTGTTCCAGATCCAGACGGGGATTGTAAGGCTGTGTCACGTCGCCGGTATAGGCTTCATCCTCTTCGCTGGTTTTCTCGTCGATCTCGAAAGCCGGTTCACCGCCGGAAGGAATCAGATCCGCTTTTTCTCCGGTTGCGATTTCCACCCGCATGTCGCTGGCCTTACTTTCCCTGACCGGAGTTTCGTCCAGGCTCAGTTCAATTTCGTGGGCCTTTGGCTGCGGCTCGTTCTTGCCGTTATCTTCCTCTTCTTCATATACTTCAGTCACTTTGGGTGAAGGAGTACTGGAAGAAGCAGCGTAAGTTTCTGATGTCTTCTTTGCCGGGATATCTTCCGTCTTTTCTTCCTGAATTTCCGGTTCCGGAGTTGTTGCAGTCGGTTCGGTCGGACGCGGTTCGTCGGGCTGTTCCGGATCGGCCGGCTGCGGATCGTTACCTTTTCTGCGGAGGTTCGGACGGAGTGCCTTGCGTACGAAAGGCATTGTCTTGCTGGTCAGTGCCACACAGAAAAGAATGGCTGTTACCAGCAGGGCCAGAATCAGTCCCGGCGTTCCGATCTGGGAACAGAACCAGCGGCTGACATTATATCCGTGCAGACCGCCCGGATAGATGAATGAGTTTTCAAAAGGACCTTCGAAAATCAGTCCCAGAGTGATGGAGAACCAGATCATGACGGTCATGCAGCCTGCAAACCATTTCCGCAGACTGAAATTATAGGCTTTCATCAGCTTCATGCCTGCAACGATGAGGAACACAATGATGCAGTAGGCCGGAATTCCGAAGCAGTCATTGATCAGGTATTGTGAAAGCTGGGCACCCCGTGTACCGGCATAGTTCTGGATGCGGTTACCTGTTTCCAGCAGTTCTCCGGGGTTGGGATGTGCCAGAATGCTCTGGTCGTTGCCTCCCGTGAAAAAGAAAGAACTGAACGCCAGCAGCATGTAGACGCCGAATATGACGCACAACAGTCCGATGACGAAATGTGCCGTTTCACTTTTAAGAGCCGTAACAACTTTCTGGGTTGTAACTCGCTTCTGTTCTGTAGTCTTGGTATCTGTTTTTTTCTTCATTTGATGCTGTTTTTATCTGAATAACCCCGCAAATGTACGAATAAAACTAAAACTGAGAAATTTTTTTCGTACCTTTGCGAAGGTTAATGGACAAATGAATATGAAAAAGAATACACAAGCCATATTTGATAAAAATACAGTGGAGTTTGTCACGGTGGCTGCCGAATTCTGCGGTTTCCTGGAACGGGTTTCCGAGCAGAAACGCAGTCAGTTTGTTGATACGGCTCTGAAACTGCTGCCCTTGCTTTATCTGAAGGCATCGCTGCTTCCCGAATGTGAGCGGATGGAGGATTTTGATCCCGAAACCTTCGTGACCGAGAGCGATTATGAGCAGTTGCGCAGGGAAGTGGCGGCACTGATGGGCGACCGTGATGACTATCTGGAAGTGTTTCTCGATGATATGATGTATAGTGATACTCCGATTCATCAGACCGTTTCCGAAGGACTGGCAGACATCTACCAGTCGGTGAAGGACTTTATCTGCGTGTTCCGGCTGGGACTGGAGCAGACCATGAACGATTCCCTGGTGATCTGCCGGGAACAGTTTGCCGAGTTCTGGGGACAGCGTCTGGTCAATCTGATGCGGGCCTTGCATGAAGTGAAATACAGCCGTCACGCAGCAGACGACGAGGAAGACGATTGCGGATTTGAAGATGAAGGAGTGACCGAAGACGAACTGTACGAAGGTCTGGATATGGGAGAGGAATAGATTAAAAACAACCGATAGAAAACGAATGATTGTCATACCGAACAAAATAGACAAAAAAGTAATTGCCGAACTGCCGAAGGTGGTTTTCCCCGGACGGATTTATGTCATTTATACCGAAGCCGATGCACGCAAGGCTGTTGCATACCTGAATTCTCATGCACTGGTGGGAGTAGATACGGAAACCCGCCCTTCTTTTCGTAAGGGAATGGTGAATCAGGTGGCGTTGTTGCAGGTGGCTACGGCAGATGCTTGTTTCCTGTTTCGGCTGAACCATATCGGATTGCCCGATTTCCTGGAAGAGTTTCTCCAGAACGATGTGCTCAAGGTGGGACTTTCGCTGAAGGATGACTTCCGGATGCTGAGCCGCAGAAACCGGCAGGATCCCCGCACGGGAAACTGGGTGGAACTTCAGGATTATGTGCCTCATTTCGGCATTGAAGAGATGAGTCTGCAAAAGATTTATGCCTTGCTTTTCGGGGAGAAGATTTCGAAAACGCAACGGCTGTCCAACTGGGAAGCGGAAACGCTGACGGAAGCCCAGCAGTTGTATGCGGCCACCGATGCCTGGGCCTGCGTACGGATTTATGAATATCTGGAAGAGTTGCGCCGGACAGGTGACTACCGGATTGAAAAACAGTGATAACCTTTTTAATTATACAATAAACGTGTCTTATAAGAAAGTATATCTGAAACCCGGTAAGGAGGAATCGTTGAAGCGTTTCCATCCGTGGGTGTTTTCTGGGGCTATTGCCCGTGTGGAGGGAGAGCCCGAAGAAGGGGAAGTAGTAGATGTTTATACCTCGCAGAAAGAATTTATAGCTTGTGGTCATTTCCAGGTGGGAAGCATCGCGGTGCGTGTGCTTTCTTTCCGTCAGGAAACCATTGACCATGCGTTCTGGGTACGCCGTCTGGAGGTGGCCAAGGATTTGCGCTGTGCTCTGGGACTGATCGGTAACCCGCAGAACAATACCTATCGTCTGGTACACGGAGAAGGCGATAACCTGCCGGGACTGATCATTGACGTTTACGATCATACGGCGGTCATGCAGGCTCACTCTGCCGGCATGCATGTCTATCGCATGGAAATTGCCGATGCTCTGAGCGAAGTGATGGGGGATGTAATCCAGAACATTTACTACAAGTCGGAAACAACCCTGCCTTTCAAGGCGGATCTGCTGGCTACCGAGAACGGTTTCATCAAGGGAGGCAGTCCGGAGAATATCGCCATGGAAAACGGACTGAAATTCCATGTGGACTGGCTCAAGGGACAGAAGACCGGTTTCTTTGTCGACCAGCGTGAGAACCGTCATCTGCTGGAACACTACGCTAAGGGACGGAACGTACTGAATATGTTCTGCTATACCGGCGGTTTCTCTTTCTATGCCATGCGCGGAGGAGCGAACCTGGTGCATTCCGTGGACAGCTCTGCCAAAGCGATCGATCTGACCAATGAGAATGTGGAACTCAACTTCCCCGGTGATGCACGTCACCAGGCTTTTGCGGAAGATGCGTTTAAGTTCCTCGACCGGATGGGCGACCAGTACGATCTGATTATCCTTGACCCGCCTGCTTTTGCCAAGCACCGGGATGCCTTGCGCAATGCCTTGAGAGGCTATACCAAACTGAATGCAAAGGCTTTCGAAAAGATTCGTCCGGGAGGCATCCTGTTTACTTTCTCCTGTTCACAGGTGGTCAACAAGCAGGATTTCCGTAATGCGGTCTTTACGGCTGCTGCCCAGAGCGGACGCAGCGTGCGGATTCTCCATCAGCTGACTCAGCCGGGAGATCATCCGGTGAATATTTACCATCCAGAAGGCGAATACCTCAAGGGACTGGTACTTTACGTGGAATAATATAAAAACCCTCTATTTCATTTTCCTGGCTCAACTGAGTTCCAGAGTTGAAATAGAGGGATTTTTGTTTAGTTACGGTTCGCTTGCTTAGCTGCGGCTCACTTCCAGACCTTTGTCTGACAGACTCATTTCTACGAAACGGGCCAGGCTGTTAGGCGGATTCTGCTGCAGGATCTGACGGATGCGTACGGCTGCTTCCGGATCCTTGGCTACCATGTAGAGATAACCGCCACCACCGGCTCCCGGCAGTTTGTAACCCAGACACAGATCGTCAATCTGACCGGTCAGTGCAGCTACGGCCGGCGGATTGGTTCCTGCATCCAGCAGCTGGTTCTGCTGCCAGGTCTTGCGGATCAGTCGTCCGGTAGCTTCGAAGTCGTTGCGCTGGATAGCGTCGTAGAGATCCAGAGCATGCTGTTTCATTTCACCCAGCAGTTGCAGGTGTGAAGTGGAGTTCAGGAACATGCCGCGTACGATTTCCGCCAGAATGCCTTTGGCCGTACGGGTAATGCCGGTATAATAAAGCAGGTGACACTTGCTGTATTCCGGATCGGTAAACAGATGTTCCGGCAACCAGCGTACGGACGGATTCTGTGCCCATCCCGACTGTGTCTGAAGCAGTTTCACACCCTGCAGCACACCTCCGTACTGATCCTGCCATCCGCCGCCGGTAGTCAGCAGCTGTTCCAGAATCAGCGTGCGGTTGCATACTTCGTGCTTGTCCCAGTTCAGTCCGCAGAAGTCGTTGACTGCTCCCAATACCGTCGAAGCCAGGATGGAGCTTGTGCCCAGTCCTGAACCTGCCGGAATAGCCGACAGGAGAGTAACCTCGATACCTGCACCGAATGCTTTCAGCTGTTCTTCCAGAGATGCATAATGTTCCGTACTGAAATCCGGGTGGAAACCGGCCAGTACCAGTGCTGCCTTAGGAATGGAGAAGGGTGAACCTACTTTGTTGAATCCTGCCAGTTCTTCGTAAGTATGGATAATTTCAATGGCTCCCAGGTCGATGGAACGCAGTACCACCTGATACTCCTTGCTGGGTTTCACGTACACTTGCAACGGGGGCTGTCCGTTCAGTTCGATGGCCAGGTTCACCACGTTTCCACCTTCCATCAGACTGTAGGGCGGGGTGTCTGTCCATCCGCCTGCCAGGTCGATACGTACCGGGCTTCGTCCCCAGACAATCTGGTCGGCATAGACCGACATGCGGGGATGCTGGCGTTTGTTGACGGTAGCGGTCAGTCCTTCACGCATCAGACGGAATGCCAGATCTTCCTGTTCCTTGCCGTCCTGTCCTTTCAGAGTCAGGGTACGTGAACGGAACATCGCGTCACTGATGCGGGTCATCAGCGGAGCGGTTTCCGGCAGTGGAGCCGGCAGTTCCAGCCCTTCTGCTGCATACGCTTCCGCAGCTTCCTGCAGGTTCAGCTGATAGAACACACTCTGTTCCCAGTTGCGTGCCAGTGCGTTCCAGCTGCCTTTCCGGAATGCCTCACGCTGGGCAGTCAGCCGTCTCAGGTTGGCATAAGCAGAGATTTCGTCGGCCGAAACCTTTCTGGCTTCTTCCCATACCTTCCGTCCGGCTTCCAGTTCCGGTTCCGAAGTCATCCATCGCAGGGCGAGACCCAGCTGTTCCGTGTCCTTGCATACCGGGAAGATCCGTGCTGCCTGCAGGTCGTGATTCTGTTCGATATCGGCCGCATTCAGCTGACGGGCTGCCAGCCATTCTCCGGCGGGACGTCCCTGATACATCACGTCCGGATTGTCGAGCGCTCCCTTGAAGGCATCGTTGAATCCGTACGGACGTGCCACGTAGTCACTCTCTCCGAAAGGAACGACGTCGATACAGACTCCCTCCGGCACGTTCAGTGTCCAGTCGTTCATCGGTACTCCCGTGATGATATTGCGGTTGTGAAGTGTCCATCTGGCTCCTACGCAGCTGTTTTCCACCCAGGTCTGTGAGTTCTTGGCCGTCAGCCGGTAGTTCAGCACAGCGTTCTGTACAAACATTTCCGGATGGGGTTTCACCTTCCGGTGCATGATGGCCCGCTGGTCGATGACCAGGTTCTGTACGGCCAGTGTCGATGACAGCATTTCGCGGCTGGTTCCGTAGTGGTAGAATTCTCCTTCCGGCAGAGGAAGAATGGCTACGCTCAGCTGGTTCAGTTCTTCGTCCACGATCCGCGGATGTTCACCCAGAGCCAGTCCGAATTCCGAATACATGTCGTAGAATCCCAGGCTGCCGTTCTTCATCGAACGTTTCACCATCAGGTCAATTGCGCGGTCGCTCAGTAGCCAGATACCGATATCCATCAGGAAAAGATAGTTCTGCATCAGGTCGCCCAGCTGTTCTACGGAAGGCTTCTGCAACATGAAGTCCAGACGCTCCGGTGTGTTGCGTGAAGACACGAAGACTCCGTGATTTTTGGCCAGATTCGGGTCCACCCACAGTCCGTAGCATACGACGTCTGCTTCCGGAATGTCCTGCAGGGCTTTTCCGGCACGGATATAAACATCTCCGCTGGCAATCAGCGTGTGGAGTGAATCCGGTGCTTTCTGCATGATCTGCTCGTAAAGCGGCAGCTGCAGGGACAGCAGGTTCTGGGTAAGCCGTTGTCCGCGTCCCCAGCGGAACACCGGTATCGGAGTCAGTATCTTTCCGGAAGGAGCATATCCCGGCAGACGGCGGCTCTGTCCTCCTGCATGCAGCAGGATACGTTTTTCCTTGGCCAGCCAGTCAGTCAGGGCTTCTTCGTTGTTTTCATTGGCTTTACAGGCTTGCAGCAGCCAGGCAGTTCCGCCTCCTGATCCCAGCTTGCTTCCGATGGGGTCAGAGGTGCAGAACCATTCTTTACGGTCTGCTTTCTCGATGTCATAAAAGCATTCCACCAGGTTGGGTGGAAGTGAGAGTAGTTTCTTCATTGCTTATTCTTGCTTTTAGTTTGAATTCATTTATTTTGCCGGGCTGTCTTCCGGTGTTACTTCCACATATCCGACAGGCATTTCCACAGAAGCATATCCCAGCTGTTCGATGCGTACCATCACCTGTGATTTTCCGTCGATTTCCGTCAGTTCGCCGTCCAGTCCTGCCAGCGGTCCTTTGATGACCCGTATCTTTTGTCCCGGGGCGAGGGGAGTATTGATGAAGTGTACAGCTTCTTCCGAATAGTCCAGCATGAAGCGGAAACGCTGCATTTCCTCGTCGCGGATTACGGCCGGCCGGTGAGTGCAGCGGTCTATCAGACAGCCGCTCACGGATGGAATGTTTCTCATCACGGACAGTCGTACCTGTTCGGAAGCCCGGATGAAGATCATCATCGGGATGACCACCACTTGCAGTTTCTTGCGGCGGTCGCTCCATTGCCGGACAACTTCCTGTACCGGGAGATAATGTTCCACTCCCATTTGTCCCAGCTTTTCGGCCACCTTCTTTTCGTGGTGCATGCGTACATACATCGCATACCAGTTCTCTTTCTCCATATCTTTTTCTTCTGTTATACAGTTTGATGGTTGATGCAGATTCCTTTCTGATACCATTCATAAAGGCGATGAATGCCTTCGTCTATTTCGATGCGGTGGTGCCATCCCAGGGCATGCAGACGGGTTACGTCCGTCAGTTTGCGCAGGGTTCCGTCCGGTTTGGAGCGGTCCCATCGCAGTTCTCCCCGGAAGCCCACTTCGCGGATGATCATTTCGGCAGCTTCGCGGATGCTGATCTCCTTGCCGGTACCAATGTTGATGTGGCAGTTGCGGATCTCTTCTCCCTTTCCGGCACAGATATCCTTGAAATCCACATTCAGCAGTACGTGGACACTGGCGTCTGCCATTTCCTCGCTCCACAGGAACTCCCGCATCGGTGTGCCTGTTCCCCAGAGGGTTACCGCTTCCGGCGTGATACCGAATTTGGCCAGCTTTTCCAGAATCACCTGTTCCGTACAGCTTCCGTTCACCCCTTCCACCGGTCTCAGGTCGATATCCTTTCTGACAGCCTCCCAGTTGCCTTCATTCAGGCATTTGGCCAGATAGATCTTGCGCATCATGGCCGGCAGTACGTGGCTGTTCTCCAGATGGAAGTTGTCATTCGGTCCGTACAGATTGGTCGGCATGACGGCGATATAATTGGTGCCGTATTGCAGGTTGAAACTTTCACACATTTTCAGTCCCGCAATCTTTGCGATGGCATACGGTTCGTTGGTATATTCCAGTGGGGAGGTGAGGAGAGCCTCTTCCTTCATCGGCTGGGGAGCTTCCCGCGGATAGATGCAGGTACTTCCCAGAAACAGCAGTTTTCTGACACCGTGTCTGAAACTTTCCCCGATGACATTCTGCTGAATCTGCAGGTTCTGGTAGATGAAGTCTGCCCGGTAGTGCAGGTTTGCCAGAATCCCGCCCACATGAGCGGCTGCCAGAACCACTGCTTCCGGCTGTTCCTCGTCGAAGAACCGCTTCACGGCCATCGGATCCAGCAGATCCAGTTCCTGATGCGTGCGTCCCGTCAGGTTGGTATATCCGCGCTGCTTCAGGTTGTTCCAGATGGCAGAACCCACCAGTCCCCGATGGCCTGCCACGAATATTTTTGCAGATTGTTCCAGCATGATATCTTATTAATCTAATTGAGCTTTCAGATGCAGTTTTTTCACGAAGCGCATATCGTGTTCCACCATGATGCGCACCAGTTCACTGAACGGAGTCTTGGTGGGGTTCCATCCCAGCAGTTCACGTGCCTTGGTCGGATCACCCAGCAGCTGTTCCACTTCGCAGGGACGGAAATACTTCGGATCCACTTCCACCAGCACTTTGCCGGTAGCCGTGTCGATTCCTTTCTCGTCCACGCCGCTGCCTTCCCATTTCAGTTCAATGCCCAGGTAGTGGAAAGCCAGCGTACAGAATTCCCGTACGGTATGCATTTCACCGGTGGCAATGACGAAATCTTCCGGAGTCTCGTGCTGCAGGATCAGCCACATACATTCCACGTAATCTTTGGCATATCCCCAGTCACGGCGGGCATCCAGATTTCCCAGGTACAGCTTGTCCTGGAATCCCTGTTTGATACGGGCTGCAGCCAGGGTGATTTTGCGGGTCACGAAAGTCTCTCCGCGCCGTTCACTCTCGTGGTTGAACAGGATACCGTTCACGGCAAACATCCCGTAGCTCTCGCGGTAATTCTTGGTAATCCAGAATCCGTACTGCTTGGCCACTCCGTACGGAGAACGCGGATAGAACGGTGTCGTTTCCTTCTGCGGAACTTCCTGCACCTTTCCGAACAGTTCCGAGGTAGAAGCCTGATATACCCGGCAAGTCTTTTCCAGACCGCAGATACGCACAGCCTCCAGCAGGCGGAGTGTTCCCACAGCATCCGCTTCAGCCGTATATTCCGGCACGTCGAATGACACCTTTACGTGGCTTTGTGCAGCCAGGTTGTAGATTTCCGTCGGATGAATGTCTCCGATGATTCGGATCAGTGAACTGGAGTCCGTCATGTCTCCCCAGTGCAGGTTCACCAGACGTTTCTGTTTCATGTCGCGCACCCATTCATCCAGATACAGATGTTCGATGCGTGCCGTGTTGAATGAAGACGAACGGCGGAGAATGCCGTGTACTTCATATCCTTTTTCAATTAGAAATTCAGCCAGATAGGAGCCGTCCTGTCCGGTGATCCCGGTGATCAGAGCCACTTTTCTCATGGTTTCATATTTTAGAGGTTATTCTTTTCTATTGTTTCTTCCGGGGATAAGTCACGGCATACAGCGTGATGTAAAGGAAACATCCCAGCGGTACGACAAATCCCAGTGCCATCGATGCGTGGTCGGCAATGTATCCCATGGCCAGCGGTGCGACAGCTCCACCTACGATCGACATGATCAGAAAGGAGGAAGCCCGTTTGGTATGGGTGCCTGTTCCCCGGATCGCCAGGGCAAAGATAGTAGGAAACATGATTGATTCACACAAAAAGCAGAAGAAAAATGCACCGATGGCCGACATTCCGCTGCCGAAGAGAATCAGAATCATGGTCACTGTTGCTCCCGCTCCGCAGAACACCAGCAGCCGTTCGGCCCGTATGAATCTCATGATCCAGCTTCCTCCCATGCGTCCGGCCATGAACATGCTCATTCCCCCGAACGACAGCCACAGCGAAGCTTCCCGTGCCGTGATGCCGGCATGTTCCGTCACGTAGTTGATGAAAAAGCTGTTGATACCCGTCTGGGCTGCCACGTAAAGAAACAGGGCGACCAGTCCCCACGTAAAGTTCCGGTGACTCCAGAGCGAGCCGGCAGCTTCTCCGCCGGTCTGTACTTCCGTTTCTGCCGGCTGGTTCATGCCGATCTCCGGCAACCGGATCCGGGAGAAGAAAAGAGCCACCAGCAGCACGATAATCCCGATGATGGCATAAGGAGTCGAGATGCTTCCGCTTTCCCCGTTTTCAGAAAACAGAAACAGACCGCCTACCAGCGGTCCGCAGATCCATCCCAGTCCGTTGAACGACTGAGCCAGGTTGATGCGGCGTTCTGCCGACTCCGGTTCTCCCAGTACGGTCACATACGGATTGGCCGCAGTTTCCAGACAAGTCAGTCCGCAGCCGATAATAAAGAGAGAGAACAGAAAGAACTCAAAACTCATGATCCGTTCTCCCGGAATGAAGAGCAGGGCACCGATGCCGTACAGCAGCAGTCCTGTAAGCACTCCTGCCCGGTAGCCGTAGCGCCGGATAATGTTTCCGGCAGGCAGGGCCATCAGGAAATACCCTCCGTACACTACCGCCTGAATCAGGGCAGACCGTGTCTTGGTGATTCCCAGTGCATCTTGAAAATGCTTGTTCAGTACGTCCAGAATACTGTGGGCAAATCCCCACAAAAAGAACAGGGAAGTGATCAGAATAAACGGCAGCAGAAAGTTCTTGCCGTCCCGTGTCTGTACCAGCTTCACCTTTTCATTCGATTGTTTCATAATCAGATTTATTTTTTAGAAACGCTTCAGGGTCAGTGTCGCATAATCCGATTTCAGGATCAGCCATTTCCCGTCTGCCTTGATGACGTCGAAAGTCGTATCCGTACTGTCCAGTCCGAAGGGATGAAGCTCTTCCCGCGTAGCCGGACGTGAAATTTCCGGAAGATCATACGTACTCATTTCCTTCAGGGTGACGGTATTCGTCTCCTCGTCGTAGCGGTACCGTCCCCGGAACGAACCGGCTCCCAGATCTCCGCCACGTTCCGATACTTCTGCCACCCAAAGCTGGATGCTGTAATAGATGCGGTTGCAGGGATGAGTTTCCCCGTCCGCCTGTGTGGTGAACTCCAGCAGTTGCCAGAATCCTTCTATGTTGCTGTTCATCGGAGCTTTCTTGCAGCCTGCCAGCAAAGAGAGCAGCAGACAGACAAGCCCGTAGTGCATTGTTCTTTTTATCGTTGTCTTCATATCTTTCAGGTTTTTACATTCAGTGATCATTTGCCGGTCCGTTTCCGTTCCGCTTTAGAACTTTCCCGTCTTTCGCAGGGTGATCATTCCTCCGGTGGAATTGCCCAGGTAATTTCCCCGGTCCATTCCCAGAGCTACGGAAGCACTCCATCCCTTGAAACGTTTCGGAGCATATGTCACCTCCCACAGCGAACTGAACTGCTTGCGTTGCTTGTCCAGCGGGTTTTCATACGTACCCCAGTGACGGGCAAATGAAATCAGTACCCGCCAGTTCCATTCTTCAGCCGGCTGTCCGGTCAGTCCCAGATGATGTGCCCGTACCCGGTTGCTTCTGAATGTGATTTTTCCGTCGTTGTAAGCCGGTCCTGGCAGGAGAGGATTTCCCATGCCCATGCCTGCATGCTGCCAGGCTCCGTACAGATAATGATTGTAATAATTGTCTCCCGCGCTGATCTGATATTCCGGGAATTGTCCCCAGAATCCGTCGTACAGCATCGGACCGCTCTGATCCTTCGTACACAGCCCTTCCCAGATAGCCGTACTCAGCCAGCGGTTTTTCGGGAGAGTCACTTCCAGACCGATCAGACCGTCCTTCCAGCGTCCGTATTCCCAGAACATCTGCGACGTGTCCTCAAAATAATGCTCCAGATAAGCCCGCAGTGTCCAGTTACCCACATAGCCGTTCAGGGCGAAGTTCCAGCTTCCCAGCATGTTGCCTTCCACATTCACCTGTTCTCCCTCCGGAGTATCACTTCCTCCCGCCTGTGGGAAGAACGCTTTCCAGAAAGCTTTGGCGTTGCTGGGCATGTCCAGTGTCAGTTTGCCGCTTCCGTCAGCCTGCTTCTCATACTGATCTCCGCCGAACTGTGTGGCCATCAGCAGACCAAATTCAAACTCCACCGGCAGTTTCTCCCGGTTTCCCAGCCGGAGCAGCAGCGACTTGCTGTGATACAGCAGATCCTGAATATATTTGTTTCCCGCGGCAGTAAACTCCTTCTGCCACTTGTTGTCCGTAAAGGCACCGTATGCCAGATGGCCCTTGAAAGCCAGCCATCCGCCCGTACCCGGGACATTCAGATAATCCCTGATGTCAATCCGCACCTGGGGTACCGGACGCGCATTCGGTCCTTCCACCATGGCCCCACTGCTCAGAGACGTATTTCTTTCCAGAGGAAAAGCCCCCCGTTCCTTGCTACCGATACTCAGCCGGAGTGCCTTCCATGTCAGATCCGCATAAGCCTGCTGCACCACGAAACCCATACCTCTGGTATCCGCTCCGTGGTTGACCGTGCCGGCCAGATCCAGGGCAGCATCAATCTGCCATCCTTTATTTAAAGTCTGATGATATCCGATTCCAGCCCGCAGATATCCGGAGTTCGGAGCTGTAGTACCCAGTCCGTAGCGGTTGGATGTGAACCACAGGGGAGCATACGTGCCCGTTCCCGCCGTGGCACCTGCCTCTATGCGATATTCCCATTCCGGTGATTGGCCATGCGCCTGTCCGTAAGCCGTGCAAACCGTCATGCAGAGAATTCCTACATATTTCAGTTTCATTCCTTTATAGTTTGGTTAAGTTTTTACTTCAGAACCGCAGTTCCGTTACACAATTCTCCGCAAAGATGCAAAAGATTTCTTACTTTGCCAAACAATCCCATTCCTTTCCGGCTCCTCTGCCGTTCACTGGCTTTTTCCTGCCGCCCGTATGCGGCTTGTCAGAGGGGCATTCAGGAAAACAGTTTCCCCAGCAGCCCTTTGCGCTTTTTCCGGTCCTTTTCCCGTCCGGTGTCATCCGCCAGACAGTCCGCTACCAGTTCGTTCAGACTGATTCGTTCCTTGACGATCCGGTAAATGATTTCCCAGTCCATCATTCCACCCAGGTTTCTGTCGTCAATGAACAGATCCGCCTTCAGCTTGCGCGAGAAATGATCATGTCCTGCCTTTTCCTCCGGATAGTTCCGGTTCACCGCATAAAATTCCAGACCCCGGGCCTTGCAGAACTCCACTGCTTCGTCCAGCAGCCTGCCTTCACGCACACTCCACAGAATCAGCCGGTGTCCTTCCCGCTGGAGCGTTTTCAGTGTCTCAATGGCGAACGGCAGCTCTCTGCCGATTTCCGGATACCGGTGTTCCACGATTGTTCCGTCAAAATCTACTGCAATAATCATAATTGTTTCAGGTTTGAAAGTTCCATGCCGATCAGGATCGGCTCCGTTTTCAGGTTCTTGTCCGTCGGTCCGGTTTCTTCCGTCTCTTCCGGCTCATTCATCTCGTCAAGCGGATAATACTGCTGCCGGTACTCCGCCGGTGTACAGCGATACTGCCGGTGAAATGCCCGGTAAAAAGTACAGCGCGATTCGATGCCGCACATCCGTGCGATCTCGTCCACCGGGCGGTCCATATGTTCCAGCAACAGGGAAGCTGCGTATTTCATCCGCATCCGTTCGATCAGCTTTCTGAGTGTCTTGTCGCTGGAATATCTCCTTACGGCCATGCAAAGATACTTTTCATTGGAATTCAGCATTTTGGCCAGAGTTGTACGATTCAGGTTTTCCTGGGTAAAATTTTGGTCTTTCAGCAGGAAATCTATCAGTTTCCGGTAAGTAAACTGTAGTAAAGCCAGATTGACCTTTAATTCTTTCTTTTCTTCCATGATTTTCTAATATGCATTTTTTTCTCCATGTACGGCGTTCGCCACAGTTTTGTAGATGATGTACAGATCCAGCCAGAAACTCCAGTGTTCGATGTACCAGATATCCCCGCGGATACGTCCCTCCATGTCCTTCAGCTCCTTCGTCTCCCCACGGTAGCCCGTCACCTGGCTCCATCCCGTGATACCCGGCTTCACAAAGTGACGCACCATATACTTGTTGATCAGCTTCGAATACTCCTCCGTATGCTTCAGCATGTGCGGACGCGGTCCCACCACGCTCATGTCACCCTTCAGCACGTTGATAAACTGCGGCAGCTCGTCGATGCTCGTCTTGCGCATGATGTTTCCCCACTTCGTCTTCCGCGGGTCATTCTTCGTTGCCTGCACCTTGTCCGCATCCGCATTCACCTTCATGCTTCGGAACTTGTAGCAGTAGAACTCCTTGTCGTTCAGCCCGTTCCGTTTCTGCTTGAAGAAAATCGGCCCCGGCATGGTCATCTTCGTGATGATGGTCACAATGATCAGGATCGGGATAAACAGCGTGCAGAGGAAACACAGCGAGAATACGATGTCAAACGTCCGTTTCACGAACTTGTTTCCCAGCTGGCTCAGCGGATCCGGCCGCAGACTCAGAAAAGGCACACTGCCCATCATGTTGAAGTACATCCGGTTCTGCAGGTAGTTATGCACGTTCGGTACACTGTAGAAATGCACCAGGTGGTTTTCGCAGAAGTTGATGATCGGGATAATCAGATCCTTTTCGCTTGAAGGCAGACAGCAGAACAGGAAGTGTACCTTCGGATGCTGTCCCAGATAGGTCGTTACGTCTTCCGGCCGTCCCAGATACGGACATTCCTTCGGATAGCGGTTGCCGGGTTCGTGGTCAAAATAACCGATCACCCGGAATCCCGCATACGATGCCTCCGTCAGTTCCCGGTACAGCTCCACGTTGTTCTCATAACTTCCCACCAGCACCACGTAGCGCAGGTTACCTCCCCGTGAGCGGTAACTCTTCACCAGGTAGCGCAGGAGCAGGCGGAATGCCGTCAGACAGACAAGCAGGGTGGCCAGATAGCCCGCAAACAATTTCGACCATACATCCATGTATTGACCCACAGTGAGGATGCATCCCGCCAGAATGGCGAAGATGAACACATTGCGTACCACGTGTGCTACGATGTTATAGGCATACACTTTGCGGTTGTAGAGTGAAAACCCCGTATTGATTGCCGTTACGAAGTAACAGAGCATCAGCGTCAGCATGATCTGCGTTTGCGGTACTCCCATCGTTTTTTCCCAGCTGCTTCCCTGCGACCAGCTGTAAAACAGTCCGAACAGTCCGCCGCAGATCAGAGTCTCCGTGATGATGACTATTGTGTTCACCATCCGCTTGTAGGTCAGTAGCTTATTTCCCATAGAATTGTTGGTTAGAAGTTATGAAAAGGATTGATATGTTTTTTAGAATTACTCTTTTGCGATGTTGATCAGGAACAGCATGTTTCCGATGATGTATCGTTTCCACATCCGTCGCGGTTCCTTGATCAGCCGGTACAGCCATTCCAGACTGTGCTCCTGCCACCATTTCGGGGCACGCTCCACGGTTCCTGCAAAAAAGTCGAATACCGCTCCGATGGCACCGCAGTGGCAGTGGATGTTCAGTTCCTTCCAGTGTGTGTAGACCCATTTCTCCTGTTTCGGCGCCGTCATGCCGATCCAGAGCAGATCCGGATTAGCCTTGTTGATTGCTTCGATGATCTGCCGGTTCTCCTCGTCGCTGAATTCCGGCTTGTAGGGTGGGGAATACGTCTCTACCGTGATGTTCGGATACACCTCTGCAGTCCTGACCTTGACCAGCCCCAGCACCCGTTCACTGCTTCCCATGAAGAAACATTTGCCTCCCCGCCGGTTCAGCTGTTCCATTTCATGTTCAAACAGATCCCATCCTGCAATCCGTTCCTTCGGCTGCGATTTGGCTTTCAGCCACCGGCAGGCCATTACGATGCTGGCCCCGTCCGGCACCAGGGCATCCCCCTTCTGGAGAGCCTCTGCAAAGAGCGGATCTTTCTGTGCCGTGTTATATGAATGTGCATTGATGGTGTTGATCAGCACCTTGCCTTCAGGCAATAACGATAACTCCCTTCTGCTTTCCAGAAGAGATAAATCCTTTAGTTTTAGCATGTATGGTTAGAATTTTATTCTTGTAACGGAATTGTGTGATTCGAATTTATAGAATGTTAGCGTCCAATTTTGGCGCGTGGTTCTTACTTTTGAATTAACAACAGCGAAGGTCGGTATTATTATGGTTTGAAGCAATACGTCATTTTGGGCTTACTTTTATATTTTATGTATCAGGTCTAGATGTTTGCTTACTTCTTCTTTAGTTAGAAACCTGTCTTTTATCTTTTTAGCTGGGGTACCTGCATAGATGCTATAGGGTTCGGTATCTTTGGTTACAACGCTTCCTGCTGCAATGATACTTCCATTGGCGATGTTTACTCCACTCATAATGATAGCCCCATAACCTATCCAAACATCATCACCTATGTGGGTGATATTATTAAGTCCTTTCCAGCTATAATCTTTGTCTCGAATGCATTCAGCCATACGAACCGTTGTACCTATTTGCTGGTAATTATGGTCATATCTCCCTACAATTCCCACATGATTGGCTATTATTACATTATCTCCAATTATACAGTCTGTTTCTATGATAGAATATTTTCCAATATAAAAATTTTCTCCAATTTCTATTTTGTTTTTTCCCCAAATAAATACACCTCTTCCGCAATGAAAACCTTTGCCTATTTTATATTTACGCCATACAATATGTTGATAATATAAGTCTCTTAGGTGTTTAAGATAATGTATGAATATCATAAGTTATTTATAATTTCTGTAAGAAAAAACGTTTAGTTTTTATCATATAAGTTCTAACTTTTCCATAAATTCGATAAGGTATTCCCCAATATTTATATGCTTGTTTACTTAAATCTTTATTAAATTGTAAATTGGGGGGCAATATAAAGTTAGTTTTAATATCTGTTAGAAATTCTATTTTATATCTGTTGTAGCTGTCGCAATGGGTGGAGTCTGCTCTGAATCCTTCATTTTTAACTAAAGATATGATAGGAGTTATACCATATTTTCCTTGTTTAAACATTGAATAAGTAAAACGAATAAACCATGAATTATTTTTTCCTTCCATGAAGCCTTTAAGCATACCAAATAAATCACTTCCTCCAGTGTTGAATTCTTGTTGTTTTTTCTTATCCTTGCATAATTTTTTGTAATCTGAAACTTGCCAGTCAACAGTATCCCATCTATCTTTCCATGTTCCCCATGTCCATGATTGTGCTCTATTGTGTAAATAGACATCAGCCTGATAATCTTTTGGTGGGGTAATCTTTACTCCAAATCCAGATATTTGGAAGATTCTTTGGTCTGATTGATAAATATCTAAAGCTTGGTTCATAAAAGTCAAAAAACTTTTTGACAGATATAAATCATCTTCTACTACAATAACTTTTCCATATTTATTTATAATTTCTGTAGTTCCGGAAATGATAGATTGGGCTAATCCTTTATTGGTATTTGAGTAAGTGATAGTCTGAGATTGAAAACCATGTAAATTATCTAAGATATTTTTGACTTTTGATATTTTGATTTTATCATCTTCATTTCTTGGGCCATCAACAAATACATATAAGTCTGTTTTATCAGCAAGCGTATTTTGTTTAAGTGTCGTTAATGTGTCTGCTAATGTATCAGGTCTGTTGAATGCAAAAACAATAACTGGAGCTAATTTCATTTTTTGATTAATTTTGAAAGATTATAATATTGAATGATAGAAGTTTTTAATCTCTTCTAAAAATATCACGAGTATACACCTTTTCTTTCACATCATCCAGACAGTTGTCGTAGCGATTAGCAATAATCGCTTGAGACAGTTTCTTGAATTCATCCAGGTTATTAACCACTTGTGAGCCAAAGAATGTGCTGCCATCTTCCAATGTCGGTTCATAGATAATTACTGTTGCACCTTTCGCCTTGATACGTTTCATTACTCCCTGAATAGAACTCTGGCGGAAGTTATCACTGTTTGATTTCATAGTCAGACGGTATACACCGATAGTACAATTCTTTTCTTCAGAAGGATTATAATCGCCACGGTTGTAATAATCATAATATCCCGCCATGTGCAGTACGCGGTCTGCAATAAAGTCCTTACGGGTACGGTTCGATTCTACAATCGCCTCAATCAGATTTTCTGGTACATCCTGGTAGTTAGCCAACAGCTGTTTGGTATCTTTCGGCAAGCAATAGCCCCCATAACCGAATGAAGGATTGTTGTAATGCGAACCAATACGCGGGTCCAGGCTGATACCCTGAATAATCGCCTGTGTATCCAAACCTTTCATTTCAGCATAGGTATCCAGTTCATTAAAGTACGATACACGCAGAGCCAGATAAGTATTGGCAAACAGTTTCACGGCTTCCGCTTCTTTCATTCCCATAAAGAGAGTGTCGATATTCTCTTTTAATGCACCTTCCTGCAAGAGAGCTGCAAAAGTATGAGCTGCTTCTTCCAGATGTTCTCCTGCAATGGAAGCAATTGCTTCATTTTCCTTATCCTGTCCTTTGATAACTTTAGGGATACCTACGATGATACGGCTGGGGTAGAGATTATCATACAGTGCCTTGCTTTCACGCAGGAACTCCGGAGAGAAAAGCAAATTGAATTTCTTTCCGGCAAGGGCAGGAGTATTTGCAAATTTCTCTGCATACTTCACATACAGGCTACGGCAGTAACCTACCGGAATAGTACTCTTGATTACCATAACAGCATCCGGATTTACTTCTAGTACCAAATCAATCACTTCTTCCACATGGCTGGTGTCGAAGTAATTCTTCACCGGATCATAGTTGGTAGGAGCTGCAATCACTACAAAGTCTGCATCTTTGTAAGCAGCTTTTCCATCCAATGTAGCAGTAAGGTTCAGTTCCTTTTCTGCCAGATACTTTTCGATGTATTCATCCTGTATCGGACTGATACGATTGTTGATTTTTTCTACCTTTTCAGGGATTACATCTACTGCGGTTACTTTATGATGTTGTGCCAACAATGTGGCAATAGAGAGACCGACATAACCGGTTCCGGCTACAGCTATTTTAATGTTATTTATATTCTCCATATGATATTTTTTAATCATTGTATATGTTTTTAATTATATTTTTACAGATTTCTCTTTGTCTTATTATAACTTGTTCTATGTGTTGTAATAGATTTGATTTTTCTGTTAAAAGCCAGTTGTATTGTGTATTAGAGTTCTCTTCGATATATTCAAGAAGATTATTGTTGAATGTAGATTGATAGATGTTGGCAATTTTTCGCTCTTTTATGTTTTTGCTAATTAAAGCATAAGGGATAACGTGATGATGAGATGCTAAAAGCAACACATGAAGTCGATTACTAAAAATATAATCATACTGTGAATAATCTGATATGTTATTATATGTAATTTGTTTTAGATGTAGATTAGATGTTAGAAAAGATAGGTTATATTGTATTTCTTTCGCAAAATTTTCATCTTCGCTTACTTGATAGATAATTTCTATTTGATGTGTAGGAAGGAATAATTTTGCAATATGACTAAGTTTCTCAAATAAAAGTTTTTTTTCTGTAACTTCTCGAAATGAAATTCCTATTTTAAATTTTTGATTTTTACAAGTTGGTTTGGAGGAAGAATATAAAAAAGCCATATCTGGGCAATATTTAATATTTTCCAAATCCGGATAATTATTTTTATTAATAATAGAACGTACCCCTATAAGATTATAACGATTGAAATATATTTGATTCAGAAGTTGTATCCATTTAGGTTGATTTGTTTTATAATCCAAATCTATGCCTAGTGCAAAGCTATATAATCCTATTTTTTGTGCATAGATAAATCCCAATGCACCTAATAATCGTTTTATTAGTTTTGGTAAAGGCATAGACAAAATGGCATAAGGACCTGGGCTTTTTGTAAAATGAGTAAATCCTTGTTTCTTTAGAAATTTAATTGTATTTATAAAAAATAAGCCTCTATATTTCTTATGAAAAGTTTCATTAAAGTCTTTTATATTAGGGTTAGTTGTTGTTAGTATAGCCGTTTTGAATTCTGTAGGCATATCAGTAAAATCTATATATATTTCTCCGTATCTGGCATATTCTTCTATTTGTAATTTATTTATAATCAAGTCTCCTAAATTATTTTTACAAGTATATGCGGAATAAAATGTTTTTTTCATATTGATAGAAGTTGTTGAGTAAATTGAGGAAAATTAATGTCTGCATTGGAAAGTTCATTCCATTTTGCTTTTATATATTCTCTATCCCAATCTCTTGATATAAAATCAATAAAAGCTTTATATACTTCATTTAAATTAGGATTGGCTGATAAGAGAATACCATTATCATTAGTTATAATCTCTCTACTTCCTCCTACATTTGTTGCAATTACGGGAATCCCTAATGATTGAGCTTCCATTATTGATACTGGAACCCCTTCTGAAGAACTTAAATTGATAAAAACATCTACGGTATTAGATTCTAAATAGTGTATAATTTCTTTATTTGGTACATATCCCATTAAACAAATGGAAAGGTTTGGAATATTTTTAACTTTATTAATCTCATTTTCCAATTCATCTTTTAATGGTCCCGTTCCAAAATGAGTCCAATTAATGTTTAAATTAGGACTTTTTAATGCCAATTCTGTTAATGCATTTAATGTTAAATCTAATCTTTTACGTTGGATAATTTGGGATATGGTTAGTACTTTTAATTGGTTTTTATCTGTAGATTTAGGTGTGGTATGCATATTGGATTTAACTCCTAATCTTGATAACTGATATTTTTCATGATGTCTATATTTCTGAGTAAAGAAATTGCAAGCATCTTGTGATATAGGAAAAATTTTATCTATATTTTCAATGCAAAATTGTCTATAGGGCATTATCTCATTTTCTTCATATACATCCCATCTGTGTGCTCTACATATAACTTTATATTTTAAGTTGAATTCTTTTTTTAATTTTATAAAAGCATATACAGGGGCATTGAACCAATAGCTATATATAATTGTATTTTCGTTAAATAATTCCTTATTTTGGAAAACTATTTTTTTCAAAATTAATAAGTGAATTGTTTGTTTGAAACAAGCTTGAATACTTCTTTTTTCTTTTCTATGTTTCCATATTGCTCTATATAGATGGATGGAAAATAGGGCTTTAAAGTAATAAGATAATTTATTCTTATAAAGCTTATTGTAACTGTCATTTATGGTTACATCTTTGAAATTGGGTCTTACTTTTCCTTTTAATAAAGGAAGAAATATGATGTCATTAAATTCTTTTTTTAAATAAGGAACTTCGGATTCTAAAAAAGCTTCTGTAAAATTATATGGAAATAATTTTGTTATTATTATAAGTCTTTTCTTTTGGTCTGACATAATATGAATGTATGAGTTTAAATTATTTTTCTATAGCAAGTAGGTATTTTTCTACTTCATTGGTATTGTCCCAATTTTTTTCTTGAAGTTGTGAGAAGATATGTTTTGCAAGGGATTTGTCTGAATTTAGTTTACAGATAGCATTTGCAACTGCTTGTGCGGTCATTTCACAAATCAGTCCAGTTTCCCCATTTGTAACGACATCCGTAGCAGATGTATAGTTTGTAGTAACAATAAGTTTATTTAGAATTTTAGCTTCATCTAATGCAATAGAACGCCCTTCAAATTTGGAAGTCATAACAATTATATCAGCGATTTGCATATATTGGTAAGGATTTGAACGTAATCCTATCATTTTAAAGCAATTTTCAAGTGATTCTTTTTGGATTAATGCTTCTAATATAGGTCGGTCAAATCCTTCTCCTATTACGTACCATAGGAATTCAATGCCTCTATTTCGTAGTTCTGCTGCTGTTGCGATAGCTAATGGATAATTTTTTTGATCCATTAATCTACCGACTGACAGTAACTTTAAACCGTTAAAGTCTTTGAATTCTTTCTCTTGAATGGGTTTCTGTGCTAATCTTTTTATTAAGTTTCCATTTGAAATATTTTCTAATACAATAAATTTAGACTTGATGGAAGGGAAACTTTCTTGTAAAGATTGTACGCCGGATTCAGACATTGTTACTACATAATCAGCTTGGTTGAAATAGTTAAAATCAAAAGAAGGATTATAATGTAGCGAGGTATAGATATTGTGAATCCATAGAATTTTACGTTTGGCTTTTACTTTGTCTATTACAAAGTAATTCATAACTCCTTCAAGGTAACTGATAGCGCAGTCATATTCCTTTTCTAAAGTTTTAATATGAGAATTCCATGTTTTCCATTGTGCTTGCTCTCTGTGTAAATGTTTATAGAAAATTTTAGTTTTTAATCGGGAATGCAAAATTTTCCACCATAACCTATTGAGAGGGGTGAAGAATTTAAAATCACTGATGGGATGGTGTATTGCTTTGAACTTTTTTTCTCCTTCTATAATATTAACAAATTCTGGTACTTGGGATAAGAATAGTCCTTTTTTATCCATAAGAAGTAAATCAATTGAATACTTGTCTTTCGGAATTGTATTGAGGAGCGAAACAAGACTTTTTTGTCCACCGCCAGCGGATAGATTATAAATGGCAAAAAGTATTTTTTTCATAGTTTGATATTGTCTTTTTTTATGAGCTTCAATTTTCTGATTATTTTTAAAGCATATTTAAGTAGAATATCATTTTTTAAATAATAAATACACCATTGGTAAGGCTCTAATTTTAAATTAGATTTTTTAGTATCGTTTAAAAGGTGTATCCAAAAAGATGATTGTCTGTCAATTTTTTGATGACGATAATCAACTAACTCATAAAGACGCCAATATCTTTTGGTTACTAGATCTTTTAAGTATTTTTCTTTTTGAAGAGGTGTAAATAAAGATTCTAGTATTTGGTAATACTTCTCTTCATAATTCATACTGCTTTTGTGCGATGAAGCTAATCCTGTGCTTAACATATAATAGTGATAGCCTTTATAATTTACACATCTTACTTTTTTTTTGTTTTTAAGGGCTATGGAGATATTCATTAATGTATCTTCTCCATGAGTAATATAGCTAGGAAAAGAAAAACATTCAGATGAGATGAGACTTCGATGAAATAATTTATATACGGGTCCATTGTAGGTATTATTTTTTAATAGTAGTGATAAATACTCATCCGGAGTGATATCTTTATTTATAGGCATATGTAAATGGACAATATCCACTCCATTATTATTCATCATCATTGTTTGAATGTAATCTTTCTCTACTGTATCATCTGAGTCTATAAAGCAAATCCATTCTCCAGTAGAGGCTTCAAATCCAACTTTCCGAGTGTAGGATACTCCGTGGTTAGTTTGATGTATAACTCGGATACGTGAATCTTTTTGTGCGTATTGGTCGCATATTTCTCCAGAATTATCTTTACTTCCATCATTTATTAAGATAAGTTCCCATGCTGTATAAGTTTGGTTTAGAATGCTGTTTATGCAATCTTCTAGTTGATTTTCTACATTATAAACAGGTACGATAATTGAGATCATAGCTTGATATGTGTTACAGTGTATTTAATTGAGGAATACATTTATTTCCTTGTTTATTGATTTGTAATAATTTTATGCCTATACCAATAAATGGTAGGAAATATTCATATACATCTGTAGGTCGATTTAAAAGGATATGAAAAATTAAAACAATAGCAAGAGTTAAAGGTACTTTGTAGTAATTGATATGATTATATTTAATAATGCAGGAAAGAATTTTGAAATAGAAAAGAAAAGCCAATATAATCATGAAAATACCTTGTTCTACCAATAGCCATAATAAGTAACTTTCCATTCCCCATAGCCCATTATTATCTGTGTTTGCTATAAATATTTTTTCTGTATAGAAACCGAATCCATGTCCAAAAAATGGTTTTTGAATAAAATATTGCCATGCAGATTCCATTTGAGTTAATCTTAGAGCGATAGAACTTCCTGTAATTTCAGTTTCTCCTTCTGCTGCGAAAGTATCAGTGATTTTCATTATTAGATTGTCTGTAAAAGCAGATATAAAGGGAATTTGCATTAATAGAAGAAGTATTATTCCTCCTGTACATATTATTTTAATTTTTTGTGGCAGACCTTTTGTTAATAGAAAATAGCTGCTAACAAGTATAATTAAATCGGCAAGTGGGGCTCTTGAATCTGATAGTAGTAAATTAAGTAAGGATAAGATTACGAGTGTATAAGTAAATTTATTTCTTTCTCTATTGATAATAATGAATGATAGAACTGTAAGTAAATGGGCATGAGGATTACTCGTTTTGCTAAAGGCTGCGATTCGATAACCTCTGTTTGTTTCAAAGAAATCATAATTGATGCCAACGTCTGATATTCCTACAAGTTTATTGTAAGGATTATCTTTTAAAAGGAAACAAATTAAGCCATATATAGCAGTAATTAGTAGTATGGGCTTCATTTTTTTTATGAGTAGATCATAATCTTTATTTGTATTTATAGCATGATATCCGGTAAATAACATTAAGAATGTTATAGAGTATTCTAATATTGATCGATAAAGTGATTGATATACGGATTGCCATTCGCAAAAAATTCCAATCAATATATGAGTAATTAAAATAAAAATTGTTAGTTCTTTAATGGGATATTTTTTTAAAGATATTTTAAATGATGGATCTATGGATAATGATAGTAAATACGCTATTGCTAATGTGTAATGACTATTTGAATGAATAATAGGTGAATATGATGAATTTATCATTAACATACCTGTTATGAACCAAATAAACTTATTTATACCTCTTTCTTTAAATATTTTGTAGCAACAAAAAAATAAAAATGCAAATACTATATATTTCATTGTTGGGAATCTATTAAGTTGAGCAATAGGAGGGAATGTTTCAAGTCTACTTTTCTACAAAAAAATGATTTGGAGTTTATTATGGCACCGTAATCTTTTTCTGTTAAAGTTCTTGGTAATGTTTCGTTTGGATATGTTTGTTTCCAGTCATAATATCGTAAATCAGTCAGTTCGATTGTTTCTTTTAAAGGACTATTAAAAGCTATTGTATGAAAGAAAACTTCATCACAGCAACTTGTAAAATGAAATCGTTTAAGATAGTTAGGATTGGAATTTATATATTGAAGAATATAATCAACAAGTTTGTTATGTAAACTCCACCAATTACTTCCTTTGTAAAGTTTTTGTTTTAATGGTTTTCGTAATAATATGTATTTTGATATATATTTTTGAAGATTTATACCATGTCTTTCTAACTTTTCTCCTATACCTCTTTTCTTGATATTGAATAATCCATTAAAATGATAATACATTAATCGGGGGAGAATTGGATTATTCCAATCTAGTTCCATGAATGATTGCTCTGTTTTATTGAAAAAACAATCAAATGTTTGATTGTTTTTAATGGGATAGTCTTGTCCTGAAATCAGATGGTAATAATCAAAATTAACAGGGAATTGTTTGGCTGTTTGAAGAAGCTCAATTGTTAAATAAATTTGTTCTACAGATCCCCATTTCACATCGAATTGTTTTGAAGTAAAAATAACATGTTCAGATTTTAAAACTAGAAATTCATTGTAATTGCTTGTTTTTTTATCTACATGGATAAAAAAATAATGATTTTCTGCTTCCATTTTTTTTAAAACTCTCGCCAATAAATCAACATTGGCGTGAGTTTCTATTAAGATGGCATGCTGTTTCATGACAGAGCTTTTGTTAAAAATTGCTTTGCTTGGTTTTGTAATTGATCTATGATTTTATCTATGTTTTGATAATTGGTTTTTTGTGTGAAGTCTCTTTTCAATAGATCTTTTCCTAAAATCAGACGCTCTGGTAACCCTAATTGATTAACTAATGTTGCAGCTCTATCATCCATCGGATTGTGCATATCACTGTCTATAAACCAAAAGTCTTTTTTGAAAATTACAGAAAATACAGTTCCATGAAAAGATGTTGTAAGAGAAAGTGTAGCATATTTCATAAGATTGAGGAATGTTTCCGGTCCAGCTGATGGGCATAGGTTTATTCCTTCTTTATGACAGCCTCGTGGTCCCCATGCTTTAGTTTCCATAATGTATACAGGTATATTTAGGCGTTTGGCAATTTCCATTACTGTATTATTTACAGATTTATCGTAATGAAAAGCATAATAAAAAATATACTTCCCTTTAATGATAGGTTGGGATAAGTCGAAGTGTTTTTCCCAATCTTTTTGTGTAAATAGCAGGGTTGGATCAATTAATAATTCTATATCATTGCGTCCTGTTAGTTTTTCAAACTGAGTCACAGCATTCTGCTCACGAACAGAAAGAAAATCCATTTCTTGAACAAGTCTTTTATAAAAGTCAACATTCTGTACTTTTTCTGCTATTTGAGTAGCTCCAGTAGAAACAGCATATGCTATTTTTTTCCCTTGTTTTACAAAATCCAAATAATATGCAGTATCTGCATCGTGACAACAAGTGTTCCAAACCTGATCACTACCTGTAATATAATGCGTGTAGTTAAAGTTTTCTTTTTGTAATTCTTGGTTTGATTTATATTGTTTAGGGGATAGTTTAAGATATTTGTTTATGAATGTTTCATAATCATTATATTGTCTCTTCAAAATATGATAGTAAGGTATGGATTTAAACCAATAGCTTAGTCTGCCTCTTATGCCTCTTTGAAATGGATGAATAGGAGGCAATATGTTATACATATCTCTTGAACCATCATTGGAGAAGTTAATGATTTCATTGTCATATCCCATTTCTAAAATGGTTTGTTGAAGTGCATAAGCTTGTAAAAGAGAACCACAGTTGTGTGATGCCTGAAAAGTAATGGTAGCTGTTTTTGTTTTCATTTTCTGATCTTATTTATAATTGCTTTAGCCTTTGAATTTATGACCGTGCGTTCATGTTTTTCTAATCCTAATAAATAGATGGATATAACGACGCAAAAAAGACAAGTGAATCCGGTTATTATAAATCCGATAAAATTTTGTTCGATGGATTTATATAAAAAATAGGGGATTATAGGAGCAATGATACTTATCATTAATACTGGAAGATATACTTTTTGGACATAATAGGAAAATTTTAAGCCTATCCTGTCTTGTGTAAAGAAAATTTTAAAAAAGTGTGAAAAGGCAGTCATTCCTAATTGGATAGTGAAAACAATAGTTGGAGGAGTTCCGAATTGTAATGCAATGTATGCAAAAGGAACAACCAAAAGCATGAGAACTCCATTAGTCAATTGAAACGAACGTATTTTTCCCGTTGCATTGATTGCATTGTTTAATGGATTTGATAAACAATCTATCATTGCGTTGATAAGAATAATTTTTAAAAAGGCAGAAGTATATTCAGGAGGTGTTTTAAGCCATAATGTTAGTACATAGTCTGTCATGATAATAAACGGAAGAGATAATAGTAAAATCATGAAGAAAGAAAACTTGGAACTTTTGCATATAAGTGAATACATATAATCCATTTGGTTGGATGCATAGCTTTTGGTTATTTGAGGATTAATGGCTGTTTGGAAGTTTGTCGCAAATTGTTGTATTGCACCCTGTACTTGAACAGCCACTCCTCTTGCTGCATTGACAACTGGTCCGAAAAACATATTAAGTAAAATATTCAGACCTTGAGTAAGACCTATTAATGCAAGATTCCCTATTAAATTCCAACTTGCAAATGCTCCCATTTCTTTTAATTTTTTATTTTTCCAAGTAAAAAGAAAATGAGTTTCTTGAAAATGTTTGTGACTATATGTTGTATAAACAAATCGTATAATAACACTGACTAGTAGTAAAAGAATTGAGTATATTATTAACTTATCAAAAGGTGATATGTAAAGTAAATATACAATTATAAGTTTTAAACTTGCTTCTAAAATACTTATATAAGCAAATGCTCCCATTTTTTCATGTGCTATAATAGCTGCATTATATGGTACGCTGATTATGTTAACAGCCATAATAAAAATGGCACATTGAAAAACCCAAAAAGCAGCATTCATGCGTTCGCTTGGTATTACCATTTTTTCGTAGAGAAACCATAATCCTATAGTTTCAGATAATATTATAACGAGCAATGCAATAATAAAATGAATAATAAGAGCCGTATTAAATGTTTCTCGTACTGTTTGTTCATTGTTCTGAGCTAAATCGAAATTCAAGAAACGTTGTGTTGCTCCTCCCATGGCATTATTTAAAAAAGCAAACATTGTAACAACACCACCTACAACATTGTAGATACCATAATCTTCTACACCTAAAGTTTGTAAAACTATTCGACTTGTATATAAACTGATTGCTAAAAGAAAAATCATTCTAAAATACAGCAACAACGTATTTTTTGCGATTCTCTTGTTATTTTCTGTGGTATTTGTATTTGTCATAAGAATAAGTGCAGGTTTCCAATTTTAGGGTAACCCCTTTTAGATGGGTGTCAGCAGGCTCTCGTCTTTATTTGCATATTGTCATGAGAAGAAGGTTTTCGTAATCCGTTCTTCCCTTTTTTATATCTCATCCAGTCGTTGGATTTCCGCCTGGATCTCATTCAGTTCTTCATCCTTTTCATCCGTCACTTCACCTTCTCCCCAATACTGCATTTCGAAAGCCATACGGTTTTCCGGAGTCAGGGTAGGCAGCAGGGCGCGGATGCAGTCACGCACTTCGCTCTCGATAGCCTGCAGTTCGGCAGGAGAAAATAGGTCATGCAACGGCAGGCTGAGATGGCTCCAGGTGTATTCTTCCACCTGATTCAAACTTAGCATACTGACCGAAAACAGTATTTCCCGCAGCAGCTTTTGCTGGAAGGGGTGATACACAGCAGTCGGAATGTCTTCATGTAACCAGTCCAAACGGTAATACAGGATATCACAGTAGTAGGAGATGCCCTTGGCCAAAAGCTGGGGCTTGTCGCAGTAGTCTTGAACTTGAAACAGAGTAGTGGTAAGTTCTTTTATCATATCATATTATTTACCATATCCATATCCGTAACCATAGCCGTATTTTTTCCCGTAACCGTATTTGCCGTACTTTCCGTACTTGCCATAGCCGTAATAGTAGCCATTCTTGCGCTGGTTCATATCAATACTGTTGATCAGGGTACAGAGATTCGGCAATTTGTTTTCTTGCTTCAGATCATTGATCAGCTCGTAGTCGCTCTTATGCGTATAATCGGCACGGCAGACATAAACACTCAGGTCAGCTACACGGGCAATCAGCTGGGTATCGGTCACCATACCGATGGGGGCCGTATCCAGCAGGACATAATCAAAGGTTTGTTTTAATTGCTCAATGGCTTCATCCAGTGTTTTCCGTGCCACCAGTTCCGTAGGATTGGGAGGAACAGTGCCGCCCGGCAGGATAAAGAGGTTGGGGGAGATGACAGAGGGCTGGCAGAGGCTCAGCAGATCGGTATGCTTCGGATCAGCCAGGTATTGGGTAATACCTCGTTCCTTATGAGAAATCTCAAAGACCTTGTTCAGTCCGGGTTTGCGGATATCCAGACCGACAACCACGACTCTCTTTCCCATAAAGGCAAAACTGCAAGCCAGATTGCCGGCAGTGAAGCTCTTGCCTTCGCCGGAGGTGGTAGAGGTAAAGAGAATCACTCTCTGGCCTTCTCCCAACATATACTGGATATTGGTCCGGACAGAGCGGAACACTTCTTCCATCAAACCGTTGCGGTTTTCCTGCACCACAATAGGATGGCCTTCCGTATCGGTCAGAGGAATATCTCCGACTACGGGGACATCGGTAATTTTTTCGATATCAGCCCGGCTTTCAATCTTGAAACGGAGCAGGTTGCGCAAGTAGATTACTGCAACAGGAATACCCAGTCCCAGAATCAGAGCAACCAGATAGAATATTTTTCCTTTGGGGGATACAATATCACCTGCTAATGGTTCTTCCACCATACGGCCATTGTTTGCCGTAGCGGCTAAAGTTATCGCATTTTCTTCCCGTTTTTGAAGCAGCATCAGGTACAGGCTGGCCTTGATTTCCTGCTGGCGGGAGATGCTGAGCAATTCTTTTTCCTGCTGGGGGGCATTGCTGATCCGGTTCGCAAACTGGGTGGCTTCGCGGTTCAGGTCGTTGCGGGTGATTTCCAGTCCTTTCAGCACGCTTACCACGGAGGTCTGGATATTCTTTCGGGTAGCTTCCAGGGAAGTATCCAGATTGACCACGGCCGGGTTGCTTTCGCTGGAAGTGCGGAGCAACCGTTTGCGTTCGGTCAGCATTTCGTTATACTGTCCGATCAGGGTGGACAGTCCGTTGTCGCTCAGTCCGATATTGGCCGGAATAATTTCCATCCGGTTCTCGGGACGCTCGATGTATTCTTTCAGGAATTCTACGAGACGGAGCTGGGTGGCATTCTCAGCCCGCTTCTGTTCATATTCTGCATTGCTTTTTAAAGCCAGCTGTGCATCGCTGGTCAGGTCGGTCAGTCCCGCTTTCTGCTTGTATTGTGCCAGCTCGCTTTCCGTGGTACCCAGTTCGTGATTGATGATGCTGATGCGTTCATCAATAAATTCGGCCGTCCGGCTAGCTACCTCGTTCTTGTCATCGTTGGCATCGGCATTATACAGCGCTACCAGCGTAGTCAGGAAATCCAGACCCCGGCCTACATGGGTATCGTTGTAGTTCAGTCGTACAATGGTGGTCTGTTTGCTGGTTGCTTCGGTGGTCAGCTGATTCTGGCACACCTTGGCAGCTGATGTTGGGGAAATAATCTGGACCTGAAGGCTGCGTTCTTCCTGAATCAGGGCACTGTCTGTATGATTCAGGGTCAGGGTACCTACAGGAGTAACTAGTACACCGGGTAGACGATCAAAAGTCTTTTCAGTGGTACCTTCCTTCTCATATTGTATATACTTTGCGGTAGCCTTGACTTTCCCGTCAGACATACAGTCCAGCTGTAAATTCAGGGTACCAGCCAGTTTTTCCGCTTCTTCGGGAGTCATCCAGACCTTAATAGGACTGTCGTTTTTATAAAGCGGAAGGGCATAACCGAAACTGCGGGGTTCTGCGTAGCGGATGTTCAGTCCCAGGGTATTGACTACCTTTTTGATTAAGGTGCGGGAACGGAGGATTTCCATTTCATTGTCGAAATTGCTGGCCATGCTCAGCATGCCCAGATCCTGCATGGCTGCAAGAGGGTTATTGGAATTGTTGCCTTTTGTTTTGTCGTCCTGCTTGATCAGTACCGTGGCATTCACATTGTAAACCGGAGTCTGATAGCGCAGATAGCCCCAGGCTCCGATCAGGCAGAAAATGAGGCAGGCCACAAACCAGGGCCAGTACATCAGGTATTCGAACAGAATTGCTTTATAATCGATGGGCTTTTCGTCTTCAGCCGTAAAAAGATCTTCGTATTTTTCGTTGCTCATGATAATTTTACTTAAAGATGGTGACTAACAGGCTGGCCAGAGAGACCAGAATAGAAGTTGCAGAAATGGCAATGGTAGTGGTGTTACCAATGTCGGAGTTGCGGGATTTGGTCTTGTTGGGAGTGACGTAGAGAATGTCATTCTGCTGGAGATAGAAATAGGGGGAACGGATCAGATTGGCATCGTTCAGGTTCAGTTCCTGAATGTCGCGTCCTCCGTCTGCCGTTTCGCGGACCAGTTTCACATTGTCACGCAGACCGTAAATCGTCAGATCGCCTGCCATGGCCAGGGCTTCCAGTACATTCACTTTTTCATTTGTAACAGTGAAGGTTCCTGGTTTATTGACTTCACCCAATACGGAGATCTTATAGTTCACCATGCGTACAGTGACAATTGGGGTCTCTTTTAAATAAGGAATTAGTTGTTCACGAAGCATGTCCTCGCATTCATTCTTGGTCATGCCGCCAACTTTCAGACGTCCTAATACAGGGAAATCAATTTCTCCTGCATTATTGACCAGATACTGCTGTAAGCTTGGTTGAGTGGTTGTTCTATAATTGGTTGCAGCATTGGTCGGATCTTGTACTGTCAGATTAAAAGGGGCTGCTACGGTTGGATCGGTAGTACTGACGGTAATGGTCAGCAGATCTTTGGGCATGATCCGGGCGTCGTAGAGCGGAATTTCTCCGGCCGGTACATTGACTGTCGTGGAATTCTGCAAATAGGGCACCTTCTTATAAGAGGTACAGCCCGACAACAGGAAGGCTGCTGTCAGGAAGCAGAGAATGTTTGATTTGAATGTCATAATGATTTTAGGTTTCCTTTGATGTTACTAAGCCGTCGCGATTCCGGGGGCCGGAATCTGACTGACTTTCCGATTTTTTGCTGAATAGATTCATTGTTGACCACCACGCCCCGGGGGCCGGAACCGTGGTCACTTCCTCGTCCGGGGGCCGGAACCGTGGTCACTTCCTCGTCCGGGGGCCAGAGCGAAAGGAAGCTACGTTTGGGATGCGCTTCGCGGTTACCTCTCCCAACCGGGGACCGGGAAGAAGGGATAAAACCGGAATTTTTTGGCTGCAGATGCAATTGTTATTCACAATTGCGAGACAAAGGTAAACATAACATTTTAATTTAAAACAAAAATTCCAATATTTTTCGAAAACAACTATTAATTTTGTGTTGGATTTATTAAGAAAAAGAATTTCAAGGAGATTTTATGAAAGTTTCAATTCGATTCGTTCTCAATTTTAACGAGTTTAAAGAATCTTAAAACCGGTCATTTTTTTTCATTTATGAGGTAAAAATTATTCACTGATGAGACAAAAAGAAGTAAAAACAGAAAAACGGGAGCAAAAGACAGAGAGTGAGAAACCGAAAAGATGGCTGCGCCACACACCCGAAGGGTATCAGTTTACGGAGGCCGAGTATGCGCTGAATGCACTGGGGAATTTCCTGACCCTGATTGCCTGCGGGAAGATCAAGCTGAGCTGGTCGGACGAGATGCAGCTCAAGCGGCTGACCAAATATCTGGTCCGGATGCTCTTCAAGGGGCCCTGGAGAAGCGTACGGAAGAAGATCCTGGAGGATTAGGGCTCCGCGGACAGGCCGGAAATACCTGCCCGGAAAATAAAAAAAGGCTTCGGCGTTTGCATGTAAACGCCGAAGCCTTTTGACTGAAACGCCGAAACGTTTTCAGGGTCCACCTGGGTCCACTTTTTCTTATGGACCCTATTCCGTGGAATGTACCTTGCGGTAGATGCCGTTGTCGTATGCTACCAGGTTCTGTTTCAGCATCTTCTTGAGCCATCGCTTGGCCGTGGAACGGGAGATGTCCATGGCAGCCGTCGCGGTGAGATATTCCATGTAAGTGAAGCTCTCGGGCAGCTTCTTGTAGCACTCCAGCACGCGGTGGAAACAGGTCATCTGCGAGCGTTTCCGTTCCGTTCCGGGCAGGATGGTGGAGAGGGAGAGGCTGTGTTCCAGCAGCACCTTGACCAGCTCGATGGTGATGCTGAAATCCTCGTCGCTGCAGGTGACATCTTTCATGTTCCAGCCGGCTTCCCACTTGCGCAGGGCGGTGAGCACCATGGCGATGCGCATCGTCAGCAGTCCGTGACGTCCCACAATGGCCTCGTTGCCTTCTCCGTCCTCCAGCGAGACATTCTGCATCATGTGACCGAACAGCTTGTTGTGGATCTTCCACTGTTCGCGGGTGAAATGGACGGAGGTGGGAGAGTTGAGCAGGAAATGGTAGGCCTGAAGCACATCATCTGCCAGATTCTCAAAGAGTTCGTCGCCGTCGATCCATTCGTCGTCCGAATCGGGAGCCGCTGAGATCCAGCCGCTTTCACCTTTTCCCGTGAGCAGGGCCAGACGGCTGTACATACCGTCTTCCTTCGATGACACGAAGTTGACCAGCTGTTGCAGGGTACCGGCCATGCAGATGGCCATGCGGGGGCGCTGGATGAGAATGGGGTGGCCGTCGATCTTGTAGTTCTGTCCCACGGCTTCGTGGTGGTAGATCATACGCAGTTCGGAGGCATGCTTGCCGTAGTCCGTTCCCAGGGCAGCGGTGAAGGAGTCGATCTCGGTGGTGTTGCAGATGATTCCGATCTCGCCGGAGTTGTAGAGGTCGGTCATCAGCTGGCTCTTGGAGGTGTTGGGCGGTACGTTCAGCACGTGCCACCGGGGCTCTTCGGGCTTGAGACTGATGTCGGGCTTGCGTTTCTCGCGGAAGGCCCGTTTCTGTTCGGCCTCCCATTCCAGCATCTTCTGCTCGTATTCCTTGCGCTCCCGGCGGTTGTTTTCCTCCATTTCGCGGTGAATCTTGCTGCCGAGCAGAGCTGACAGGGCTACCACTCCCTTGCCGGAACCTGCGGGGGCGACGGCTGCGAAGAAGAAATGGGGAGAGTAGAGACGGTGGGCATAGAGGGTGCGCACCAGCGGAACGCATCCGCTGAGGTTGGTGAGTATGGACATGAGGAGCATGTCGCGCTGGCGGCCGGAGCGGGCGGCTATGATGCCGCGCCGGATCAGAGGCGGGAGCTTGTCGTAAATCCACTCGGGAAACAGGGGTGCATGACTCATCAGATCATCCTCGTCGGATTCTTTTCTCACGGTGGAGGGTCCATTAGGGTCCATGTGGACCCATGGACCCAAATCGGCATGGTTGTAGCCCCAGTCCATCGCGCTGCAATATTCGCTGTAAGGGAGCTGGCCCATCATGCGGAAAGCGCTGTGTTTCAGCCGTTCAAAGTCGTACGGATTGAACCTCCGCCAGCGGATGTTGCGTCCCAGACGGAGCAGAACATTGTGCCGCTGGCCCTCCTGAAACTTGTTTTTCCGGAAAAAATTCGCCAGAAAAGCTTCGGGGTCACGGAGGGGTACATAACGGCAGTCGTCGTTGGGATCTTCGGGGATTCCGAAGGGCCTGAAACCGGCGTTTCCGGAAGCATAAGCAGCCGGATTTCCGGGAGCATAACCGGGCATGTTTCCGGGAGCCGGTCCGCTGGCATTCCCTGCATTCTGGGGAGCATAACCGGGCATGTTTCCGGAAGCATAAGCAGCCGGATTCCCTGCGGTTCTGCCGTTGAACCGGTAATCCTCGGAAGAGTCGGTTCCCGTGGCCGGCTGATACAGGAGCGGATTGTTTCCTTCCTCGTAGGGAAAGGTGAGGGGTTCCGGTGCCAGATAAGCCTCGGGGTCATAAGACGCGAGCGTGAGTCGGCAGAGATCCTTGCACTGCATGTCGCAGGGATGTCCGGCAACCTGTTCAAGGGCGTGCGCCACGATCTCATAGGCCCGGCGGTAGACATCGGGATGTACCACTCCGATGCAGACGAAGATGCGGAGGCCGGTTCCGGAGACAGTGACATGACAGGCTGCCACCCAGGGAATTTCCTTCAGTCGGGCAAAAGCATTCCGGAGCACGTCGGGCGGCATCTTGTCCATGTCGAACATGGCATAGCCGGTGCGGTTGGTGAGACACTTGGGATAACGTCCGCGCAGGCAGTTTCCGGCAGGTACGAGGGCAGGCAGCTGTTCCTTGACGGAGGCAGCTTCCTGTTTCTTTCCTTCGGCCATCAGCCTGCGGTAGTTCTCCACTTCATTTTTCCATTGTCCGTTGCGGACATTCTCGATCCAGGCAGACAGTTCCACGAGGGAGTCTCCCTGCGTGTGGAAGATGCGCGTGAATACGGTCATCAGATTGTTTTCCATCTTTCCAAATTTAAGGTTGAATGAAAAAAGTAAATAATAATTATTTTACAGAAGCAAAGTTAAGGCAACCATCCGGAAAGGTGAAATGTTAAAACAAAGAAGCGGAATTTATGTATTTATAATATGTTGAAAAGTAGGGTTTATAAGCATATTTCTTTAAAGTAAAGCATGAAGTTAACTCAGAGGGAATTTGGGGAATGTGATCAATGAATTATAATTTTTACAGGGGTTTTATGTTAAAGCGAAAATTCCGCATTTTTCGTAAAAATGATGAAAAAAATCTGCGAAAACACGAAACTGTTTTCGCAGATTTCTGTAATTGAGGAGAATGTCTCCGGATGCAATTATCTTTCCAGTTCCCCCTTTTCGTTGCGGGCCATCAGTTCCTCCACTTCGGAAACCTTGACCATGTTGTAGTCGCCGGAGATGGTGTTTTTCAGGACGGAAGCGGCCGTAGAGAAATCCACTCTTTTCTGGTTGTCGGTCCAGGCTGACTGGGCATAGAGAAGGGCACCGCAGAATGCGTCTCCCACTCCGACACAGTCGATGACATTGTTGATGTCGTACACGCGGGTGTGGTACATGGTGCCGTCGGCATAGAGTATTCCGGCGAAGGTGTGGTGTTCGGAGTTCATCACGTTGCGCAGGGCGATGTAGATGTAGCGGCACTGGGGCACTTCCCGGGCGATCTCCCGGCAGAATGTTTCGTAGGCTGCGGTGTCATACCGGTCGGCTGCGCTTGTGGCCTTGAATCCCGGAGCCTTGAGTCCGAAGAGCATGGCATATTCGCCTTCGCTGCCGAACATGATGTCGCTGGAGGCAATCAGCGGGCGGAGTACTTCCTGGGCTGTCTTTCCGTACTTCCAGAGGTTCTTGCGGTAGTTGATGTCGTAGGAGACGGAGATTCCCATTTCCCTGGCGGTTTCAACGGCTTCCCGGCACACTTCGGCCAGTCCCGGAGTCAGGGCTGCGTCGATACCGGACCAGTGGAACAGGCCGGCATCGCTGAAGATCTCTTTCCAGTTGATCATGCCGGGTTCGAGTTCGGAAAAAGAGGAGCCTTCGCGGTCGTAGATGACGCGTGAGTTTCTCATGGCCGCAGCCTTTTCCATGTAGTAGGTACCGAGGCGTTTTCCTCCCGTGAGGATGTGATCCGTACCGATGTTATGTGAGCGGAGTTCGGCGATGCAGGCTTCTCCCAGCGGGTTTTCGGGCAGGCGGGTCACATAGTCCACCTGGCCGCCGAAGTTTGCCACCGAGATGGCTACATTGGCCTCACTTCCTCCGTAATTGACTGACAATTCGCGACTTTGCTGGAGTCTCAGGTTTCCCGGAGTGGTCAGTCGCATCATAATTTCCCCAAATGTTACAATTTTTTTCTTCATAATCGTTCGTAAATTTCAGATGTCGGATAACGCTGCAAAGATAGCAGAGATTTTAATAATCCGGTAAGAAAAGGGATGATATAAAAGAGATTTTAAAGATATATGATTACCTTTGTTGTGGAAGCTAAATTTATTGATTATGAAACACAGTTATTTATCAGGCATTTTCTTGCTGTCGGGGGCAAATACGTATGAAATGATAGTCCGGAGACTGGCAGTATTGTTGTTATGTGGGTTTGCGTTTACATTATCCGCGCATTCGGAAGACTTGTCTTCCGTGAAAGAGGTTATCCGGCGGGTCACTCCCTGGATGGAAGACAAGGTCGAAGTTTTTTATATGGAATGTCCTGAGGGAGTTTCGGATGCGTTTGAAATTTCCACCCGGGACGGGAAATTAGTCATAAGGGCTACGAGTGTACCGGCGGCCGGTCAGGGGTTCAACCATTATCTGAAGTACTACTGTAACCGTAATTATACGCTGACCGGATCCAATCTGGCTCCTGTTGAAAAATTGCCTGTCATCAGGAAACCGTTGTACCGTTCTACCAGAAGCTCATACAGGCATTTTATGAATTTCTGCGCGCAGAACTATTCCGCATCGTTCTGGAATTTTCAGGATTGGGAAAAGGCCATCGACTTTATGGTTCTGAATGGCGTCAATATGGCTATTGCCACTGTCGGACTGGAAAAAGTCTGGTACAACACACTTCAGAAGATTGGTTTCACCGAAAAGGAAATATTTGATTTCTTGCCCGGTCCGGCCTACAATGCCTGGCACATGATGGCCAATCTGGAGGGCTGGGGAGGTCCCATTACGCAAGGTATGATAGAAAAGCGTGCTGATCTGGCCCGGAAGGTTCTGGAGCGGATGCGGGCTTGTGGAATCAGTCCCATATATCTGTCATTCTATGGCATGGTTCCAAGGATCTTGAAGGACAAGCATCCTTATGCCGAGATTATTCCTCAGGGGAAATGGGTAGGGGGATTTGACCGTCCCAGCATTCTGTCTCCCATGGATCCGCTGTATGATGAGCTGGCCGATATCTACTACGGGGAGGTCAGGGCCCAGTATGGGGATTTCAGTTTTTTTGCCGGGGAACCCTTCCATGAAGGCGGAGTAAGGGCCGGAATAGATGCGGCAGAATTGTCAAGGAAGGTCTTGTCGAAGATGAGAGAGCACAATAAAGGTGCCGTATGGGTCTTGCAGGGGTGGAGCGGAAATCCGACTTCCAGATTCCTTTCCGGCCTGTCCCGGGAAAATGATGTCCTGATCTGGGATTTCAGAGGAGAACTGAGTGCTGAATGGGAACAGAGAAAGGGATACGAGGGTTATCCTTTCCTGTGGGGAGTGATCAATAATTTCGGAGAGACTCCGGGGCTGTACGGACGGCTGGAGCGGTTTATGAATGAATTTTTCAGGGCTGAAAGCAGTCCGTATTCCGGGAATATGTACGGGCTGGGTGTGAGCCCGGAAGGAATCCTCAATAATCCGGTCAATTTTGATTTCCTGTTTGAGATGCCCTGGCACGACAAAAAATATGACTTGCGCGCCTGGACAGATGATTATGTGAAGTACCGGTACGGCTCACCGGACAAATCCATGGAAGAAGTGTGGCATATTCTTCTGGAAACCGCTTATTCCAGTGAGGTGGATTCGGTCAACATCGAACCTGTTTCAAGGACGTTGCCTCCGATCATCGGAAACGGCGAGTCAATGGTTGCCGCAGCTCCGTCCATGGATCTTCAGAGCTGTTCTTCGTGGGGATCCTCGTTTATTTTCTATGACAGAAACAAGATGAAGGGGATTGTGCCGTTACTGGTGAAGTCGTCGTCGAAATTCAGGGACGTCGATGCCTTTCAGTATGACCTGGTCAATTTTACAAGACAGCTGCTTTCGAACGAGTTCAAGACCTTCTATGCCGCTTATCAGGAAGCATTCAGAAAGAAGGATGCGGGGGAAATGGAGGTGATTTCCGGAAAGATGCTTGAAATTCTGGACGACATGGATCTCCTGCTGTCAACGCGAAAGGAATTTATGGTCGGCAGCTGGATCAGGGCGGCGCGTGATTTCGGCGACAGCAATTATGAGAAAGAGCTTGCTGACTGGAATGCCAGATCGGTGATTTCCTATTGGGGGCCGGACAATTCCGGTACCGACCTGAGGGATTATGCACATAAGGAGTGGTCGGGACTGATCAGGGATCTTCACAAGCAGAGATGGATGAGATTCTTCGAATATAATGTGTCTGTGCTGAATGGGGAAAACAGGGTGAAGCCTGATTACACGCAGATGTCCATAGAATGGAGCCGGAAGAATAATTCGTATCCGGATACTCCGTCGGGTGATCCCGTTGCAGTATCGCTGAAAGTACTGAAGAAACATTTTTGAAACATATAAATCAAACAGGCATGAAATTGTTTTTGAGCAGAAAATGGGGGTGCCTGATGCTGCTTCCGCTGGCAGCATCGCTTTATGCACAGAAAGACCTGAAGACACGAGCCACGCAGGTCGGTATTGATGAACGCGGATATTACCAGTCCATTCAGGTGAATGGGGAACAGATTCTGGGCGGGAAGCAGTTTCCCGTCATTTCGGCGGGCAGCCAGGGGAAGGTGATCCTGCCTGCATCAATGAAAGCTTCGGGGAACCTGCTGAAGTTTACGATGACCGACGGAAGCCGGGTGACGCTCCGGGTGAAGGAATCGGACGCCTGTATCCGGCTGGAAGCGGTGGAAGTGCCCGGGAAATATGATGCGCTGGTGTTCGGACCGGTGGGTGTCGGCATTGGCGAGGTGGTCGGTGAAGTGGTCGGAGTGGTGCAGGAGAAAGACATGGCTTTCGGTATGCAGGCTCTGAATATCAAGACAACGGCCGGTCTGCCCGAGGGTTACGAAAATGCTTACAGGGCCGAGTTCGGTTATGAAGGTACTCCGGCATCCCTGTCGGTCAGCACGGTTCCCGGTGACCGGCAGGCGGTTACGAAGACGGGAGACGGTGCGGTTTTCCAGCTGGGAGCCCGCAGGCGCGACCGGGAAGAATTCCGTCCGGTACATGGGGTGAAAGAATCGTGGACGCTTCCCGTGAAAGGGCCTGACGGTCCGGTCAAAGGAGCTGCCGTGGCACTCTTCGGAGACGAGCGGGAACGGATTCTTGACCGTATCGGTGACGTGGAAGTGGAAGAAGGACTGCCGCACCCGATGCTGAAGGGAGAGTGGGCCAAGAAGTCGCGGGAGGCAATGAAATCGTACCTGATCACCGACTTCACGGCTGAGAATTTCGAGGATATGCTGGCACGGGCTGAGCAGGCGGGCTTTGACTACCTGTATCACGACGGGCCGTTCCTGGACTGGGGACACTTCAACTGGCGGCCGGAGGTGAGTCCGGAAGGGGATGAAGGCATGAGGAAGATGGCTGAAAAGGCGCAGGCCCGGGGGATCGGTCTGGGCGTGCATACGCTTTCCAATTTTACGACGACGAACGATGCCTATGTGACACCGGTGCCTTCGGAGCATCTGCTCAAGCAGGGAAAACTGGTGCTGGCGGAACCGCTGGATGCCGTGCAGACGGACATCCGGATCCGGAAATCGGAACTCTTTGCCGTGCCGCTGACTCTGAACGGCCTGCAGATCGGAAAGGAGCTGATCTCTTTCGGCAAGGTGGAAGAACAGGGTGAGTATATGCTGCTGAAGAACTGCCGGCGCGGGGCGTGGGGAACTACGGCTGCCGCTCACAGCCAGGACGAGCCACTGTATAAGCTGTGGGATTATCCGTACCGCACGTTTTTCCCGGATCTGGAGCTGCAGGATGCGTATGCCGACCGCATTGCCGAACTGCTGAACAAGACGGGGGTCTGCCAGATTTCCTTTGACGGGCTGGAAGGATGTGGCTATACGGGGCATGACGACTATGCGATGTCGCGTTTCGTGAACCGCATTTTCACGCAGGTGAAGCATCCGCTCCGCAATGATGCCAGCCGGCTGAGCCATAACCTGTGGCACACCCATACGTACACCAACTGGGGAGAGCCGTGGGGAGAAGCCATGCGCACGGGGCAGGTGGAAAGCCGGATCGTCAACCAGGCCTTCTACAAGCGCAATCTTTTCCCGCGCATGCTGGGATGGTTCCTGATCCGTCTGGCCGACCGGAAGCAGCAGTGCACTTCGCTGGAGGATGTGGAGTGGGCCATGTCGGAAGCAGCCGGATTTGATGCGGGCTATGCCATGACCATCCGGGCAAAGACTTTCAGACGTCACGGCCAGATTGACCGGCTGCTGGAAGCGATCCGCAACTGGGACTATCTCCGCGAGAAGCAGGCCTTTACGGAGGAACAGCGTGCGCGTCTGCGGGATCCGCAGACCGAATGGCACCTGGAGAAACAGAACGACCGTCTTTTCAAGCTTTATCCGCTGCATATTTCCAAATATTATACCTGCAACCTGGGCGAGATGCAGCCGGGACAGCCGGGCGGTTCGGACTGGTCGTGGACGACTCCCTATCCGGGGCGGTTTGCAGTCCGTCTGAAGGTGGAAGGTGACGGGGCGATCGAGAATCCGCAGTTCACCACTCCGGAGGGCGTGATCAAGTTCCCGTGTACGGTGAAAGAACACCAGTACCTGCTGTACACCTTCGACGGCAAGGCCGTGGTGACGGACAAGAACTACAACGTGGTGCAGACGGTGGTTCCGGAAGGCGAGGCGCTGATGCCGGCAGGAACTTCGGCCGTGTCGTTCTCCTGCAGCCTGATCAGCGAAGATGCCCCGGACGTAGTGATCCGGTTCATGACGCTGGGAGAACCGGAAACGGTTGAGGTGCGTTGAAAAGGATAAACAAAAAAATATTTTCCCTTTAAGTCTACACAACCCTGCAAATGTCTACATGGCGGGGGAAGGGGTGTCGTATCTTTGTTTTGTCAAATTAAAACAAGTACTAACCTTTTAAACAAATTGTGTATGGAGAAAGCAGTGACTTATTCAGTAGTGGGAAGAAAGAATCCGGGCGACAAAGGGGCTCCGATGAAGTATTATGCACAGGCGCAGGCGCGCGGGGTGATGGGAATCCGTGAGATTGCGGAGCGCATCCAGCGGGAATGTACGGTGACGAGGGCGGACACCATGGCGGTGCTGACGGCCCTGGAAGACGTGGTGAGCGAGGGGCTGCAGAGCGGTGAAATCGTACGTCTGGGTGAACTGGGATCGCTCCAGCTGGGACTGAGCGGCAAGGGAGCGGAAGTGGAAGAGGAATACCATGTCGGGCTGATCGAGAGGGCGCGCATCAACTTCCGTCCGGGACTGACCTTGCAGGATGCGCTGGCGAACCTGTCGTATGAGCGTGTGCCGGTTAAGAAGACGGCTGAAGCCGGGGAAGAAGAGGAAGGAGGCGGAATGGGTGTCTGACCGTAAAATGATGGAAGTATGAAAGCAGTAAAAGTAATTGTCCGGATTCTGAGATGCCTGCTTTGCATCCTGACCGGGAAATGGAAGGAAAGGAGTGGAGAATGAGAAAGATTGACCTGATTGTCATTCACTGTACGGCCACGAGAGAGGACAAGTCCCTCTCTCCGGCTGAACTGGACCGGATGCACCGGCAGCGGGGATTCAACGGGTGCGGGTATCATTATTACGTGCGGCGTGACGGAGAGATCTGTTCCATGCGTCCGGTGGGGCAGGTGGGCGCACATGCGAAAGGTCATAACGCGAACAGCATCGGCATTGCGTATGAAGGGGGACTGGATGCGGGAGGAAATCCGGCAGACACCCGGACTGAGGAACAGAAACGGTCGATCCGCGTACTGGTGAGGGTGCTCTGTGAGGACTACAGAATCCGGAAGGTGGTGGGCCACAGGGATCTGAGCCCGGACAGGGACGGCGACGGAGTGGTGGAACCGGAAGAGTGGATCAAGCTCTGTCCCTGCTATGATGTGGAGAGTGAACTGGCAGAACAGAAATGCCGGGGACGGTGCAGGCTGTTCGGATAATCCCCCGGAATTTTTCCTGAAAAATATCCCGGAGCACTTGGTGTTCCGGGATATTTTTTGTATCTTTATAGGTAGTAAGAAACCTGGAAAACTGAAGAAAGATGAACCTCAATGAACGATCCTGTGTGGCAGAAGAGACCGGGGAATTCCGGCTGCGGATCTACCACAAGAGTGAACTGGCCCGGATGTATTTCCCGCAAAGCCGGCAGAAAACGGCTTCACAGAACCTGAGCCGCTGGATACAGGGGTGTCCGGAACTGTGGGAGGGACTCCGCCGCATGGGCTATGAGAAGACACGGAAATATTACCTGAAACCGGAGGTGGAACTGATCGTAAAATGTCTGGGCGAGCCTTAGCGGGGAAAGAAGTGCGAAAAATAGGCGGAAGGTTTGGGCATGTAAAAAACATGTATTACCTTTGTGCGAAGAAAAAAAACAAGATTGAAGATATGTTCAGAAATCATACATGCGGCGAACTGAGAATCGCTGATGCAGGAAAGAGCGTGACGCTGGCCGGATGGGTACAGCGTGTACGCAAGATGGGAGGTATGACTTTTGTTGACCTCCGCGACCGTTACGGTATCACCCAGCTGGTGTTTAACACGGACGTGAACGCAGAACTTTGCGAACGGGCCAGCCACCTGGGCCGTGAGTATGTCATTCAGGTAAAGGGTACGGTGAACGAACGTTCCAGCAAGAATCCCAACCTGCCTACGGGTGAGGTGGAAATCACGGTGGAAGAGCTGACCGTGCTGAATTCGGCACAGACTCCTCCGTTTACCATCGAGGACAATACCGACGGCGGGGATGACCTGCGTATGAAATACCGTTATCTGGACCTGCGCCGTACGGCTGTGCGCAAGAACCTGGAACTGCGTCACCGCATGACCATGGAAGTACGCCGTTATCTGGACGGACTGGGATTCCTGGAAGTGGAAACTCCGATGCTGATCGGTTCTACTCCGGAAGGTGCCCGTGACTTCGTGGTTCCTTCACGTATGAATCCGGGACAGTTCTATGCGCTTCCGCAGTCTCCGCAGACGCTGAAGCAGCTGCTGATGGTATCAGGATTCGACCGCTACTTCCAGATCGTGAAGTGTTTCCGCGATGAAGACCTGCGTGCTGACCGTCAGCCGGAGTTCACGCAGATTGACTGCGAAATGAGCTTCGTGGAACAGGAAGACATTATCGAGACTTTTGAAGGTATGGCCAAGCACCTGTTTAAGGAACTGCGCGGCGTGGAACTGACTGAACCGTTCCTGCGCATGCCCTGGGCAGATGCCATGAAATATTACGGCAGCGACAAACCGGACCTGCGTTTCGGCATGAAGTTCGTGGAACTAATGGACATCCTGAAGGGATACGGATTCTCTGTATTCGACAATGCAGCCTACATTGGCGGTATCTGTGCCGAAGGTGCTGCCCACTACACCCGCAAGCAGCTGGACCAGCTGACCGAATTTGTGAAACGTCCGCAGATCGGTGCCAAGGGACTGGTTTACGCCCGTGTGGAAGCTGACGGCAACGTGAAGTCAAGCGTGGACAAGTTCTATTCACAGGAAGTATTGCAGCAGATGAAGGAAGCCTTCGGTGCCAAACCGGGTGACCTGATCCTGATTCTGAGCGGTGACGATGCGATGAAGACCCGCAAGCAGCTGTGTGAACTGCGTCTGGAAATGGGTAACCAGCTGGGACTGCGCGACAAGAACAAGTTTGCCTGTCTGTGGGTGGTTGACTTCCCGATGTTCGAATGGAGCGAAGAGGAAGGCCGTCTGATGGCTATGCACCATCCGTTTACCCATCCGAAAGATGAGGATATTCCTTTACTGGATACTGATCCGGCAGCTGTACGTGCAGATGCTTATGATATGGTGGTCAATGGTGTGGAAGTAGGTGGAGGATCTATCCGTATCCATGACTCACAGCTTCAGGCCAAGATGTTTGAGATTCTGGGCTTTACACCCGAGAAGGCTCAGGAGCAGTTCGGCTTCCTGATGAACGCCTTCAAGTTCGGTGCTCCTCCTCACGGAGGTCTGGCATACGGACTCGACCGCTGGGTATCTCTGTTCGCAGGACTGGATTCCATCCGCGACTGTATCGCATTCCCGAAGAACAATTCAGGACGCGACGTGATGCTGGATGCTCCGGGATTCCTCGACCAGAAGCAGCTTGATGAACTGAATTTGAAGATTGTAGATAACAAGTGATTCTTTATTGGAGAATTTTAAACTTTTCAGAAGAAGGGCATGAGATGTGATATTTCGTGTCCTTCATTTTGTGAAAAACCTGTTTGTGACAATCCCTGTTGTGACAATTCCTATTGTGAAAACCCCGAAAATTTGGTGAATGAAAGAACGTGTACGAATTCTGCGCTTTACGATAATCGGAACGCTTAATGCGCTCATTGCGGCCTTTGTGGTCTGGCTGATGATGCACATCAGGAAGGAGGATTATATGCTGGCCAATGTGACGGCGTATGTGGTGTCGCAGATTCATAACTTTATCTGGTGCAAGTACTGGATTTTCCCGCTGGACAAGGAAAACAAGAAGAATACGGTGTGGCATCAGATGCTGTTCTTTGCGGGGGCTTTCGCGCTGGCTTACAGTGCGCAGTTTGTGTTCCTGCTGGTGCTGGTGGAACTTCTGCACTGCAATGAGTATCTGGCTCAGTTCCTGGGGCTCTTTATTTACGGGGCCGTGAATTTCTCTTGCAACAAATTTCTGACTTTCCGCTGAGAGCATGCGGACTTTCTGCGGGGCTTTCACGGAATAGCCGCCTGTTATTTGTGGATTCTTGCTGAAGAAGATTTTTCCGGACAGATGGGGCAGCCTGTCTCCGGAACCTTATATGAAAATCCTCCTGTTTTCCGGCCTGGACTTGTCTGAGGCTGAAGACAGGAGGATTTTCATATAAGGTTGTTTCAGATGATTCAGATGGCAGTGAGTGCCTGCTCGTCGATGTAGTTCATCCGGTGGGTCAGGATGACATTGCGTGCCAGATCGTTGTTGTCGGTACGGAACACCAGGATACCTTTTCCTCCGAGCAGGAAGGAATAGAGGTAGGAGATGCCGATTCCGGCTTCACTGAAACGGCGGACTGCATCGGCAGCCTGTCCCGGGGTATTGTCGAGGGTGATGGCAAAGACTTCGGACATGCTGACGGAAATGCCGGCCTGCTTCAGGGTGTCATACGCCCGCTGCGGTTCGGAACAGATGATGCGGTAGATTCCATATTCCACCGTATCGGAAATGGTGGAAGCGATGAGCTGGATGCCGGCTTCCTTGAAGAGTTCGAGCACCTGAAGCAAGGTTCCCGACTTGTTTTCCACGAAAACGGATAATTGATGAATGGTCATAAGTTTGTTTCTTGTTTTGAAAGTTCATTAAATCAATGTCTTGCGCAGGTCTTTTACGCGGACTGCCTTGCCTTCCTGCTTGGGCAGGCTGCCTTTGGGCACGAGTTTCACACGCGGAGTGATAAGGATTTCGTCCTTCAGCTGGCGGGTGATTTCCTTGGTCAGGCGCTGGAGGAAGCCGTAGTCGTCGGTAAACTCGTTGAGTTCCACCTCGACGGTCATTTCGTCGTTGGCTTCGAGGTTGGTCAGCGTGATGAGGTAATCGGTGCCCAGTTCGCGGAACTGCATGAGGATGTTTTCGATCTGGATCGGGAAGATGTTGACTCCCTTGAGGATCATCATATCGTCGCTTCGTCCCTTCATGCGGTCCAGACGTTTGTGGTGACGGCCGCAGGGGCATTCTCCGGGAAGGATGCGGGTCAGGTCGCGGGTGCGGTAGCGCAGCAGAGGCATGGCTTCGCGGTTGATGGTTGTCAGCACGAGTTCGCCCACTTCACCGTCGGGCACCGGCTCGAGGGTCTGGGGATCGACGATCTCCACGATGTAATAGTCTTCCCAGATGTGGAGTCCGTTCTGTTCGGGGCATTCAAAAGCCACACCGGGACCGCACATTTCGGACATTCCGAAGGAGTTGTAGGCCTTGACGCCCAGCATCTGTTCGATGCGGCGGCGCTGTTCGTCGGAATGGGGTTCGGCTCCGATGATCAGGGTACGCAGGCGGGTATCCTGGCGGGGATCGATGCCCATTTCTTCCATCACTTCATACAGGCGTCCGGCATAGCTCGGAATGGCATGCAGGGCCGTTGTGCCGAAATCGGTGATGAACTTGATCTGCCGTTTGGTGTTTCCGGCAGCAGCAGGAACGGTGAGCATGCCCAGGCGTTCGGCACCGTACTGGAAGCCCAGACCGCCGGTGAACATGCCGTAGCCGGAAGAGTTCTGGAAGATGTCTCCCTTGCGCAGTCCGACCATGTAGAGGCAGCGGGCTACGGCGTTGGCCCATTCGTCAAGGTCGTGCTGTGTGTGCAGGATGACGGTGGGAGTGCCGGTGGTACCGCTGGAAGAATGGAGGCGTACGACCTCTTCCAAAGGAACGGCAGAGAGTCCGAAGGGATAGTTGTCGCGCAGATCCTGCTTGGTGGTAAACGGGAGTTTCCGTACGTCGTCGAGGGTTCGGATATCTTCAGGCCGGAGTCCGCAGGCAGCGAACCGTTGTTTATAGAAGGGAATGCGCATACCGCGGGCAAGGGTCTGCTGCAGTCTTTCCATCTGCAGCTTCTCCAGTCGGGAGCGGGAGAGCGTCTCCAACTCGGGGTGTAAGTACAAATTGTCGTTTTTCATAAGTTTTCATTAGTATTTGCCCGCAAATATAGCAAGAAGTCGGAAATATTCGCAATTTTTCTTTCATAATTTCTGAATGTTGTACAATCTTTTCCTATTTTGCAGTGTTCTGTAAATTAAGACAGGGGAGAAGACAGCAAAGGGATGGGCAATATTGCTAACGAATATGTCGAAATGTTACAGAAATGTAATATAAATTGTTCATTTGAAAGTGTTTTCTTGATGTTCGTCAATAAATGATGCATTTCTGTGTTTTTATCTGTTAATTGCTTTTCTGTTTGATTTCCGGTGCTTACCTTTGCGAAGGTAAAAGAAAGTTTTTAAGGTAACAAGATTCTTATTTTAAGTTTTTTAATTCAGGTATTAATTTAAATTTTTAAGGTAAAAGATGAAAAGAACAGGATTAACATTGGTAGCCGCATTGGCTTTTTCCGCATCTGTATTTGCGGGAGGAACTCAGGGAAATGAAACGAAGTCAGCTGCACGTTGGGACGCCAGCATCAATAAGGTGAAGCTGAGCCGCTATTTGCAGTTGACTTCTGACCAGCACGAGGAAGTAGAGAACATCTGCGACTATTTCCAGGGCGAGATGAGCCGTGCCTTGCGTGCGAAGAAGAACAGTGATGAGAAAGTGCGCAACGCTGTTTACGGAAACCTGAAACTGATGAAGCAAACGCTGAACGAGAAGCAATATGCTGACTATGTGCGTCTGATGGCTGTTACTCTGCGGAATAAAGGCATTGATGTTGCACAGAAGTGATTTAGATTAGTTCTGCCGGACAATTCTGTCCGGCGGTGTTGTTTTTTGGCCCGTGCAAATGCATGGGCATTTTTGTTTTCATTTCTCCCGTGGCAATGAGAGATCCGCAAAATTATCCTATATTTGCAGGAAACATAAATGACTGTCATATGAAAACACTGAAAACTGGAAGAAAATGGGTTGCCTGCCTGCTGATGCTGGGCGGCGTCGGGGGAATGAATGCACAGAACGAATGGATAGAACCGCCTGTAATGGGGTGGAGTTCCTGGAATACATATCGGGTGAACATTGATGAAGCACTGATCCGGAAGCAGGCTGATGCCATGGTGGAACTGGGACTGAAGGAGTCCGGATACCGCTATGTGAACATTGACGACGGATTTTTCGGCTACCGGGACGAGAAAGGACGGCTGCATACGCATCCGCAACGTTTCCCGAACGGGCTGAAGGGCGTGGCTGCCTATATTCACTCACTCGGACTCCAGGCCGGAATCTATTCGGAGGCCGGGGCCAATACCTGCGGATCGATCTGGGATGCCGACAAGCATGGCATCGGGGTAGGGTTGTACGGCTTTGAACGCCAGGATGCAGACCTGTTTTTCAATGAATGGGGATTCGACTTTATCAAGATAGACTATTGCGGGGCCGGCCAGCAGCTGGAACTGGACGAACAGGAGCGCTATACGGAGATTGTACGGGCGATCCGGGAAGTCTGTCCCCGGAATATCTCCCTGAATATCTGCCGCTGGGCTTATCCGGGGACCTGGGTGCGGAATCTGGCCCGTTCCTGGAGAATCAGTCCTGACATCGCTCCGAACTGGGCAGCCGTGAAACGCTGTATCGACATGAACCTGTATCTCTCGGCTTATGCGGGAGGCGGGCATTACAACGATATGGACATGCTGGAGATCGGACGCGGCCTGAAACCGGAAGAGGAAGAGACGCATTTCGGCATGTGGTGCATCATGAGTTCGCCGCTGCTGATCGGATGTGACCTGACCCGGATTCCGGAGGAGTCGCTGAAACTGCTCCGCAACGAGGAACTGATTGCCCTGAACCAGGATCCGCTGGGGCTGCAGGCATACATCGTGCAGCATGAAGGAGGCGGCTATGTGCTGGTGAAAGATATCGAACAGAAACGTGGCAAGGTGCGTGCCGTGGCTTTGTATAATCCCTCGGATTCGGTCTGCTCCTTCCGGGTGCCTCTGGAGATTCTGGAACTGGCCGGCAAGACACGGGTGCGTGATCTGGTGAAGCGGAAAGACGAAGGACGGGTGACGGGCAGCTTCCAGTATGACGTGCCGGCCCACGGAGTCAAAATCCTTCGCGTGGAAGGTGAGGAACGGCTGGAGCCGGTGCGCTACGAAGCAGAACAGGCTTATCTGCATCAGTTTGACAACCTGGCCAAGCGTCCGCGGGGAGTGGCATATCTGCCTTATGAGGGGGCTTCCGGAGGCATGCTTGTCACCAATCTGGGCGGTCACCGGGACAATTATGCCCGTTGGAACGAGGTGTTCAGCGAAGAGGGCGGCCGTTACAGGATGACCGTCTGTTATGTGCCGGCAGCCAAGCGGGAACGCGAAATCAATGACCGGAGACTGGAAGTGACGGTCAACGGAACCCGGGTGAGCCTGACGGAGTTGGAAACGGACCGTTCGAAAGGAGTCTGCCGCGCGGAACTGACCGTTGACCTGCAAAAAGGATACAACACGGTGAGCATCGGAAGCCGTCTGACCTGGACACCGGATCTGGACTGCTTCGTGCTGGAAAAACTCTGACCGGTCCGTCTGTTATCCGTTTGTCCGCTATCCGTTCTTCTGTTTGAGAATCTCTTCGAGCCGGATCAGTTCGTCGCGGTACTGGGCAGCTTCGATGAAGTCCAGTTTCTTGGCTGCTTCCTGCATCAGCTTGCGGGTGCGGTCGACACTGCGTTTGAGCTGATCCTTCGACATGTATTCCACAATCGGGTCGGCAGCCATCATGAGGCCGTCCGGCATATCGGCATATTCTTTTGCCTTCTTTCCCTGTCCTGCCTTTGCCTCCTGGTTTTCCAGCAGGATGTTGGTGTGACTGCGCCTGATCTGGCGGGGAGTGATTCCGTTGGCTTCGTTGTAGGCCAGCTGCTTCTCCCGCCGGCGGTTGGTCTCATCGATGGTCTGGCGCATGCTGTCCGTGATCTTGTCCGCATACATGATCACCTTTCCGTTGACATTCCGGGCAGCACGTCCGGCAGTCTGTGTCAGGGAACGGTGAGAGCGCAGGAATCCTTCCTTGTCGGCATCCAGAATGGCTACGAGGGACACTTCCGGCAAATCGAGCCCCTCACGCAGCAGGTTGACACCGATCAGGACGTCGAAAATACCCTGACGCAGTTCTTCCATGATCTTCACCCGCTCCAGGGTTTCCACATCGCTGTGGATATAGGTACAGCGGATGCCGTGGCGTGACAGATAGTCCGTCAGTTCCTCTGCCATACGTTTGGTCAGTGTGGTGACGAGCACCCTTTCCTGAGCCTCGATGCGCTGCTGGATTTCTTCCATCAGGTCGTCGATCTGGTTCAGGCTGGGGCGTACTTCGATGACCGGATCCAGCAGTCCGGTGGGGCGGATCACCTGTTCCACGACCACCCCTTCACTTTCCTGCAATTCATATTCGGCAGGAGTGGCACTGACATAGATGACCTGACGCGCCATTTCCCGGAACTCGTCGAAGGTCAGCGGCCGGTTGTCCATGGCAGCGGGGAGGCGGAAACCATATTCCACCAGGTTGGTCTTGCGGGCCCGGTCGCCTCCGTACATGGCCCGGATCTGCGGTACGCTGACATGACTCTCGTCGATGACAATCAGGAAATCCTTCGGGAAGAAATCCAGCAGACAGTAGGGCCTTGTACCCGCTTCGCGTCCGTCGAAGTAGCGGGAATAGTTCTCGATGCCCGAGCAGTGTCCCAGTTCGCGGAGCATTTCCATATCGTAAGTGACCCGTTCCTTCAGGCGCTTTGCCTCGTAGAACTTGCCGATTTCCTCAAAATGCTGTACCTGCAGGGTCAGATCGTCCTCAATCTGATGGATCGCTCTCAGGGTGCTTTCCTTGGTCGTCATGAAAAGATTGGCCGGATAAATCTTGTATTCATCGAAGGTGGAGATACGGGCTCCCGTGTCCGGATCGACTTCCTCAATGCCGTCAATTTCGTCATCCCAGAACATGATGCGCAGGATGTGATCCGTATAAGCCAGGAAGATATCCACCGTATCTCCCTTGACCCGGAAATTCCCGCGGTTCAGCTCGGCATCGTTGCGGGTGTAGAGACTGTCCACCAGCTGGCGGAGCAGGACGTTGCGGTCCATGCGCTTGCCCCGTCTGACTTCGATCACATTATTATAAAAGTCGGCCGGATTTCCCATACCGTAGATGCACGATACGGACGAAACCACGATGACATCCTTCCGGCCTGAAAGCAGGGCAGAGGTGGCCGCCAGCCGGAGCTTGTCGATTTCTTCGTTGATGGCCAGGTCCTTTTCAATATATGTATCCGTGGAAGGCAGGTATGCCTCCGGCTGGTAATAGTCGTAGTAGGAAACGTAATATTCCACCGCATTGTTGGGGAAGAACGCCTTGAACTCCCCGTAGAGCTGGGCGGCCAGCGTCTTGTTGTGGCTCAGGATCAGCGTCGGTTTGTTGACATTGCGGATCACGTTGGCGATGGTAAAAGTCTTTCCGGAGCCTGTCACTCCCAGCAGTGTCTGGGCGGGCAGGCCGTTCAGTACTCCGTCAGTCAGTTGTGCGATAGCCTCCGGCTGGTCGCCGGTGGGCTGATAGTCGGATTTCAGTTCAAAGTTCATAATCAGTGAAATTGTGATCAAAAGTGAGTGTAAAGGTACGTATTTCTGTCGGAAAAGCCACGGAAGCGGACCTTTTTTGCCCCGGAGAAAGCGAAAATAATATTAAAATATCCGCGGGTATTGATTTATTCATTGGAAAAGAGTAATTTTGCACAACTATATTGATTGACATGAAAAAGTACATAGCAATGGCCCTCCTTTCCGCGGGAGTCTTAACTTCGTGCGGAGAGTACAACAAGGTGCTGAAAAGCACGGATTATGAATACAAATACGAAGCAGCAAAAGAGTATTTTGCCAAGGGGCAGAACACCAAGGCCGCTACACTTCTGGAAGAACTGGTCAATATCCTGAAAGGTATGATGAACGGGGAAGAAGCCCTGTATATGCAGGCTATGACCTATTTCAATCAGGGTGACTACGTGACGGCTTCGCATTATTTCAATACCTATTATACAACCTATCCGCGCGGAACCTATACGGAACTGGCCCGCTTCAACTGCGGACGCGCGCTGTATCTGGATACTCCCGAACCGCGTCTGGACCAGAGCAGTACTTACAAGGCTATTGAGGAACTGCAGATGTTCATCGAATATTTCCCGATGAGTTCACGGAAGGATCAGGCTCAGAGCATGATCTTCGAACTGCAGGACAAGCTGGTGGAGAAGGAGTATATGTCGGCCAAGCTGTATTATGACCTGGGCTCCTATACGGGTAACGCCGTGTACAGCAGCACCGGTAACAACTATCTGGCAGCCGTGATCACTGCCCAGAACATCCTGAAGGAATATCCTTATACCAAGATGCGTGAAGATCTTTCGATCCTGATCCTGCGTGCAAAGTATGGCATGGCCAAGGAAAGTGTGCTGGAAAAGAAGGAAGACCGTATGCGCGACACCATCGACGAATATTATGCCTTTATCAATGAATTCCCCGAAAGCAAGTACCGCAAGGAGGTGGAATCCATTTTCAAGGAAGCGAACAAGTATGTGAACCCGGATGAGGACACAACAACAACTGAAGAATAATTAATCACATTAAATGTATAATTAACAATAAGTTATGGATTACAAAAAAACAAATGCCCCTACTAACACCGTTACCCGTGACATGATGGAACTGTGCGAAGATACAGGCAATGTATACGAAACCGTAGCAATTATCGGCAAACGTGCCAACCAGATTGCTGTGGAAATGAAGAACGATCTTTCCAAGAAGCTGCAGGAGTTTGCTTCATACAGCGATAACCTGGAAGAAGTCTTTGAAAACAGAGAACAGATTGAGATTTCCCGTTACTACGAAAAACTTCCGAAGCCGACTCTGATCGCTACTCAGGAATACATTGAAGGAAAGGTGTATTACAGAAACCCGGCCAAGGAAAAGGAAAGACTGCAATAAGCCGGAACTATGATACAGCGCATTCAGACCGTTTATCTGCTGGTTGTAGCCATTCTGGCAGTAGTAATGATCTCACTGCCGGTAGGAAGTTTCGTTACGCCGGATTATCACATGAGTGAACTGACCAATCTGGCGCTCGTGTCTGAAGAAGGAGTGTCAGACCATGCTCCGTGGGCCTTGTTTGCCTTGCAGACCGTTTCTGCCATCCTTGCTCTGGTGACGATCTTCCTCTACAAGAAGCGCATGCTTCAAATCCGTCTGACTCTGTTCAACATGCTGGTGCTGGTGGGTTATTATGTCACACTGGTCATTTTCGTGCTGAACCTGAAAGGAGATGCCTCTTTCGTTCCGTCATGGACTGTATGTCTGCCACTGATTTCGATCATTCTTTCGTGGCTGGCTATCCGTGCCATCGGCAAGGACGAAATGCTGGTAAAAGCATACGAGAGACTGAGATAAGCCGGAAGGGCTGGTCTGAGTCTTGTATATATTGAAAAAACACTTCGGCGTGCAATCCTGAATATCGAAGCATTTCAGGTTGCACGCCGAAGTGTTTTGTTTCTCCCCGTTCTAGATTTTCTTGTTCTTCCAGCTTCCTTTCCGCAGGTAAAGATAGCTGACGATACCGATGCAGGAAGCATACAGATGCTCAGCAGTCCAGCAGAAGGCAACGTCTGCTTTCAGCCCCTGAATGACGATGGTGATATAGACCAGATAAATCACCAGCGCACCCAGTTCAAGGATAAAGGCAGCCTGTGTATTTCCGGTGCCTGAAACGGACTGAAAATAGATGTTTCCCGGAATCATGACCAGGTATGAGGAACACAGTACCCAGAGGGTTGGAACACTGGCTTCCACCAGCTCCGGAATGTCTGTATAGATGCGGAGTACCGGATGGGGAAACAGGGCAATCAGCGCAATGACCGGCAATACGATGCAGGAGCACAGACGGATATGACGGCCGATAAGCGAGCGGACCTGAGCGGTATCACCCCGTCCGATGGCATTGCTGACCAGGGCACTGCATGTCGATGCAAAAGCCATGATGGTCATGAACGGCAGACTGGAAACGCTGCGGATGATGTTTGATATGGCCAGAGGGCGTTCACCGAGATGTTCCACGAAGATGAAGAACAGGAACCAGGTAGACAGGGAAATGAAATTCTGTACCATGGTCCACAGGGAAACGTTCATGATCTGTGTAAGCGAACGGGTACGGAAAGCCGGAATCCGGTTGAGCCCGTATTTTCGGTAGTCTATCCGGCGCCAGGTATAGATCACGAAGAAGATCACAGATACCAGTTCGGCAAGGGAGGAACCGATGGCTGCTCCGGCAATACCCAGAGCGGGAAAACCGAATTTTCCGAAGATCAGGGTATAGTTGAATATCACATTGGCCAGTACCATCACGATGGAGTTCAGCGTCAGGGTACGGGTCTGGGTAGTTCCTACGAAGAATGCACGGAACATGGCGCCGATGAAAGAGAAGAAAAAGCCGTACACCCGCCAGTGGATATAGCTGGAAGCTGCTCCGGCAATCTTGTCGGAAGTGACGAGCAGTCCGAGTATCTCCTCAGAATAGACCTGGGAGACGGTAAAGATCACTGCACTCATCAGCAGGAGGAAGTAAATTCCCTGATAGAAGATACCTCCGATTGCTTTGTAGTTGCCTTCTCCGTTACGGCGGGCCATCAGAATCTGCGAACCGACCGTGAAGCCGAAACCGATCATGAAAATGGCCAGATAGTATACTCCGGCAATGGCTGAAGCACCCAGTTCCACTTCACCGACCCTTCCCAGAAAGGCGGTATCGGTGATTCCGATCATCTGCTCCATAATCAGACTGATCAGAATGGGGTAGGCCATCAGCCAGATGCTGCGGTAAGAATAATCAACGGCTTTCTGTTCCATGGGCACCGGCAGTGAATATCGGGTTAGTTTTGGCACTGATCTCTTCGATATCCAGACGAACGATTTCTGTGCGCAGGAAATTCTTTTCGGCATATCCCATGCCTGCTATCTTATGGCCGGGACAATACTTGGCAATCAGCAGGGAAAGAGCTGACATGCGTTCTGCTTCATGCAGGGTGCGATAGGCTGAACAGCGCAGAACGACACTCTCGTATGCGGTTGTAAACTGATCAGGGCGCACTTCCGTATGTCCTACTACGCAGAAGGAGACCTTGTTGCAGGCGTCCATGCAGCGCAGTTTCCGTCCCACGGGGGCACAGTGTATATAAATGGAATTTCCGTGATCCCAAACATAATTGACTGGGATTCCGTAAGCTCCTTCTCCATTTTCATCCTGCATGGAGAGGATGCCGTATGTACCTTCCTTCAAAAGCTGGAAAGCTCTCTTTTCGTCCAATAGCCGGTCCTGCCGACGTAACTGTGAATTGTTGAATTGCATGACTGTCGGATTTTTTGGTTAGCGGACCAAAGGTATAAAAATTTTTGAAGACACGGAGACAGCCGGCTGACAATTCTACAGCCGGCAGAACAGAGATACAAAAAACGGAACGCTCATGTCGATCAGGATGCCGTGGAAAATGGCGACAGGCATCATGTCTTTGCCTGAATAGCGCGTGATCAACGGAAGAACCACGTCCATGGAGTTTACTCCCGCTGCTGAAATAGGTGCCAGTTTCCCGAAATATTTGCAAAGTAAGGGAGTGCCCAGAAGTGCCATCATTTCGCGGAAGATGTTTGCCAGCAGGGCAATGGTACCCAGTTCCGTTGCCAGTTGCAGTCCGATGGAGGGTTCCTTGAACTGTGTAATCAGGATGGACGAGAGCGAATAGTAGGCAAATCCGCTTCCTACCGCCATGCAGTCGAAGATGCTCCAACGTGAGAGCAGCAGGCTGGCCAGTGCGGAGAAGAGAAGTGTGCCACATACGGTTCCCAGCGGAATCAGCAGGTACTTCGGACGCAGGCTTCCCACGATGAACTTCAGGTCCTTGCTGGAACCGATGCTCAGTCCCACCTGCAGCATCAGCGCATAAAGCATGTATAAGGTGAGGTTACTGCCTTCCGGATTGAACGGAAGCCATCCCATTACTCCCAACAGACATCCTGCCGCAAAAAAGAGCAGGACAATGATACTGCCTTTCATTGTTCACCTCCTTTCCCGAAAAAGAATCTCAGTACCATCCAGGAAGCCAGGATGCTGCCGCATGTAGCCGAAAGAGCCAGTATGGCGGCCTGTCCTCCGAAGGTGGCCAGATTGTTGACGATTAGCTGATTGGAGCCTACTGAGGTTCCCAGAAGGAACAGCAGGAGGATGATGGTCAGTGAAATGCTTTTTTCTGTCTTTTGCAGCCAGGCAATATTTCTGAACAGGTATCCTAATGTGATACCTGTCAACATAAATCCGATAATGGTAAACATATTAAACGTAATTATGAGGTTGGATAAACTGATTTCTGATCTCGTATCAGGCCGCCGGACGCGGCAAAACCTCATTGGAACCCGCTGAACCAATGGATATGCACGATCCGGTGGCTGCCACAGGCAATTTTGTGCGGCAGACAGGAAGTCGGGATATGTATCATTCTTTCTTTCATTGGTTCTTGTAATTTGACGGTGCAAAGGTAAGTATGATTTGAATATTTTCCAAATCTTTATGCAAAATAATTATTCAGACGGTATTGCAGAAGGGGTTACACAGGTCTGCCTGCAAGGATTTCCGGAGGGCCGTCTGCCCATCTTACGGCTGCTTGAAACAAGCTGAATCCGGAGAGACCGGAACGAGAAAGCGGGAAGGGAAGCTGTTCACTTGCGAAACATTTACTATCTTTGCATACGGATCATGGAAACGACAATTTATATAAAGAATATGGTATGCCGCCGGTGTATAATGACCGTTACGGACATTTTCCGGAAAGAAAGCATTTTGCCGCTGAAAGTGGAACTGGGTATGGTCACACTTGCCGCTCCCTTGTCTCCTGAACAGTTTCAGCGCATTCGGGAACAGCTGGAGGCGGTCGGTTTTGAGGTGATCGACGACCGGCGGATGCGGATGGTGGAACAGATCCGTCTGGGAGTGATCGGGTATGTGCGCGATCCGGATTTGCAGGACCGGCAGAACCTGTCCGAATATTTGCAGGACAAGTGTCACCGCGAATATAGTTTTCTCAGCAAGCTGTTCACCGAGCTTCAGGGGATCAGTATTGAAAAATATTCCATTCAGCAGCGGATCGAACGGGTGAAAGAACTGCTCTTCTATGATGAACTGAGTGTCAGTGAGATTGCTGACCGGATGCATTATTCGAGCGTAGCCCATCTGAGTGCCCAGTTCAAGTCGCTGACGGGATTGTCGCCTACCCAGTTCAGGCGGATGAAGGAACACCGGCTGAAGCCGCTGGATGAAATCTGAAATTTCTATTGACAAACTCCAATTATGATAAAAGCATTATTTTTTGACATTGACGGGACACTGGTCAGCTTCCAGACCCATCAGATACCGGTTTCGGCCGTACGTGCCATTGAGCAGGCCAAGGAACGGGGAATCCAGGTATATATTTCTACAGGCAGGCCGTTTGCGCTCATCAACAATCTGGGGGATATCCGGCATCTGATCGACGGATACATCACCGTCAACGGGGCCTATTGCTTTATGGACGGACAGGTCATTTCCTGCAGCCCGATTCCCCGCAAGGATGTGCAGACCCTGATTCGTCTGGCTGACGAAATGAATTTCTCCTGCATGGTGGTGGGCGAGAAGGATCTGGCAATGTACAATGCCAATGAGAAGTCCGACTTTATCTTCCGGCAGATGCTGAATGTCCGGGATCTGAAAGAAGTGGATTCTCTGGATTTCCTTCAGGGACAGGAAGTGCTCCAGCTGACACCGGTCATCACTGAGGAAGAAGAGAAAATCGTTCTGCCCCAGTTGTCCCAATGCTGTTCGGGACGCTGGTATCCGGACTTTGCCGACATTACGGCCCGGGATACCGACAAGGGGAAAGGGCTTCGGGCTGTCATGGCCTGGAAGGGACTGAAACGTGAAGAAACCATGGCTTTCGGAGACGGAGGCAACGATATTCCCATCATCCGGGAAGCCGGAATCGGAGTGGCCATGGGCAATGCCAACGGGTCTCTGAAGGCTGTGGCCGACTATGTGACCTCGTCCGTTGAAGAAGACGGTATCAGCCAGGCACTGAAGCACTGGGTGCTGGACGCTGCTTCCATCTGAAATCCGTCACCGCAGGGAGGATTCTCCGTTTTTCTTCGGATATTCCGGAGATTTTTGTTAACTTTGTGCTTTCAATTTTCAAACTACGTATGAAATCGGATATAGAAATCGCACGCAGCATCGAGCTGGTAAAAATCAAACAAATTGCACGGGACTATGACATCCCCGTAGAAGAAATCTCTAATTACGGACGCTATATTGCCAAGGTGTCCGAGTCACTCATTGATGAAGAAAAGGTGAAACGCAGCAACCTGATTCTGGTGACTGCCATCACTCCGACCAAGGCCGGTATCGGTAAGACCACTGTTTCCATCGGTCTGGCACTGGGACTGAACAAGATCGGCAAGAAAGCCATCTGTGCTCTTCGTGAGCCTTCACTCGGCCCCTGTTTCGGTATGAAGGGTGGAGCTGCCGGAGGAGGATATGCACAGGTACTTCCGATGGAGAAGATCAACCTCCACTTTACGGGTGACTTCCACGCCATCACTTCGGCACACAACATGATCGCCGCTTTGCTGGATAATTATATGTATCAGAACCAGGACAACGGATTTGCCCTGAAGGAAGTGCTCTGGAACCGCGTACTTGACGTGAACGACCGTGGTCTGCGTTACATCGTAACCGGGCTGGGAGGCAAGACCAACGGAATTACCCGCGAATCAAGCTTCGACATCACTCCGGCTTCGGAAATCATGGCTATCCTGTGTCTGGCTACGGATGAAGACGACCTGCGTCGCCGTATCGAGAATATTCTGCTGGGCTTCACCATTGACAACAAGCCTTTCACGGTGAAAGATCTGGGTGTGGCCGGAGCCATCACTGTATTGCTGAAGGATGCCATTTCGCCGAACCTGGTGCAGACCACTGAGCATACGCCTGCTTTCATCCACGGAGGTCCGTTTGCCAATATCGCTCACGGATGTAACTCTATCCTGGCTACCAAACTGGCGATGACTTTCGGTGACTATGCCATTACGGAAGCCGGATTCGGTGCGGATCTGGGTGCCGAGAAATTCTATGATATCAAATGCCGCAAGGGCGGACTCCAGCCCAAGCTGACTGTGCTGGTAGCTACTGCACAGGGCTTGAAGATGCACGGAGGTGTGGCTCCCGAACTGATCAAGGAACCGAACATGGAAGGTCTGAAAGAGGGTATCAAGAACCTTGACAAGCATATCGAAAACCTTCAGTCGTTCGGTCAGACAGTTGTCGTTGCGTTCAACCGCTATGCCAACGATACGGATGAGGAACTGGATTTCGTACGCCGTCATTGCGAAGAAATCGGAGTGGGCTTTGCCATCAACAACGCCTTCATGGAAGGTGGTGACGGTGCCGTAGAGCTGGCTCAGCTGGTAGTTGACACCATCGAAAAGCAGCCTTCTCAGCCATTGAGCTTTGCTTATGATGAAACGGATTCTGTTGAAGAAAAAGTAACCAAGGTAGCCTGCGAACTGTATGGAGCCAAACAGGTACTGTTCGGTCCGGCTGCCCGCAAGAAACTGAAGATGATTCAGGAACTGGGCTACACCCGTTTCCCGATCTGTATTGCCAAGACTCAGTATTCATTCTCAACCGACCCGAAGCTGTATGGTGTGGCAAGCGGATTCAACTTTGCCGTGCGCGACATCGTGATCAATGCCGGTGCGGAAATGCTGGTCATTGTAGCCGGTGAGATCATGCGTATGCCGGGACTTCCCAAAGAACCGCAGGCACTGCACATCGATATTGTCAACGGAGAAATCGAAGGTCTGTCCTGATATATCAAAGGTATTTGTCCCTGCTGCATATCTGTAGCGGGGAATTTATAAAAAACGTTTCGACGTAATGGATGAAACAACGAAACAAATTCATCCGGACGCCGAAACGTTTTTTTTATAGCCGGAGCGGTCCGGCTTTCTCAGTTATGGTCGTAGCGCTGGGCTTTGATGATCATATAGATGGTTCCTGGCACAAGGATCAGTACGGAGACCAGGCTGATGATCATGTCACTGGTGAAAGGCTGAAGGAGGAGAGACACAAGCAGGATGGCAATTCCCATGACGCAGAATGCACGGCACATGAATGTCTTGAGCCGCTTGATGTCCACTTTCTTCTGTTGTTCTGGAGTCATGGTGTTGTATCCGGCAATAAGTTTGGGGAATTTCAAGACCAGCAGGCCTATAAGGACCAATATGGCTGCAGTGATGATGGAAGATGTCATATCTGAATGTTTTAGAGAGTTTCGATTTTGATGTCCTGAATGTTCCGGATCTCGTCACTGAAGTTGACACCGATCCTGTAGACCGTACGTTTGTCCTTGGCAAAAGGCTCTGCGTAGCCTTTTGTCCGGATCTGTGCCAGTGCCTCTTCCGCACTTCCGTTCAGTTTGAATTCCATGATGTACACGTAGTCCTGTGTCTGGAGTACCAGATCAATCCGTCCCCGGTTCGTATGGTATTCCACCTGGACATAGAAGCCCATCAGTTTGAAAATGATGTAAAGAATATTCTGATAGTGCACTTCCCGGTCACGAGCCAGTTCGTAGGGAATGTCGGCAAACATGGTTTTCAGACGCTCAAAGAAATCGTCCACCTTTCCTGCCATGACTTCCTCCACGAAACACTGGATCTGGTAAGGCGACTTGCTGACGCTCACCGAAGCGTAATTTGGCAGGAGGAACTTGAAGAATCCCTGTTCCACCTCCCGGTTGGGGAAGCCCAGCGTGTAGTTTTCGAACATCCTGTTGTAACCCTTGATGGTCAGGTAACCGCTCTGGTAAATGACGGGGATGGGATCGGTGGAAGCCGTGTCGATGCTGTCCAGTACCGGCTGGCTGGTCACGATGTGTTCCAGATCCTCAATCGGGAAATGGTGCAATTTCAGCAGTTCAACCAGGTAAGTCGGCGTTCCCGTTTCAAACCAGTAGCTGCCGAATCTTTTCTTCGCGAAAGTATTCAGCAGGCTGAACGGGTTGTACATGCCGATTGCGTTTTCCGTGAAATGATAGCCGTCGTAATTGGTTTTCAATTCCTTGCATGTCTCTTCGTAACTCATCCCGGTAGCTGCAGCCAGTTCGTGAATGTCTTCTTCAAAACAGGTATGGATTTCCTTCTCACTGATACCGCAAATCTCTGCATAGCGGTCATCCATGGATATGTCCATGAGGTTGTTCAGGTCACTGAACACACTGACCTTGCCGAACTTGGTCACACCTGTCAGCAGGGCAAAGCGGATGCATCCGTCCATGGATTTCAGAGCCCCGTAAAAAGCCTTCAGGGTACTGCGGTATTCATTCTGTAAAGCTTCGTTGCCGATAGCCTGCAGCATGGGCTTGTCGTATTCGTCAATGAGGATCACCACCCGGCGTCCGGTCTGTTCGCAGGCACGGCGGATAATGCCCTGGAAACGCCGGGCTACACCGATTTCTCCGGAAGAGGAGCCATAAAGAGCTTCCCAATTCTGTACGTTCTCTTCCAAAACATTGGTCAGCGATTCGGGAGTATCGTATTTCTGTGTGTTCAAATCCAGATGCAGTACCGGATATGCGGTCCAGTCTTTTTCCAGCTTTTCCAGTGCCAGCCCCTTGAAAAGATCCTTCTTTCCCTGTGCGTATGCTTCAATCGTCGACAGAAGCAGACTCTTGCCGAAACGCCGCGGACGGCTCAGGAAATAGTAACTTCCTGTATTGAACAGCTGGTAGATTAAAGCGGTTTTATCTATATATTCATAACCGCCGGAAATCACTTTCTCAAAATTCTGTACTCCAACCGGATATAACTTGCTCATAACAACTGGATTTTGATTTTACTGCGAATTTAGCAATTAAAACCGAACATTCAAACATCCAGTGAATCCGAAAGAAAAAATAAGGCTTGAAAAATCAAGTTCTCTGGATAACAGGTCTAAAATAATGTAAAATATACATGCTTTTATGTAAAGTATACTTGTCTTTATGGAAAATATCATTAACTTTGTGATATCCTAGCAAGCAAAAAAACTTCTATACACTAACTTTAAATTTTACAATTATGAAAAAGAGTTTTTTGTTACCTCACAGCTGTATGAGAGTAGGGCTTATTCTGCTAGTCCCTTTCTTTATCATGTTTTGTCTGGAAATGGCGGGAGCAGCTCCCGAAATCACCATTACCATGCCTTGCCTGGCAAACAATGAGTTGCTTGACGGAACGGTCTGGTTTACCTTGCTTCAGGGAGAGGACATCTTTATGGAAATCTGGATCCTCGGTCTTCTGGTTTCCCTGCTTTTCATTGCTCTGAGCAAAGAAAAAGTGGAAGATGAAATGATTCTGCAAATACGGCTCCAGTCCATGCTGCATGCCCTTTGGATTACTTCCCTGTGCTTTGTGCTGGAAACCCTCTTTCTTTTTGGTTTTGCCTATGCCTACAGTCTTTGGGCTACCCTGTATATCTTTTTGCTGTTCTTTATCCTGAAATTCCGTTACGAACTTTATCAACTTAAAAAGGCTGAAAAATGAAAAATACAATCAAAGTAGAACGGGCCATCAAGAATATGACCCAGCAGGATCTGGCTGCAGCTATCGGAGTAAGCCGGCAGACGATCAATTCCATTGAATCGGGGAAATATGTTCCTTCTACGGTCCTGGCTCTGAAGATTGCAGCATACTTCGGCAAGACCGTCGATGAAATATTCCAGCTGGAAGAGGGAGACTGAGTCTGTTGTAAGTTATTTTTCCGTTTCGATTTTGATGTCCTGAATGTTCCGGATCTCGTCACTGAAGTTGACACCGATCCTGTAGACCGTACGTTTGTCCTTGGCAAAAGGCTCTGCGTAGCCTTTTGTCCGGATCTGTGCCAGTGCCTCTTCCGCACTTCCGTTCAGTTTGAATTCCATGATGTACACGTAGTCCTGTGTCTGGAGTACCAGATCAATCCGTCCCCGGTTCGTATGGTATTCCACCTGGACATAGAAGCCCATCAGTTTGAAAATGATGTAAAGAATATTCTGATAGTGCACTTCCCGGTCACGAGCCAGTTCGTAGGGAATGTCGGCAAACATGGTTTTCAGACGCTCAAAGAAATCGTCCACCTTTCCTGCCATGACTTCCTCCACGAAACACTGGATCTGGTAAGGCGACTTGCTGACGCTCACCGAAGCGTAATTTGGCAGGAGGAACTTGAAGAATCCCTGTTCCACCTCCCGGTTGGGGAAGCCCAGCGTGTAGTTTTCGAACATCCTGTTGTAACCCTTGATGGTCAGGTAACCGCTCTGGTAAATGACGGGGATGGGATCGGTGGAAGCCGTGTCGATGCTGTCCAGTACCGGCTGGCTGGTCACGATGTGTTCCAGATCCTCAATCGGGAAATGGTGTAATTTCAGCAGTTCAACCAGGTAAGTCGGAGTTCCCGTTTCAAACCAGTAGCTGCCGAAGCGCCGGTTGGCGAAGGTATTCAGCAGGCTGAACGGGTTGTACATGCCGATCGCGTTTTCCGTGAAATGATAACCGTCGTAATTGGTTTTCAATTCCTTGCAGGTCTCTTCGTAACTCATCCCGGTAGCTGCAGCCAGTTCATGGATGTCTTCTTCAAACCAGGTATGGATTTCCTTCTCACTGATACCGCAAATCTCTGCATACTGGTCAATCATGGAAATATCCCGCAGGTTGTTCAGGTCACTGAACACACTGACTTTGCCGAACTTGGTCACACCTGTCAGCAGGGCAAAGCGGATGCATCCGTCCATGGATTTCAGAGCCCCGTAAAAAGCCTTCAGGGTACTGCGGTATTCATTCTGTAAAGCTTCGTTGCCGATAGCCTGCAGCATGGGCTTGTCGTATTCGTCAATGAGGATCACTACCCGGCGTCCGGTCTGTTCGCAGGCACGGCGGATAATGCCCTGAAAACGGAGAGAGAGGCTTGTCTCACTTTCACGTGCGCCATATCTGTTTTCCCAGGTGCACAGGTTATCATTCAGAATGCTGGTCAGCGATTCGGGAGTATCATATTTCTGTGTGTTCAAATCCAGATGCAGTACCGGATATACGGTCCAGTCTCTTTCCAGTTTTTCCAGCGCCAGTCCCTTGAAAAGATCTTTCTTTCCCAGTGCGTATGCTTCAATTGTCGACAGAAGCAGACTCTTGCCGAAACGCCGCGGACGGCTCAGGAAGTAGTATTTGTTTGTGTTAAACAGTTCATACACCTGTGCCGTTTTGTCTACATACACATAACCGTCGTGTATCAGACCTTCAAAATTCTGTACTCCAACCGGATATAACTTGCTCATAACAACTGGATTTTGATTTTACTGCGAATTTAGCAATTAAAACCGAATATTCAAGTTGTATGCATGAAAACCAGGACTGAAATTTGAGAACTTTTTTACATTCACAGAAACTTTATGCTTTTGCGGATGGATCAGTGATTGAGAAATTCTGAGATAGCCGTATCAGGACTGAACTTCAGACGAAGAATTGTGATAACACCGAAAGATTTTTTATATTTGTCACATCTAAAAATGTATCGACAAATGATGAGGAAAATTCTTGTTTTATCCTGTCTGTTCGCCTCCTTGAACGTACAGGCACAGCATGCTGATGCACGTATCAGCCAGCTGATGAATGAAAGCCGCTGGTTTGATCTGGCACAGGAATTGAAAACCACTCCGGCTGATTCGGTCACACCATGGGTCCGTCAGATGGGAGTGGCTATGACATACTATTTCTTTAACCGTCCGGATTCGGCCTGTATGGTACTGACGGATTTGCTGGGCAAGCATCAGCAGGAGCTGGGCGACCATACACTGAACATGGTCGTTTTGCTGGCTGTCAATCTGGGACGGACAGAACAGTATGCCGATGCTGCCGGACTGATCCGGAATCTTTGTGACCAGCTTGGTGCCCTGGGAATGGACAGCACGCAGACTGCTCCGTATCGTATGATGGCCAGGCAGTATAGCATTCTGGCTTCCTGCGGGCCTGTCTGTCAACCGCTGCACAAGGCAGGAGAATACCGTTTCCCGATGGTGACGGAGCATGAAACGGATCAGCACTTTATTGAAATGGACGGAAGCATAAACGGACAGGCGGGCCGTATGGTACTCGATACGGGAGCGGGCAGCAACATGGTCACTCCGGAGCAGGCAGAAAAGTATGGCTTGCGGCGGCTGGGTATGGATGTTACCGTCGGAGGGATTGGAGGCATGAAGCAGGGATATTATGCGATGGCAGATACCCTGCGCATTGGTGGAATGACGTGGATAAATGTACCTTTTTATGTGGTAGATCTCCAGACGGGACATGCCGAAGCTGACAGATTGGGCAAGGATCTCCAGCTTCCGCCTGTCATTGGTCTTCCCATCCTGCTTCGTATGCAGGAAATCCAGCTGGACTTTGCCCGTCGGGAGTTTGTCATACCGGCTGTTCCTACGCCCAGTCCGCTCAGGGAAAGCAATATGATCCGCACAGACTCGGAATGCTTACAGGTAAAGGTGGCGGACGAGACAGGTGCTCCACTTTATTTCCATTTTGATACGGGTTCCTATTACACCAATATGCAGCCGGCCTGGTATGGACGTCACCGGAAAGAAGTGGAAGCCGTGGGCATTCCGGATTCGCTCCGTCAGGCGGGAATAGGAGGGGTGAGTATTACCCGCAGTTACATTCTGCCGCAGAAGAAGTTCCGTATCGGAAGCGGTACGGCAGTGCTGGATTCGGTTGGTGTCAATACCGGAATTGACCTGCATACGGGACAACTGGACAAGGCGGCCTTCTCGAACGGACAGGAAGACGGTTTTCTCGGCCTGAACCTTCTGGAGAAATTCTCGAAAGTGATTATCAATCTGAAAGACATGTATCTGGAGACTATACCATATACAGATAAATAACAGCCAATCAACTAAATATGATATAAATCGTACCATGAAAAATTTAATGAAAACGGCAGCAGCATTCTTACTGGGCATTCAGGTCTGTGCCTGTAGCCAGGTAGAAAACAAGGTATCACCTGCCATACCTTCTGATCCTGAGATTGAAGCTAACATCCGTCAGTGGCTGAAAAAGATGACACTCGAAGAAAAGATCGGGCAAATGTGTGAAATCACGATTGATGTGGTGACGGACTTTGAAGCCAGCAAGAAAAACGGTTTTACGCTCAGCGAGGCAAAACTGGACACGGTGATCGGGAAATATAAAGTGGGATCTTTGCTGAATGTTCCGATGGGAATAGCCCAGAAGAAAGAGAAATGGGCGGAAGCCATCCGGATTATCCAGGACAAATCGATGAAGGAGATCGGAATACCTTGCATTTACGGGGTTGACCAGATTCACGGAACCACCTATACACTGGACGGGACCATGTTTCCGCAAGGAATCAACATGGCAGCATCTTTCAACCGGGAAGTGACACGAAAAGGTGCTGAAATCTCGGCATACGAAACCAGAGCCTGTTGCATCCCCTGGACGTATGCTCCTGTGGTTGACCTGGGACGTGATCCCCGCTGGCCACGAATGTGGGAAAATTATGGAGAAGACTGTTATGTCAATGCCGAAATGGGTAAGGCTGCAGTAGCCGGTTTCCAGGGAAATGATCCCAATCACATAGGAGAATATAACATTGCTGCCTGCATGAAGCATTACATGGGATATGGAGTTCCGGTGTCGGGAAAAGACCGTACGCCGTCTTCCATTTCACGCACAGAGATGCGGGAAAAACATTTTGCTCCTTTCATGGAAGCCGTACGCAACGGAGCATTGAGCGTGATGGTCAATTCGGGAGTGAATGAAGGTATGCCTTTCCATGCCAACCGCGAACTGCTGACCGGATGGCTGAAGGAGGAACTGAACTGGGACGGAATGATCGTTACAGACTGGGCAGACATCAACAACCTGTGTACACGTGATCATATTGCAGCTTCGAAGAAAGAAGCGATCAAGATTGCCATCAATGCGGGAATTGATATGTCGATGGTTCCCTATGAGGTGAGTTTCTGCACCTGTCTGAAAGAACTGGTGGAAGAGGGAGAGGTACCGATGGGCCGGATTGATGATGCTGTTGCCCGCGTGTTGCGTCTGAAATACCGTCTCGGCCTTTTTGAGAACCCTTATTGGGATATCCGGAAATATGACAAGTTCGGCTCGGAAGAGTTTGCCAAAGTTGCTCTTCAGGCAGCAGAGGAGTCTGAGATCCTGCTCAAGAATGAGAACAATGTCCTTCCCCTTGTTCCGGGAAAGAAAATTCTGCTGACAGGACCCAATGCCAACTCCATGCGTTGTCTGAACGGAGGCTGGTCGTATTCCTGGCAGGGAGATCAGGCAGACAATTGTGCAGGTGCGTATAATACGATCTATGAATCTCTGTGCAACAAGTATGGAAAGGAAAATATCATTTATGAGCCGGGTGTGACGTATGCTGCTTCCGGCAACTGGTGGGAAGAAAACACTCCTGAAATAAGCAAGGCAGTAGCTGCTGCTTCCCGTGCAGATGTCATAGTGGCCTGTATCGGTGAGAACTCTTACTGTGAGACACCCGGTAACCTTACGGATCTGACGCTTTCTGCCAACCAGCGCAATCTGGTGAAGGCATTGTCTCAGACAGGCAAACCGGTCATTCTGGTTCTGAACCAGGGCCGTCCGCGTATCATCAGTGACATAGAGCCGCTGGCCGAAGGGATTATCAACATCATGCTTCCGGGTAATTACGGAGGAGATGCACTGGCTAATCTGATGGCGGGCGATGCGAATTTCAGCGCCAGAATGCCGTTTACTTATCCGAAATATGCCAATGCACTGGCTACTTACGATTATAAGCCTTGTGAAAGCATGGGGCAGATGAATGGCAATTACAATTATGATTCGGTGATGGACGTGCAGTGGCCCTTCGGATATGGCTTGAGCTATACTGCTTATCAGTATGCAAATCTGAAAGTCGACAAGCCGACATTTACCGCCTCTGACGAAATTACCGTGTCAGTGGATGTCACGAATGTGGGCAAGAAGGCAGGCAAGGAGGCCGTGTTGCTGTATTCCCAGGATCTGGTGGCAAGCACTACTCCTGACAATATCCGCCTGCGTAACTTTGAGAAAGTGGCTCTGCAACCCAATGAGACCCGGACTGTGACCATGACGATCCGGGGAAGTGATCTGGCTTTTGTGGGATACGACGGCAAGTGGCGTCTGGAAGCTGGAGATTTCAAATTGAGATGCGGAGATCAGTCGGCAGACCTGAAATGCAGTGAAACGAAGGTTTGGGAAACTCCCAACAGATAAAATCAGGGACTGTTCCTGAAAATATAAGAGGGTGATGCTTAAGTTTTGAACCTTATGGCACACCCTCTTATTTTTATGATGAAATAAATAATGCGACCCGTGTTAAATACAAAGTCTTTTAAATATTATTCCCGGACAGATCAGTCAAAGCTGCCGTAGCGGGTAGGAAGAAGTTTGCGGTCACCCAGCGTATTGTCTACACGGGCTACATTGATCCAGAACTTGTTCCAGCGGACGCTTTCAATGGGGTATGCAGCCTTTTCGCGGCTGTAGCCATGATTCCACTGGTTGCCTACCACTTCGTATTCAGGATGCGGTGCATTGACCAGCACATTGTCTTCACGGGCAGCGTCTCCATTCTTCACTTCTTCAATTTCCTTCCAGATAGCCTGCATCGTATCAACAAAATTATCCAGTTCCGCCAGGCTTTCACTTTCGGTTGGTTCCACCATCAGTGTGCCATGTACGGGGAATGACAGGGTAGGAGCATGGTAGCCGTAATCCATCAGTCGCTTGGCAATGTCGTTTTCCGAAATACCGCTTTCTTCGTGGATCTTGCGGCATTCCAGAATCATCTCGTGACCGACGAAACCATTCTTCCCATGGTAGACAATGCCATAGGTATCCTTGAGACAGGCTGCCAGATAGTTGGCGTTCAGAATCGCAGCTTTCGTTGCACGGGCCAGTCCGTCAGCTCCCATCATGCAGATATAGGCATAAGTGATGGGAAGAATGCCGGCACTTCCGTAAGGAGCCGCAGATACTTCATTGGCATCGTTGCCGAACAGGGCATGTCCGGGCAGGAACGGAACCAGGTGTTCGGCTACGCATACAGGACCTACACCGGGACCGCCTCCTCCGTGAGGACTGGCAAAGGTCTTATGCAGATTCAGGTGGCAGACATCAGCTCCGATGGTTCCGGGATTGGTCAGGCCTACCTGGGCATTCATGTTGGCCCCGTCCATATAGACCTGGGCACCGCATGCATGGATAATCTGGCAGATTTCTGCAATTTCTTCTTCAAAGATGCCATGGGTAGACGGATAAGTGATCATCAGGGCAGCCAGATTATCGCGGTTGGCTTCTGCTTTTTCGCGCAGGTCATTCAGATCCACGTTCCCATGTTCGTCGCAGGCGCAGGTCAGCGGCTGGTAGCCGGCCTGTACAGCCGAAGCCGGATTTGTTCCGTGAGCCGAAGCCGGAATCAGCACGAGGTTACGGTGTCCCTGTCCGATACTTTCCAGATAACTTCGGATGATACGCAGACCGGTATATTCTCCGGCAGCTCCGGAGTTGGGCTGTAAAGTTACTCCTGCAAATCCGGTAATGGTCTTCAGCTGTTCGGAAAGATTGGCAATCAGCGTGCGGTAGCCCTGTGCCTGGTCTTCCGGAACCAATGGATGCATACCCATCCAGGCCATGTTGCTGAGTGGCAGCATTTCGGATGCGGCATTCAGTTTCATGGTGCAGGAACCCAGTGAGATCATGGAGTGGGCAAGGGAAATATCTTTCCGTTCCAGCCGCTTGATGTAGCGCATCATTTCTGTTTCCGTATGATAACGGTTGAAGACTTCGTGCGACAGGAAACCGCTTGTTCGTTTCAGGTCGCCGGTGAAAGCCGGGGCATCGGGGATTTCGGCTACATCAGGAACCGGTTCTTCTGCTGCAATGCCGAAGACGGTCATCAGCAGGTTGGCATCGGCCACGGTAGTTGCCTCGTCAATGCTCAGTCCCACTTCTCCATTGTCAAAATAGCGGAGGTTGATTTCTTTGCTCAGGGCGATGGTACGCAGTTTGGGAGCAGAAACATGATCCGGCAACTGCAGGCGCAAGGTATCAAAGAAAACTTCATTCAGCTGCTTGTATCCCAGTCTGGTCAGCTGTTTGCTCATCCAAACGGCGATGCTATGAATTCGTCCGGCGATTTCTTTCAGGCCTTCCGGTCCGTGATAAACGGCATAGAAACCGCTCATGGTTGCAAGAAGGGCCTGTGCGGTACAGATATTGGAAGTCGCTTTTTCACGCTTGATATGCTGCTCGCGGGTCTGAAGTGCCATGCGGTAACACAAGTGTCCGTATTTGTCTTTTGAGAGACCGATGATACGTCCCGGCATATTCCGTTTGTATTCGTCGCGGGTAGCGAAGTAGGCTGCCGACGGTCCGCCATAGAACATCGGGATACCCAGCCGCTGGGTGCTTCCGAAAACGATGTCAGCTCCCCATTCACCCGGAGGAGTCAGCAGTACCAGTGCCATGATATCGGCATCAACGGCTACTTTGCAGCCGGCAGCATGAGCCTGTTCGGTGAAGGCGCGGTAGTCTTCCACACTTCCGCTGTTGTTCGGATACTGAACGATGCAGCCGAAGATATCGGGGGTAAATTCCAATGTCTTGTAATTGCCTGTCCGGATCTTCATGCCTTGCGGAATGGCACGTGTGCGGATCACTGCCAGTACTTGCGGGAAGACCTCTTCGTCTACGAAAAGTGTATCGGCTCCAGCTTTCTGCTGGGCACGTGAGCGCAGGCCGAACATCATGGTAGCTGCTTCGGCAGCAGCTGTTGCTTCATCCAGCAGGGAGCAGTTGGCCAACGGCATGGCGGTGAGATCACTCACCACTGTCTGGAAGTTCAGCAGGGCTTCCAGTCGTCCCTGTGAGATTTCAGCCTGGTAAGGCGTATAGGAGGTGTACCATACGGGGTTTTCAAAGACATTACGCTGGATGACGGCCGGTGTAACGCTGTCATACCATCCGGCCCCGATGTACGTTTTGTAAAGTTTGTTTTGTGATGCGAGTTCCGCAATGTGCATAGCAAATTCCCGTTCTGTCATAGCCGGAGCAAGCGGCAGCGGCTGTTTCAGACGTATCTGTGACGGAATGGTCTTGTCAATCAGCTCATCAAGTGTTTTTACACCTATTTTCCCCAGCATTTGAGGAAGATCTTTCTCCTCAATACCAATGTGTCGGTTCGCAAATTTTGTTGTTTCCATGATACGTATAAGGTTTATTTCGTTAAAAAGATTTATCTGAAAAACGGATTGGTCATTTTTTCCGCTCCGATGCTTGTCGGTTCTCCATGGCCCGGATAGACAACGGTTTCAGCCGGAAGCGAAAACAGGTTGCTGCAGATGTGTTCTCTCAATGTTTCAAAATCGCCGCCTTCCAGGTCTGTACGTCCGATACTTCCCTTGAAGAGAGCATCTCCGCTGAACAGACAGTTGGCTGCCCGGCAGTAGAAGACCAGACTGCCCGGGGAGTGGCCGGGTACATGGATGGCTTCCAGATTCGTATTCCCAAAGCGGATCACATCGCCGTCACAGATATATCCTCCCAGAGGAGCCGGTGATTCGTTGATCTGAAAGCCGAACATACGGCAGTGGCCGGCAGCCTTGGCCAGCCAGAATTCATCTTCCTGATTGGCCTCAGGCTTTATACCGAATTCCCGTTCCATGAATGCATTGCCGAAAATGTGATCCAGGTGAAGATGGGTATTCAGCAGATGTTTCAGCTGAAGGCCGTTATTGACCAGAAAATCCTTGAGACGCTGTTGTTCTTCCGGGTAATAACATCCGGCATCGATGACTACAGCTTCTTTGGTGTCGTCCCACAACACGTAACAGTTGACGGGAAACATATTGAATTCAAAACGTTTTATATTCATAGCGGTAGAGTTTTAAAGTCTGATTCATTGTCCGTTGATGGTCACGTAGACCACTTTCTTGGTTTCGAAGAATTCTTCTGTGAAGTCTTCCTTGAGATCGTGGATCAGCGTCTGGTGCTTGACGGGGAATACTTCTTTTTCCAGTTCTCCTCCCTTCAGGCAGATCAGTCCGTTGGGAAGGGCATTCCGCTGTTCCTTGCTGATATTCTTACGGATGATCTTCAGCAGATCGGTCAGAGGCATGACTGCCCGGCTCACCACAAAGTCAAAGCGCTGTTTCTCTTCCTCAGCCCGGCAGTGACGGGTCGTGACATTTTTCAGTCCGACGGCAGCAGCGATTTCCGTAGCTACGCGAACCTTCTTGCCGATACTGTCCACCAGATGAAAGTGGGTATCGGGGAAAAGTATAGCCAGAGGAATACCGGGGAAACCGCCTCCTGTTCCCAGATCCATCACCTCTGTACCGGGTTTGAAGTTAATCACCTTGGCGATGCCCAGGGAATGCAGCACGTGATGTTCATAAAGATTGGTTATGTCCTTGCGCGAAATGACATTGATCTTGCTGTTCCAGTCTGTATAAAGATCATAGAGGGCAGCAAACTGTGCCTTTTGCGTATCGGTCAGGTTAGGAAAATATTTCAGTATAATATCCATATCTTTTTCTTTGTTTCGGTTTTATTTTTTCAGTAAGCAGTTTTCTATCTCGGCATAAGGTACGGTAAGCTGGAAATCTCCCATAGTGTAGGGAGCAATGTCATAACGGTTGTAGAGGAAAGTCACTCCATCCTTACCCAGCTTGAAGTTGTCGGGGACGAACAGGTCTCCTTCCAGCAAAGCTCCGACGGAACGAAGTCCTTCGATGGAACTAATCGTATCTGTTTCAAGACGTTTATTCGCTTCGTTCAATAATTGCTTTAAGATCATTTCGCAGATGGCCTGATCGGTGTTGGGGAGGAAAACATCCTTGCGTGTCAGTAGCTTTCCGGTGGCAGCATCAATGTTGACCCATTTTCCGCGGGTGTTGGGATGTGCACCTCCGGTATCTTCAAAAATGGATACCTGATAATTCCATACGCTGTCGCGTCCCATTTCCAGGGTGGAGGTAATCTCATACTCGTTGTTATACCAGGCAGGGATATCTTCTTGCTTGACTCCGTTGTGCAGATCTGCGTCGTAGAATTTCTGAAGATTTTTTCTGTATCCGTCGATGTAGCCCTCTTTCATGGAATTGACAAAGGCTTCCGGAGTCAGTGAACCTGCACCTGCCATCTTCTCTGAAACGGTCTCATAGAATATCCGGTTGACAGCTTCCGAAACGGAATCTGTGGGAGAAGCCGGCTTCAGATACATAAAATCAATGGAGATGCGGCAGTCCGGTGAAGTTTCCACTTCCGGTTTCAGCAAAACGGTCGTGTCTGCCTGAATACTGGCAATTTCGGGGAAGGCAGGAGCATGCTGCTGGATGCATCCCTGCATGAAAAAACATCCGGTAACGGCCAGTACAGTGGCGGTAAGTAAGATAATTCTTCTGTTCATATATTCATTTTTTTGTCATGGACACCGGAAGCAAAAGTTCCGATAGGACAAATATAGCATAAGTTCCCGAAACGACCATTTAAAAAAAGTAACTAATTTCTTGCTATATGTTAAAGAAATGTGCTTATTTTGCACGAGTAATTCATTAACAGACTGATATGGAAATAGAAAACTGGGGAGTAATCTCGTATCCGGAAGCCTGGCAGTGCCAGACAGAACTGTTTGACGAACTGGTAAACGCCAAACAGGAGGGACGTCCGTACGTCAATCGCATCGTGTTTTGCCAGCATCCGCATGTATACACCTTAGGCCGCCACGGCAAGGCAGCCAATATGTTGCTGAGTGAAGAGCAGCTGGAGCGCATCGGAGCTTCCCTGTTTCATATTGACCGCGGAGGGGACATTACTTATCATGGTCCCGGACAGCTGGTGTGCTATCCGATTCTGAACCTGGAAGATTTTCATCTGGGACTGAAGGAATATCTGCATCTGCTGGAAGAAGCGGTCATCAGAGTCTGTGCGTCTTACGGCATTGAAGCGGGAAGGGTGGACGGAGCCACCGGAGTGTGGCTGGAAACGGGAACTCCCCGGGAACGCAAGATTTGTGCCATGGGAGTGAGAAGCAGTCATTTTGTTACCATGCACGGGCTGGCGCTGAATGTCAATACGGATCTCCGTTACTTCAGCTACATTCATCCTTGTGGCTTTATAGATAAAGGAGTCACCTCCATAGCCCGTGAAACAGGGCATGAAATATCAGTGGAAGAAGTGACAGAACGTCTGCAGCGGGAACTGGAAACGTTGCTGGCCGGAAGATGAATGAAGGTGCAGACTGGCGGATCATAACGCACGTAATCAAGATTAGAAAAGGATAACAAAAACAGCAGTAGAATGAGAAAAACGATGATGGCTGCAGTCGCAGTGGCGATTGCAGGGATGGCTTGTGCAGAAAAAGTACAGGCAGGTGAAAAAGTGGAAGCAAGTGTAGGGGCTGATCTGGTAAGCCGGTATGTCTGGAGAGGACAGGATCTGGGAGGTGTCAGTGTCCAGCCAACCATCGAACTGGGATGGAACGGGCTTTCACTGAGTGCATGGGGTTCTGTCGGCTTTACCCGTGAGGATACGGAAGAAATAGATCTGACTCTCGGCTATGAGCGGGGCGGATTCAGTGTGTCCGTTACGGATTACTGGACCAATGAAGGACCTGGGTATTTTCATTACGGAGCGCGCAGCACCAGTCATGTATTCGAGGTACAGGTCGGTTATGATTTCGGCTGGGCAGCCCTTAACTGGTATACAAACTTCGCCGGTGGTGACGGACAGACAGAAAGCGGGAAGCGGGCCTATTCTTCTTTCCTGTCAGTGAATGTTCCCTTTGCTTTGGCAGGGATCGACTGGAATGTGGAAGCCGGCGCTGTTCCCTGGGCAACCGACTACTATAATGCAACCGATGAAGAAAGTTCCGGAGCCAATGGATTTGAAGTAACGGAAGTCAGTCTGCAGGCTACGAAAGAATTGCCGGTGACGACTTCATTCACATTACCCGTTTTTGCCCGTGTGACATGGAATCCGGCTACGGAAGGAGCGTATTTTGTCTTCGGTCTCAGCCTGGGCTTCTGAGGCTTTTCAGGAGAAACAGTTCCCTTTTATGACAGTATCGAGGACTTTCCGTACAAATTTCTGTCCGTTTTTTCGTTAGTTCCCGAATATTCTCTATATTTGTTCGGGCAAAAAGCCTGAACTTAACTAACAAAAAACTGAAAAACCATGAACATTAAAGCCCGACTGATTTTGATGAACTTCCTGCAGTTTGCCGTGTGGGGGGCCTATCTGACATCGATGGGGACTTATCTGGCCGGAATCGGTTTGGGTAATCACATCGGAATTTTTTATGCCATGCAAGGAATCGTTTCCTTGTTTATGCCCGCCATTATGGGAATTATAGCCGACCGCTGGGTACCGGCACAACGTCTGTTGGGCATCTGTCACTTATTGGCTGCCCTGTTTATGGGAGGGGCGGGATATTATGGAACGGTTTCCGGAAATGCAGTATCTTTTGAGGTCCTGTTTGCCTTCTATTCCGTCAGTGTTGCATTCTATATGCCGACACTGGCTCTTTCCAATTCCGTTGCTTATTCGGCTCTTGACCAGGCAGGTCTGGATACCATCAAAGCTTTCCCGCCGATCCGGACTTTTGGAACCATTGGTTTTATCTGTTCCATGTGGCTGGTTGATTTACTGGGATTCCAGGCTACGCCCAACCAGTTCTTCACCTGCGCTGCCTGGGGAGTCCTGCTGGCTCTTTATGCCAACACGCTGCCGGAATGTCCGACAAGCGGAGGTGGCCAGGAGAAAAAATCTTTTGTTGAAGCCCTGGGCCTGAAAGCCTTCCTGCTGTTCAAGCAGCGGAAGATGGCCGTTTTCTTTATCTTCTCCATGCTGCTGGGAGTTTCCCTGCAGATTACCAACGGATTCGCCAATCCTTTCATCACCAGCTTCAGCGTGATTCCTGAATATGCGAATACATTTGGCGTACAGCATGCCAATCTGCTGATTTCCCTCTCTCAGATCAGTGAAACCTGCTGCATTCTGCTGATTCCGTTCTTTCTGGGACGTTTCGGAATCAAGCGGGTCATGCTGATTGCCATGGGAGCCTGGGTACTTCGCTTCGCCTTGTTCGGTGCCGGTAATCCGGGAAACGGAGTCTGGATGTTTATTCTGTCCATGCTGGTCTATGGCGTTGCCTTTGACTTCTTCAATGTCTCCGGTTCCTTGTTCGTTGACAAGGAAACTGATATTTCCATCCGTTCCAGCGCACAGGGACTGTTTATCATCATGACGAATGGTATTGGAGCTACAGTCGGTACGCTGAGTGCCCAATGGGTGGTCAACCGCTTTGTTGATTTCAACAGTACAGCTCCCCAGATTGAAGGCTGGAGCTGTGCCTGGTACATATTTGCCGGATACGCCTTGATCGTAGCTGTCGTTTTTGCCTTTGTCTTTAAATATAAACACGTAAGGAAATGAGAATGATTGAAATGGTTTTCGGCGATATGTCAACGGTGTTGAAACCATCTGATTCCTATGCAATGGTACTGACAGAGGCTGAAGGAGGAAAGGACAGAAAACTGGCAGTGATTATCGGGGCTCCGGAAGCCCAGGCCATCAAAATGGCCCAGATCGGTTACCGGACACCGCGTCCGTTTACCCATGAACTGCTGATGAACCTGATCTACGAAGGAGGAATGGATTTCATTCAGGCAGTGATTTATGATGTCAAGGATGGAATCTATTATACGCATTTGTACATGGAGCGTCCGGATGGCTCGGAATATGAAGCGGATGCACGTACGACAGACGTCGTGGCTCTGTCCATGCGTGCTCATTTCCCGATCTATATCGAAGAAGAGCTGCTGGAACGTGAGCGCCTGAGAAACATCTCTCCGGACGGATCTGTCTATACGCTGACGGTCAATGCTGTCAGCACTGATATGCTGGAACAGGCCCTGGCAGAGGCTGTCAAACAGGAAGATTATGAGCGTGCATCGCAGTTGCGCGATGAAATCAAGCGCCGGAAAGAAGAGAAAGAAACAGAGGAACCCAATCCTCTTCACTTATAAAACAAGGAACAATATGCATGTATTTTATACTCCGGACATTGCTGTCAGCAATGAGCTCCCGGAAGAAGAAGCCGGACATTGTCTGCGGGTGCTCCGCCTGGGTATGGGTGATGAAGTTATGCTGACCGATGGAAAAGGCTGTTTCTACAAGGCTGTCATCAGTGCGGCTACGAACAAACGCTGTCAGGTGAAAATTCTGGAAACCATTCCGCAGGAACCTTTCTGGAAAGGACATCTGCATCTGGCTTTGGCACCTACCAAGAATATGGACCGCATTGAATGGCTGGCTGAAAAAGCGACGGAAATCGGTTTTGATGAATTGAGTTTTCTGAACTGCCGCTTCTCGGAGCGCAAGGTTATCAAGACGGAACGGGTGGAAAAGATTGTTGTTTCTGCGGTAAAACAGTCGCTCAAGGCCCGGAAACCTGTCGTCAACGAGATGACGGATTTCATGAAATTTATGGAGCGCGATTTTCCGGGACAGAAATTCATTGCTCACTGTTATGAGGGCGAGAAACCCCTGCTGAAGGATGTGCTGGTTCCGGGCGAAGACGCCCTGGTGCTGATCGGACCGGAAGGGGACTTTAGTCCGGAAGAAGTGGCCAGAGCCGAAGAAAAAGGCTTCCGTGCCGTCAGCCTCGGCAAATCCCGCCTGCGTACGGAGACGGCTGCACTGGTTGCCGTACATACCATGAACCTGATAAACAGCTGACCATGCATGTCATTGAACTCCAACAGGTCCTGCCGGAAGTATTTGCCGGTAATGACCGCATCACTTCGGATGTCTGGCATCGTCAGCTGGCCTTCCAGAAAGGACAGAAATATCTGGTAGAGGCTGCTTCGGGTACCGGAAAATCTTCTCTGTGCAGTTTTATTTATGGATACCGGAAAGACTATCAGGGCATCCTGTCCTTTGATGGAGAAAATATCCGGAACATTTCCGTATCCCGCTGGGTAGAAATCCGGAAACGTTCCTTGAGCATGCTGTTTCAGGAACTCCGTCTGTTTGAGGAACTCACAGCCTGGGAGAATGTGCAGCTGAAAAACAGCCTGACCGGTTACAGGAAACGTTCGGAGATCCGGCAGTGGTTTGAAGAACTGGGCATTGCCGATAAATGGGACCGCAAGGTGGGGCAGATGTCGTTCGGACAGCAACAGCGTGTGGCATTTATCCGCTCCTTGTGCCAGCCTTTCGACTTTATTTTTCTGGACGAACCGATCAGTCACCTGGATGACGGGAACGGACGTTGCATGGCCCGTATTCTGACAGAAGAAGCCGCCAGACAGGGAGCCGGAATCATTGTAACCTCCATCGGAAAACATCTGGAACTGGCGTATGACCGGGTACTTTCGCTGTAATACATTAATTTGAAATCGGATGAAGATATGGTTTGGAAATTATTAAGGCAGCATCTGAGCGTGTCGCAACTGACCGGGTTCTTTCTGGCAAACCTCTGCGGTATGGTTATTGTCCTGCTCAGTGTACAGTTCTATAAGGATGTGCTTCCGGTATTTACACAGGGAGACAGCTTTTTGAAAAAGGATTACCTGATTATAAATAAAGAAGTCAGTACACTCGGTTCGCTGGTCGGACGGGACGGCACTTTTTCGGATGCGGAAATGGCCAAACTGGAGAAGCAGCCTTTCACGGAGAGCGTGGGGGCTTTTCAGCCAGCCCGTTTCAAAGTGTCTGCCGGTATGGGAATGCAGGGCATGCAGCTTTCTACGGCCATGTTTTTTGAATCGGTTCCCGACCGTTTTGTCGATGTGAAGGTAGATGACTGGACTTATCGTCCGGAACAGGAAGAAATACCAATCATTATTCCCCGGAATTATCTGAACCTCTATAATTTCGGTTTTGCCCAGAGCCGGAATCTTCCCCAGCTTTCGGAAAGTGTCATGGGAATGATGACGCTGGATATCCGGATGTCCGGACGCGGACAGGTGAAGACACTGAAGGGACGTATCGTGGGATTCTCGAACCGGCTGAATACGATTCTGGTTCCCGAAGATTTCATGAACTGGGCCAACAGCACTTACGGAGAAGAAAAAGAGAAGAGTCCGTCGCGCCTGATTCTGGAAGTGAACAATCCGGCTGATGAACGGATTGCCCAATACTTTCAGCAGCAGGGATACACCACTGAAAGTGACAAGCTGGATGCCGGGAAAACAACCTGGTTCCTGCGAATGACGGTCGGACTGGTGCTCTCGGTCGGGCTGGTGATCAGTTTCCTGTCATTTGCCCTCCTGATGCTCAGCATTTATTTACTTTTGCAGAAGAATACGGTCAAGCTTGAAACCTTGCTGCTGATCGGCTATAGTCCGGCCCGGGTTTCACTCCCTTATCAGATGTTGGCTGTTCTGCTGAATGCAGCCGTCCTGCTGATCGGTATGGCTCTTGTATTGCCAGTCCGTTCTGCCTATCTGGGAACTCTGGAACATCTGCTTCCGGGCATGGAGGCAGGGAGTCTGCTTGCAGCCTGGATAACCGGTCTTTTCCTCTTTATTCTCGTCTCGGCAGCCAATGTTCTGGCCATCCGCCGGAAGGTCCAGGCCATCTGGTTAAAGAAAAAATAAGAAATCTGAACATTTCACTTTTGCACAAAAAACGGCTTTCTGTGTACTCCAGAGCCGTTTTTTTATTTTTCTCCGTGTGAACAAATGTTTAGAAACCTTTTGTTCTATAAATACACTTGTTCTATATCCCTTGATTTATGTCTGATAACATAGTTTTAGGGCTAAAAAATGTTACATGCGATAACACCTTAGTGATTTTATTCAGTAAATTTGCGTAACCGAAACAAATGGAAAGGCACTTTCTGAAAAAGGAAAAAACCAGACGTTTGAAGAACAAAATCGGAGATACTTTTAATTTAAAAAGAATTGCTTATGTCAAAAATCGTTGGACACATTTCGCAGGTAATCGGACCGGTGGTCGATGTGCACTTCAATCTGGAAGGGCAAGATGCGGATATTGCGTTACCTAGTATCCACGATGCGCTGACAATTGTGCGTAAAGATGGCCGTACACTGGTCGTTGAAGTACAGCAGCACATCGGAGAAGATACGGTGCGTACCGTAGCCATGGACAGTACCGACGGATTGCAGCGCGGAATGGAGGTCGTCCCGACCGGACAATCTATCACGATGCCGGTAGGAAACCAGATCAAGGGACGTGTGATGAATGTAGTCGGTGAAACCATCGACGGAATGAAGGAACTCGATCGTACGGACGGTTTCCCCATTCACCGCGAACCGCCTAAGTTTGAAGATCTGGCTACGACCCAGGAAGTCCTTTTCACAGGTATTAAGGTAATTGATCTGCTGGAACCTTATTTGAAAGGTGGTAAGATCGGATTGTTTGGAGGTGCCGGAGTAGGTAAGACGGTCCTCATCAAGGAATTAATCAACAACATTGCCAAGAAGCACAACGGATTCTCCGTATTCGCCGGTGTCGGTGAACGTACACGTGAAGGTAACGACCTGTTGCGTGAAATGATTGAATCCGGAGTTATCCGCTACGGAGACGAGTTCCTGAAGAGCATGGAAGAAGGCAACTGGGACTTGTCAAAGGTAGACTACAACGAAGTTGAGAAGTCTCAGGTAGCGATGGTGTTCGGACAGATGAACGAACCTCCCGGCGCCCGTCAGTCTGTGGCTCTTTCCGGACTGACCCTGGCAGAATCTTTCCGTGACCGCAAGACCGGTGACAACGGTCCGCGTGATATCCTGTTCTTCATTGACAACATCTTCCGTTTCACCCAGGCCGGTTCAGAAGTTTCAGCCTTGCTGGGACGTATGCCTTCGGCCGTAGGTTACCAGCCGACACTGGCAACGGAAATGGGACAGATGCAGGAACGAATCACTTCTACGAAGAACGGTTCTATTACTTCAGTACAGGCTGTCTATGTGCCTGCCGATGACTTGACAGACCCGGCACCGGCAACTACCTTTACTCACCTGGATGCCACAACCGTGCTGAGCCGTAAAATCACCGAGCTGGGTATCTATCCGGCTGTTGACCCGCTGGAATCAACCTCACGTATTCTGGATCCGCTGATCGTGGGCAAGGAACACTACGAGACTGCACAGCGTGTGAAACAGATTCTGCAGCGTAACAAGGAACTTCAGGATATCATCTCCATCCTGGGTATGGACGAACTTTCTGACGAAGACCGTCTGACAGTCAACCGTGCCCGCCGTGTACAGCGTTTTCTTTCACAGCCGTTTGCCGTGGCCGAACAGTTTACCGGCGTTCCGGGTGTGATGGTTTCCATTGAAGATACAATCAAAGGTTTCAAGATGATTCTGGACGGTGAAGTCGACTATCTGCCTGAACAGGCCTTCCTGAATGTAGGTACGATTGAAGACGCCATCGAAAAGGGTAAGACACTGCTGGAGGCAGCAAAGGGATAAGCGTATGGATACGAAAGAATTACATCTGACAGTCGTTTCACCTGAACGGACCGTATATGACGGAAAGGTACTTTCGGTGACATTGCCCGGTGAAGTGGGTAGCTTCCAGATTCTTCCGGGACATGCTCCGCTGATTTCTTCATTAGGGGCCGGAGAGTTGAAATATACTGTCGGACAGGAAACACAAGGCCTGCAGATTGCAGGAGGATTCGTGGAAGTGAGAGACAATTCGGTTTCCGCATGCGTGGAACTTTGAAAAGTCATTTTTCCATCAGATAGGCATTTGTTGAACTAAAATTTTTGGCAGCTTTTCTGAAAAACTGCACGATACTATGTTTTTGTTAACCGTAAGAAAAAAGTTTATCAAGGAACTCACCGTCATTGGTGTAGTGCTGGCAGGTCTGGTGGCCATAGTGTATCACCTATTTATACCGGAAAGGTATTTCCTCTGGTTCCCTGCCATTCCGATATTCTTTTATCTGTTCGGTTTGCTTTACATAGCATTCTTTTCGTTCAGCTATCGCCTGGGTCTGGAAAAACTGGCCATGACCTATCTGGTCTGTAAAGTGCTGAAATTTATATTAAGCGCTTTCGTCCTGATCTTCTACGGATTCGTAATCAGGCATGAAGTGGTGGCTTTCATTGCTACATTCATGTTCTTCTACTTTGCGTTTCTGATTTTTGAAACTCGTTTTTTCCTTCGCTTTGAGGAGAAACTGAAACTAAGACAAAAGAATAAAAAATGAAAAAATTACGGTACATAGTCCTAATGCTTTCCCTGCTGCTGGCAACGTCGGCCAGTGTTCAGGCACAGGAGGCGTCTGCAACGGAAGCCGGGGAAGTAAATGTGAATGAACTGGTATTCGGACACATCGGTGACGCTTACGAGTGGCACATCGCCACCATCGGGGGCAAGACGCTGAGTATTCCGCTTCCGGTCATCGTGCATAGCAGTACCGGCTGGCATGTCTTTTCTTCTTCCCGTCTGGAAGAAGGGGAATATGAGGGCCTTTACATCGCCAGGGGAGGTGCTTACGACGGAAAGATCGTGGAGCGCAACGCTGCCGGCGAGGAAGTAAGACCGCTGGATATTTCCATCACGAAGAATGTGCTGGGACTCTTCATCAACAGTGCCGTGCTGCTCATTATCCTGATGAGCTGTGTCCGCTGGTACAAGAAGCATCCGGTAGAACAGGGAGCACCGAAAGGCGGAGTCGGCATGATTGAAGCTCTGGTGCTGATGATTTATGAAGATGTCATCAAAGGCTGTATCGGTGAAGACTACAAGCGTTATGCCCCTTATTTGCTGACCGCCTTTTTCTTTGTGCTGGTCAACAACCTGATGGGACTGATTCCTATCTTTCCCGGAGGAGCCAACGTAACCGGTAATATTGCGATCACCCTGGTGCTGGCATTCTGTACATTCTTGATGACCAACCTTTACGGTTCAAAGGAATACTGGAAGGAAATCTTCTGGCCCGATGTTCCGACCTGGCTGAAAGCTCCGGTACCCATGATGCCGCTGATCGAATTCTTCGGAATATTCACCAAGCCGTTCGCCCTGATGATCCGTCTTTTTGCCAATATCATGGCAGGTCACGCAGCCATTCTGAGTCTGATCGCTATCATTTTCATTACAGTAAAGGTCGGACCTGTCATCAACGGTTCCATGACTTTCGTTGCAGTAGCATTTGGCATTTTTATGACTGCCCTTGAATTATTGGTAGCTTTCATTCAGGCCTACGTGTTTACGATGTTGTCAGCCGTGTTTATCGGATTGTCACGCGTGAAAGATCATCATGAAAAAGAAAACTAACAGAGATAAATAAAAAAGTAAACGTATAACTATTTAAATTTAAAGAATTATGTTAATGTCAATTTTATTGCAGGCAGCTGCAGGTGTAGGAATCAGTAAGTTAGGCGCAGCAATCGGCGCAGGTATCGCAGTAATTGGTGCAGGTGTCGGAATCGGTAAGATCGGTAGCTCAGCCATGGAAGGTATTGCCCGCCAGCCGGAAGCTTCAGGCGACTTGCGTATGAGCATGATTATTGCGGCTGCATTGGTAGAAGGTGTCGCTTTGATTGCGATCATTGTTTGTCTGCTGACATTGTTCTTGTAATTTCACCGTCCAACTTAAACAGGTAAAAGATTATGGGATTATTAACTCCGGATCCGGGGCTGCTCTTCTGGATGATTATCGTTTTTGGAGTCGTATTTTTCATCTTGGCAAAATATGGCTTCCCGGTAATCATCCGGATGGTAGAGGACCGGAAAGCATACATTGACCAGTCGCTGAAAGCAGCACGTGAAGCCAACGAAAAGCTGGCCAGCGTGAAGCAGGAGGGTGAAAGAATCCTGGCACAGGCCAATGAAGAACAAGTCCGTATTCTGAATGAAGCAGCTGCCACTCGTGACCGCATCATCAACGATGCCAAGGAACGGGCCCGTCTTGAAGGCGACCGTCTGATGGAAGAAATGAAGAAGCAGATCGAGACCGAAAAGGAAAGCGCCATTCGTGACATCCGCCGTCAGGTAGCCGTATTGTCTGTAGGAATTGCCGAAAAGGTAATGCGCAGCAAGCTGGCTGACGAAAAAGAGCAGATGGAACTGATCGACAGAATGCTGGACGAAATGATAGAAACTTCTAAGAAATAACAGGTCTTATGAATACAGGAGTCGTATCAATGCGTTACGCAAAGGCACTGCTGGCCTATGCCGATGCACAGGGAAAGGAAGACCAGGTCTATGAGGAAGTCAAGACTTTAGCCGACCATTATGTGACTGTTCCCGGATTGAGGCGTGCCGTAGAGAATCCTGTACTGGATATCGAAACGAAGCTGCAACTGCTTCAGGAAGCGGCAGGCGGTAAGGATGTCAGTGAGGAGTTGAAACGCTTCTTCCGGCTGGTGCTGGAAGCCAAGCGGGAGAAGTTTCTCCAGTTTATGACATGGTCATACATCGATCTTTACCGGGAAGAGAAGCATATCCTGATCGGAAAGCTTACTACTGCTGTTCCTTCGGAAAGACTGGTGCAGCATCTGGTGGAACTGATTGGTGCCCGGACGCATGAAAATGTGGAACTGGATGCACGGATTGATCCGAACATTATCGGAGGATACATCATTGAATTGTCCGGTTTCCGGCTTGATGCCAGTGTTGCCAATCAGCTGAAGCGGGTGAAACAGCAGTTTATCGCCAGAAACAGAAGAATTGTTTAATCCAAATCGAGTAATTATGCCAGAAAATACAATCAAACCCAGCGAAGTCTCAGAAGTGCTCCTTCGCCAGTTGCAAGGAATCGATACCTCCCTTAAATTCGACGAGGTAGGTACCGTCCTGCAGGTGAGCGATGGTGTGGCACGTATCTATGGCTTGCGCAATGCAGAAGCCAACGAACTTCTGCAATTTGAAAACGGTATAATGGGTACCGTGATGAATCTGGAAGAGGATAATGTCGGAGCTGTGCTGCTCGGTCCTACTGACCAGATCAAGGAGGGCATGATCGTAAAACGTACCCGGAGAATTGCTTCCATCAATGTGGGAGAAGGAATGCTGGGACGTGTCATCGACCCTCTGGGTGTACCGATGGACGGACGCGGCGAAATCAGCGGCGAACGTTTTGAAATGCCGCTGGAACGCAAGGCTCCGGGAGTTATTTTCCGTCAGCCGGTAACAGAACCTCTTCAGACCGGTCTGAAGGCGATCGATGCCATGATTCCTATCGGACGCGGACAGCGTGAGCTGATCATCGGTGACCGCCAGACTGGAAAGACGGCTATTGCCATCGATACCATCATCAACCAGCGTTCCAATTACGAAGCCGGTAATCCGGTGTACTGTATCTACGTTGCAATCGGACAGAAGGGTTCTACCGTTGCCAGCATCGTAAGTGCACTCCGTGAAAAGGGAGCCATGGATTATACGGTGGTTGTGGCTGCTACGGCTTCCGATCCGGCTGCCATGCAGTATTTCGCACCGTTTGCCGGTGCAGCCATCGGTGAATACTTCCGTGATACCGGCCGTCATGCCCTGGTAGTCTATGATGACCTGTCCAAGCAGGCGGTAGCCTATCGTGAGGTATCTCTGATTCTGCGCCGTCCGTCAGGACGTGAAGCTTATCCGGGCGATATCTTCTATCTGCATTCCCGTCTGCTGGAACGTGCAGCGAAGATCATCAGCCAGCAGGAAGTAGCCGAGCAGATGAATGACCTGCCGCCCAGTCTGAAGGGAAAGGTAAAAGCCGGCGGTTCACTGACCGCACTGCCGATCATCGAAACCCAGGCAGGCGACGTTTCCGCTTACATTCCTACCAATGTGATTTCCATTACCGACGGACAGATCTTCCTGGAAAGTGACCTCTTCAACCAGGGCTTCCGTCCGGCTATCAATGTCGGAATCTCTGTATCCCGTGTCGGTGGTAGTGCGCAGATCAAGAGTATGAAGAAAGTGGCCGGAACCCTGAAGATCGACCAGGCACAGTATCGTGAACTGGAAGCATTCTCCAAGTTCAGCAGCGATATGGACCCGGTTACTGCCATGGCGATCGACCGCGGACGTAAGAACAACCAGCTGCTGATCCAGCCTCAGTACTCACCGATGCCCGTAGGCGAACAGGTTGCCATCTTGTATTGCGGAACTCATGGTCTGATGCGTGAGGTACCTCTGAGCAAAGTACGTGCTTTCCAGGATACCTTCCTCACAACCTTGCGTGCCAACCACAAGGAAGATGTGCTTGATGTGCTGGCATCCGGTAAGATCAACGACGAAGTAACAGCAATCATTGAAAAAGTAGCGGCCGCAACGGCTTTACAGTATAAACAATAAGCATCATGGCATCACTGAAAGAAGTAAAGGGAAGAATCAACTCGATAAACGGGACGCTGAAGATCACTTCGGCCATGAAGATGGTGGCCTCTTCCAAGCTCCACAAGGCGCAGGAGGCCATCGAGAACATGCTTCCTTACGAACGAAGACTTCACCGCATGCTGACAAACTTTCTGAGTGCGGAGCAGAGTGTGGAGTCACCTTTCATTGTGAAGCGTGAGGTCAAGAAAATAGCAATAGTCGTATTTGCATCCAACAGCAGTCTCTGCGGGGGATTCAACATGAATGTCATCCGCCATCTGAATGAGATGATTGCTGAATATGAAGCCAAAGTGGGAAAGGAGAACTTGCTGGTCTATCCGGTCGGCCGTAAAGTGGCCGATGCGGTAAAAAAACTGGGAATCGATCCGATGGGAGATTTCCAGCACATGAGCGGCAAACCAAACTATAAGGAAGCATCTGATCTGGCAACCGATCTGATCAACCGTTTCCTGAGCGGAGAAATACAGCAGGTAGAGCTGCTGTACAATCATTTCAAGTCGACTTCCACACAGGTGCTGACGCGTGAGACTTATCTGCCTTTCGACCTTTCGGCTGAAGCAGCCGGCAAAGACAAGGGAGAAGGAGCGGACATGCAGGCCGATTACATCGTGGAGCCTTCATCGGCAAAGGTGTTGCAGGATCTGCTTCCTAAGGTACTGCGGATGAAGATCTACACTGTTCTGCTCGACTCGAATGCAGCCGAACATGCGGCACGTACGATGGCCATGCAGATTGCGACCGACAATGGCAATGAACTGATACAAGAACTGACCCTGATTTACAACAAGAGCCGTCAGCAGGCCATTACCAATGAACTGCTGGATATCATCGGTGGTACGATGGCATAAGGCGTTGTAAACATCCATAAAGATACATCCTCACTCCTTCGGGGGCGGGGATGTATTTTTTTTGCACGCTATTCTGCTTGTCCGTCTGTTTTTCTTACCTTTGCAGACGGTGCCGTTTCAACGTGTAGCCGATGCGTCTGAATCGTGCGGTCATTGCGGTCAGATCGACCGCTCGTTGCGGCCGAATCGTGCAGTCGTTGCAGGCTCATCGACCGCACGATTGATATAATTGTACAATTTATAAATTACCAAACAAAGAAATACACATGAAATATTTAATAGCATCATTTACTCTATTGCTTTTTTTTTCAAATTGTTCTAATAAGAAAAACAATTTTGAGACAACTATTCTTTCTGATTACAATATATACAAAGTAGAAGTATCGACTAATAAAAACTACTACGACTCTATTATTAACTTGATATCAGACACTGCATTTGTAATCCTTAAAGAAAAGGGAAATATTATGTTCTCTTATGCTAATAAGATAATAGAGCATAATAATAAATATTTCATTTTGGATAAAAGTTCACTTCGTTCTATCGTTTCATTTAAAAAAGACGGAAATCCTATAACAAAATACGGGCGAATTGGACAAGGTCCAGGAGAATATGTTTCTCCATGGGACTTTGATATAGATACAACAGGTCTATATATCTTAGACACAAAATCAAAAAAAGTCATCCATTATAGTGAAGAGGGTTCTTTCCTGGAAGAAAGAAAAATTCCTTTTTTTGCAGATGCTATAAAACGACTTAAAAATGGTAATTTCGTTTTCAATACAACACCTGATGGAACACAGCAACCAAGCCTGATCTATACAGATTCTGAAATGAATATTGTTGGTAAATCGTTAAATTATAGAAGCAATTATATTGGAGGATATACAACAAATAATATTATAAGAGAGAATAAAACAGGATTAAATTTTTATCGGGCACCCTCAGATTCCCTAACAATATTGGATAAAGATGGGAAAATTAAAGCGTTTATAGTTTTTGATTTCTTAAACAAATCAGTTCCTCAAATTGCAAAGACTGATTACATCTCATTTAGCCAAAAAGAACAATCTGCAGATTTCTTGCATTTTGTCAACAATCCAATCTGTATTTCTGACAGCATTTGGATAGGACTTATAGAAGATGGGAACAATCAATACACAGCTATTTTTAATCCATTTACCAATGATTTTGGATATAAGAAGTTTACAAGGGAATCTTCTGTATATGACATTATAGAACCTATGTTTTCTGATAACAATGGAGCTATAATTAGTCTTATCAGCCCAGAATTGAACGACATGTGCAAAAATTATAACATGTTACCTGACTCTATAACAGACGCATTAAATGAAGGAAATAGAGTTTTATTAATCAATAGTTTCAAACGAAAATAAGTGATAATATCATAAGGCTTGTGTAGGTACACCGGATAATACACAAGTCCGATTATACAATGCTTCATGAGGGTTCTGTCGTAATATCGTCAAGCTATTGTAAAATAAGAAACATTGTGAGCCATATTGAGGAACCTCACTTTGAGGTGCTTAAGGTGAAGCATGCCGACGGCAGGATTGAAAGCATGTTCCTTCCCATGAAAGACGACTCCCGGGCCGGCATCTGCAATGAGATAGTACCGGGTACAAGCATTACGGCAAACATGCTCTCGTATCTTACGTTCAACCGCTTCCAGATGTCGACACCCGCATACAGGGAGGCTAAGAACCGCCTGTCGGATATGGAGCATCTCTGCTGTCTGGCTCATGCAAGGGCTAAGTTCAAGTATGCCTACGACCAGGGAAGCCTGCAGGCAAGAATCTTCCTTGAGCTGATAGCAAAGTTATACGGCATGGAAGATACTTACCGCCGGGAAAAACTTACTGCAGACGAGATTTACAGTAGAAGAAACAGTAAGGAAACGACGGAAATCATCGAAAAGATAAGGACGGAACTTTATGATCTGCTTGCAAATCCGAATGAAAACCGAAGCGAACTTAAGAGCAAGGCCCTTAACTATCTGAAGAACTTCTGGAATCAGATCTTCGCCTACAGGAATGACGGTGAATACTCCATAGACAATATGGCGGCTGAAAGAGCGATAAGACCAATCACTGTCCAACGAAAGAACAGCCTGTTCTTCGGAAGCGTGAAAGGAATACAGAACTCCGCAATCTATAATACCTTTATAGAAACTTGCAAACAGGCAGGAGTATCCTTCAGGAATTACTTCTGCAAGCTGCTCAGAGAATTAAAAAAGGGAAGGACGGATTACGAAAACCTTCTTCCCATGACAATATGCAAATAATAATCGTCTAAAAGGGGGTACCCTAAAATTGGAAGTTTACGTCAGATCGACCGCTCGTTGCGACAGAATCGTGCGGTCGTTAAAATATTGCTCCATTATGAGAAATATTCCACCCAAAGGAGTGATTTGTCCGGTTTTTATTCGTATCTTGGCCAAGTCTGATGAAGGTATGACATGAAAAAGATCATAAGTATAGTATTTTGTTTGTTGCTTTTCTGTTCATGTGCGGACAGACAGCAGTCTGACAGTTGTCCCGTTTTGCGTGTTTCATTGGAGCAGCAGGAGGTTTCCATGAAGGATTTGTTCGGCCGTTTGGAAGTGATTCCTTTGGAAACCAGCGATTCCTGCCTGCTTGTTTTTCCGGATAAGGTGTTATGTGCCAACGGACGCTATGAGGTGTTCGACCACAAGCGCTATGCCTTGTTCCTTTTCGACGAGAACGGCCGGTTTATCAGGCAGGTCGGTAGGCGGGGACAAGGTTTGGGCGAATATCGGGAGGTGTACGATGTCGCACACGATTCTCGGAACGGCAACATCTGCTTGTTGTCGCCTTTCTGGGAGATGTTTGTTTACGATGCCGAAGGCCGCTTTCTTGAACGCCTGCAATTGCC